>Ga0157372_10001760_pt1 | contig 23479 bp, 16 predicted proteins | sample C55metaG_FD_115307 | JGI IMG/M metagenome (GOLD analysis project Ga0157372, IMG submission 115307) | Corn rhizosphere microbial communities from Kellogg Biological Station, Michigan, USA - C5-5 metaG | ecosystem: Host-associated > Plants > Roots > Rhizosphere > Soil | place: USA: Michigan... | reverse complement strand
TTTGGGTCAAACTACCTCTAATTTTCTGCTGAAAATGTGGTTGTTCTTGCGTGATGGAATTTTCGGCATATTCTGCTTATCTGGAACTGACTCATGTTAGGGTGCCATGACGATGGGTCGGCCGGGCTGGACCGCAACAACGAGCCAACGCTCAGCCACGAACATGCAAAGTCTTGTTCCGGAACACGTCCGTTTCGCTCTTTGCACCAAATGCGCTACTCGGATTTGTTCGCCACACGCGGAAAACTTCTATAGCGAAGGCGGATATAATTCCCCCGGAGAATCACATGGGAACCGGAGATATGGAGAACACGTTTAAGCGGTCGTTGAACGATCCTACCGGTTTCTGGGGCGAAGCCGCGGAAGCAGTCCACTGGCACAAGAAGTGGAAAAGGGTGCTGGACAACAGCCGGCAGCCGTTTTATCGCTGGTTCGCCGGGGGCGAGGTGAACACTTGCTACAACGCCCTCGACCTCCACATCGAAGATGGCCGTGGCGATCAACCCGCACTGATCTACGATAGTGCCGTCACCAATTCGATCACGACGTTCACCTATCGCGAGCTGCGAGACAAGGTAGCTGTCTTTGCGGGAGCGCTGGCGCGCTTGGGTGTCGGCAAAGGCGATCGCGTGATCATCTACATGCCGATGGTCCCCGAGGCGGCTGTGGCAATGCTTGCATGCGCCCGCCTTGGAGCGGTGCACTCCGTGGTGTTCGGCGGCTTTGCTGCAAACGAACTGGCCACGCGTATCGACGATGCCAAGCCGAAAGTGGTCGTTTCCGCCTCGTGCGGTGTGGAGGTGAAGAGAATAATTCCCTACAAACCTCTCCTCAACGAAGCGCTTCGAATGGCCAGGCACAAACCCGAGAGGTGTGTGATTTTGCAGCGCGAGATGGAGCGCGCCGAACTCGTGGTAGGGCGCGATTGCGACTGGAATGAAGTGATGGAGGCGGCAAAGCCGCACGAGTGCGTCCCTGTGGCCGCAACGGATCCTCTCTACATCCTCTATACCTCCGGCACCACCGGGCAACCGAAAGGGGTGGTTCGCGACAACGGCGGCCATCTTGTGGCCTTGAAGTGGACCATGAAGAACGTCTATGGTGTTGAACCCGGCGAAGTCTATTGGGCAGCTTCAGATGTTGGTTGGGTGGTGGGACATTCGTATATCGTTTACGGGCCATTGTTCCACGGGAATACGACCATCCTTTACGAAGGCAAACCTGTCGGCACGCCTGACGCGGGGGCATTCTGGCGCGTCATTTCGCAGCACAAAGTGAAAGTCATGTTCACGGCGCCTACTGCTTTCCGCGCCATCAAGAGAGAGGATCCCGCTGGTGCGCTGATCAAGAACTACGATCTCTCCAATTTCAGAGCGCTATTTTTAGCGGGTGAGCGATGCGACCCAGATACGTTGCACTGGGCCGAAGACCATCTTAAGGTTCCGGTGATCGACCACTGGTGGCAGACGGAAACGGGATGGCCGATCTGCGCCAATTGTCTCGGCATTGAACCTTTAAAGGTGAAAGCTGGCTCACCAAGCAAACCCGTACCCGGCATGGACGTGCGTGTTGTCGACCCCGACAACCGGGAGATGAAGCCTGGCGAGATTGGCGCATTGGTCGTCAAGCTGCCTCTGCCGCCAGGAACGTTCCTGACCTTGTGGAATGCCGACGAGCGCTTCGTTGATTCCTACCTCTCACAATTCCCCGGATACTACACGACAGCAGACGCGGGGTATGTGGATGAGGATGGTTATGTGTATGTCATGTCGAGAACAGACGACATAATCAACGTGGCAGGGCACCGTCTGTCCACAGGCAGCATGGAGGAAGTTCTCGCCTCCCATCCTGATGTAGCCGAGTGCGCGGTGGTAGGCGTACATGACGAGCTGAAGGGACAGATTCCCGTGGGTTTCCTGGTGCTGAAAAAAGGGGTTGAACGCGATCCCCAAGAGATTGTCACAGAGGTCGTGCACATGGTTCGGCGGAGGATCGGCCCGGTGGCGGCGTTCAGGACCGCGGTAGTTGTGCCGGCTCTTCCCAAGACGCGGTCCGGGAAGGTTCTGCGTGGCACAATGCAGAGAATTGCCGATGGGAACGAATACAAAATGCCGGCAACGATCGATGATTCGAGTGCCCTGACCGAGGTCGCGAAGGCATTGAGTCAGGTGGGATACGCAAAGAAACAGGGCGCCAGTTCTGTCTCTTCAGGTTCTTGATCAAGCTGCTGCGACGTGATGAAAGGGCGAACTAAAATGCTCGCCGCGCCGGTGATGGACACGTCGGCCGTAGCAGATCAGCAGATGAACTGGTGGGTCACTGATAACGGACCGACCCAAAGACCGCGGCGTTCGCCCGGATCGAGCACAAGGAGCACACGAACATGAAGCCAAAGAACACGATCTGCCTCTGGTTCGACAAGGACGCGCATGGCGGCGCGCTTCTACGCCGTTACTTTTCCGGATAGTAAAGTAACCGCCGTTCACGAGGCTCCCGGCGACATCCAGGCGGCAAGAAGGGCGATGTGCTGACGGTGGTTCACTGTCCTGGGCATTCCCTGTCTCGGTCTCAACGGCGGCCCAGCGTTCAGGCACACCGAGGCCTTTTCCTTCCAGATCGCGACGGAGAATCAGGAAGTTAACTCCGGGCAATAGTTGCTGGGCAGTATTCATGGGTGGGTGCCGCGTTGAACCGACGGGAACAATATTCTCACAGCGTAGTGTCCGGATGTGCACGTTGTGCCTGTTCCGGCCATAATAACGTCAGGTGAGGAAACCACGGAGCGGCAAGTGGGGCAGCCTAAACCCGAAGCTCCGGGCTCCGGTCTGCGAATGATCACCTCACCCTTGTTGCACACCGCTAGTTCAATGCTTCTGCACTTTCGAGATCCGATCCGCGATCCCCAGAGTCTTCAAGATTTCCGGGGATGCCTCTTCCATGGCCAGTGGCTCATGACAAGTGTTGCAGTCCTGAGTGATCGTTTTTCCATCTCCTGTCGTATGCGAGCCGTCGTGACACCGAAAGCACCCTGGAAAGTCCGTATGGCCAAGATTGTTCGGGTAAGTACCCCAAGTCACTTTCAGGTCCGGAAAAACATTGCGGTTGTAAATCGCGAGAACCGCCTCACCCGCATGGCGGATGTCCTGTGAACGCGCACCGTAAACGTCCGGGTAGTTCTGCTGATAGAAAGCCGCGAGGGCCGGCGGCAATCTCGCTGCCGCTTCCGCGCTTGTCGCATAGTTTACCTTCAGCAACTCCACACTTTCCTTCTTGATGTAGGGTAGGCCTACAGCGATGTCACCAAGGGCGAGGGCTTTATCCATCGCTCGTTCCGGCAGGTCGAAGGTATGCGTCGGTCGGTTATGACAGTCCACGCATTCCATCTCGAACTTAGGAAGTGCCTTGGCCGAATCCGGCTGCGTTTCAGGACTAACGAAAGTTCGGACATCCCCCGTGTTTGTATTTCTGTATTCGACCCACGGAATGGTCTGCCGCACCCCGTCCGCTGACGCAAAGCGGATGTGAACTCCCGGACCAAAGTGCGCACCGTGAATTCCCGAGATCCGGTTTCCACCCACTAGCATTAGGAGAACGGTCTCCGTGCGTGTATTTGTTTCGTCGTCGGCATACTTGCTGAATAAGCGCAGACGCGCACCGCCAAACTTCTGCGGCCAATGACAGTTCTCGCAGGTTTCTCTCGCAGGCACGAGACGATTGCTTTCCAGAGCGGACGGGATTGGTCTCGGGCTTGTATTCAGCACAGTCTCAATGAGTTGACGAATTCCGTTCGTCTTGCTGTTGATCCAACCGGCAGCACCTGGCGCTACATGACATTCGACGCATTCCACCCTAGAGTGAGGCGAATTCCGATAGGCAGCTAGTTCAGGATTCATCGTGTGACAGCTCGCTCCGCAGAATTGGGGTGTCTCCATATACTTAACGGCTCGATAGGAGACTTGGGTTCCAATGAGGATGTTCAGGAGAGTTGTGGCGCCGAAAAACCAGGCGATGCGGCGCAGCGCCCTCTGGCGATCGAAGCCTTCCTCGGATAGCCCTCGGCGAATCTGGCGTTTGCTCAGGTAGACACCGATCGGAACCAGCGCCAAACCAGTGAAGAAAAGCGCTGGAAGGACGAGAAATACCACGATGCCCACGTAAGGATTGTCGACGTGACCGCGAACCTGTTGCGGTAACACAAAGAGCCACGAAATTAACGCACTTGCGAGCAGGGCCAAGCCAAGCAGACTCAGCCAATGTCGAGTCAGCACGAACCAGACAGGCTTTTCACTCGTCGCACCCATAGAACCTGTAAGAAATCAAGAGCCCAGAGCTTTGCTTGAGCAGCAGGCTAAAGAGGCCGAGCGAGAAAAGGGACTGTGGAAAGTGACAGTATCTGTCGTCCTCAAAATCAAAATATTGTTTAAGAAGCAAGAATGCTCCGCTTGGGGGATAAAGCAGGCGGTTCCTTTGGGGTCACAAGGCAAACATCAGTGAGTTCACTACCTCGTGCAACTTCTGCTCCTGCGGGTGCGGCATGATCGCCGCGGTACGTGAACCAGCTGATTGCGATGGAAGGCGACTAAGACCACATCGTGAACCGCGGATCGCTATGCGTCAAAGGCATATCCATGTTCGCCACACGACGCGACCTGGATCGCCACCGAGAAGGTCGACGACAAGGAGGTTCGGGTCAATCGGACCGACGCGATCGGCCTCTTGGGCGGCGCGCAGAACACGAACGAGGAGTGCTACCTTCCAGAAGGCAGCTCGCCTGCTCGGCCTGGCTTACGTCGAGCACCCCCGACTTTGACACAGCGCCACGGTCCCCGGTCTGGGGGCCTCGTTTGGGAGGGGGATGACCAACCACTGGATTGACGTGCAGAACTGCAAGACGATCCTGGTGGAAGGCGGCAACGTGGCTGAGAACCACCCCATGGCCTTCAAGTGGATCCGGAATGGGGCGAAACACCGGTTCGGGCATGGTGAGGCCGTTCGCCGTCGGCACGGGAACAGGTCCGGCGCGGAGTGCCTCAGGAGACTATTCAAGGATCTTCAACTCTAGTCGGCAGCCATCGTGTGCGCTGTTTCTTTCCAGGCTTCCCCTTCCGGCGGCGTTCCACCGCCTGACTGCTGGCTTCGTAACTCCGCCTCGAGTGCCGCCAACTGGGCCTCAATATCCTGTACAGCCTTCCGCTTGCGGATGACTTCTTCTCGATAACGGCGCAAGAAATAGTCGATGGTTTCCACGCGAATCCGTATCGAACCAGACGGCTTGTTCTCGTCGAGGTCCTTGAAGCAAAAGTAGGGTGTGCCCGACTGCTCGATGATTCCTTCGATCACTCCGTAAATCGGAGCATCGTGGCCGCATTTGAAGCTGGAAATTTCGAGCGCGACCAGATTGGGATGCCGAGCTGTGAACTTTGCAGCCCACACTTTGTGGTTCGTGCTGCAGGAATATGAATTCTTCCAGGCGTCGCTGATGTCGAGCGGACTGCTGATTATACCCGCGCGGACTTCTTCCCCGAACAGACGCTCCAGCATGTCTTCATCCAGCGGCAGCGTGTTCTGCGAGAAGACGGGATAGCCCAATTTCTGAAATTCTTCCATGATTTCGTGATTGAGGCCCGGATCGTGGTGATACGGCCGGCCCAGCATCACGATGCCGATGCGGTCTTCGCGCTCCAGTTGGTCGAGCACCTGCCGGGCACGCCTGCGAATACTCGCTTCGTAGCTCGTGAGCGCATCGAAGCCGACTTCGACGGCACGGTCGTTCTCTTCCTGTGACAAACCCAGGATCGGCCGCCAGGCCTGCAGCATCTGGTGGGCGAACAGCTTGCGGTCGGCAAAGTTCAGGACCGGATCCACATACTTCACGTTGTGCTCGGCAAAGACGTCGTTCTCCTTGGTGAATGCGGCCTTCACAGTTTCGGGCGTTGCGGTTACAGTCGGGCACGCGTTAGCTCCCACAATCTTGACCAGTGGAGAAGTGAGCACGTCGTACATCGGAAAGAAGATGACGTTCAGCGGCTTCTTGCGGTGCTTCTCCTGAATCAGGTTGTACACGTGGGAAATGCCGATCTTGGCCGGGAAGCACGGGTCGATTGCGCCGCGGCTTGCGCCGGTGCGGTACAGATCGGAACTGGTGTAATCGGAATAAATGATGTTTTCCGGCTGCACGCCCAAGCTTTCGAAATAGCCGTTGAACAGCGGCGCGTAGGTATAGATGTTAAGCACCCGCGGAATGCCGATGCGGAGCTTCCTGCGATTCTCCATGAGCGGGATACGCTCCTTTCCTGCCTTGTTCCATAATTTCGTGACCGGGACAGGATCGGCCACGCTCTTTGGATTGACCGGGCGGAACACCTCGTGCGCCGCGAGGTCCACAAAGTTCGGATGCTTGTCTTTGATCTGGTCGATTTCTGCCTTGATGTCCTTCATGTCGTTGACATCTTCGACCAGGCCCTTTTCGCAGGTGGCGATGATCAGGCGCTGTTCTCCGTGCATCAGCGGGACCTTGGTGATTTTCTCGATCGGCACGAGGCTTAGGTCGTCCTTGGGCGCGGTGCGGATGTCGATGAACGTGCGCAAGCAGTTGTTCTTGCAGAAATAGCAGCGTGTCGCTTCGTTGCGCGTGGTGCGGTATTCGATCTTGCGGACGGCATCCAGTCCCACGAAGGTGGTCTGCTGACCGTTTCGCCACAGGCGCACGGACTCGGCTGCGGCGCCAATGGCTCCCGATTCACCACAGAATTCGTGAACGATGATCTCCGGCTTCTTGCCAGCAACCCGGAAGCTGTTGGTAATGAAGTCGACCTCAGCTTTCACCACCGCGAGGTTGTTTTGTGTCCCGCCTTGCAGAACGAAGCGCGTGCCGAGGGCCGCCAGATTAGGAATGCTGGCCACATACAGGAAAACGTTCTTGGGAAGCACCGCGGCCAACCCGGCCAGGATTTCTTCTGCGCGCCAACCCTGCCGCTGGAAGTTCACAATGTCGGACTGCATAAAGACGGCGCAGCCGTATCCGAATACCGGCATGGATTGAGCGGAGAACGCCAGATCGGCGTATTGCTCAACGCCTAGGCCGAAGCCCTCTGCCGTCGATTGCAGAAAGTAGCCATTACCCGCGGAACACTGCGTGTTCAACTTGAAATCTTTGACCCGCCCGTTGTGCAGGATGATGATCTTGATGTCCTGCCCACCCACATCGACGATCACGTGTGGATCTTCGTAGAACTTGAGCGCTGACTCCGTGTGGGCGACTGTTTCCACCAGCGCTACATCCGCGTGGAGCACGTCTTTCAGGATATCTTTGGCATAGCCGGTGGTGGCCACGCCCAGTACTTCCAGCTTTGCGCTCTGAGCTTCCACCTGTCCGCGCAGGTTCTCAAACATCTCGATGGTGTCCAGAATCGGATTGCCGTTCGAGAGCTGGTAAGCCTTGCAGAGAATGGTGCCATGTTGGTCGAGCAGCACCGCCTTGGTGGAGGTGGAGCCGCCATCAATTCCAATGAAGCCGCCCACCGTGCTTCCCTTCTGAAAGACCGCAGGGGTAAATTTCTTGCGGCGATAGGCTTCCTTAAACACCGGAAGATCCTCCGGGTTCTCCACCAGTCCGTTGCCGCCGGATTTCGCCTTCTCTTCCCGGCGCCCGTACTCGATGTAGTGCAGCAGATCGTCGTAGCCGCGATAGCAACCCACGCAATCGTCTTCGGTGCGCCCAAACTCGATGGCGCCCAGCGCGGCAAAGTACTGAGCGTTCTGCGGCACCTTGATGAGGTCTTCCGGTTTTGCGCCATCGGGGATGGTGACTTTGCGCTCCTGCCACATGCGGGGAATATTGGCCTGCCACGCTTCCCGCATGCCGCGAATGAAACTGTTGGGTCCGCCCAAAAGTAGTACGTGCGGCCGCAAGGTGTGGCCGCGGGTGAGAACGCTCAAGTTCTGCAGCACGATGGCCTCGAACAGAGATGCCATCAGCTCATCCGGCGGGGTACCGACCTTCTGCAGACCGTTGATGTCGGTTTCCGCGAACACCCCGCATTTGCCTGCCACTTTATGAAGCTTGATGCCGTGATAGCCCTGCTCGGCCAGCAGTTCGCTGGGAATCTTCAGCTTGGCATTGATCTTGTCGATGACCGCGCCGGTGCCGCCAGCGCACTTGTCATTCATCGACGGGATCTTCTTTTTTCGTCCCGTCTCTTCGTCATCCTTGAAGACGATAATCTTGGCGTCCTGTCCACCCAGTTCGACGACGGAATAAACCTCGGGATGAAGCTTCTCCACCGCCAGGGAAACGGCCGTCACTTCCTGCACGAACTTGGCGCCGATCCGGTCGGCAATTATGCCGCCTCCTGACCCGGTCAGGAACATGCGAGTGTTATGGCGATCGATTCCCACTTCGGCCTCGATGCGCTCCAGAAATTCCAGCGTCTTCTCGGGCTGCTTGGTTTCGTGGCGCTGGTAGTCCTGCCACAGCACGCGGTCGCTGTCCGCTTCGACAGCGACCGCCTTCACCGTGGTGGATCCCACATCGAGCCCGACCAGGAACCTGGTCTGGTGATCGTGCGGCCTCTGCGCGCGGATCTCGCGTTGTACCGGAGCAACCTGGGGTTCGAGCGGGGCGATCTGAATCAACTGGGGCGCTTTATGGTCGTGCATTACTCGGTCTCCTCAGAAAACAGTGCCATGGTTTGTCGGACCCAACGGCCTCGGCGGTGAGACGTCCGAATCAGTCACCGGAGGTCGCAGGAATCGTAGCCCCGGGCACGCGCGAACGCTTCCAGAGCCGCTTTTCGCGATTGATGCGATCGCTGACGTGCAGGATGAACTGGGCCGCTGTGCCTGCTACTCCTGCGCGATGCGGCAAGTGATAAAACGGGTGCTTCAGTTCACGGTGTTCCTCGATGTAATCCCTGATCTCCGGAAGTGTCTTGCCGGTGGAATGAAGACATTGCTCGAACTCCTTCTTGGCCTTCACCTTGGCTTCGCCCAGCGCCATCTGCACCCGGCTGTGGGCATTGACTTCGCCTTCGCCCGAGGTTTCGATGGGCAGGAAAATCATGTCTTTAAATTTGTTCACCACCGCCGATTGCACGCCGTCGGACTGAGACGATGGCATACATCCGAACGGCTTCAGCGCTAGCACCATGTGGCAAAGCTTGTGTACTGTGTAGTACACGTTCTTGCCGACCTCAAGATGTCCCTCGCCACCTCTGGCGAACTGGTTGTAGAAGGGATGCGCCATCTCGGCCAGTTCGGTTTGCGGCACAAGTTCGTGCGTGATGCCTCCCATCTGGTTGATGGTGCGGTGATAGAAGAAATTCCACATGCGCTCTCCGGCACCGATACCCCACAGCTTCTTGCGCAAGCCGATGTAGTTGGCGAACTGTTTCTTCGCCTCGTACCACTCCGGATCGCGGTGAGGCCGGTTCACCGGCCACTTCGCCTTGGCATGCGCCTTGGCCTGATACATCAGGTAGGCCACCCACGTTGCGATCGGTTCCACCAGCACCTGCGCCCCTTCGCGCTCCAGGAAATCGAACATGTGGAAGTTGCCGTCGCCCTCGGTGAGCTGCGCCCAGAATTCGCCGGTGATCTTCACCAGAGGCTTGACCCGTGTGCGATCCACCTCGATGGTGTTGATCCTTTCCTGTGCGGTGTGGAGCGCGTTCAGGTAGTCCTTGCCCCACATGTGCTCATGCCACTTGCCAAACACGTTGAAAGTGTTTCGTAGAATTTTGTTGTTCTTGAATTTGGGCTTGGCCCACTCCGGGGCAATCTGTTCGATTTCGTACGACTTGCGGTTCTTCAGGTCATCGCACAGACCGTCGACCATTTCGCGAAAAACGCGGTCGGTCTCGTCCTGATTCACTTCGTAGGGCCGAATCTGGTAGATCAGGTCGTTGATCACGTCGCCCAGGTGCATGGCGTTTAGCATGCCGAAGCCAAAATCAACCGTGAACTTCAGTCCGGGCTCGCCGGAGGCAGCCTTGATTCCGTCGCTGTCCTTGAACAGCAGGACGCGGAAGCCGTCAAAACCGGCATTCTTCAGCGCGAAACGGTATTCGGCCTCATACATGCCGAAGCGGCACGGGCCGCATGAGCCCGCCGTAAAGAAGACGAAGTTGTCCAAAATCTGCTGGCGTGGCAGACCCTCTTTTTCCAGAGACTGCAGATGCTGCACCAGATTGCCAACGGTAAAGTAGGTAGGATTGCATTGGCCGTTGTTTCCGAATTCCTTGCCCGTCTGAAACGCGGCGACGTTCGGCACCGGAAGCTTCTCGCAGCGATAGCCGCAGCCCTGAAAGACGGCGCGGATCAGGTCCTCGTGTTTCCAGGTCAAGCCGCCGAACAGGATCGTCACCTGGCTGCGCTCATCGGCGGTAAAGGCGCGTTCGACCGGCCGATGGAAATGTGCGGGCTGGTCGAGTCCTGCAATCTTCCGCAGGCGGGAGCGCTCTACTTGCAGTCGCTGTTTGATCTCCGAGTCATTTTCAATCTGGATGAGATTTGTAGCCATGACTTCCTCCAGCCTTAAGCTAAATTTTGGCAATCGGTTTTTGGTTGGAACGAAAAATCAAAGGATGAGAACAGACCCGGGCAGACAGAGGATGGGTACAGGGCAAGGCGAGGCGAAGAGGCCGCCCAATGACGACGAACTTACTACCACACAGCATCCGAACTCCAAAAGCGGGCTAGGGGGTTCGAAGTCTTACGCTGGCGGAACTCTTTCAGGAATTCGCAGCGCTTCTGAATTGCGATATCGACCTTCGATGCGAACAATTAAATCTGATTGCAGAGTTTTAATCTGTTTCCACAATTAAGCTAGCCTATGGGCAAAGGTTTCCGCTGTCCCCTGTCAGATTTAACAGTTTCCCTTTGTTGAGAATGCCCGCTGGAATAGTCGTGCTGGTTCGACCCATCGTTCTGGAACGCCGGGAGAGGTGCCACACGCGCTTGCTCTTGAGAAGGCATGTCCGAGAGTCTGGCCTGGCACTGTTAGTTGCGTTCATGCTTGCCCCGGCGGCGGCCGCGAAGAGCACCCAGGTGAGCGGCGTCATCTTTACGCTCGGCTCGGACCGGGTGCAGACGGTGTGGCCCAACGCGCACATCACCCTGAAGAGTCTCACTACCCGAAACGAGGTCTCCACCATTTCCAACGATGTCGGCACCTACGCGTTCACGGGGCTGCTACCCGGCGAGTATGAAGTCACTGTCAGTTTGGGTGGATTTGAAACGCTGACCAAGCACCTCACATTGAAAGGGGGCGATGCTGCCAAGCTCGACTTCCCGCTCGCCCTGAAGAAGCAAAAGGAAACGGTCAACGTGATCGCCGAGCCAAGGGGTGTGGATCTGAGTTCAAGTTCAGGCAACACACCCATACTGACGGCCGACATCCTGAAGTCAGCGGTCCGCCTCGGCCAGGATTTTCAGGAGGCCTTGCCGCTGCTCCCTGGCGTGATTCGCGGGCTCGATGGGCAGATCCGCATCAAAGGCGGCCGGGCCAATCAGACCAGCACACTTGTCAACACGGCCACCGTGTCCGATCCCTTCACTGGGCAGGCGGCGCTGCGGCTACCGGTCGTGGCGGTTCAGTCAGTGCGCGTGTTGTCGAATCCGTTCTCCGCGGAGTACGGCAGGTTTTCCAGCGGCGTGGTGGAGGTCAACACGCGCGGCGGGACCGACGAGTGGAAATGGCTCTTTGAAGACCCCATTCCCCGTTTCCGCTGGATCGATGGCCACACCCATGGCGTGGAAAGTGCCTCGCCCCACATCACATTTGCGGGACCGCTCAAGCGAGGAAAGCTTTACCTGTTTCAGTCGTTGGCTTACGGCTACGACACCGTGCGCGTGCCTTCGCTGCCAGATCCGAACAACGTGCGCGTCGCGGAAAGTGCCAACACTTACACGCAGATTGATTGGAACCTCACTGCCAACCACCAGTTCACTGCAGCCCTGACTACCGATCCCCAGAACATGGACTTCGCCAACATCGATACATTTAATCCGCAGCAAGTCACAGCCGACTACCACCAGCGCGGCTTCTTCGTCTCGGCCACGCACCGCTGGATCATGGCGTCAGGCGGCTTCGTCCAGACCTTGTTCGCGGCCAAGCGGCTGGATGCGCAAGTCTTCCCGGCCAACCCGGTAGCGGGAACGATGGTTCTTTTTCCCGAGCAGAATTCCGGATCGTTCTTCGAGCAGCAGGACCGGCGGACGCGTCTTTACCAGTGGTCGCAAACTCTGCACTTGCGGCCGCTCCAATCCGCAGGGCGGCATCTGCTGACGTTCGGGTATTCCTATGCGCATTCCACATATCAGGGCCGGATCGGCAACCAGCCGGTTCGCGTGTTGCGTGAAGACGGCACGCTCAGCAGCGTGATTGCCTTCGATGCTGCCCTTGCCTCCAGGGCCGCAACCAACGAACTGGCCCTCTTTGCGCAAGACAACTGGCAAATCCACTCCCGGTTTACGCTCGACCTCGGAGTGCGCCTTGACCACGACAACCTCTCGGCAGAATCCCTGAACGTTGCCCCCCGCGCTGGCTTTGTCTTTGTCCCGACTCGAGATAACCGTTCTGCCATCCGTGGCGGCTTTGGGGTATTTTTCGACAAGATCCCGATCAACGTTGGTATCTTTCCTGACATCCCCGCGCAGACGATTACGCACTATGCCGCCGATGGCAGCACGATCGTCAACGGTCCGGCGACCTTCACGCACGTAGTGTCCACCACGGATGGCGGGCTGCGTGTTCCCTACAGTCTGGGCTGGAGTCTGCAGTTTGACCGGGAGCTGCGCCCTGGACTGCTCTTACGGTTTGGGTATGAAGGCCGGAAAGTGTTCCGCGATTTCTATGTCGATCCGCATCAGGTCACGGATGGCAGGGCTCAGCTGCGACTGTTCAATTCAGGGCGTCAAAGTTATCGCGAGTACCTGGCGATGCTGCGCTGGAAGCCCGTGGAGCGCACCACGCTGTACGCCAGCTATGTCTACTCTTGCGCCCGCGGCGAACTGAACGACTACAATCAATTTTTCGGCAATTTCCCCGCTCCCCTCATCCGCGCTAACCAGTACGGCACGATGAGCTCCGATGCGCCCCACCGCGGCCTGATGTGGGGCGTCATCGGACTACCTCACAAGCTGGACTTCATCCCTGTGCTCGACGTGCATACGAGCTTTCCCTTCTCACGGTTGGACCAGGACTGGAACTACATCGGGCTGCGTAATCAGGCCGGGCGCTTGCGAAATTTTGTGGGGCTGGACACGAAAATCCAGTATCCGTTCGACTTCAAGTTCCACCACCACCGCTTCCAGTTTCGAGCGGGTTTGAGCGTGCTCAACGTGCTGAACTACTTCAATCCCCGCGACGTGCAGCAGTATGTCGGCTCGCCAAATTTCGGCAAGCTCTATAACTCAGTAGGGCGTCTCTGGCACATCGACGGGGACTTCGATTTCTAATGTTGTGTCCGCCAAAGCAAGGTCACGAACTCGCGTTCGGTACGGTTTGGCATATCCAGGCAATGTATTTTCCTGGTGTTGATTGCGACTTTCAGGCCCTGAGTTCGAGCCTGGACGAGGTCATGCACCTTTGTGCCGACCACGGTGCCAAGGAACATAACATGAAGGGGTTTGGCCCTGACCTGTATAGGACGATGCGAGGTTGTGTGAAGACCCTGGAGGAAGGGCCATCAGGGCCGACGAGCTGAAAGGCCTGGTCTCACGAAGTGACAGGCAGCCTCCAGTCCCCTCCTAACATCGCAAGTCAGGCCAGGAGTGCAGAGCTGGTTATCTTCTCCGGCCTCCTCCTCGCATTCCGCCGCCCATCGATCCGCCGAAGTTCTGGGTGCGCTGCTGACCTACGGCACGTGCCTGCTGTTGCTGTTGCAGATTGGCCTGGGGTTTGGACGTGGACTTCCATCCGTTGCCGCTGTTTTGAGACCAATTCCCAGTCTGACGGTCATAGCGGTACACGTCGCCGTCTTTTCCAGCGTAAATGTTGTTAGAGCCCGCGGCGACTCCGGCGCCAGTGTTTGTGTTGTAGGCAAAGCCGCCGCGGCCAGCCGCCCCTTGGCCACTGTACATATTGCCCGCGTATCCGGCGCCGCCGCCAGCCACAACGCCGGTCGTCGGGTTATAGCCGGCGGCCCCACGCCCCGCGACGGTGTTGCCGGTGTAGATGTTGGTATTGGCGCCACGGCCCGCAACACCAACGGTGCCGCGTTGCGTGTTTTGGAAAGCGGTTCGACTTGCCCCACCATAGTTCCCCGTATAGGGATTCGCCCAGGCAGCCCGGGTACTGGCGTACGCGGTATTCCCCCAGCGCCCGTAGACGTTCGCGCCGGCATAGCCGCCGTAGCCGTACCCCCAGGCCGGCCCCCAGCAGCAAGCTACGTAGTAGCCCCATGGTCACCACCACGGATAGTAGTAAGGATAACCATAGGTGTATCCGACACCGATCGTGATGCTCCAACCCGTTCCCGAACTTCACGTGGACGCCACGCCGACTCCGTAAGTGTAGGGTGCTCCATACCAGTAACTGCCGACATAGGGCGGATAGTACCAACCCGTGCCGTACACAACCGTAGATGTGGTAGAAGACACCACCGTGCCGTAATACCCGGGAGTGTAGCCCACGTAAACGACATCCGGCGTGGAGCGGTACACCTTGACGTAAGTGACGTAATGCAGAGAGGAACTGGGAGGAATTGAGTAGATCGCTGGCGGAACTGAGGTTGCCACTGCCCACGGCCCGGCCGGCGCAGCTCCCACGAACCATACTGCATTCTCGACGGCGTAGTAGTTCTTGTCATCTACCCGGATGACCGGGGTAGCGGTGTTTACCGCGTACTGTAGGTCTGTGCCTTCGATCTTCTTGAACTGGGGATCTCCATCGTACTTCACCAGCAACTGGGCCTGGTTGCGGGTTATCGTGGCTGTCTGCGGAATGGCGTTCGCGATCAGCGCTTCCTTGGCAGGCCCGGTTCCTTGTACCGACACCAATACACCGGCTTTGGGACTGTTTTCCGGAATGTTGGCGAACTGCGCAGGCAGACTCTTGGCATCTACAAACTCCCAATGGCCATTCTCTAAAGATTTCGATCGGAACCAGCGCCCCGCCAGAAGGATGTAGTATTCGAGAGTACTGGTATCCCGAAAAATGTTGGCGGTCGTGTTCTTCACATACTCCAGGTTGGTGGCCGGAATGCTTTCAAACTGCGGCGGGCCTTCGGTTACCAGCAACTCCCCCGGACCCACACTCACATAAATCACCGGAATGTTTCCTTTTTCTCTTGCCTGTTTCAGCGAGGGCGGGGTGCTGCCTTCCTGTGCTGCTGCCTTCTGCCGTTCCTGGATACCCTTGGTGATTTCCTTCATATCATCAGGAACCTTCGCAGTGTAGGACCAGGGACCCGCCACGAGGTCCGGCGCTTGCAACCACCCATCCATTACATTCAGGTAGTACTCCTTTTTCTTGGTGTCGAGCAGAATCGTGGTTCGGGTATTGAGCATCAGCTGCAGGTCCGTTCCACCGACATCTCTGTACTGTGGTGGGCCGTCGATGAGGATGAGGACCGATGGTTTGGTGGTAAAGATAACCTTGGGGGGTTCATTGTTCACGGGCAGCGCCTCGACCCCCGCTTGCTCCGAATCGTTCGCCGCCGCCAACGCGGCTTCCAAGCGGTCGAGTGCTATCACCTTGGTCCTCCCGGGTAGCTTAGCCTGCAGGAGGGCCTGATATTCAGCCTCCTTGGTTTTCATCATAGGAAACGTAACCTTGGTGATTTCGAAGTTATCCAAGGTTACCTGGCGGTTGACTTTGTCCACCTCCGTCCGGGCCGTGAACCAAACCACTCCGTATTTGGACGTCTTTTTAGTCGTGCTCATCACAGCGAGGGCTGCAAAGGCGCGTAGCTCGTCGCCATTCCAAGCCTCGAGTTGTGGCTGGTACATGGAGAACGTCTCGTCTCCGCGTGTGGCTTTGCGAGGCCATGCCTCGTCGACGCGCTGCCCGGAGCGAGTCGCACCGGCGGCAACCTGGGGCTTGGGACCTTCTGGTAACGGAGGCCGGGAAGCGGAGTGAGGGTCCGGCAAAGAAGGCTGAGGTTGCGGATGATCCGGCAATGACGTCTGAGCACGCAAGGGGAGAGGAATAAATGCGAACAACAGCGGCAGAGTAAAACAAATGACGACCATCACTCTATGGCGCATGAATGCCCGTTCGGCTTGGTAGTGCAATGGTAGATGGCGTTCTGGCGTCTGGACACCGGCAGAAATGACAGGTCGGCCGCTGCCAGACCATTGCCGGTGTTGCACCCCTCAACGCATCGGGGGGTGAACAGGGTTCAATCAGGAACAGCTCAGAATGTGCAGATTGCGAAAACGGATTTCGAGGCGGCCTGCAAACAAAAGGAAAAACGCCTCAATGCCAAGGTGCATGTGGCGGTCCTCGATAATCTTCTTCGGAGAAACCGGGAGGCCTCTGATAAGCGAATTGACTCTTCGAAGGAAAGGATGTGGACGGCTTTGGAGGAGACGTTTAGTTTCGCTGACCTTGCGCACGTACCCAACAAATGAGATCCGGTCCCATTCACCACGCGCCGTCGGTTGGTCCAGCAAGCACTGGGGCGACTGCAAGAGCAGATCGCGTATTTGACCGAATGGCATGAACACTTGTCGCCGATCAAGCTCCAGCCTGCAGCAGTTCCGGCGCAAAGCAAGAAGGCAGCCATGAATTACATCAGAAACACCATGCACAAACGGTGGCCAAGCTAGTTGGTCTTCAAACCTCATTGTGGCGAGACGAGCGTCGGCATCATCGCGGGAATGCTGCTTGCCGTCACCCCGGAATTGCGGGATTTGGTTGCGCGAGTCCAGAAGTACAGGGCAGACACAGCACTTGTAATTGTCAGAGCTGCGCCAAATTCGCTTGTGTACCAGAGAGTTGAATCGGTATTGCGTATCAGACTGTCGAAGACGCCCGGGACGACAACATTGTGACTGACACGGAACACCGCGGCCGGCCACACGCTGTCCGACTTCAGCCTAAGCCACGCAAGCATGAAGCTGGCGGAGACAACCACTACAGTAGAACAGCAGAGGGCCTACCAACGATTCGAGATTTAAATTGAAATTCGAGTGGCGAGGCAAAAGTTCCCGACGGCCCTTCCGTCCCGTCGGTCGATAGCCGAACCTGGGCGGTCCCTGTTCTCCGTCCTGCAAGGGAGTTTTCACCGTTCAGCCTCGGCGTTGAATTTCAGGAGCTAACATGGCGGACGACCTCCAGCATCCGATCCTGAGAGAGTCTTCTGAAGGTGACTGCCATCACTGCGATGTATGACCGGCGTCACTGCGCGTCCATTCTTGTGAGCCTAATTTACTACTGACGATAGTGTGGCTCGCCAAATACCCCACTCATTGTATTACCCAAGACCGAGTAGCTTCCGGGCGGCCCACCTATCAACCTGAATCAAAAAGGAGAATTACTATGTTTGCTCGCATTGTTGAATTTACGCCGAAGGTGGAAAAAAAAGAGGAATTGGTAAAAGCACTTCGTAACGAGGTTCTTCCGATTCTGAAGAAGCAGACCGGATTTTTGGAGATACTGCCCTTCTTCCCCGAGACCAAAAATGAAAAGGTGATCTCTATCACCCTCTGGGCGGAGAAAAAAGATGCGGAGCGCTATCAGCGTGAAGCATTTGGAAAGGTCGATGAAATCCTGAAGCCCTATCTGACCACTCCAATCACATACAAGACGTACAGCGTCGAGACTAGCGTGTGTGAGCACTTCGTAAAGGCGCTGGCCGTCTAAAGCGGTCCACCCGCAACTTCGGCTCTTCGCGAGGTTACTCCACGGCGGGGCGGGCTAATTGCTCGCCCCGATTCTTTGAAAAGTTCCTGGGGGGCAGTAATACGGTCTCTACCTGATTGAAAGGTTACCCTACAGTGCTGTACATCTGCGGCTAGTGGCAAGGGAGACCGTCGGTAGAAGCGCAAGGCAGGCCGCCATGGCGTGCAGGGAGATCCTGCAACCGGGAGTCTCTGCCCCCCTCATGCAACAGCGGCTGCCTGCGCGCATTCGGGAGACTATCTTTCAAGACCTCCTAGGGTTCACCGGCAGCCCTATATTCCCGTCTGGATCGGTATTTTCCTCAGCCTCCCCGGAGACACGAAACCGCATCGAACAAATTTGTATCACGACAAAGGGGAGAGATGCGCCCAATCAGAGTAAAGAATTGCCCATTTTGCGGGTGTTCCAAGATTTATGATTCTCGCTCCGCTACTCCGTGGGATCGGTTCTGTGCCCTGTTCTTGCTTCGATTGGTAAGATGCCACGTTTGCATGCGCCGTCACTACCGTCCGCTGTTTGTGCGCACCCCCGCAAATCCGGCAAGAAAAGCAATGCCCGGGAAAGCCCCTGAAGTGCTCTCTTTCGAGGAGAGGAGCAAACTGGACTTTGCTCAACAGGAAAACCCGAAAGGAATTTTCTTTTAAGTTGTGCGTTTTCTGCCTCAGCGTGCAAATACTCGCCCGCCGCTCGTGCGTAATTTAGGCAGCCGCCGCTCGTGCGTACGTTTCGTGCACTTTATCTAATCGTTTCCGGATAGCGAGAGGAAGACTTAAGTTAAGAGTTTTACGCTTCCGAGGCCACGCGGTTATTTCTTTGGTCGCAAATTCGGCCAGATGAAGACCAAGAAAACTAGACACGATGCGAACAGCAAGAAGATCAGCACTGCGACCCGCACCGACAAAAACTGCACGTAGACCAAAACTGCCAAGAACCCAGCCACAACGCCCGTGATACGAGTCCACGTCATTTCGTGGCCATTATCCTACGAACCAGTACGACCGATTGAAAAAAGGTAATTTCCTTAGCCCGCTAGCACCAGCGCCTGGAGATACCCCCCCGACTATTCATCCCATACTGAGCCTTTCAGGCTGTTTCCGGTCTTTCGTGACTCAGACTTTGACCTTTTTTCCTCTCTCGATCCATGAGTCTGACTCTGGCGACGATGTTTTTCTGCGCGTGCGCATTCTTCCGAGTCATTCGGTCGTCGTTCACGATCTCATAATTAAACCTTGGATCACTTGCCAGTAAAGTGAAGTGAGGCTGTCTTTTAGTTTACTGTTGACTCATTGACCCGGTTGCGGGTTTAGCGTCGCTCTACGTCAGCCACTTCCAAGCAAGCTGGAACCGCCCGGAAGGTCAGCGCTCGGGCCGGAATTATCCAGGTCCCTTCCAAGCTGATCTTTTACTCAGGCCGCTTTCAGCAGGGTCCAAATCCAGCCGCCGAACGTGAGGACGAGGAAGGGGTACGCGAAGAGGGGCAGAGGCGAGGAGGTGGGAAGCACTTGCTCCCCCCAAAAAATTCTTGCCGACGTAATTGCAAAAAGAATTGCACCAATAATACCTACCAGACGAATCCAACAGGCGAATTCCTTGGGGACACTTGTGAGCAATAGAGCAGCAGACCACAGTGCTGTGCCTGCGGCGAATGAAGGAACGCTTTCCGCAAGGGTCGCCGCCGTCCCGGAAAGCATTACGCCCTCTCCAATCGCGAATACAAGAAACCCGGCGGCAACATAGTCATTGCCTTTTCTGATGAATCTCAGGGCGAGCAAAGAGGTAGCCACGACCAGACCAACCCCGTCGATTCCCCATGAAGCCGCGCGAAGATTTTGCGCCGTGACTACGGTCCCTAGCAGGCCAAACACGCCACCAAGAACCAGGCCAATCGCTGCCACGATATTCACGGGACTCTTCATATTGCGGGCTCATCTTACAACACACGCAAGTTTCTAACTCCACCATTTCCATTACTGTTTGTCTCCGCTGACCATCCATGAACACCCATGAGTGCACGTGATTCCTTGCGCGTTTGTGGGAGTTTGTGTGGAAGTAATCGTCTGCGGTCTATGATCCGACCCATCAGGAAGACCATGCAGGATTAAGCGGGCTCCCCGGCTCGGCCTCTCGAATCGTACGGGAAAACCTGTCCATCAACGACTACAGCCACGTAGCGCCCGTTTCTCAGAAACTGCATGACCTTCTTACCCTCACGAGCCAGTTGCGCCCAACGGGAGCCAGTCTCGGGATTCTGTTCGATTCCCCGTAATCCCTGTCCATTGAACGTGAGGTCTACTTGGCGAAAATGGTGCCGCGAGGTTCGCTTGACGAAATAGCGCTTGCCGTCAAGTTCGACAATCTTCGCATTCTGGACGAGAATCTGCCGCCACACACTTGTGACCACCTCTTCGAAGCTATCCGCCATTTAACTAGCTCCAGGGTTGCTGTCCGCCAACCATTCCATTTTAGGAGAGTAAACAGCTAATCCCCAGCTTTCTTCTGGGACATGAATGACCCTGAACGGAAGCCATTCCCATTCACATACTTCTCAACTTTAGTGGAGCGAACGGGAGAATGTTGACATGTGCAGAAAGACTCCGTAGCTTTAGCGATAGAATCTGCTCCAGATGAGATTGGTGGCAAATAAATGAAGCGCTCCTACACTCCCGCGTTAGCAATCGGGATAGGTGCAGTGGCGGGTTTGCGCGCGCTGACTGCGCCCGCGGTCCTCGCTTGGGCGGCAGAACGTAGATTGATTCGCCTCGGAAGTTCGCCGCTTGCCACAATCCTTTCAGCCACGGCGGCGAAAAGAATCACCGATTTTGCGGTAAGCGAACTGATTGCAGATAAGCTGCCCTTTACCCCTAGCCGATTGAATGCCGCGCCGCTTGCGTCCCGTATCGTGTCGGGGGCGATATGCGGGGCAACAATTTATGGTGTTGTGAAGCGGCCTCTTACGGAGGGGGCGGTCCTCGGCGGCTTGGGAGCGATTGCGGGAGCCTTTTCCGGCTATCACATGCGCAAGAGGCTAAGCCGTGACCGGCCTGATCTGGGAATTGCGGTTCTGGAGGACGCTTTTGCAATTGGAGGAGGCGTTCTCATTACCGTTCTGACGGCGGCTAGCCTCTAGCTCGTTTCCGAGTTCGCCAGCAGCCGGGGCGTGACGTGTGCACCTTGGACTGCGTCAGAGCAGAAGTCTCCATGACGACTTTTTTCGTCCTGCTGATTCTTTGCCCCTTGGGTTGCCCCGGTATCACGTCAGGAGTAGCCCCGTTCTTGGTATTCCGGCCACTGTCAATCGACCTTCGTCAAACTCCACACAGTTCATACTTCATCTCTCCCCAATGTTTCGTCGCGGCCTTTTCGGCTCTGCTTGTCTTGAGCGACTCGCGCAGCTTCATGCGCGCTTTGTGTAGCTGAGATTTGCTGTTGCCGATGGAGCATCCCACCATAGCAGCAATCTCGTTGTGTTCGTATCCTTCCACATCGTGCAATACAAAAATCCGTCTGTATCCCGGCGGCAACGCATCCACCGCGCGTTGCAGCCGCAGCCGGTCAATGGCGCCCGATAAGACCGGATCTTGCGCACCCAGTTCCTTCTTCGGTGTCTTTTCCTCGCTTTCCAGCGTCTCTTCCAGCGGGACCACGGGAAGGCTCTTCTTGCGCAGCTGCATGAGGACAACATTTACTGCCATTCGGTGCAGCCAAGTGGAAAAAGCTGACTCGCCGCGAAAAGTCCCAATCTTGCGAAACAACTGCAGAAAGGCCTCCTGAGTCAGATCCTCGGCTTTCGCCGAGTTAGCCGTCATACGAAGACACAGCGAATAAACTCGTCTCTTGTGCAGCCCGTACAGCAGCGCAAAGGCTTCCGCATCTCCCTGCTTGGCACGTTCGATTGCTTCTGCTTCGGAAGGCGCCAATGTTAGAGCTCGATTTTTCATGTGGTATTCCTGTCTTTTCTTGCCTGATGCGATCCTAGTGATCGCAACGTGCTCCCTTAGAGCTTCCAGACAACGAGTGGTTGAGCTAGGCTGATTTCTTTGCCTGCGAGCAAAACTCGATAAGCTTTCCGCATTGCAGCTGCGGAGCCCACTTCAACGGTTTCCGGAATCTCTTCGGTACGTAAAACTCAATCACCTTTGCCATGACAATCCCTTGATCTCTTGATGTCTGTAGCTTTCAGTCAGCAGCTACAGTAGCCCGTACCAGAGCAGAGCAAATCAATAGCAATTTGCAAAAGCTGCTTTCAAGTCGTTATGGAACATTTGATTCAAAGAATGGGGGGTTCGGATCAGCACAGTTGCAACTTGGTTGTCAAAAGATTGTTTTGGCGATGTCTCTGGCATTCCCAACTCGATTTCAACTTCGTTCCTTGGCTGCGATGCGCGTGAGTATGTGGGTGCTTGTGATGAGCCTCAGTCTGAGACTACCTTGCTGCTGCCCGTGTTGCCGATGGCAACCACACAGATGTCTACGGCAGGGAGAAGCGATCCACTCTAACAGCGTCTAACCTGCTCAACTCTGAATTGGACGACCAGGGGGCGGCGGGGAACATGCCTCGAAAGGGTGAGCGCCTTGGACTCGGCCCTGTGGCGCGTCCCTTGCTAACATCGGGGAACAGCCTCCAGTGGACCGCCTGATCGTCGGCGGCGAAGACCATCGTTCCGAGCTTCCTGTCAGCCCGAAGAAGAGGTTCGATGCTCTCGAGAAATACCTTGCCGGCCTTTTAGGCGGACGGTCCTATCAAATCGTTCGCAAATGGATCGGGGCCGTCCTTGAAGCGGTGGGCGGCCTGCCGCTCATTGGCGCGTATGAACCGCATCAGTTTGTCGCAACGGCTTTTTCGGGAAATGGCATGACGTACGCCATGGTTTCAGCACTCATATTCCGGGATCTGATACAGGAAAAAAGGAATTCGTGGACACATGTCTTTAATCAGAATTTTCGACAACCCGAGACAACCTAGAACCCGCGACGGAAACGGAGAAGCAACTGGATGCTTGTGTGTGTCGTCTGATACCAAACGTCAGCTACGCTGACAGCACAACCGGTAAACCTGCGGAATTGAATAAACCGCTATCTTTCGCATTGGCCCTTTCCCGTGCGGTGCCCTTCGCAAATTCCAGCCTACCCCTCGCGGCTGCCCGCGGGTTTCTCTTGCAGCGGGCGTCAGGAAAGCTGACAATCGGACCCAGCAACGAAATATCGTGGAGAGAGGACATGCCCGGCTGGTTCCCCCGTCTGATGGCGCTCTTCTTGCTGCCGTGCACGCTCGGAGTCTCGGGTCCCCCTGCTCCGGAGGTGTGGGTTCCGGTCCGGTGGACTGGCGGCCCGTTGGAACTTGCCTGGCGAACCCGGGCGAAAACGCTCCCCGCCGATGCTGCTGTCCGCGACGCTCTCGCCCGCTGGTACGAACCCGCCACGCTCGGTCTTCTTGAAGACTCGCCCGCGAACTGCCTGCTGGTCACCTGGAGCGCGCCTGCCCGTGTGGCTGTCGAAGCCGAGCAGCAGCAACTCGTGAAGGTCTATGCGGAGGCGGCACACAAGCGCGGTCTGGCCGTGCTCGGCCTCGTCTATGCGGCAGGCGATGCGTCGAAACTCGCTGCGGACGCCGCCCGGACTGCTCTCGATGGA
>Ga0157372_10001751_pt1 | contig 23533 bp, 18 predicted proteins | sample C55metaG_FD_115307 | JGI IMG/M metagenome (GOLD analysis project Ga0157372, IMG submission 115307) | Corn rhizosphere microbial communities from Kellogg Biological Station, Michigan, USA - C5-5 metaG | ecosystem: Host-associated > Plants > Roots > Rhizosphere > Soil | place: USA: Michigan... | reverse complement strand
GGAAGACGACGCCGTTCATGGCGCTGCTGCTGCTGGCCGGCCTCGCGCTGGTGCCCGACGAGCTGCACGAGGCGGCCAAGGTCGACGGCGCCAGCGCCTGGCAGCGCTTCTGGCGCATCACCGTGCCGCTGATCAAGCCCGCCATCCTTGTCGCCCTCCTGTTCCGCACGCTGGACGCGTTCCGGATCTTCGACTCGGTCTTCATCCTCACCGCCGGCCAGAACAACACCGAGACGGTTTCGATCCTCGGCTACAACCAGCTGCTGAACCGCCTGAACCTCGGTCTCGGCTCGACGGTGTCCGTGCTCATCTTCGTGATGGTCGTGATCATCGCGTTCATCTTCGTCAAGGGCTTCGGGACCTCCCTGGCCCAGCAGAGGGGGGAGACGTAGTGCCGTCGACGGGGCGCGAGAAGGCCACCTGGGGGGTCATCAACGTCGTGGTGATCCTCGCCGCATTGATCCCCGTGGTGTGGATCATGTCGCTGTCCTTCAAGGACCCGTCGACGATCGCCGATGGCAACTTCTTCCCGAGCAAGTGGTCGACGGAGAACTACTCCGGCATCTTCCAGACCAGCGAGTTCACCGATGCGCTGCGCAACTCGATCGGCATCGCGCTCATCACCACCGTGATCGCGGTGACGGTGGCGTGCATGGCCGCCTACGCGATCGCGCGGCTGAACTTCCCGGGCAAGGTGCTGATCCTCACCGCCGCGCTGGCGGTCGCCATGTTCCCGCCGATCTCCATCGTCGGGCCGCTGTTCAACATCTGGCGCGAGGTCGGCCTCTACGACACCTGGCCCGGGCTGATCATCCCCTACCTGAGCTTCAGCCTGCCGTTGGCCATCTACACGTTGTCGGCGTTCTTCCGGGAGATACCGTGGGAGCTCGAGCAGGCGGCGCAGGTCGACGGTGCGACGCCGTTCCAGGCCTTCCGCAAGGTCATCGTCCCGCTCGCGGCGCCGGGCGTGTTCACCACGGCGATCCTGGTCTTTATCTTCGCCTGGAACGACTTCCTGTTCGCGATCTCGCTGACGTCGACCAACGCGGCGCGCACGGTGCCCGCGGCGCTGTCGGCGTTCCCGGGCGAGTCGCAGTTCACGCAGCCGATCGGGTCGGTCGCCGCCGCGGCCGTGATCGTGACGATCCCGATCATCATCATGGTTCTGATCTTCCAACGCCGCATCGTCGCGGGGCTCACCGCTGGCGCAGTCAAGGGATAAGGAGGCTCCGCGATGGCCGAGATCGCACTCGAGGACATCACCAAGCGGTACCCGGACGGCTTCGAGGCCGTCAAGCACATGGACCTCGACGTTCCCGACAGCGAGTTCATCATCCTCGTCGGCCCGTCGGGCTGCGGAAAGTCGACGGCGCTGCGGATGATCGCGGGGCTCGAGGACATCACCGACGGCGAGCTGAAGATCGGCGGCGAGGTCGTCAACGACCGCGCGCCCAAGGACCGGGACATCGCCATGGTGTTCCAGAACTACGCCCTCTATCCGCACATGACCGTGGGCGAGAACATGGGCTTCGCGCTCAAGCTCGCCCACGTCGACAAACAGGAGATCGCCCAGAAGGTCAACGAGGCGGCCAAGACGCTCGACCTCACCCAGCACCTGGACCGCAAGCCCGCGAACCTCTCGGGCGGCCAACGCCAGCGCGTGGCCATGGGCCGCGCGATCGTGCGCGACCCCAAGGCGTTCCTGATGGACGAGCCGCTGTCCAACCTCGACGCGAAGCTGCGCGTGCAGATGCGCACCGAGGTCTCGCGCATCCAGAAGCGGCTCGGCACCACCACCGTCTATGTGACTCACGACCAGACCGAGGCCATGACGCTCGGCGACCGCGTCGCGGTCATGCGCAGCGGCGAGCTGCAGCAGGTGGGCAAGCCCCAGGAGCTCTACGAGCACCCAAGGAACATCTTCGTGGCCGGCTTCATCGGCTCGCCGGCGATGAACTTCATGCCGGTCAAGGTCGAGGGCACGAACATCGTCACCCCGATCGGCGACGTGCCGCTCTCCGACGAGCAGCGGCGGGCGCTCGAGGGCGACGGCACGGGCGACCTCATCGCCGGCATCCGCCCCGAGGACTTCGAGGACGCCGCCCTGGTCGGCGACCAGCGCGACCGCGGCATCACGTTCAACGCGCGGATCGACGTGCTCGAGTCGATGGGGGCCGAGTTCTACGCCTACTTCTCGGTCGAGGCCCAGGAGACGGTCAGCTCGCAGGAGCTGCAGGAGCTGGCCGAGGACGCCGGCACCGCAGATGTCCCCAGCGCGGGCGAGGCGGGCCAGGTCGTGGCCCGGCTCGAGCCGGCCAGCAAGGCGGCCGAGGGCCAGGAGGCCGAGCTCTGGCTCGACACGTCCAAGGTCCACCTGTTCGACGCCAGCAACGGTCAGCGCCTGGGCGGTTGACGGGCGAGCGTCGCGATCGCCTCGTCGCTCCACTCGTGCGTGCGAAGCAGGCGGTAGCGCTCTGAGCTGAGGAGCTGGTAGGAGTCGGCCTCGGTCCCGGGGCCGAGCAGTCCGGCGTCGCGCAGGAGCTCGACCACCGGCAGGTACTCGTGGTCGTACCACTCCCGCGCGACCTGCGCGCGGTCCATGAAGGCGTGGCGTTCCTGCATGGCGCGCATACCCCAGGCCTCCACGCCCTCGGCCAGCGAGGCGTAGTCGAGCGGGTCGGAGAGGCGGATGCGCTCGCGCGCGGCGGGCGGGAGCGGGACGCGCTCGTAGAACAGCCGCTCGTGGTCCTTGCAGAACAGGTCGGAGGGGCGCAGCCCGCTCTCGATCGGGACCCGGGTCTGGACCTCGGTGACGTAGGCGTCGATGTCCGAGCGTCCGAGTGCGCGGGCCACCGAGACGCGGTGGTGGCCGTCCCGCACGAAGTGCAGCTCGCCGATCCGGTAGACGTCGATGGGCGGGAGCGACTCGCCGCGGCGCATGGCGGCGGCGACCCGCTCCCAGCGCCCGCGCCCCCGGCCGCTGGTGGGCCGGAACTGGCGGTCGAACTCGCGGGTGCGGTCGACCGTGCCGACGATCGAGTCGAGCGGGATGACCTGCAGCCCGAGGCGGTGCTCGCCGGCGCGGCCGAGCGCCGCGATGACCTCCTCGAAGGGGAGGATGACGTTGACGTCGCCCGGCTCGCCGCGCAGCCGGCGCATGATCAGTGACGCCGCCCGCCGCCGGCGCGCCCGCAGGAAGTCGTCTTGGACGTCGGCTCCGACGAAGCCGGTGCGCGGCATCGCCCTCAGGCCCGGGCTGCTCCGCCTCGCCCCACCGCGGCAAGGGCCGCAGCGGCGGTGGGGTGGAGGTCGAGCACCTGGTCCATGCCGGTCACGTCGAGGATACGCAGGATCGTAGGCTGCTCGGAGGCCACGGCGAGCGTCCCGCCGCGCACCCGCAGGCGCTTCAGTGCGGCAAGCAGCACGCCGAGCGCGGTCGAGTCCATGAAGGCGGCGTCGGTCAAGTCGACCACGATGCGGACCTTGCCGGACTCGATGGTTTCGGCCAGCAGCCGCTTGAACTCGGGCGCCGCGTAGAGGTCGAGCTCGCCCTGCGCGCGGACGATCTGGGTGTCGGAATCGATGGCCTCGTCGCTGATTGACACATGCGAGGTCATCATCCCCCCCGAACGATCGGATTACCCTTGGTGGCCAGTGGGGAAACTGGCTTCGGATTCAGCCGGGCTCGATGAACGGGAGCTGTTGCGCCGATACCACGAGGACGGCGACCTCGTGGCGCGCGACGTTCTCGTCGAGCGCATGCTCCCGCTCGTACGCCGATTGGCGCGGCGCTACGCGAACCGGGGCGAGGCGCTCGACGACCTCGAGCAGGTCGGCTCGCTCGGGCTGATCAAGGCGATCCAGCGCTTCGACACCTCGCGCGAGCTGAAGCTCTCCACCTTCGCCGTGCCGACGATTCTCGGCGAGATCAAGCGGCACTTCCGCGACCGGGTGTGGTCGCTGCGGGTCCCGCGCGATCTCCAGGAGCTCAACGCCCGGCTTTCCAAGGAGGTCGAGCGGATGACCAACCGGCTCGGCCGCTCGCCCACGGTCGAGGAGCTGGCCGCGGCCACGCACACCAGCGTGGAGCGCGTGCTCGACGCCATGCAGGGCGCGCAGGCGTTCTCGGCCGTCTCGCTGGACGAGCCCACCGGCGACGGTCGCGCTCCCGCCGCCGACATGCTCGGGGCGGAGGACGCCGAGTTCGCCCAGGCCGAGCGCCGCGAGCTGCTGCGCCTCGGCCTCGGCATGCTGCCCGAGCGCGAGCGCGAGATCCTGCACCTGCGCTTCTTCGGCGGCATGACCCAGCGCGAGATCGCCGACAAGGTCGGGATCTCCCAGATGCACGTGTCGCGGCTGATCCGGCGCTCGCTGGACACCATGCGCGACACCCTCGAGTAGGGCCGCTTAAAGGTCGACGGGCCCCACGTGGGGGCCCGACGACTGGGGAGGTCACACGCGTCGTGCCGGTGAACGGGAAGACCGGCGTTCTCGACGACGCAGATTTCGCATACCCAAGCGCGGTGGCCTCAAACGCCGGTCCAGTTCTGGCGCGTAGACGCTCCCCTCCGGGGTAGCGGAGACAGGACACGCACCCGGAGAAACGGAGGCCGACCATGGCTGGAACGCTGGAAGGGAAGAAGATCGCATTCCTCGTCGCCAACGAGGGCGTCGAGCAGGTCGAGCTCACCGAGCCCTGGGCGGAGGCCCGTCGCCAGGGCGCCCAGACCGACCTCATCGCGCCCGACGCGGGCGAGGTGCAGGCGTTCAACCACCTCGACAAGGGCGACCGGTTCCCGGTCGACCGCACGGTGGCCGACGTCAGCGCCGACGACTACGACGCGCTGGTGCTGCCCGGCGGTGTCGCCAACCCCGACAACCTGCGCAGCGACGAGGACGCCGTGGCCTTCGCCCGGGCGTTCTTCGACCAGCACAAGCCGGTCGCGGCGATCTGCCACGCGCCGTGGACGCTCGTCGAGGCCGACGTGGTCCGCGACCGCACGCTGACCTCGTGGCCGAGCGTGCAGACCGACATCCGCAACGCCGGCGGCAACTGGGTCGACGAGGAGGTCGTCGTCGACCAGGGCCTGGTGACCAGCCGCAAGCCGGACGACCTGCCCGCGTTCAACGCGAAGCTGGTCGAGGAGGTCGCCGAGGGCAAGCACGCGAGGCAGACCGCGTGAGCACGCCGGTCGCGATCCTGGACGTCGACGGCACGCTCGTCGACACGAACTACCACCACGCGATCGCGTGGTACCGCGCCTTCCGCCAGCACGGCCTCGTGTTGCCGCTGTGGCGCATCCACCGGCACATCGGCATGGGCGGCGACCAGCTCGTCGCCGCCCTCGCCGGTGACGGCACCGAGGAGCGCGACGGCGACGACATCCGCGCCGCCGAGACCGCCCTGTACCTCGCCCTGATCGACGAGGTGCAGCCGTTCCGCGACTCCCGCGAGCTGCTCGTCGACCTGCGCGCCCGCGGCGCGAGCGTCGTGCTGGCCTCCTCGGCCAAGGCGGCCGAGGTCGACCACTACCTCGACCTCCTCGACGCCCGTGATCTCGCCGAGGCGTGGACGACCTCGGCCGACGTCGAGCGCACCAAACCCGCGCCCGACCTGGTGCAGTCCGCGCTCGACAAGCTCGGCGCAGAGCCCGACGACGCGTTCCTGGTCGGCGACACGCCCTGGGACGTCAAGGCGGCCGAGCAGGCCGGAGTGCCGACCTACGCGGTGCTCACCGGCGGCTTCTCCGAGCAGGAGCTGCGCGACGCCGGGGCAGCCGGCGTGCACGAGTCCGTGAGCCATCTGCGGGGCGATCTGGACGAGGTCATGCGGACACGAACGCCCGCCACTGGTAACACTTGAGGTATGCCCCGCTCGATCTGGTCCGGCGCGATCTCCTTTGGCCTGGTCAACGTGCCGATCAAGCTCTACTCCGCGGTCTCCAAGAAGACCGTCCGTTTCCATCAGCTCCACGGCGAGACCGGCACGCGCATCCAGCAGCGCCGGGTCGATCCCTCCACCGGCGAGGAGGTCTCCTACGACGACATCGTCAAGGGCTATGAGATCGGCAAGGACCGCTACGTCGTGATCACGCCCGACGAGCTCGACTCGCTCGATCCCGAGAAGACGCGGACGATCGAGATCGAGGACTTCGTCGAGGAGTCCGAGATCGACCCCCTCTACTACGACCACCCGTACTACCTGGCGCCCGCGACCGGGGCCGAGAAGCCCTACCGGCTGCTGCTCGACGCGATGGCCCAGGCCGGGCGGGTGGCGATCGCACGGGTGGTCATCCGCAACAAGGAGCAGCTCGTGGCCATCCGCCCCGCCGGCGAGGCGCTGACGATGAGCACGATGAACTTCGCCGACGAGGTGGTCTCGCCCGACGCGATCGAGGAGATCGCCGCCGATGAGGACGGCAAGGCCAAGGCGACGCAGCGCGAGCTCGACATGGCCGAGCAGCTCATCGACTCGCTCACCTCCGACTTCGACCCGGACAAGTACCACGACACCTACCGCGAGCGCGTGCTCGACCTGATCGAGCGCAAGGCCGCCGGCGAGGAGATCGCGGTCGCGCCCGAGGCACCCGAGCCGGCCGCCGTGCCGGACCTCATGGCGGCCCTCGAGGCGAGCCTCCAGGAGGCGAAGGGCACGGAGCGCCCGTCCAAGCGCAAGACGCCCGAGAAGTCCGCGTCCAAACCCCGGAAGAAGGCCTCCGCAACCAAGCGCTGAGCCGGACGCGCTCGAGTATTCTTGACGCATGGAGCGGGGAGAGTTGGAGGTCGCCCGTGCACCGTCACGTGCGCCCTGGGGGTTCCTCGCGCAGGCCGTGTCAGTGCTGGCGGCCTCGCTCGACCTCGAGACGACGCTGGCCAACGTCGTCCAGCTCGCCGTGCCCGCGCTCGCCGACTGGTGCGGCATCGACCTGATCGAGCCCGACGGCTCCATGCGCCCGATCGCCGGCGTGCACAGCGACCCACAGCGCCAGCGCCTGCTCGACGAGCTCCAGCGCCGCTACGGCGACCAGCGCATCGGCACGATGGCGCGGGTCACCGAGACCGGCCAGGCCGAGCTCGTCGCCGAGGTCACCGACGAGATGCTCGCGGGCAGCGCGCGCGACGCCGAGCACCTCGACCTGCTCCGCGCCGTCGGCGCGCAGTCCTACATGGTCGTGCCGCTGCGCGCGCGCGGCCGCCTGCTCGGCACGATGGTGCTGCTCTCCACCCACCCCTCGCGGCACTATGGCGAGGACGACCTCGCCGCCGCCGAGGAGCTCGCGTCCGGGTGCGCGCTGGCCGTCGACAACGCGCGGCTGTTCACCGAGGCCCGCGACGCCGAGAAGCGCAAGGACGAGGGCCTGGCCCTGCTCGACGGTTTGTTCGCCAACGCGCCAGTCGGCCTCGGGTTCCTCGACACGCAGCTGCGCTACGTGCGCATCAACCGCAAGCTGGCCGAGATCAACGGCCGCACCATCGACGACCACCTCGGCCAGCGCGTGGATGCCGTCATCGGCGGCGACCTCGGGGCCCACGTCGCGCGCGACTGCCTGAAGGTGATCGAGACCGGCGAGGCACTGCTCGACCTGGAGGTCACCGGCGAGCCCGTCTTCCCGGGGCGCCGCCGCGTGTGGCTGGCCAACTACTACCCCGTGCGCATGGGCCTGGGCGGCGAGGTCACGGGCGTCGGGACCGTGGTGCAGGAGATCACCGAGCGCAAGCGGGTCGAGCGGCGGGCGTCGTTCCTGGCCGAGGCCAGCGCGCTCATGGACCAGTCGCTGGACACCGAGGTCACGCTGCGCAACCTCGGGGCCATCATCGTGCCCGAGCTGGCGGACTGGTTCGCGGTCGACCTGCTCGGCAGCGACCAGGAGATCCGTCGCGCCGCCGTGGCCCACGCCGACCCGGCCAAGACCGCGCTCGGGTGGGAGCTCGCGCGTCGGTTCCCCGCCAGCCTGGAGGACGAGGCGGGCTTCGGACGCACCATCCGCAGCGGCTGCTCGGAGCTGCTGCCCCAGGTGCCCGACCACGTCGTCGACCAGGTCTCCGGCGGCCGGCCGGAGTACGCGGAGATCCTGCGCGGCCTGGGCCTGACCTCGACCATGATCGTGCCGCTGCGTGCGCGCGGGCGCATCCTCGGCGGGATGCTGCTGGCGGCGGCCGAATCGGGCCGCCGCTTCAAGGCGTCGGACCTCGCGCTGGCCGAGGAGCTAGGCGTGCGCTGCGCGCTGGCGCTCGATAACGCCCGGCTCTACCAGGAGCGCTCGGAGACCGCGCGCACGCTGCAGTCCAGCCTGCTGCCGCCGGGCCTGCCGAGCATCCCCGGGTTCGAGCTCGCCGCGCGCTACCGCGCCGCCGGCGAGGGCAACGAGGTCGGCGGTGACTTCTACGACGTGTTCGCCTGGGACGAGGCCTGGGCGGTGGTCATCGGCGACGTGTGCGGCAAGGGCCCCGACGCGGCAGCCATCACCGCGCTGGCCCGCTACACGCTGCGCGCCGTGACCCTGCACGAGCACACGCCCAGCGCCACCCTGCAGACGCTCAACGACGCGATGCTGCGCCAGCTCTCCGGCGACCAGTTCTGCACCGTCGCGCTCGGGCGCATCCAGCCCGAGGACGGCGGGCGCTTCCGCGTCACGCTCAGCGTGGGTGGGCACCCGCCGCCCCTGGTCCTGCGCGCCGACGGCCACGTCGAGCCGCTGGCGCAGCAGGGGACGCTGCTCGGCGTGGTCGACGAACCGCGCCTCCAGGACGCGGAGCACGTGCTCGAGGCCGACGACACGCTGCTGCTCTACACCGATGGCGTGACCGAGGCGCGGGTGCGCTCGTGGGAGCTCGGCGAGGAGGGGCTGGTGTCCCTGCTCGAAGGCTGCGCGGGCCAGGCCGCGGCCGAGATCGTGGAGACGATCGAGCGCGCCGTGGTCGGCGTGCAGGCGGGCGAGCCGCGCGACGACATCGCGCTCCTGGCCCTCAAAGCGTCGGTCGCGTAGAGCGATAACCCGGGGTAAACTTGGCGGTCCGCCCACCGCGGTCGCGCCGGCGACCGAACTCCTCAGCAAGATTGCCCATGTCCACGAAGCCGTCAGGCCTCTACGACCCCCGCTATGACCACGACGCCTGTGGCGTCGCCTTCGTCGCGCGCCTCGACGGCCGGCCCACCCACGAGGTGGTGCAGCGCGGCGTCACTGTGGTCACCAACCTCGAGCACCGCGGCGCCACCGGCGCCGATCCGACCACGGGCGACGGCGCCGGGCTGCTCATGCAGATGCCCGATGCGCTGCTGCGCGGAAGCGTGGACTTCGAGCTGCCCGAGCACGGCCGCTACGGCGTCGCCGTCTGCTTCCTGCCCCGCCACCGGGTCCAGCGTGCCGACCTCAAGGTGTTCGTCGAAGCCGTGGTGGTGGCCGAGGGGCAGACGCCGCTGGGCTGGCGGCGCGTGCCGGTCGACGAGCGCGAAGCGGGGACGACCGCCCGCGCCGTGGCGCCGGCCATCGAGCAGCTGTTCATCGGCATGGACGACTCGCTCACCGACGAGCGTGCGATCGAGCGCAAGCTCTACGTGATCCGCCGCCTGATCGAGAAGACCGCGGTCGAGGACGTCCACATCGCGTCGATGTCCTCGCGGACGATGGTCTACAAGGGCATGCTCATCGCGCACCAGCTCGCGCCGTTCTTCGCCGACCTGCGCGACGAGCGGACGGCGTCGGCACTGGCGCTGGTGCACTCGCGCTTCTCCACCAACACGTTCCCGAGCTGGCCGCTCGCGCACCCGTACCGGTTCATCGCCCACAACGGCGAGATCAACGCGCTCATGGGCAACCAGAACTGGATGCGTGCGCGCGAGTCCTCACTGCAGTCGGAGCTGTTCGGCGACGACCTCGAGAAGCTTGCGCCGATCGTCCAGCCGGGCAACTCGGACTCGGCAACCTTCGACAACGTGGTGGAGCTGCTGCAGCTCGCGGGGCGCTCGCTCCCGCACGCTCTGATGATGATGATCCCCGAGGCCTACGAGGGCCGCGAGGACTTCATGAGCCCCGAGGTGCGCGGCTTCTACCAGTACCACGCGTGCCTGATAGAGCCGTGGGACGGCCCCGCCGTCATCGCCGCCACCGACGGCCACGTGATCGGGGCGACGCTGGACCGCAACGGCCTGCGCCCCGGCCGGTGGGTGGAGACCCGCGACGGCCACGTCGTGCTCGCCTCCGAGACGGGCGCGCTGCCCGTGCCCGAGTCCGAGATCGTGCGCAAGGGCCGCCTCCACCCGGGCAAGCTCTTCCTCGTCGACCTCGACCGCCACCGCATCGTCGACGACGCCGACATCAAGCAGGAGGTGGCGACCCAGAAGCCCTACGCCGAGTGGTTCGCGAGCGCGTCGGTGCGCTTCGAGGACCTGCCCGAGAAGGCGCCGCGCGTGCCTCGCACCGAGCCGCTGCGCACGCGCCAGCTCGCGTTCGGCTACAGCCAGGAGGACCTGCGCGTGCTGCTGACGCCGATGGCCGCCGACGGCCAGGAGCCGACCGGCTCGATGGGCAACGACCTGGCGCTGGCCGTGCTCTCGGACCGCGCGCCGTCCCTGTTCAGCTACTTCAAGCAGCTCTTCGCCCAGGTCACCAACCCGGCCATCGACCCGATCCGCGAGAAGGTCGTGATGTCGCTGTCGACCGGCATCGGGTCCGAGCTGAATCTGCTCGAGGAGACGCGCGAGCACGCCCACCAGCTCGTCATGAGCCAGCCGATCCTGCGCAACTCCGAGCTGGAGAAGCTGCGCCAGGTCTCGCACGACATCTTCCGCGCCGAGACCATCGACATCACGTGGCTGATCGACGAAGGCCCGCGCGGCATGGCGCAGGCCGTCGACCGCATCTGCGCGGAGGCCTCCTACGCCATCGACCGGGGCGCGAACATCGTCATCCTCTCGGACCGCGAGGTCAGCCTCGGGCGCGTCCCGATCCCGTCGCTGCTGGCGGTCTCCTCCGTCCACAACGACCTCGTGCGCGCGGGCACGCGCCTGCGCGCGGGGCTGGTCATCGAGTCGGGCGAGCCGCGCGAGGTCCACCACATGGCCTGCCTGATCGGCTACGGCGCGAGCGCGATCAACCCGTACCTGATGTTCGAATCGTTGTGGGAGCTGCGCGGGCGGCGCAAGCTGCCGCCGGGCATGACCGCGGCCGAGGCCGAGCGCCAGGTGGTCATCGCCATCGGCAAGGGCCTGCTCAAGGTCCTCTCCAAGATGGGCATCTCGACCATCGAGTCCTACTGCGGCGCGCAGATCTTCGAGGCCGTGGGCCTGCATCCCGACCTCATCGACGAGCACTTCACGGGCACGCCCTCGCGCATCGGCGGCGTGGGCATGGACGAGCTGGCGACCGAGGCGCTGGACCGCCACGCCCGCGGCTACCCGCGCGCCAAGGCGGCGCCCCCGCCCGAGGAAGAGGGGGCCGAGGGCCCGATCCTGCCCGTGGGCGGCATCTACGCCTGGCGGCGCGGCGGCGAGCGCCATATGTGGGACCCAGAGACTGTGACGCGGCTCCAGCAGGTCGCGCGCTCCACCGACGACCCCGACCGGGCGTGGGAAAGCTATGAGCGCTACGCCGACCTGGTCAACGAGGAGAACGCGACCAAGGGCCTGCTACGCGGCCTGCTGAAGCTGCGTACCGACCTCCCGCCGATCCCGGTCGAGGATGTCGAGCCGGCCAAGGAGATCGTCAAGCGCTTCTCGACCGGCGGCATGTCGCTGGGCGCGCTCTCGCCCGAGTCCCACGAGGGGCTCGCCCAGGCCATGAACCAGCTCGGCGGCCAGTCCAACACCGGCGAGGGCGGGGAGGACCCGCGCCGCTTCCTCGACGATCGCCGCTCCTCGATCAAGCAGGTGGCCTCGGGCCGCTTCGGCGTGACGGTGGAGTACCTGGTCAACGCCGACGAGCTGCAGATCAAGGTCGCCCAGGGCGCCAAGCCGGGCGAGGGCGGCCAGCTTCCCGGCCACAAGGTCGACCGCTACATCGCCAGCCTGCGCCACTCGACGCCGGGCGTGGGCCTGATCTCGCCTCCGCCGCACCATGACATCTACTCGATCGAGGACCTCAAGCAGCTCATCTACGACCTGCGCTGCGCGAACCCCCGCGCGCGGGTGTCGGTCAAGCTCGTGGCCGAGCTCGGCGTCGGCACCGTGGCCGCCGGCGTGGCCAAGGCCAACGCCGACCACGTGGTCATCGCCGGGCACGACGGCGGCACCGGCGCCTCGCCCAAGTCCTCGATCCAGCACGCCGGCGTGCCCTGGGAGATCGGCCTGGCCGAGACCCAGCAGACGCTGATGCGCAACGACCTGCGCTCGCGCATCATCGTGCAGACCGACGGCCAGATGCGCACCGGCCGCGATGTCGTGGTGGCGGCGCTGCTGGGCGCGGACGAGTACGGCTTCTCGACCGCCCCGCTGATCGCCCAGGGCTGCATCATGATGCGCGTCTGCCATCTCAACACGTGCCCGGTCGGGGTGGCGACGCAGGACCCCGAGCTGCGCGCCCGCTTCCGGGGCAAGCCCGAGCACGTCGTCAACTTCCTGTTCATGGTGGCCGAGGAGGTGCGCCGCATCCTCGCGTCGCTGGGCCTCCGCCGGCTCGAGGACGCGATCGGCCGCGCCGACCTGCTCACGCCCGACGACGCGGTGGCGCACTGGAAGGGCAAGGGCATCGATCTCTCCGAGCTCCTCGTCGTGCCCGAGGTCCCGCCGGGCACCGCGCGCCGGCGCACGCGCGGCCCCGACCCGGTGCTCGGCGACCACCTCGATCACGAGCTCATCGAGGCGTGCGCGCCCGCCATCGCCCGCGCGGAGTCGGTCGAGTTGCGGCGCCCGATCCGCAACGTGCACCGCACGGTTGGCGGCCTGCTCTCGAGCGCGATCGCGCGCGAGCGCGGCGCCGCGGGCCTGCCGCCGGACACGATCACGGTCGACTTCCACGGCTCGGCCGGCCAGTCCTTCGGGGCCTGGCTGGCGCCCGGCGTCTCGTTCACCCTTTGGGGCGACGCGAACGACTACACCGGCAAGGGCATGAGCGGCGGCACCATGGCCGTGCGGCCCGCGCCCGACGCCGGCTTCACCGCCGAGGACAACGTCGTCGTCGGCAACACCGTGCTCTACGGCGCCACCAGCGGCAAGGCGTTCTTCCGCGGCTTGGCCGGCGAGCGCTTCGCCGTGCGCAACTCGGGCGTGAGCTCGGTCGTCGAGGGCGTCGGCGACCACGGCTGCGAGTACATGACCGGCGGCCGCGTCGTCGTGCTCGGCGAGACCGGGCTGAACTTCGCCGCCGGCATGAGCGGCGGCATCGCCTACGTGCTCGACCCCAAGGGCGTCTTCCCGGCTCGCTGCAACACCGAGCTCGTCGACCTCGAGGACGTGGACGAGGCCGACGCCATCGAGCTGCGCGAGCTGATCGCCGAGCACCGCGAGCGCACCGGCTCGGCGGTCGCGGCGCAGGTGCTCGACGGCTTCGACGAGCTCCTGCCGGCGTTCGTCAAGGTCTTCCCGCGTGACTACAAGCGCGCGCTGGCCGAGCTGTCGGAAGCCGACGGCAAGGGCGACGAGGGCATGGACGTCGTCCTGCCCACGGCCCCGGCGCCGGCGCGCTAGGACGAGGCACATGGGCGAGCTCGGGGGCTTCCTGAAGGTGCACCGTGTCGGGTTCGACAAGCGCGACCCGCACGCGCGCGTCCACGACTACAAGCAGTACTTCCGGGTCCAGCCCGAAGAGGTGCTGCGCGAGCAGGGCGGGCGCTGCATGGACTGCGGCATCCCCTTCTGCCACGAGGGCTGCCCGCTGGGCAACCTGATCCCGGACTGGAACGACCTCGTGTTCCGGGATCGCTGGCGCGAGGCGATCGACCAGCTCCACGCCACCAACAACTTCCCCGAGTTCACCGGTCTGATCTGCCCGGCGCCGTGCGAGTCGGCCTGCGTGCTCGACATCAACGACGACCCGGTCACGATCGAGCAGATCGAGCTCGGGATCATCAACCGCGCCTTCGCCGAGGGCTGGGTCGTGCCCGACCCGCCCGACGAGCGCACCGGCCGCTTCGTCGCCGTGGTCGGCTCCGGCCCCGCCGGCCTCGCGGTGGCCGACGAGCTCAACAAGCGCGGCCACGAGGTCACGGTGTACGAGCGCGACGAGGGCGTCGGTGGCCTGCTGCGCTTCGGGGTCCCTGACGCCAAGCTCGAGAAGTGGATCATCGACCGGCGCGTGCGCCTGCTCGAGGCCGAGGGCGTGCACTTCGAGTGCAACGTCGACGTGGGCAAGGACATCACCGCCGAGCAACTGCGCGCCCGCCACGACGCGGTGGTGATCGCGACCGGTTCGCGCATCCACCGCGACCTCGACGTCGAAGGGCGCGACCTCGACGGCGTGCACTTCGCGATGGACTACCTCTACCAGCGCAACCGCTGGGTGGCCAAGCAGGAGGGGCGGCCGTATCGGCCCGCCGAGCAGCCGATCGTGGCCGGCGGCAAGCGCGTGGTCGTGATCGGCGGCGGCGACACCGGGATGGACTGCGTCTCCAACGCGCTGCGCGAGGGCGCCCGCGACGCGATCATCCTCGACGTCTATCCCGAGTTGCCGGCGAGCGGCCGCGATGACCGCACGCCGTGGCCGGAGGCGCCCAAGCGCACGCTGAGCACCTACGCGCTCGACGAGGGCGGGGAGCGGCGCTGGTCCAAGCAGGTCACCGCGCTCGAAGGCGAGGACGGCCGCGTCGTGCGCGTGCACGGCCGCTCGGTCACCGGCACCTCGTCGCGCGACCTCGAGGCGGTGCCGGGCAGTGAGTTCGTCGAGGAGGCCGACCTGGTGCTCATCGCCATCGGGTTCTCGGGGCCGGAGAAGCCGCTGCTGGCCCAGCTCGCGGTCGACGTCGACCGCCGCGGCAACGTCAAGGCCGGCGCCTACGCGACCTCGGTCGAAGGCGTGTTCGCGGCCGGCGACGCACGCATGGGGCAGTCGCTGATCGTGTGGGCCATCGCCGAGGGCCGCAAGTGCGCCCGCGTCGTCGACCGCTATCTGATCGGGCTGCGGCCGGCCGAGCCGCCGCTCGAGCCCGAGGAGGCGTTCGAGCCCCACACCGGCGAGCTCGAGATGCCGTCGGACGCGGTCTACGGGGATTAGGGCTTGGCGTGGCGGGGCGGCGGTGTGGCGCCTCGCCCTTTCGGCCTCTGAGCCCCGGCCGCGTGAACTGCGGCGATAAAAGGGGTCACCCGGGGCCGCGCCCAGGGGTGGTCGACGTTAGGGGTAATAGCTCCACCAAAGGTCGAACACCCCCGCCCGACCCACCCTCCTTCGTCGCCGCAGCGGCGCCCCTACCCGAAGCTGATCACCTGCTGGATGCCGCTCGGCCGGTTGGTGTAGTCCATCTGCAGCAGCGGCAGCGGTGCGAACTGGATCATCTGGGACGACGCGCTCTCGCGCCACGCCGACGGGTCGGGCCCCTGCTGTGCCGCCAGCGACGTGGCGGTGCTGTTCAGGGCCTTCCACAGCGCGGCCGAGCACTTCGCAACGCTGCCCCCGCCGCAGTAACGGCGCGAGTACGGTTGCGGCACCTTCGAGCCCAGCTCGGTCGAGAAGTCCTTGGCCATGTAGTGGTACCAGCCGTCGTACTGGCCGTTGTGGGCGTTCGGAGAGTCGAAGCGCGACTGTCGCGTGGCGAGCTGGTTGCACAGATTGTTCCCCAGCGTCGAGCACATGGCGGCGTTGGCCAGCCCGTTCCAGGCGGCGTCCATGATCGCGTTGCCGGCGAAGTCGAGGTTGCCGTCGCGGTCGACGTCGAGCCGCGGCGCGCCCTGGTCGGCCCAGGCCTGGAGCTGCTGCTCGGCGCCCTCGGCCAGCGCGCTCGGTGCCTTGCCCTTGTCGAGCATGGACTTGAGGATGGGCCAGAACAGGTCTCCGCGGACGTCCTGCGTCGCGGCCTTGTTCATCGCCCCGGTGACGGTGGCCAGCGTGTGCTGCGGCGTCGCCTGGAGGTTGTTGAGCAGCATCTCCGAGCGCGGGAGCATGGTCTCGTCGCCGAAGCGGGTGTCGGAGGCCGCGAACTTCGGCGCCGGCTTGTTGTTCCAGTTCACCAACAGCCCGTTGGGGATGGTCCCCTGCGGGTGTCCGCCGGCCGCCAGGTAGCCGGTCCATTCGTACTTGCCGCGGCCGTCGGTGGGCAGGTCGCTGTCGGCGCCGTTGGGGCGGATCGGCAGCAGGCCGGTCGTGTAGACGCCGGCCGTGGTCGCGTCGGCGTAGAACGAGTTGAAGGTCTGCGGAGTCTGCGCCGCGGACTTGGCGAAGTCGCTGAACGAGTGGATGCGCCCGTAGGTCAGGTCCTGGAAGAAGAGCTGGTCGAGCGTGTCCTTGCCGTAGCTCGAGCGGCGCCTGCTGATCGCCACCGTCTTGCCCTTCGTCGTCTTCGCGTAGCCGTACACACTGCCGTGGACGGTGCGATAGAAGACGACTGGGATCTTCTGGTCGCCCTTGTTGATCGAGCCTGCGTTGACCTTCTGCATCGGCAGGCACTTGCCCTTGTACTCGTACTTGAGCCTGCTGCCGCCGCAGAGGGTCTCGGCGTAGGTGTCGATGATGTCGCCGTCGGCCGAGGTCAGCGTCCAGGCGAAGTTCTCGGCGCGGCCGATGAGCATGTAGCCCGGGAATGGCGCTGAGGTCGCGCCGCGCACGTCGATGCTGGGCCCGTGCAGGCCCATCTCCTCGACGAGGCCCGGGAAGTAGTACGAGATCTGCGGCCCCCCGACGAACTGCGGGTGGCCGCTGGTCGAGCGCGAGCCCGAGGCCACGAGGATGTTGCTGGCCAGGCCCGGAGTCAGGTGCCGGGCGGCCGACGCCAGCTTCGGCGCCGTCGACTGGAAGCTGCCGTTCTTGATCCCCACGACGCCCTTGCGCGAGGACGGCAGGGGATTCCACGGCGCCGCCTTGCTCAGCGTCGTCTCGGTGGCCGGGTCGTCGCGCCCCCGGAGGTCCTCGAACGTGTCGAAGCCCTTGGAGGAGCCGAATTTGCCCTGCAGGCCGTCGAGGAACTGGGCGTTGTCGACCTCGCCGCCGCCGCCCTGGCCGAGGAACTGGCCCTTGAGCGCGTTCAAGGCGTAGATGTCGTTGCGGGTGAACGGCGGCGCGCCCGGCTGGTTGGCCGAGTACCAGGCGTTGATGCCCGCGAGGTAGGTGTCGATGTCGTGCAGCAGCTGCACGCCCTTGGGGCCGGCCTTGCGGAGCACCTGGGTCTGACGCGAGACGATCCGCTCCGTCTGCTTGCTGGGCGCGAACTGGTAGAGGTTCGAGACCAGGTCGATGGCCGACGGTCCAGGGGCGTCGATGGCCGCGGTAAGGCTGTCGAAGCGCGCCTGGTTGAGCAGCAGGTTGCGGTCCTCGGCGATCGCGTAGCCGGCGCCGAAGGTCACATCGTCGTTGGTCTGCCCGTAGATGTGCGGGACGTCGAGCGCGTCGCGGCGGATCTCGACGCCCGGCCGGCTGGGGATCGTCTCGGTGCGGACGATCGTGTTGCCGGGGTCGAGCGCCTCGGACTTGAAGTAGTTCGGCAGCTGCGCGTCGGTGATGTTGTCGCGCAGCGGCGTCAGCGCGTTGTACATCTCCGCCTCGCGCGTGGCCCCGGGGGCGCTCGCGTCCTCGGACTGGCCCGAGGGGAGGATGTTCAGCGCCGTCGAGGCGGTGTCCTGGGCCGGCGCGGATGCGGGTAGGCAGAGGACGAACATGGCGACGAGAAGACCCAGCTTGCGACCCACACGAACTCCTTTTCGTTCCCAGAGATCCCCGCGCGAATGGTGGAACCTACCAACGTTTTTCGGCCTGAACTTTAAGCTCGCACTAGGCTCGCCGCCATGAGCGCGCCCGGCACGGTCAAGCCCCGGCGGTACCTGCCCCGGTTCCACTGGGAGCTGCTGGCCTGCGGCGTGAGCGGGCACGAGCTCATCGGTGTCGGCGCTGCCCACCTGCGGCCGGTCGACGAGCTGTTCGCGCGCGAGATGGACGGGCAGCGCTGGCACCGCTGCCTGCGCTGCGACTCGTGGCTGCCCTTCGCCCTTCCCGAGCACCCCGAGGACGAGCATCCGCCCGCCCGCGAGGACGTCGAGCTGCCGCTGCGGGGCCGGCCGCTGCGGGACAAGATCGTCCTGCGCGTGATCGCGGTCGACCGCGGCTTCCACTTCGTCGTGCTCGCGCTCCTGGCGGTGGCGATCTTCCTGTTCGCCGCCAACCAGCGGGCCCTGCGCGACACCTTCTATCAGGTGGTCACCGACGTCCAGCAGGGGTTCGGCGGCGGGCCGGTGCACAACGCGAACACCGGGTTCCTGCACGAGCTCGACAAGGTCTTCTCGCTGCAAGGCGGCCAGCTGCACCTGCTCGGCGCAGCGGTGGGCGCCTACGCGATCCTCGAGCTGGTCGAGGCGGTCGGCCTGTGGATGGCCAAGCGCTGGGCCGAGTACCTGACCTTCGTCGCGACCGTCGTGTTCCTGCCGCTCGAGGTCTACGAGCTCACGAAGAGCATCTCGGTGCTGAAGATCCTTGCGTTCGTCATCAACGTCGCCATCGTCATCTACCTGCTCTACGCCAAGCGGCTGTTCGGCCTGCGCGGTGGGGGCAAGGCCGAGGAGGCGCTGCGCGAGCGCGACGTGGGCTGGGCGGCGCTCGAGCGCTCGGCGCCGCCCGCGGGGGTCGGCGCCTGATGCTGGCCGCCCGCGTGGCCGAGCCCGTCGGCGCGGCGATGGGCGAGGCGCTCCTGCTGCACGGCGTGCCCGAGTCGTCGTACATGTGGCGCGACCTGCTGCCTGCGGTGGCCGACGCGGGCTTCCGGGCGGTGGCGCCCGACCTGCCGGGCTTCGGCGCCTCGCCGGTGGACCCGCCCACGACGTGGGAGCGTCAGGTCGAGGCGGTGGACCGGTTCCGGCGCGAGGCCCGGCTCGACGACGTCGTCCTGATCGTGCACGACTGGGGCGGCCTGATCGGGCTGCGCTGGGCCTGCGATCACCCCGGCGCCGTACGCGCGCTCGTGATCTCCGGCACCGGCTTCTTCCCCGACGGCAAGTGGCACGGGCTGGCCGAGGGCCTGCGGGCGCCCGGGGCCGGGGAGGAGCTCGTGGACTCGATCACCCGCGAGGGCTTTGACGCGATCATGCGCCAGGTCTCGCCGGCGCTGTCCGACGCGGCGCTGGACGCCTACTGGGTGTGCTTCGCGGATGCGGCCCACGGGCACGCGATGCTCGAGCTCTACCGGTCGGGCGACTTCGCCAAGCTCGCGCCCTACGAGGGGCGCCTGGCGGCGCTCGGCGTTCCCACGCTGCTGCTGTGGGGCGCGGGCGACGCGTTCGCGCCGCCGGCCGGCGCGGAGCGCTTCGCGGCCGAGCTCCCGGGCAGCTCGCTGGTGATGGTGGAGGACGCCGGGCACTTCGTGTTCGAGGACGCTCCCGACGCCTGCGCCACTGCGGTCACGGAGTTCCTCGCTGCGCTAAGGTGACGCCCCCGTCACCTTTATGAGCGCGCTTCCCACCGTCTGCATCATCGGCGCCGGCTCCTCGGGCATCGCCGGCGCCAAGGTCCTCGCCGAGCACGTCGTCCCGTTCGACTGCTTCGAGGTCTCGGACGAGGTCGGCGGCAACTGGGCCTTCGGCAACGCCAACGGGATGTCGTCGGCGTACCGCTCGCTGCACATCAACACGTCGCGCGAGCGCATGGAGTACTCGGACTTCCCGATGCCGAAGGACTGGCCGGACTTCTGCCACCACGCGCTCATCAAGCAGTACTTCAACGACTACGTCGACCACTTCGGCATCCGCGACCGCATCACGTTCTCGACCGCGGTGAAGCGGGCCGCGCGCGGGCCCGACGGCGTGTGGGAGGTGGCGCTGTCGACGGGCGAGACGCGCCGTTACGACGCCGTCGTCGTGGCCAACGGCCACCATTGGGACCCGCGCTGGCCCGAGCCGGCGTTCCCCGGCGCCGACACCTTCGCCGGGCGCCAGATGCACTCGCACGACTACGTCGACACGCAGGGCTTCGAGGGCAAGAAGGTCGTGGTGCTGGGCATGGGGAACTCGGCCATGGACATCGCGGTCGAGGTATCGCTGGTGACCGAGCGGACGCTCCTGGCCGCGCGGCGCGGGGCCTGGATCATCCCCAACTACCTCTTCGGCAAGCCGTCGGACCAGCTCCCGGTCAACCCGCGCATCCCTTTCTCGCTGCGCCAGCGCTGGGTGCACGAGCTGATCAAGCGCGTGGTCGGCAATCCGGCCGCGTTCGGGCTGCCCGAGCCGGACCACATCGTCGGCCAGGCCCACCCGACGATCTCCAACTACATCCTCGCGCGCGTGGCCCATGGCGAGGTCGTGCCCAAGCCGAACATCGCGGCGCTCGAGGGCACGTCGGTGCGGTTCGCCGATGGCTCAGTCGAGGAGGACGTCGACGTCGTCGTCTACTGCACCGGCTACAAGGTCACGTTCCCGTTCTTCGACGAGGACTTGATCTCGGCCCCCGACAACGACCTGCCGCTGTACCGCCGCGTGTTCCATCCCGAGGTCGACAACGTGTTCTTCCTGTCGCTGCTGCAGCCGCTCGGGGCGACGATGCCGCTGGCCGAGGCGCAGGCGCACTGGGTTGCGCGCTTCCTGCGCGGCGAGTACCAATTGCCGCCGCCGGCCGACGTGCGCGCCGACATGGAGCGCGAGCGCGCGCGCATGTTCAAGCGCTACGTGACCTCCAAGCGCCACACCATGCAGGTCGACTTCGACGACTACCTGTTCGAGCTGCGGCGCGAGCTGCGGCGGGGCGGCGACCGGGCGCGCCGGTCCGGGTTCGCGCTGCCGGTGCCGGCGCGGGCGGCCGCGTCGGTGGACGCGGCGGCGGCGTGACCGTCGCGGTCTCCAAGCGCGAGCAGACCAAGGCTTCGAACCGGGCGGCGATCCTCGCCGGGGCGGGGGACGCGTTCGCCGAGCTCGGCTACGGCGCCACCACCGTGCGCGACATCGTGCGGCGCACCGACCTGGCCTCGGGCACGTTCTACAACTACTTCCCCGACAAGGAGACCGTGTTCCGGGCCCTGGTCGAGGAGCGCGTGGTGCCGCTGCGCGCGGCGGTGCGCGAGGCGCGCTGGGACGGGGACTCGCTGCGCTCGCTGGTGCGCAGCGGCTTCCGGGCGTACTTCGAGTTCATCGCGTCCGATCCGGCACTGCTCGAGCTGCTGCAGCGCAACACCGGCGCGATCCGCACGCTGATCGGCACGCCGGTGCTGGATGCCGGCGTGGACGAGCTGCTCGAGGACGTGCAGGCAGCGATCGCGCGCGGCGACCTGCCGCCCGTGGACGCCGAGTACCTGACCGGCGCCATGGCCGGCGTGGCCTACGAGCTGGCGACGCTGATGGTCGAGCGGCGGCCGCCCGACGTGGAGGGCGCGGCGACGTTCGCGACCGACCTGTTCCTGGGCGGGATCGCCCGGATGGCCGGGGGCTAGAGGACCTCGCGCACGGCCCGCGCGACCGCGTCGGGCGCCTCGAGCGGGACGAAGTGGCCGGTGTCGCGCAGCACGCGCAGCTCCGCGCGCTCGAAGTGGTCGTCCAAGCGGTCGCCCCACTCCGGCGGGAACAGCGGGTCGCTGTCGGGCCACAGCACCGTGGTCGGCGTCGTGATGCGCTCGCTGCGGCGCGGCGGCCGCTCGCTCGTCGCCCGGGCGACGGTGCCGGCGCCGGCGCGGTACCAGCCGATGCTGGCGGTGAAGGCGCCGGGGCGGGCGTAGGCGGCGACCAGGCGGTCCAGCGCCTCGCGCTCGGGCGTGTAGGCGGGGCCGCTCCAGTGCTCCCAGAAGTGCGTGATGTAAGCGCGCACCGCCGAGGGCCGGCCGTCGACGAGCGCATCGGCGAGCGGGAGCTGGTGGAAGGGCTGGTACCAGAACTCGCGCTGGGCCTCTGCCGTCAGGACGCGGTCGCCGACGCCGGGCAACGGCGGGCTGAGCACGAGCGCCTTGACAGCGTCGGGGTCGTGGCGCGCGACGGTCTGGGCGACGCGGCTGCCGATGTCGTAGCCGACGAAGACGGCGGAGCGGATGCCGAGCTCGGACAACAGGCTGCGGACGCTCGCGGCCTGGGCGTCGGCGCCGTAGGCCGAGGGCCGCGCGTCGGCGTGGCGGTCCGACTCGCCGAAGCCGCGCAGATCGGGGACGATCACGTCGGCGCCCTCGTCGGCGAGGCGGGCGCGGACCGCCGTGTAGTCGGCTGCGCTGCCCGGCCAGCCGTGCAGGAGGACGACGGGCGTGCCGCCGCCGTGGCGGGCGTAGGCGAGCCGGAATCCGTCGACGGAGCCGCTCCTCGGCATGGGCACTTCATAGCGGATGGCGCCTAGACTGGATCGCCCAACCCGTGCCTCGGTTCTGCCGCCACAACCGCTTCATCGAGAACTGCCCGATCTGCTCGCAGGATGCAGTCGAGCTGGCGCCACCGCCGTCGCGGCGTTCGGCCACCGGCACGGCGACCCGCCGCACGGGGACGCGCCGGCAGAGCCCGGGGATGCGCGTGCGCCGCTCCGCGCGTCCCGTGGCCGATGGCTACGCCAACGGGCTGGTGCCCGGGCTGCACGCGACGCCCGACGCGCAACGCCTGGCCGATGAGATCGCCTTCGGCGCCGGACGGCTCGCCGAGCTCGAGGTCGACCCGCCCGGCCTCTACGCGGAGGTCGCCGCGCTGCCCGACGCCGAGGAGGCGCTGTGGCTCGCCTTCCTCATCGCCTACCTGTCGCCGACCGAGGGCGACGACCCGTTCGCCGCGATCTCGGCGGTGCGGACGCCATGGGAGGGCGGCGAGCTCCCCGACCTCTCCGACGTCGCCACCGGCCCGCGCGGGGCGCACGAAGCCGGCCGTGGCACCGCCACGCTGGACGCCTACCGGGCATGGGCGCGCCGCTCGGGCACGCAGCTGGCCGGCCTGTCGGGCGAGACGTCGTGGACACCCGAACGCCGCTTCGAGCGCGCGTTCGAGCGCCTGTCCTTCCCGGGGTTCCACCGGGCGGCGCGCATGGACTTCCTGGCCATCGCCGGCCGGGTCGGCGTGGTCGACCTGCTGCCGCCGTCGCTGCACTTCCAGGGCTCGGGCCCGACGACCGTCGCGGCCAAGCGCGTGTTCGGGATCGGCGACCCGATGCTGCTCGAGCGCCGCGCCCGCGCGCTGGCCGACGCGGCCGGCGTGCCGCTGGAGTCCCTCGACGTCGCGCTGTTCAACTTCGGCGCGGGCGACGACGACCGCACGACGATGGGCGCGTCGCCGACGGCGACCGACCGGGTCGACCCCGAGCCGATCGCCGCGGCGCTGGACGTGGACTGAGGGTCAGGCGCGGGTCGCCGCGCCGAACGCGGTGTCGCGCGCGTAGAGCGTGTCCATGTACTCGCGCACAGCGGCGATCGTGCCGTCACGCACCGTGAACACGCCGAGACACTCGTTCTCGTAGTCCCTGCCGTCGCGGGTGCGGGCACGGCTCGTCCACTGCAGGACCACCCGGTTGCCCTCCGCGATGGTGTC
>Ga0157372_10001750_pt1 | contig 23536 bp, 20 predicted proteins | sample C55metaG_FD_115307 | JGI IMG/M metagenome (GOLD analysis project Ga0157372, IMG submission 115307) | Corn rhizosphere microbial communities from Kellogg Biological Station, Michigan, USA - C5-5 metaG | ecosystem: Host-associated > Plants > Roots > Rhizosphere > Soil | place: USA: Michigan... | reverse complement strand
TAAATCGGGCCGATCACGACGAGACCGCCTTCGACGCGAAACTCTTCTGGCGTCAGACCGAGCCGCTCATCGATCGTCGCGCGCGCAATTCCGCTTTCCTCGTAGGCGCGCTTCAGCACGAGAATGGAGGGGGCGCCGTGTTGAATCGGAAGTGGCATATGTCGGTCTCCGCCGAGTGCGCGAGGATGCGAGAATCGAGAATATAGATGTAGCCCAATAGCGCCTGCCGTCTTCGGTGTCTCCCTGCGGCGCCGCGTCGCCCGTAAGTTTTTTGGATGGAGCTGAATCGCGCGGCCTCGAATCTCGAGGCCGAGTTCGACGTCATCGTCGTCGGCGCAGGGCATGCGGGGACGGAGGCCGCGGTCGCCGCGGCCCGAGCCGGCGCGACCGTCGCAATCGTGACGAGCGCGCTCGAGACGATCGGCCAGATGTCTTGCAATCCGGCCATCGGCGGAATCGCCAAGGGGACCGTCGTGCGGGAAGTCGACGCACTGGGCGGCATCATGGGTCGCGCGACCGATCTTGCCACCTTGCAGTTCCGCATGCTCAATCGCAGCAAAGGGCCCGCGGTCTGGGCACCGCGGGCCCAGTGCGATCGCGGATTGTATCGGCGGGCGGTTCGAACGCTCCTCGAGAAGCACTCGGCGATCCACACCGTCCAGGGCACGGTCGCCAGGTTGATCTTCGACTCGGACGATTCCGAGCGCGCGGTCCTCGGCGTCGAGACGCTCGAAGGGCGGCGTTTCGGGGCGGGGGCGGTCGTCATTACCACCGGCACGTTCTTGCGCGGTCGAATTCACATCGGCACAACCACGAAGATCGGCGGTGGACGCGCCGGCGAATCAGCGGCGACCCATCTGGCGGAGCAGTTGGACGAGGTGGGACTCACCGTCGCGCGCTTCAAGACGGGCACGCCGCCGCGAATCGACGGCCGGTCGGTGGACTTCGCGCGCCTCGAACGCCAGGAAAGCGAGATCGAGCAGTTCGACTATTCCTGGTCTCACTTCTGGGGAGAGCCGCGCCGGCGAAGCGGCGGGACCCGCCATCCGGAGCAACTCCCTTGCTGGATCACGTTCCTCGGGGAGCCCGGCAAGCGGATCGTCCAAGAAAACATCGGCCGTTCGGCCATGTACGGCGGCGCCATCGGATCGCGCGGTCCGCGCTATTGCCCGTCGGTCGAAGACAAGATCGTGAAATTCCCGGCAGCGGAGCGCCACCAGCTGTTCCTCGAACCCGAGGGACACGACACGACGGAACTGTACGTCAACGGTCTGTCGACGTCGCTTCCAGCACCGGTGCAAGTGGAGATCCTGCGCACGGTGCCCGGTCTCGAGGGCGTGCGCATGACTCGAGCGGGGTACGCCATCGAATACGATTACTACCCGCCGACACAGCTCGACGCGACGCTGCAGGTGAAGGCGGTCCGCGGGTTGTTCTTCGCCGGGCAGATCAACGGCACCACCGGGTACGAGGAGGCGGCGGGCCAGGGCACGATCGCCGGACTCAACGCCGCGCGGGCAACGCGCGGGCTGGCCGGCGTCGTCCTCGGTCGAGAGAGTTCTTATATAGGAGTTCTTATTGACGATCTCATAACACGCGGAGTGGACGAGCCCTATCGGCTGTTCACGTCGCGTTCGGAGTTCCGGCTGACGGTACGTCAGGACAACGCCCTGCGGCGTCTCGCGCCGGTCGGGCTCGAGCTCGCCTTGTACACGCCGGATGAGCGCGCTGTCGTCTCGAGACGAGTCTCGGACGAGAGCGCCGCCGCGGCGCTGGCGGAACGGACGAGCATCGGCGCGGCAGAGGCGGCGCCGGTCCTGGTTCGCGCCGACAGCGCCCCGATCGCCCACTCGGTGAAGATCGCAGAGCTGGCGAAGCGTCAGGCCGTCGCGCTGGGCGATCTGTTCGTTGCCGCGGGGGTGGGTGACGATCTACTCCCGGAGGCGGTCGTCACGGCGGACCTTGAGCTCAAGTACGCCGGGTATTTCGCGCGCGAGCGGGATCAGGCCGCGAAGTTGCGGCGAATGGGGCAATTCGCCTTGGCGCCGGACGCTCCGTACAACGACATGCGATCGCTCTCGCTCGAATCGCGACAAAAGCTTGCGGCGATTCGTCCGGCAACGCTGGCTCAGGCGTCTCGGATTCCCGGCGTGAGTCCGACGGACCTGCAGAATCTCGTTCTCGAGATGGAAAAACTCCGCAGAGCTTCGACCACCGCGAACTAGTCCGAGTGGACAATTCGAAGAGCGCTGCGCACTCGCAGCCGTCGTACATTCGATGACACGGGCCCGATGCAGGGCTGAGTGAGTGATCAGGCGTTCACCGGAGACGGACCATGCGTGCTCGTCTTGCGATCGTCGTCGGAGCGGTCTCGATAGGCAGTACGGCTCTTCTCGCCCAGGCCCCAGGGTTCTCAGGCCCGCCGATGATAGCCACCACGGGAGTTGGTGAGGCATCTGCGGTTCCAGACCGAGCGACGATCTACATCGCGGTTCAGACGCGAGGCGCGACTGCGAGCGCCGCGTCCACCGAGAATGCCCGGCGTGTGAAGGCCGTAATGGACACGCTTCGACAGATCGGAATCGCCGGCGACCAACTGGAGACAGCAAACTACAGCGTCAGCCCGGAGATGTCGTATCCCACCACGCCGTCTCAGGCACCACGGACGGTCGCCTACAGCGTCACCAACTCCCTGCTTCTGAAGCTGCGTCGGATCGATGATGTCGGCCGAGCGATTGACGCTGCGCTGGCGAAGGGAGCGAACGAGATCTCGAGCTTGCAGTTCTTGTCGTCGAAGTCCGATTCGGTTCGCTCGGTTGCGCTGGCGTCAGCGGTCGCCGACGCGAAGTCGCAGGCCGAGGCGATGGCTCGCGCAGCGGGCGGGTCGATTGGCCAGCTCCTCGAGCTCAGCACATCGATGCCGATCAGGCCGATGCCGATGATACAGCCAATGATGGCTCGCGCCGCGGCGACGCCGATCACGCCGGGAGAGCAGGCGATCAGCGCGACCGTTAGCGCGAAGTGGGCTTTCGTTCCGGGAAAATAGAGAAGGCGGTCCCGTTAGGGGGTAGTTGGTCCGTGACCCGCTACCATTAAGTGCCACGTGAAACAGTTCTCTGGTTGGCGACTATCAGTTTGTTTCACGTGGAACATTGTTCCTCTTGGCCGGCCCGAATAGATTGGCCGCGGAACATCGACTCGGCCTCGTCGTCTGCCGGCCACTCCCCGTGCCTGCGGCGCGCAATCCCGGACTCACGTGGCGCGTGTTATCGCAATAGCCAACCAGAAAGGTGGCGTTGGTAAGACGACAACTGCCGTAAACCTCGCCGCGAGCCTGGCAGCAGCAGAAGCCAAAACGCTTCTTATCGACGGCGATCCGCAGGGAAACGCGACAAGCGGCTCCGGCGTCGAGCGGCCGCAGGTGCGAAGCACCGTCTACGACGTCGTGATTGGCGCGACCCCGCTCGATGACGCGATCATCGAGCACGTCCATTTCGAACACCTCGACGTGGCGCCAGCGACCCCAGACCTCGCCGGGGCAGAGGTCGAACTGGTCGATCGACCGAACCGCGACCGCATGATGCGAGACGCCGTCGCCAGTGTTCGTCACCGATACGAATACATCCTGATCGATTGTCCGCCGTCGCTCGGACTCATCACGCTGAACATGCTGGCAGCGGCCGACTCCCTTCTCATCCCCCTCCAGTGCGAGTACTACGCCCTCGAGGGTCTCTCTCAACTGCTGAATACAGTCCACCTCGTGCAGCGCAGCGTGAACCCGAGCCTGGCTATAATCGGCGTGCTCCTCACAATGTATGACGCCCGCCTGAACCTCTCTCGACAGGTTGCCCTGGATGCGCGGGAGTACTTCGGGTCCGAGGTGTTCGAGACGGTTATTCCCCGGAATGTCCGGCTCGCGGAGGCTCCCAGCTTCGGCAAGCCAATCATGCTCTATGATGTCGCCTCGATCGGCGCACAAGCGTACATGACCGTCGCCAAAGAACTTATGCGGAGAACACGATGAGCTCAGACCGTCGGCTCGGCCGAGGACTCGAAGCACTGATTTCCGCCAGCGCCACCACGACTGCGACTGCGAGCGAGTTGCAGCGCATCCCATTGTCTCGCGTTCGACCAAATCCGTTTCAGCCCAGACGGGATTTTGATCCGGATGAGATGCGCGAGTTGGAGGCCTCCCTCAAGTCGAGCGGGCTGCTCCAACCGATCAGCGTTCGCCGACTCGGCGATGCGTTCGAGTTGATCGCCGGAGAGCGAAGGGTGAGGGCCGCGTCCAACCTCGGTTGGACCGAAATCTCAGCCTTGGTCCGCGACTTCGACGACCGGACCATGCTCGTGCTCGCGCTCGTCGAAAATCTCCAGCGCGCCAACCTGAATCCCCTCGAAGAAGCCCGCGGCTATCGGCGGCTGATCGAGGAGTTTCACCTAACCCACCAGCAGGTGGCAGAGGCGGTCGGAAAGGATCGAACGACGATTACGAATCTGTTGCGAATATTGGCCTTGCCAGACGCCGTCCAGAAAATGGTTGAGGACGGTGGACTATCCACCGGTCACGCGCGCGCCCTGCTCGGCCTGGCCGACTCGGCACTCATGAGCGAGGTCGGCGAGTTCGCGGCCGAGAAGGGCCTGAGCGTTCGAGAGCTCGAGCAGCTCGTCCGCGAGCGCACGGCTACCGGCGAGAAGCCAGCGCCGAAGTCGAAGCGCGAGAGTGCTCCTGAGTCCATGCCAGTCCACGCGGCCGCCCGGGGAATTGAAGACGATTTGCGGCGATATCTCCAGACGGACGTCAAAGTCAAACTTTCCGGCGCCGCCAAGGGCACGATCGAAGTGATGTTTTACTCGAACGACGACCTAGATCGTCTGCTTGGTCTCATCTTGCGCGATGAGCACCATTGGTGAGAGGAAAATCGCGACATCATAGGAGCATCATCGCGCTTGTTAACGCCATTAGCGTCGATCGATCAGCATATGCCATTCTCTAAACAATCCACAGTCGTCCACAGACGAGTAACTCGTTGAAATGAAAAGCATTGGCTTGTCTTGGCGCTCCAGGAAAGCCTCGTTGTCCACGGTGGCCGCCACGCTAGCCGTTGCGATCTTGATCGCCGCCTGCGCGGGCGAAAAGCAGGGGGCCGCTACCGTCGGCCAAGCGTTCAAGGTTGCGCTGCTCACGCCGGGGCCGGTCTCTGACCAATCATGGAATTCGGGCGCATACCGCGGCCTCTTGGAGATCCGCGACTCGCTGGGCGCCGGCATCAGCAACATCGAGACGAAGACTCCGGCCGAGTTCGACGAAAACTTCCGTCAGTACGGGAGCCAGGGATACAACCTCGTGTTCGGACATGGCTTCGAGTTTCAGGACGCCGCCCGCCGCGTCGCGCCAGAGTTTCCTCATACTATTTTTGTAACGACGTCTGGGAGCACGGCCGGACCAAATCTGGCCGGGCTGACCTTCGGCTTCGACGACGCCTCGTATCTGGCAGGCGTGCTCGCCGGAACGATGACGCGCACGAACACGGTCGGGGTGATCGGCGGGACGGCGCTTCCCCCAGTCGTCACGAGCTTTCGCGCGTTCGAGCGCGGGGCGAAGGATGCCAATCCGAAGATTCGCGTCATCTCGTCCTACATCGGCAACTGGGACGACGTAAGCGCCGGCAAGGAGCAGGCGATCGCGCAGTACTCGCGCGGCGTCGACGTGATCTTCCAGAATGCCGACGCGGCCGGGCTCGGCGTTTTCCAGGCAGCCCGCGAGCGCCGATCGGTCTTCGTGATCGGATCGAATTCGGACCAAAACGGCGTCGCACCGGAGATCACACTCGGAAGTGTCGTGATCGATCTGCCGCTGGCCTTTCTCACCATCGCGAAGGAGGTCAAGGCCGGCACCTTCAAGCCGCGGGTGGTCGAGTTGGGCGAGGCGAGCCATGTCGTGACGCTCGTGGTCAACCCGGCGCTGCGGTCGCGCATTCCCGCGGCCACTCTGGCGAGAATCGATTCGCTGCAGAACCGGATGCTCGCGGGAAGGCTCACCGTGTCCGGCGACTCGACGCATCAATCGCCGACTCGATGAGCGTTAGCCACGGCGTGCCGCTCGCGGCGATCGCGGAATTTCTCGACACGACACTCGATCTCGCGACGATTCCCGACTACCCAAACGCGCTAAACGGCGTGCAGGTCGCCAACACCGGGCCAATCGCGCGAATTTCGGCGGCCGTCGACTTCTCCTCGGCGACGGTGCGCGAAACGATCGCCGCCGGGGCGAAGCTCCTGATCATTCACCATGGCATGTTCTGGAGCGGCGCCCAGCCGGTCACGGGTCACCGCTACGAACGACTGCGGGCGCTTCTGGAGAATGACATCGCCGTCTACTCGGCGCACCTTCCTCTCGACGTCCATCCGCGACTGGGGAACAACGCGTTGCTCGCCCACCGGCTCGGGCTGACTCCGAGCGGCGGCTTCGTTCGATATCAAACGATCGACGTCGGGCTCAGCGGGTCGGACGAGGTCCCGACACGCACGTTGGCAGAGAAAGCTGGTGAGCTGGCGCGCGAGTTTCGCGGCACGCTCGTCGTCACACCGTTCGATGCGACGAGAGTCACGCGCCGATGGGGAATCTGCACCGGATCGGGAGCCGACTCCGCGAGCTTGCGAGAGGCAGCCAGACGCGGTCTCGATACACTCATCGTCGGCGAGGGTCCGCACCACACCGCCGTTGAAGCAGCGGAGTTGGGAATCGTGGTGATGTATGCGGGTCACTACGCAACCGAGACCCTCGGCGTTCGCGCGCTCGCCGACGAAGTCGTCTCGCACTTCGGCGGCGACCTGTCGGCCCTGTTCATCGACGTTCCCAGCGGCTTGTGACCAACGACGCCGAGTCGCGATCGGAGAACATCGCGCTGGCGCTCACCAGCGTATCGAAGCAATTCGGCACCACGCAGGCGCTGCGCGACGTGTCGTTTCGCGTTCGTCGTGGAACGGTGCACGCGCTGCTTGGGGAGAACGGAGCGGGCAAATCAACGCTCGTCGGCACGGCGTTCGGTCTCGTCAGCGCGGACTCCGGGACCGTGGTTGCGGGGGATCCGCCGCGCGCGATTTCGTCACCTGCCGCGGCGATGGCCGCAGGCATCGGCATGGTCCATCAGCATTTCACCAACGTGCCCGCGATGACGGTCGCGGAGAACGTCGCGCTCGGACGACGCGGCGCCTTTCGAGCCGATCGCGCCGCGGAGGTGGTGAGCGCGATCGGCAAACGTACCGGGTTGGCGCTCGACGCCGGCGCGCTCGCCGGATCGCTCCCGGTTGGCGCGCAGCAGCGGCTCGAGATCGTCAAGGCGCTGGCGCGAGACGCGACGACGCTCTTGCTCGACGAGCCGACGGCAGTTCTGGCTCCGGCGGAAGCGGCGGATCTGCTCGCGTGGCTCCGTCAGTTCGCCGACCGCGGCGGCAGCGTCGTCCTCATCACGCATCGGCTTCGGGAGGCACTCGCGATCGCCGATGAAGTGACGGTTCTTCGCCGCGGTGCCCTGGTCGCCAATGCTGCGGCAGGCGCCGTCGACGAGCGCTCTCTCGCCACGTCACTGCTCGGCGAAGAAATGACGGGCGAGGTGGCACCAAAGCGAGGAGGTCCTGAGCGCGAATCCTCATCGCTCGGTAAAGAAGAAATCGCGCGACTGACTCGCGTCTGGGTGCAGGACGAGCGACACGTCGCTCTGGTCCGGGACGCGACCTTGGTAGTCCGCGCTGGCGAGATCCTCGGCATCGCGGCCGTCGAGGGCTCGGGCCAGCACGCATTGCTGCGCGTTCTGGCCGCGCGAACGGCGGTCTCGCGAGGTCAGGTTAAACTGCCGCCGAAAATCGGATTCGTTCCGGAAGATCGGCAGCGTGAGGGCCTTGTTTTGGATTTCTCGCTCGCCGAAAACTTGGCCCTGCGCGGAATGGGGAGGCGCCGCGGACGCATCAGCTGGAGAACCGAGCGAGCAGCGGCCGAGACGGCCCTGCGCGAATTCGACGTCCGAGGTCGCGGCGCCTCCGAGAAGGCGCGTGCCCTGTCCGGGGGCAATCAGCAGAAGCTGGTTCTCGCCCGAGAGCTGTCCGATGCTCCCGAGCTCGTGGTCGCCGAGAATCCGACGCGAGGCCTCGACATTCGAGCGACGCGAGATGTGCACGCGCGTCTGCGATGGGCCGCCGACGCCGGCGCCGCGGTCGTGCTCCACTCGAGCGATCTCGACGAGGTATTGGCGCTGGCCGATCGAGTGGTGGTGATGCACGCCGGCTCGCTTCGCGAGGTCGCAGGCGATCGCGAGTCGGTTGGTCGCGCCATGCTCGGCGTCGCGTGACGACAGCGGTCTATTCGGCGGTCGACGACGACGCGCGGCGGTGGCGGGCGCTCGCGCTGCTCGCGTCCGCCGAATTACTGGGAATGTCGTTGTGGTTCGCGGCGAGCGCGGTAGCGCCGCAGCTGGCGGCGCGCTGGAATCTTTCCACGAGTCAGGCCGCGTGGCTCACGACGACCGTGCAACTCGGATTCGTCGTCGGTACGGCGATCGCGGCGCTTCTCAACCTCGCCGACGTCATTCCGTCGAAGGTGTACTTCGCCGTCGCCGCGCTCATTGGCGCGACGGTGAACGCGGGCGTGGTCGTTGCCGGCAGCTTCGCCGCGGCGCTCGCTCTGCGCTTCGCGACGGGGATGGCCCTCGCCGGTGTCTATCCGCCGGCGATGAAGATGGCGGCAACGTGGTTTCGTTCGCGCCGCGGATTGGCGATTGGCACGGTGGTCGGGGCGCTGACCGTGGGGAAAGCGACGCCCTACCTCGTTCACGCGATTCCGAGCGCCGGTCCGGCGGCGGTCGTGCTCACCGCGTCCGGTTGCGCGATCGTCGCAGCGTTGCTGGTCGGGGTGGGCTATTCAGATGGCCCGTTTCCGTTCGCGCCGAGGCCCTTTTCATGGAGCCTCGTCCAAAACGTTCTCTCGCGTCGCGAGTGGCGTCTGGCGACCGGCGGCTATCTCGGACACATGTTCGAATTGTACTCGTTCTGGACGTGGATCCCGTCGTTCATCGGCGCGAGCCTCGTTGCGGAGAGAGGGAGAGTGTCGCCCGAATTGGCGTCGCTCATCGCGTTCGGCACCATCGCCATCGGCGGAATCGGTTGCGTCTGGGGCGGCCTGGAAGCGGACGCGCGTGGGCGCGAGCGGCTGGTCATGGTCGCGATGGCTTTGAGCGGAACCTGTGCGCTGCTCAGCCCCGCCGCGTTCGGACACTCGCTCTGGCTACTGGCTCCGTTGGCGCTCTCGTGGGGTTTCTTCGTGATCGCCGACTCCGCGCAATTCAGCACGCTCGTCACCGAGGCTGTCCCGCCGCACGCCGTCGGCACCGCGCTCACTGTGCAGACATCACTCGGATTTCTATTGACCATGGTATCGATCCAGCTCGTGCCGCCGGTCGTCGGTGTGGTCGGCTGGCGTTGGGCGTTCCCCATGCTCGCGATGGGCCCCGCCGCCGGTATCGCGGCGATTCGCCGGCTCGCGCGGGCCCGCCGAGAACCCGCATGACGAGTCGAGGCGAGGCCAGCCGGTGAGCGTCACCGCGGGACGAGCCCGTTGGATCGCGCCCGGGCTCGTGATCGCGATCGTCGCCGGAACCGCGTTCACGCTCGTCGCGCTGGGGTTCGACGTTTCGCGCGCCGCGCGCGCCCTCGTGAACGGGTCGTTCGGTTCGTGGTACGCATTCGGGTCGGGAACATTGGTTCGCGCCACGCCGTTGATTCTGACCGGACTGGCGGTCGCTCTCGCCTTTCAGTCCGGCGTGTTCAACATCGGGGCCGAGGGACAATTCCTGACCGGAGCGGCGGCGGCGAGCGCGATCGCGCTAACCGCATCGCGAGCGCCGTCATGGGCATTGGTGATCTGCCTGCTGGTCGGCGGTAGCATCGCGGGTGCGGTGTGGGCGTGGATTGCCGCAGTGTTGCGCGCCCGATTTCACGTTCTAGAAGTGATCAGCACGATCATGCTGAACTTCGTCGCCGCGTATCTCGTTTCGTACTTGGTGCGAGGGCCGCTGCAGGAGCCGACGCACATCTATCCGCAGACTGCGACCTTCGTGGCCGCGGCGCAACTGCCGCGTTTCGGCACGACGACGCGTCTGCACGTCGGGTTCGCGCTCGCCTGCGCGGCCTGCGTAATCTGCTGGTGGGCTCTCCGGTATACCGCGGCGGGTTTTCGCGCGCGCGTCGCCGGAGCGAATCCGGATGCGGCGAGATCGGCCGGCGGAATCGACGTTCGTCGTGTGACGACCGGTGCCTTCGTGCTGAGCGGCGCGCTCGCCGGACTCGCCGGAGCGGTGGAAGTCTCCGGAGTGACATACGCCCTGTACGAGAACATCTCGCCGGGCTTTGGGTACACGGCGATCGCCGTCGCCCTGTTGGCGAGACTCGACGCGCTGGCCGTGTTGGGAACTGGCATTGTGTTCGGCGCCTTGGAGGCCGGAGCAACAGCGATGCAGCGCGATGCCGGCGTTCCGTCCGTCGTCGTGTCCGTCGTCGAGGCGAGCGTCATCCTCGTCATGGTGGCGGCCGACCGCGCCCGCATCGGTCGCGAAATGGGCGGACGCGCGGCGAGGGCGGGGGACGCGCCGTGATCTCGTTAGGCGACGCATTTCTCGCCTCGTCGGTGCGGACGGCGACGCCGCTTGCGCTGGCGGCGCTGGGCGAATTGGTGGTCGAGCGCGCCGGCGTGATCAACATCAGTCTCGAAGGTGTCGTCCTTTTCGGCGCGTTCGGCGCGCTCGCCGGAGCGACGCATGGCGGATTGGCGGGCGGATTCATCGCAGGTGTGGCCTGCGGAATCCTGACGGCCGCGGTCTTCGCCGTATTCGCGGTCGGGTTGCGGGCCGATCAGATCATCACTGGCACCGCGGTCACGTTGCTCGCGTTTGGCGCGACCGGAACGCTCTATCGCGCGTTCTACGGGGCGCAAGGGGCGGCCCTGTCGATTCCAACGACGGGACCGGTCGCGATTCCGGTGCTATCCCGGATCCCGATCCTCGGCCACGGTCTTTTCGACCAGCCGGTGGTGACCTACGTTTCATATCTACTCATTCCACTTCTTTGGTGGTGGTTGTACCGGCGGGGCGATGGGTTGTCGCTGCGCGCCATCGGCGAATCGCCAGCCGCGGCGCGCGCGGCCGGCGTGCCGGTAGGGCGCTATCGCTGGTTGGCCATTCTGTTTGGAGGCGCGACGGGGGGACTCGCCGGGGCCACGCTCGTTCTGGCGCAGGCGGGAACGTTCGCCGAAGGGATGTCCGCCGGCCGAGGCTTCGTGGCGATCGCGATCGTGGTGCTCGGACGATGGCACCCCGCCGGGGTCGCACTTGCATCCCTCATTTTCGGTGCGGCGAGCGCGCTGCAATTCCTGGTGCAGTCGCTTGGCCTTGGAATTCCCTATCAGCTGGCGCTGGCGATACCGTACGTGCTCACACTCGTCGGTCTCGCCGGAGTCGCGGGGCGAGTCGGCGCGCCCGCGGCGCTGGCCAGAGTTGACGATGCGTGAGCGACGAGCGCGCTGTCGTCAGCAGTGGCGACGACGGCTGGTCCAGCGGTTGCGCCAGCGGCCGTCGGCGCCGCGCTCGACCAGACTGTAGGCGTTGTCGTCGCCATAGTCGCGCGCCAGCACCAGGGTCGGCGTCTTCGTGTCGCCGGCCAAGAGAGCCGCGATCAACTCACGGCTTTCGACGGTCTCCTCCTGTCCGTAGGAGCGCTCGGCGTAGCCCATGGTGAAGGTCGTGTCGGCTACGCGCCGCTCGCCGACGATGAACGTCCGCTCTTGCAGCGGCGTCGCCTCTTGGTTGATCTGCCGCACGAGCGAGCCGACAACGACGGTCGGACCGTCGGGAACTGAAAAGCGCCAGAGACTCTGAACGACGAACGGCAGGCCGGAGAATCGGCCCGCCGGATCGTTCGGCAACGCCGACGCCAGGCGAGTCAACCACGCCACGAATACGGCCGAATCCGCGTGATCGACCGACGCCGCCGAGTCCACGGCGAGCGGCGTGATCACCCCGCCGACGAATCCGACGTTCCACGGATGCGGCGGCGGAGCCGCGGTCAGCGGCGCGACGAGGCACCCAAGCGTGTCTCGTACGCTCGTGAGGTCCGCGGTCTGGACATTTCCTCCGCGACCGAAGAGTGTAACGCTCGCAGGATGGGGAATCGTCGCGATCGGCGTCGTGTCGCTTTCGGTTGGAAGAACTACAAGCGCCTTGGTAGGCGAATCGGTGGCGACGAGGAGTAGCGCTCCCGCGCTTGGATCCCAAGTCGAGGGCGTGCGTGCCGCGGTGGTATCGGATGCGGGGGCCGGCCGAGCGGATGTCGAATCCGAAACCGCGATGGGCTTCTCACGTCGGCAGGCGAGCGCCGCGACGGCGGCGCAGACGATCACGGCGGCGATGCGGCGGAACCGCTTCATTCCACGTAATTTGGACCCGCTTCAGGCCGCGTCAACGGCGAAGCCGCAAAGCATCTACGTCACGCGACGTATCGTGATCGGCCGGGGTGCGAGCTACCCTGGAATTGGGACGATGTACCGCGCCGTCCGGTTCGCGCGTCATCTCGGCGCCGCTGACCGGACCGATGTGCCGTCGGGAAGGAGGGAGACGGGGTGTTCTTCGAGTGATCTACGCGTTGCTGCGCGCCCTCGCCGGGATCGCGCTTCGATGGTTCTACAGCAGCATTGACGTCGCCGGTGTCGAGCGCATCCCGAAACGCCGTCCGCTGCTGCTGGTCGTGAACCATCCAAACGCCTTGGTCGACGCGCTCGTCGTCGCGTGGGTCGTTCCGCGACGAGTGCTGATAACCGCGAAGGCAACGATCTTCCAGAACCCGGTCGCCAACACGCTGTTGCGATGGGTCGGCGTCGTTCCGCTGCGACGAGCGAGTGACGAGCGTTCTACCGGCGGCCTGGACGCCGCGCGCAACCGTGCGACGTTCCGGGCCGTGCATGCCGCGCTTCAGCGTGGCGGAACGGTGCTGATCTTCCCCGAAGGAAGATCGACCGATGCGCCGTCTTTGGGCCCGCTCAAAACGGGCGCGGCCCGAATGGCTCTCTCGGCACGCGAGTCAGGCGACGTGCCGGGGCTCGCGATCGTTCCGATTGGTTTGACCTTCGAACGCAAGCAGTCTCCTCGCACTCGAGTGTTCGCCGAAGTCGGCGAGCCGCTTGTCGTCGACGAGTGGCAATCGCCGCCCGGCGTTCCTCAAGCCGACGCGCTGACCGCCGAAATCGAGGCTCGCCTACGCGCGTTGACCTTGAACTACTCGACCATCGACGACGCGGCGCGCGCAGTCCGGCTCGTTTCGTCGATCGCGGCGGTTCTCGGGGAGGAGCCGACGATCGGGGCGGGCGAACGCCCACTTGGCGTCGACACGGCGATCGCAAAGCGCATCGACGTTCTGACAGCGCGGCTTCCGGGTGCGCCGGCCGACGCGCGCGCGCGCGCAGAGCGAATCGTCGCACGTCTCGACGAGCTGCAACGCGAGATCTCGGATCGCGGTCTGCGACTCGAGGATGTGAACATCCGACTTGACGCGGCGGCCGGCGCGCGCTTCGTGGTGCGAGAAGGGTGGATTCTCCTCATCGGCGGGCCAATCGCTTTTTGGGGAGGCTTGAATCACTGGCTGCCGTTTCGGGCAGCTCGTGCGGTCGCCGCGAGACCTGGGGGCGACAACGCGGATCCGGCGATGCGGGCGGTAGTCGGCGGCGCCGTGTTCGTGTTGGTCACTTACATCGCGCAGTCACTGTTCGTCGACTGGCTACTGGGATGGCGCGCCGCGCTCATCTATCTCGTCAGTCTTCCAATCGCGGCGGACATCAACTTCTGGTTCCGAGATCGACTCGGCCGGACACGGCGACGCGCGCGGGCATTCCTGGTCTTTCGGCGCGAGCCGATGCTGCGTGAGCGATTCGCGCGCGAGTTCGCTTCGTTGCGCGACGACATGCGAGGAATCGATCGAGAACTTGGTGGGATCGACGGCGCCGCCGGAGCGGTCAGCGCGCCGGTGTAGACGGCGGTAGAAAGGGACCGCCGAGGTCCCAGTGCCATGCGTCGCGGCGGATGCCGGTGCGCGGATCCTTGAGGGGTTTGTACTGCAGTCTCTCGGCGTCGATGCCCACGGCAGCACCGTACTCGAGGAGCAGCGAGCGATTCGTAGAGACGAGATGCGCCATTCGACGGCCTCGCCACACATGGCGGTGCATCCACAGACCGCCATCCATGGCGAAGATCATTCCGTCACGCCGCTTTTCGAATTCGCGATACTGCGGGGGAACGCGCGTCACACGCGCGTTCCCGTCAATTGCAGGCGACGACTCCCTGTGCGGTCGCGGGTGCAACCGCCGCCGCGGTGCCGAGGAACAGGGCACAGAAGTGCGGCCACGACTGGGGATTCTGCGACGTCGCGGACCAACCGGTCGCGGTGTTTTCGGTGATCGTCACCACGTTGCCGTTCGATGCCGTGAGCTTCAGCGAGTCGAGATCGTTGCTGTAGTTCGCGTGATCGTAGAAGTACGCCTCTTCGGCCGTCGCGAGGTTGCGGAGGTCCGCTCGCATACCGGCGTAGAAGGCCTTGCCCTTCGTCGCCTGGAACTTCGGAATCGCGATCGCGGCGAGGATGCCGATGATCACGACCACGATGAGGAGTTCGATCAGCGTAAAGCCCGAGCGACGACTGGTCCGCGTCGGACTGGCGCAAATGCCGGCGAACCGCTGTCGGGCGGAGTCGCGCTCGACCAGTAGCGGGGCGGGCTGAGTTTTGATGTCGCTCATGGGCAGGATGCCGTTCAGGTTGTGCCCGCTGTAAGGGCAATCCGGGTGCCCAGGGCCACATGCTCATGTCAAGTCGTGTATTGTCAACTGATTACGCGTTTCTGACTGGCTGTCAGGCTGGCCGATTTGCCTGCCTCAGCCGTTCGATTTGCGGCTCATGTCGCAAGCTGCGAGGGGAGTATTGTGACGGGCGTCACTAATCCATCTTGGTGGCGAGCCAGTTTTCGCCGACCCCGACGTCGACTACGAGGGGCACCGCCAGGTCGGCGGCGTGCTCCATCTCGTGCCTGACCAGAGCCGTGAGGCGATCGAGCTCCGGTCGCGGGGCCTCGAAAACGAGCTCGTCGTGGACCTGGAGGAGCATCTTCGCTTCCAAGCCCTCGGCGGGAAGCGCACGGTGAATCCGAATCATGGCGGCCTTGATCAGATCCGCGGCCGAGCCCTGAATCGGCGAGTTGGCGGCCGTTCGCTCACCAAACGCCCGGATGTTGAAATTCCGGTCGCGCAGCTCGGGGATGTAGCGACGCCGGTTGAAAATGGTCTGCACGTAGCCGTGTTGACGCGCGAAATCGACCATGGAGTCGAGATATTCGCGCACGCGATGAAATCTCTCGAAATAGCGTTCGATGAACGCCTTCGCCTCGGCGTGCGCGATGCCCAACTGCCGGGACAGGGCGTGCGGACCTTGGCCGTAAATCGTGGCGAAGTTGATCGTCTTGGCGCGCGCGCGCATGTCTTTCGTGACCGCGTCGAGCGGCACGTCGAAGATGAGGGCCGCGGTCTGGCGGTGGATGTCGCCGCCGGCGCGGAAGGCCTCGACGAACGCCGGATCTCCCGACAAGTGCGCGAGGAGCCGGAGCTCGATTTGCGAGTAGTCCGCGGACACCATCATCCAGCTGCTTCGCGGAATGAATCCGCGCCGAATGTCGCGGCCGAGCTCGCGCCGGATCGGAATGTTCTGGAGGTTCGGGTCACTCGATGACAGGCGACCGGTGGCCGCGGTGGTCTGACTGAACGACGTGTGAACGCGGCGCGTCGTCGGATGCACGTACAACGGAAGGGCGTCGATGTAGGTGCTCTCGAGTTTGGCGATCTCGCGGTACTCGAGCAGCAACACCGGAAGCCGGTGTCCTTCCTCGGCGAGTTGTTGAAGGACGCTCGCGTCGGTCGACGGGCCCGTCGCCGTCTTCTTCAGCACCGGCAGCTGCAGCCGGTCGAACAGAATTTCGCGAAGCTTGGGATTGGAATTGATGTTGAACTCTTCGCCGGCCGTCGCGTAGATCTCGCTCTCCACGCGACGACGTTCCCGCTCGAAGCGCTCCTTGAGCGACGCGAACCAGTCGACGTCGATCGTGATGCCTTGCCACTCAATCTCGGCGAGCACCTCGACGAGCGGCATCTCGATGTCGTGAAAGAGACGAGCGAGCTGAAGCTCGTCGAGCTGCGGCTCGAAGCGCTCGCGCAAACGCCAGACGATGTCGGCACGCTCGCATGCGTAGTCGCGCGCGCATGCCACCGGCGCTTCATCGAACGGGATCGCCTCTTTGCCCTTGCCGCACAGCTCCTCGAACGACGTGGTCTTGCGATTGAGAAACTCGAGCGCCAGCTGATCGATCGCGTGCGAGCGGCGGCCGGGGTCGAGCACGTAGCTCGCCACGGTCGTGTCGAAGTCGAGCCCGCGCAGCGTAATGCCCGCGAGGCGCAGCAACAGGATCGCGTACTTCGCGTCGTGCGCGGTCTTGTTGACGGCGGGATCTTCGAGGAGCGCTCGCAGCGGCGCGAGTTCCGGGCTGTCGATCGAGGGAAGCGAAAGCGGCGGCGGTCCACCCTGCGCCAGCGCGCGCGCGGCGATGCTGGTCGGTTCCGGCGTCTTTTTCGCGCGTGAGCGTTTTCCGGACGCGGCGTCGTCGCTCATGGCAGGCATTGCGTCGCCGAGGAGAGCGTCGAAGCCGAGTCCGACCTGTCCCTGTTCGGTGCGCGGCCGGTGGGCCAGCGGCAGATAAAACGCTTCTCCCGGCGCAATGCCGATCGAGAGACCGACCAACGACGTGCGAAGCGGATCGTTCGCCTGAAGCGCGCGCGGGTCGACGACACCTTCCACGTCGATCGAGACGAACGGCGCCGCCCGAGCGCGATCGAGAGCGTCCGCGAGCTCGGCCAGCGTGTCGACCGTGACGTACGAGACCGGCGGTGCCGGCGGCGCGGGAGTCTCCTCCTGGACCGGCTCGTCTTCGCCGACGGGCAGATTTCTCGCCAGCGTGTGGAACTCGAGCTCGACGTACAGCGGCCGAAGGCGCGCGTAATCCGGCGTCGCGATGCGAAGCTTCGCGAGATCGAGCGCGATCGGCAGATCGTCGCGGATGGTGACGAGCTCTTTGGACAGAATGGCCAGCGCGCCCTGTTCGAGCAACGCCTCGCGGGGGCGTTTCTTCGTCAGCTCGGCGGCATGCGCCAGGATGTTGTCGATCGAGCCGTACGTGTTCACCAGCTCCTGTGCGGTCTTTTCTCCGATACCCTTTACTCCGGGCACGTTGTCCGAGCTGTCGCCGACGAGAGCGAGGAAGTCGGTGACGAGCTTCGGGGCAACGCCCAGCCGCTCGGCGCCGTTCTCGACGCTCACCCACTGCTCTTCGACGGCGGCCGAGCCGCCGCGTCCGGGGTTCAGCACCCACACGCCCGGCCGCACGAGCTGTTGAAAGTCCTTGTCGCCCGACACGAGCACTGCGCTGACGCCGGCTTCGACGCTCTGGCGCGCGAGCGTGCCGATGACGTCGTCGGCTTCATAACCAGGCAATGAGAGAATTGGTACTCGGTAGTATTCGAGAATGGCGCGGATGCGTTCCATGCCACGGTCGAAGTCGGACTGCAGCTCTTCGGTGAGCTTTTCGCGCGTCGCCTTGTACGCGGGATATTTCTCGTGGCGAAACGACATGCCCGAGTCGAGCACCCAGCCGAGGTATTCCGGCTTGTGCGTCTCGACGAGCCGCTGGAGATAGTTGGCGACGCCCCAGGCGGCCGATGTGTTCTCGCCGCGGCTGGTGGTGAGCGGACGCGCGATGAGGGCAAAGAAGGCGCGGTAAATGAGCGCGTAGCCGTCGACGAGAAACAGCCTCGGCGACGGCGGCATGGTCGGGCGCACGGGAACGGCAGTCGAAGGCGCGGTCATCGTTTCGAAAGCTCGGAGCGTGGCGGGAACGGTTCAATCCCACGACGTATGGTCGCGCGGGATTTCGGACCGGGAAGGGCTGAAAACAGCACCGCCCGCCATCGCTGGCGGGCGGCTGCAGGGTTTCGTTCTTCCCGCGGTCGAGTCAGACGCGGACCACGTTCGCGGCGTGGAGCCCTTTCTCACCGGTGCGGATCTCGAACTCCACTTCCTGTCCTTCGGCGAGCGTCTTGAACCCTTCCATACTGATGGCGGAGAAGTGGACGAAAACGTCCTCACCGCCGTCTTGTTCAATGAAGCCATACCCCTTGGCGTCATTGAACCACTTCACCTTACCTCTGGCCATTCGCGCTGCCTCCGACAGGATGAATCGCTCCTGCATGGGCGCTGAGCAAGCCGGGACGGCTTGCGCGGCCCTATATAGAAGCGCCCTCCCGAATTTGTCAAGCAACGTGGTCCGGCATTCTTGCCGAGCCTGGGGCGCGACGTTAGGTTCGCGCCGTGCCCCGGGAAAATCTCGTAGGACAAACGATTGCCGGCTATTCGCTCCAGAGCGAAGTCGGCGAAGGTGGAACGTCGGCGGTGTTCCGCGCGCATCACGCGTCGCACGGAACCGTCGCCGTAAAAGTGTTGCGCGAGAAGCTGCGGCAGGACCGCACCGCGGTCGCCCGCTTCCTGCGCGAGGCCCGCTACGGCGAGCGCGTACAGCATCCAAACGTCGTTCGGACGATCGAGATCGGCGAAGCCGAACCGGGGATGCATTTCCTCGCCATCGAGTGGGCGGCGGGCGACATCCTCGAGAAGTACGCCAAGCAGAAGGGGCCGCTGCCGGTCGACGAAGTGTGCGCCGTCGTGCGCCAGATCGCGGATGCCGTGCACGCCGCGCATTCAGTCGGCATCGTTCACCGCGATCTCAAGCCCGAGAACGTGATGTACGATTCGACGGCGCGACAGGTGAAGCTACTGGACTTCGGCATCGCGACGGACACGGACATGTCGCCGGAGCAACGCCTCACGCGCGCCGGGTTCTTCGTCGGAACGCTCATGTACGTGGCGCCCGAGGCGCTATCGGGCGAGCTCGTGGGCCCGCTGGCCGATCAGTACAGTCTGGCGACGATCGCCTACTTTCTGCTCACGGGTGCGCTGCCGTTTCCGGCCAAGACGCCGCGCGAAATGTTCTCGCAGCTTCTCTCGCAGCCGCCGATTCCGCTGAACCAGGCGAAGCCCGGCCTCAAGTTCTCGACGGCTGTGGAAGCGGTCGTGATGCGTGGATTGAGCAAGGAGCCGCCGAAGCGCTACTCCGACGTCGTCGAGTTCGCGCGCGAGTTTTGTCAGGCGACGTCTTCGCCAGGACAGACGGAAAAGCAGGGATTCACGGCGAAGCTGGCGTCGATCTTTCGTCGGAAGGAGTGATCGTCGACCCGGCTTCGGGCGCCGCGACCGGCTCGGCGCCCGAGGTTTCCAGATCCGCCGGATTCACGGGCAGCCAGAGTGTAAACGTGGATCCTTTGCCGAGCTGACTCTCGACGCGAATGTCGCCGCCGAGGAGTTGCGCGAGCCGCCGCGAGATGGCGAGTCCGAGTCCGGTGCCGCGCTGCATCGATTCGCTGCGCGGACCAGCGTTCACCTGCTCGAACTCCTCGAAGATTCGCGATTGATCCGCTGGCGCGATGCCGACACCGGTGTCGACGACCTGCAACGCGATCCAGATTCGACGCGGGTCCGGGGATTGAGAGTTCAGGACCGGATCGTCGGGCGTGGGGCGGCGCGGTCCGCGAGGCGCCGCTCCGATCAGCCGTCCGCGCACGGCGACGCCGCCGGAAGGCGTGTACTTGATCGCGTTGCCGATGAGGTTCACAAGTATCTGGCGCAGGTGCGTCGGATCGGTGCGCAACTTGGGCAGCGATGCGCCGACGGCGATCGAGAAACTCAATCCTCGCTCGTTGACCAACGACTCGAGCTCGCTGGCGACGTTAAGCACGAACGGGCGGAGCACGATCGTCTCGGCGTGCACCTCGAGGCGCCCGGCCGCGATCTTCGCAATGTCGAGCACCTGGTCGACGAGGTGGCGCAGGTGCGTCGCCGAGGCGGCGATGCGATCGACCGGCGGCACCTGGCGCAGAGTGAGATCACCGTAGACGCCGTCCTTGAGCAGCTCGACGAACCCGACGATGGCGTTGAGCGGCGTGCGCAGCTCGTGCGAGATGTTCGCGAGAAACTCGCTCTTTGCCGTGTTGGCGCGAGCCACCTCGCTGTAGAGACGTTCGAGCTCCGCGGACCTGCCGGCGACTCGAACGGTTTGACGGCGTTCCCGGATCAAACCGTAGCCGAGGAGCGCGACGGTGAGCAGGCTCAGAACCCAGAGCGCGATTCGCAGCGGCTCGAAGGTCATCTCGTGGGCGACGACGAGCGTCCACACGAGCGTGTCGGGCACTTCGACACGAACCGACGCCGTGAGAGCACCACGCAGCGCCGCGCGCTTGCCCACGGCGAGCACCGTATCGTGCCCCGCGATGAGCGCGGCGGCGACCCGCTCGCCGGGGGCTCGCTGAACGATCGTGCGGAGGGCCGGACTGGAGGCCGGCGCCGCCAACACGCCGGGGCTCCTCAGCACCGCGCTCACGGCATAGCTCGACTCCAACGCGTCGATCTCGGCCTCGCGCTGCGCGGCGCGTGACAGCGCGCTGTCGCTCGCCACGAGGCCGCAAATCATGAACAGCAGCGCGGTCGTAAGGAGGAGCGAAACCTCGCGCAGAGAGAATCTGGCGAGCGCGGCGCGCACCATATGGTGTTGATTTGGGCGGACGGTGTTTAATTGATCGCCGACACAGACTAGCACCCGCCATGTCGAAACGAAACGACTTGATAACGCTTCTCGCGACGCGCTCGGCGAAGCGAGGCAACTTCACGCTGGCATCCGGTCGGCAGTCTTCCTTATACATCGACGCGCGGATCACCACAATGAGCCCGGACGGCCTCGCGTTGATCGGGCCGTTGGGTTTGGAGGCCATTCGCGAAGCGGGGTGGCAGGCGGACTCGGTCGGCGGACTGACGCTCGGCGCGGATCCGATCGCCTACGCCATCGCGTACGCGAGCGCGACGACCGGCGCACCGGTTCGCGCCTTTACGGTGCGCAAGGAAGCGAAGTCCCACGGGACTGGGCGGCTGATCGAGGGGCCGTTCAGGCCGGGCGACTCGGTGGTCGTGATCGAAGACACGATCACCACCGGCTCGTCGGCGCTTCGCGCGATCGACGCCGTGAGTGCGGGCGGCGGATCGATCGTCGGCGTGCTCGCGCTCGTCGACCGCGAGGAGGGAGGGCGAGAGGCGATCGAGGCGCAGGGGCATCGCGTGATCTCGCTCGCGCGCGCGAAGGAGATCATGGCGACGATGCCCGCCGCCTCGGTGAGGGGTGAAGCGCGAGGCGACTAATGGATCACCTGGCGCGCGGCCGGCGAGCCCCAATTGGGCGCGAGGGGACGAAGCCGGTGCAGCGGCTCGAGGTGCGGCAGAACGAGCGTGGCGCGGAACAGCTCGAACATTCCGCGACCGTCGTACGAATCGCGCAACTGCAACGCCGTCATGTTGAGCAGCATCCGCACGTGGCGTCCGAAGCTCTGGGGCGACGAGTAGTCCATGTGATTCGCGATGTTCGCCACGGAGAAGCCTGGATTCTCGAAGAGCCTCGCGGCGCGCACTAGCCGCGCCATCGCCAGGTAGCGCTTCGGGGCCGGCAGCTTGGCTCTGAAAAATCTGCTCATCAGCGTGCTGGGCAGCACGTCCAGCCGACGAGCGAGCGCCCGAACGGTGGATACGTGCGCCGGCACGAGAAAGAGCGCCTCGAAGAAACGCCAGCAGTCGTGCGACACGCCGGCGAGATCGATGGCGAGCTGCCCCAATGCCTCGCGCTGAATGTCCTCGGCGCGCGTCGTGAGCAGATAGTTCCGCAGCTCACGCCATCCGTCCGCCTCGCGCACGTCGACGAGTTGGCGTACTCCCGTCGATCCGAGCGAGAGCATTGCCTGCGGGGCCGCCCGGTCCACGCTCGTGAGCAGCGCCACGGTGGGAACGCGCGGGAATTCACGCACCAGCGCGGCGACTGCGGCTCTCTCAGTGGAGTCGCAGCGGGCGACGGAGAGCACGACCGCTCCCGCGCGTTGCGTCTTGAGATCTTGAACCACTTCCGCGACGGAATCGCGGTGGATGGTCTGATACCATCCGTCTCCGGCGGCGTCGACGCGGAGCCGCTCAATGGGAGTCAACATCGTGACGATCGCGAGCGGCTTCGCGGTATTGCGTGGATCGGGATGCATTGATCGGTTCCTGCGCGGCGAATGGGTGGGATTCGACGGCTACACGAGTCGTCCTCGGCTCGTGTGCGACGACGGTAGAACACGGCCGTCAGCGCGCCGTCAGGTGCGACGCGTTTGCGAACGCTCCGGCGCGGCGCGATCATTATGTTTGAAATAGGTCGCCAACCGGGTGGTCGCGAGTGGTAGCGTTTCATCGCCGCTCGAGGAAAGTCCGGACTCCTTGGGCACGCTGCCAGATAACTACTGGGCGTCACCGGCTTCGGCCGGAGCGACGACGGAGAGTGCAACAGAAAACACACCGCCGACGGCTTTGAGGAAACTCGAATGCACGGGCAAGGGTGAAATGGTGGGGTAAGAGCCCACCGCGCGGCTGGCAACAGACGCGGCACGGCAAACCCCAGCGGGAGCAAGGCCAAATTAGCAGCGAGAGGCGCCCACCTCGATCAACACGCTGCGGGTAGGCTGCTGGAGGGCGCGGGCGACCGCGCTCCGAGAGGAATGACCGCCGCCCGGACTTCGGTCCGGCGCACAGAATCCGGCTTACAGGTTCGCGACCGACGGCGCGCCGAGAACACGGCGCGCCGTTTCGCGTTTCTTCAGTCGTCGTCGAAGAGGTCCGCGCGCGGCACCGCGCGGCTGATGCGTTCTTCACGCATTCGCGGCGCCTGCATCAGCCCGGCCGCCGGCATCCATCTGCCGCGGAACACCTGACGAAGGGCTTTCCATATGAAACGCACGGTCATGATCAGGCCCGCCAGCACGACTAACGCGAAGAAGAGCGTGATCAACGGGTGGTGCCAGATAGCCACGGCAACCACCGCGACCAGCGCGAATTCGGCGCCATTCGCCACGCTGTTCGTGATCGGCTCCGGCGACGCGTCGATCGCATAGCGGAGCCCGAGCTTGGTGGTGTGCGTGGTGATCGCGAGCCCGCCGCCGAGCAGCGCGGCGATGAGCACGATCACCGGGTCGGCATGCCAGGCCGTGGCCGCGGCCAGCATCGCCGCCGCCGGCGGCCGAATCAGACTGTGCAGCGTCTCCCACGCCGACGCGACGCCTGGAATCAGGGTGGCCAGGAACTCGATGCTGTAGAGCGCGACCGCGAGTAGGATGACGGCGAGGTTGCCGAACCCTTCGATCGTGGTCGGCACGTTGTGCACCCAGCCGTAGCGAACGGCAAGCCCGGTGATCGCGACGGTGGCGTAGAGCTTCAGCCACGCCGCGTACGC
>Ga0157372_10001749_pt1 | contig 23545 bp, 23 predicted proteins | sample C55metaG_FD_115307 | JGI IMG/M metagenome (GOLD analysis project Ga0157372, IMG submission 115307) | Corn rhizosphere microbial communities from Kellogg Biological Station, Michigan, USA - C5-5 metaG | ecosystem: Host-associated > Plants > Roots > Rhizosphere > Soil | place: USA: Michigan... | reverse complement strand
GGGCGGCGGGCATTCTATTGAAGCGGCGGCGGGAGGCTTTGCGGCCTCCAGGTGACGTTCCGCACTAGCTTCCAGGGCGCGGTAGACCGCCGAGTTCGCCGATCGCGGCGGCGAGGACCCCGCGGGCCACTCCCTCCCAGCTCCAGAGCCGGCCGACGGTCTCGATCAGGGCCTGCCGCGCCGCCGCCCGGTCGTTTCCTGGAAGCTCCAGCCAGGCGCTGAGGCGCTCGGCGATCGCCTCGACCGCGCCCTCCTCGACCGGGAAGGAGGTGAGCCGGCCCACAGGCTCCGGCAGCGCCGCGCGCAGTTGCCGCGAGACCTCGAGCATCCCCGAGTGGCCGGCGGAGACGGGCAGGGTGCCGCAGGCGGCGGCCTCGACGGCGACCATCCCGAACGCCTCCGGGAAGGTGCTGGGCATGACCATCGCCTCCGCCCGCGGGAAGAGCTCGGCGACCTCGTGGTGCTCGAGCCGGCCGATGAACTCGACCGAGCCGGCGGCGGCGCGGGCCATCTCCGCGTAGCCCTGTGGAGGGTCGGCGAGGAAGGCGCTGAGGATCGACAGCGGCCGCTCCTCCCCGCCTTCGAGCGCCCAGCCGCGGCGGGCGATCTCGCGGGCCTCGTCCAGATCCGCCCGTTCCAGCGCCGCCGGCAGCCGGTGCAAGCCGTCCTCATAAGCGCCGAAGCCGGCGACCTCGAGCCGCGCCTCTGGGTGGGCGGCGCGGACCAGCGGCCATGCCGCCAGCAGCAGGTCCACCCCCTTGGAGACGAGGAACTTGCCGACGAAGGCGACCAGCGGCTCGCGCTCGCCGCCCGGCCTGAACTCCTCGACGTCCACTCCCGGTGGGCCGAGGCGCGTCTTCTCGGGTAGCTCCGAGAGATCGGAGAGCGCTGCCCAGAGAGACTCGGCGGTGTGGCCGGAGCCGACCAGCACCCCGTTCGCGGCTTCCACCCCCTCACGCGCGTATCGCAGGAACCGGGGGTGCGGTTTGACCGTGTACTCGAGTGCCGAGCCGTGGATCTTCACCGCGAAAGGCGCCACATCGGCCCGCGCGAGGATCGCGGGCCCCATCACCAGGTGGTTGGCGAGACCGAGGTCGATGCCGCCGGCCGCCTCGGCCGCCTCCCGCACCGCCGCGACGTTGGCCTCTATGTAGCGGTCGAGCTCGGCCTCGGTCACCTCCGGGAAGGTCTTGACCTCGAACCCCTCGTACGGGTCCTTCACGTAGACGGGGAGCAGGCCGCCGATGTCGGGGTTGTGGATCTGCACGCCCTCCAGACGGACCTCTCGGTCCTGACAGAGCAGGTGCACCTCGTGGCCCAGCTTGGCCAGGGCGCGGGCCAGGTTGACGTTGTAGACGTTGCTGCCGGTGCCGCGCAGCATGTAGCCGTGGAAGATGAGGACACGCATCGGAGCCGCCCAAGCTATTAGTCTTCCCGGCGATGAACGAGAAGCAGCTCTACCGGATGCGCGCCGCGGCCTCGGGTCGCGAGGCCCTCGCCCACGCCGAGCCCGGCTCGGTCTACGTCGACCGCGAGACCGGCGAGGAGATGGCGCCGGTGGCGATGGTCCTGCCCCTCGCCCCCTCCGCCTCGTCCCTCCCGCGCAGCCCCGAGAACCTCCGCGCCTGCCGCCGCTGCGACCAGCTGATCGGCCTCGACGTCAGCGATTGCCCTTACTGCGGTCTGCGCCAAGAAGCGCTTTAGCCTGCTCCCGCCGACGCAGTCGGAGCTTCTGCACGGCATACAGGACCGCGAGTAGGACGTAGAAGACGAGATAGGCGGCTTCTCCGAAGAAAACTACCCCGAGCCCCAAGGCCAGAACTGCAACGCCGACGAATCCAATCAAGATTTCGTCATGTTTGTCTCGGACAAAGGATTTCATAACCCCGATATTAGCTGGACGATCAGCGAAACGAGATATAGGACGACACCAAAGCCAAATCCGATCAGCGCTCCCCATCTGATCGCCTTGTCTCGCTTCGGTGCCGAAGCGGTTATGAAGGCAACTCCCGCGACTACCCCGCCGGTCCCGGCCAAGGAAACGAGGTCGCCGAGGCCGATTCTCTCTGGAATCGGGTCTTCCACTTCAGGCAAGCCCAATGCCTGCACAACGATGAGCGCGAGCAGAAACATCGCGCCGATGCTGAAGCTCGCCGGCGCACGCGTGGCGCGCAGAAACTAAGAATTCTGCGCCGAGTTCGTTACGGCTTCTTGACCAGCGTCGCCGTGTAGAGCAGGCGGGCGTTGGAGTAGTAGCAGCCGTAGGTCTTGATCTTGCCGACGCCCTGCTGGGGGTGCCCGTTCTGGATGTCTTCCTTGGAGGAGCAGTGTTCGGGCAGGCGGCTGCCGCGCCAGGTGTTTTCGGCGGAGACGTTGAAGGCGAACATCGGCGCCCAGGTGGGGACGGTGAGGGCGACGACCTGGCCCTGGAGGACGGTGAGGGGGTGGTCCAGGGCGAAGACCGGGGTACTGCCGAAGTAGGGGTTGAGGACCTCGAGCGGGCTCTGGCGGACCAACGTGTATTTCGGCGGCTTGGTGCCTTCGACCGGGCGCAGGACGCCGATCCGGGCCTCCGAGGGGGTGCCGAGGAAGTCGTTGAAGAAGCTCACCTCGTCGGTGGTTTCTTTGGTTTCCTTGGTCGAGGGCTTGGCGAGGGTGATCGACCAGGCGACGATCTTGCCTTCGAACGGCGCCTCGTAGGGACGGGCCACCCCGTCGGCGACCGCCTGGAAGCCGGTCACATGGCCCTCGACGCGGCAGGGCGTGATCTCGACGTTGTTGACGATCTTCCCCGGGCAGGAGGCCGGCGGGGTTTCCGCGGTCTGGCCGAGGACGACCACCTGCAGCGGGGCCGAGTCCGCCTGGCGCGGGGCCGCGATCGCGACCAGGGCGGCGAGCAGGCAGGCGGCAGCCGCCAGCAGGGTCCAGGCGCGGCGGGACGAGGTCTTGGTCTCTGCGATTCGCATCGTTTGAGGCAACACGGGCCACTGAGCCCAGTTGCGGCGCCAATCTTGCCGTTCGCCCCGGCCGGATGCGCCGTTGTGGGGGCGCTTGCACGATCCCGGCCAAGCGCCCCGGTAGGGTTGCCCGCGGCGATGGAGGCTTCAAACAGCGCAAACGACTTCATTCCCGCCGCGCTCGCTGCCTACGGAGTCGAGGCCGACGAGATCGAGCTGGCGGTGATGCAGGCCGCCCACGAGACGTTCTGGCCGCCGATCCTCGAGCTGCTCGAACTCGACACCAGCGCCGCCGCCTCTGAGCGCGATCCCGACCTCTCGCAGGCGCCGCCGAGCCGATGAGCGAGCCGCTCGACCTCTCCCTGCGCGACCAGGCGGCGGCGATCGCCGCCGGGGACGTCGATCCCGGCGAGCTGCTGGAGGCGACGCTGTCGCGGATCGAGGCGCGCAACCCGGCGATCAACGCCGTCGTCGAGACCTTCCCCGAGGTTTCGCGGGAGATGCTGGCCGCGGCCCCGCCCGGACCGCTGCACGGCGTCCCGGTCGTGATCAAGGACGAGTGGCCGCTGCCGTGGCGGGCGCAGCGCTTCGGCGCCGCCGACATGCTGGCGAGCCCCGAGCCGGGCGAGTCCGGCCCTTACCGCGCTCTCCGCGACGCCGGGGCGGTGGTCGTCGGCGTGGGCAACATGCACGAGCTCGGCGCCGGCAGCACCGGCAACGTCTCCGTCTACGGCCCGGCCGGAAACCCTTGGAACCCCGAGCGCTGCCCGGGCGGCTCCTCCAGCGGCCCCGCCGCCGCCGTTGCGGCCCGCCTCGTCGCCGGGGCCGTCGGCGCCGACGGGGTCGGATCGATCCGCTACCCGGCCGCCTACTGCGGGCTGACCGGGCTGAAGCCGACCTTCGGGCGATCGGCGATGGCGGGCCACCACATGGCCGACGTCTCGACCACGATCGTCTCCGGCCCGCTCTGCGCCGACGCCGCCGACGGCCGCCTGCTGGGCTCGGCCCTCTTCGGCGAGGAGCTGCGCGCGGGCGATGTGAGCGGCCTGCGGATCGGGATCATCCGTGACGAGGTCTCCGAAGACGTGGCGCCCGCCGTCCGCAAGGCCTGCGAGGCGGCGATCGAGCAGCTGCGGCAGGAGGCCGGCGGCGAGGTGCGCGAGATCGAGCTGCCGGAACTGTCGGCGGCGACGCTGGCGACGGTCCTGATCGCCAACAGCGAGAGCCTCGGCGGCATCACCCCCGAGCGCCTGAAAAATCTCGACCCCGAGCTGAGCCCGCTCGGGCGCGGCCTGCTCAAGTACCGGCTGCTGCTGCCGGCGGTGGCGACGGTGAAGTCGCACCAGCTGCGGACGATCGCCCGTCGCACCCTCGCCTCGGTCTTCGCCGACGTCGACGTGATCGCCTGGCCGACGGTGCCGGCTGTCGCGCCGGCGCTGGCGATGCCGATGGTCGAGCTGCCCTCCGGCACCCTCACCGCCGACGCCGCCAACGTCCGCGGCGGCGCCCTCGCCAACCTCACCGGCATCCCCGCGGTCAGCGTCCCGGTCGGCTCCGCGGAAGGGCTGCCGATCGCCCTGCAGCTGCAGGCGGCCTGGGGCCAGGACGAGCTCCTGCTCGACGCGGCCGAGGCGCTGGAGCGGGCCAACGGCCGCCGCTGGGTCGAGGCGGTGCCGCCGCTCGCCCAAGGCGAGCCCTCGGAGGCTTAGGCCACTGATGCCCGCGATCGTGGTCGAGCGGCTCGAGCGCGCCTTCGGCGAGGTTTTGGCCGTGCAGGGCATCGACCTCCAGGTCGACGAGGGTGAGATCTACGGCTTCCTCGGCCCCAACGGGGCGGGCAAGACGACGACGGTGCGGATGCTGACGACGCTCCTGCTCCCCACCGGCGGCCGCGCCGAGGTCGCCGGTTGCGACGTGGTCCGCGAGGCGCGCCAGGTTCGCGCCTCGATCGGGGTGGCGCTGCAGGAAGCGGCGCTCGACCCGCTGATGACCGGCCGCGAGCTGATCCGCCTGCAGGCGACGCTGCAGGGGCTGCCGCCCGCGGCGGGGCGCAAACGCGCTGACGACCTGCTGGAGCGGGTCGACCTCGCCGCCGCCGCCGACCGCCGCGTAGGCGGCTACTCGGGCGGGATGAAACGGCGGCTCGACCTCGCCGCAGCGCTCGTGCACGAACCGCGGGTGCTCTTCCTCGACGAGCCGACCACCGGTCTGGATCCCGTCAGCCGTAAGACGATCTGGGAAGAGGTGAAGGCGCTGAACGAAGACGGCACCACCGTCTTCCTCACCACCCAGTACCTGGAGGAGGCCGACCAGCTCGCCGACAACGTCGGGATCATCGACCGCGGCCGGATCGTCGCCGAGGGAACGCCGGAGACGCTGAAGGGCGAGGTCGGCCACCCGCACGTCGAGCTGCTGGTCGGCGAGGGCGCGGTGCCCGAGGCGGAGCGGGTCTGCCAGGAGCTCGGCAAGCTGCTGCCGCCGAAGGACGGCAAGCGGGTGCTGCTCGAGGTCGAGCATGGCGCCGCCGACATCCCGCGGGTGGTGCGGGCCCTCGACGAGGCAGGTGTCGTCGTCGAGTCGCTGGAGCTGGTGCGGCCGACCCTCGACGACGTCTTCGTCGACAAGACCGGCCACCACCTCGAACGCGAGGAGGGTGCTCAGGAGGGCAAGGGGGCCGACGAGCCCGAGGCGGAGGCAGCGCCGGCGTGAGCGGCCTCGCGACCAGCGCACGGGTGGTGCGGGCGCTCGGTGCGCGCTCGATTCGACAGACCTTCCGCCGGCCACAGCTGATCAGCCCGATCATCGTCTTCCCCACCCTGCTGCTGGCGATCCAGACCGGGGGGGCTGGCGCCGGAATCGAACTGCCCGGCTTTCCGCCGGTCCAGAGCTTCCTCCAGTTCATGCTCGCCGGCTCGATGATGCAGGCGATGATGCTGGCCGGCAACAGCGGCGGCATCGCCTTCGCGGTCGACATCGAGATGGGCTTCACCGACCGCCTCTTCGCCGCCCCGATCCCCCGCTTCGCGATCGTGCTGGGGCGGCTGGCGGGGACGGCGGCGCTCGGGCTCTTCGCCTCGGTCTGGTTCCTCGCGATCGGGCTGATCTTCGGCGCTCACATCGAAGGCGGGGTGCCGGGGGCGCTGCTGGCGATGGCGCTGATCACCGCTTCGGCCCTTGCCGTCGGCGGCATCGGCGCCGCGATCGCGCTGCGGACCGGCAGCGCCAGTGTCGTCCAGGGACTCTTCCCGCTGGTCCTCGTCGTCCTCTTCCTCTCCTCCGCCTTCTTCCCTCAGGAGCTGATGGTCGAGCCGGCGAGGACGATCGCCGAATACAACCCCTTCAGCTTCATCGTCGAAGGGGTGCGGGAGCCCATAATCTCGGGGATCGAGGCCGAGCAGACGTTGGAGGCGGTGGCGGCGATCGCCGGGATCATCCTGCTCGGGCTGGTGCTCAGCGCCCGGGCCCTGCAACACCGGCTGCGAGTGGGCTGATGGAGGCGATCGCCGCCACGACGCCGGCGCCGCCGGCATGGCGCGCCAACCTGGCGACGATCGCCGCGATGATGGTGCGGGCGAAGAACGAGCTGGTGCGGGTGCCGGGCGCGGCGATCCCCGGGGTGCTGGCGCCGACGATCTTCTTCCTCGGCCTCAACGGCGTCTTCGGCGGGCTGATCCACCTCAGCGGCTTCGAAACCACCTCGTACGAGAGCTTCATCGTCCCGGTCAGCATGCTGCAGGGGGCGGGCTTCACCGGCGCCGCCGCGGGGGTCAACCTCGCCCGCGACTACGAGCAGGGATGGGTCGACCGCCTCCTGGTCTCCCCCGCTCCGCGCTGGGTCCTCCTCACCGGCAATGTCCTCGCCGCCAGCCTCCGCGCCTTCGTCCCCGCCACCTTCGTCCTCGCGATCGGCTTCTTCATCGGCGTCCAGTGGCCGGGCATCGACGGGCTCCTCGTCTGCTACCTGATGGTCGCGGCGATGGCCGCGGTCGCCGCCTGCTGGGGCTCGATGCTGGCCCTCCACTACAAGAGCCAGTCGGCGGCGCCGCTGATGCAGGCGGGAACGATGGCGCTGGTCCTGCTGACCCCCGCCTACGCGCCGCTGGCACTGCTGCAGCCCTGGCTCGAAAAGGTCGCCGAAATCAACCCGGTGACCCAGGTGATCGAAGCGGCGCGGCAGGGCTTCGTCGGCGAAGTCACCTGGGCCGACACCTGGCCGGGACTGCTGGCGCTGGCGGGTTTGCTGGTGGTGCTGGGATCGCTGGCGCTGCGCGAGATGCGCCGCACGAATGTCTGAGGGGCCCGAGCGCGAGGCGGTCCTAACCGAGGCCGAGCGGGTGCTGCGGCAGAACTGGGTGAGCGGGGAGCGCAGGGACGTGCGCTTCGAATACACCGAGCCGAGCCCCGGCCGCTATCCCTGGCAGTGGTACTGGGACTCCTGCTTCGCGGCGCTCGCCTGGCGGCGGTTCGAGCCGCGGCGGGCGCGGGCCGAGCTCGAGAGCCTGCTCGCCGCCCAGCGCCCCGACGGCTTCGTCGGCCATACGATCTTCTGGCGGCGACCGGTCACCCCGTTGCGGCTCCTCTTCTACAACGTCGCCTCGCGCAAGGCCTTTCAGACCGGGTCGATCCAGCCGCCGCTGCTGGCCTGGGCCTGGCGGGTCGCCGTCGGCGACCCGAACGAGGAGCCGCGGATCGCCAAGCAGGTCGAGTGGCTGCGTGCCGAACGCGACCTCGAGGGCGACGGCCTGCTCTGGATCGTCCAGCCCGACGAGTCGGGGCTCGACGCCTCGCCCAAGTTCGAACCGGTCTGGGGCCGGCGCTCGAACGGGCGCCTCGGCTTCCCGCTGCTGGTCCACCGCAACCGCAGGTTCGGGTGGGACGCGCGGCGCCTTCGCGACGCCGGCGAGCCGGTCCTCTGCGAGGTCCTCGTCAACACGTTCTGGTCGCTCTCGCTGCAGGCGCTGGGGCGGCCGTCGGCGACGCCGGCGCTGGTCGAGCGGCTCTGGGACGAGCGGCGGGGGCTCTTCTTCGACGAGGCGCGGCCGGGCGGTCGGATCGCGGTGAAGACCTGGTCCTCGCTGGCGCCGCTGGCGCTGCCGGACCTGCCGGAGGAGATCGGCCGGCGGCTGGTCGAGGAGCACCTGCTGAACGCGGACGAGTTCTGGACGCCGGTGGCGCCGCCCTCGGTCGCGGCCGACGAGCGCGGCTACGAACCCGACGGCGGCCGCGGCCCGATCCGCCGTTACTGGCGCGGCCCGACCTGGGTCAACTCCGCCTGGATGGTCTGGCTCGGCCTGCGGCGCCTCGGCTACGAGCGCGAGGCACAGCAACTTGCCGACGGCGTGATCGGCGCCGTCGCCCGCGAAGGCCTGCGCGAGTACTACGACCCTCGCAACGGCAAGGGCCTGGGCGCCGAGGACTTCGCCTGGTCGGCACTGGTGGCCGAGTTGGCCGACCCGCGGCCGGCGGATTATTTGTAGCGGTAGGTGATGCGCCCGCGATCCAAGTCGTAGGGCGAAAGCTCGATCTTCACTCGGTCGCCGGGAAGGATGCGGATGTAGTGGCGGCGCATCTTGCCGGAGATGTGGCCGAGGACCTCGTGTTCGTTGTCCAGTTTGACCCGGAACATCGTGTTGGGGAGAGCCTCGGTGATCTCCCCCTCCATTTCGATCTTTTCCTCTTTGGCCATGCGATGGGAGCGTATCTAACGGCGCAGGTGCTCGATGGCACCTGCGCGATCGGTCACTTCGCCCGCATACTGCGCCGCCTCCAGCTCGGCCAGGGCAGAGCCCAGCTCCGGGCTGGGCTCGATCCCCAGCTCGGCGGCCACCTCGTCGCCCCGCAGCAGCGGCTCCGGCGGCCCTTCGCGGCGCCAGTCGAGCGCGGCGTCGATCATCTCCCGCGCCAGCTGGAGATGGGCGGCGACCATCTCCGGGCTGGCGATCGGTCCCTTGCCGCGAGCGGAGAGGCGATCGGCGACGGTCAGCAGGGTGACGTCGACGGTGACCGGTTCGGTCGCCCGCAGATAGGCGTGGATACGGCGCGGCGAGAGCGGCATCTCCGGGATCAGGAAGCCGAGCCGCAGGTGGTGCAGAGCCAGCCCCTGCAGGTACTGGGTGAGCTTGCGGCTGGCGCGCAGCCGCCTGCAGATGCCGCCGATCACCTCCGCCCCGAGCTGGTCGTGACCGCGGAAGCCGACGAAGCCGTCGCGCTCGGCCCGGGTCGCGGGCTTGGCGATGTCGTGGAAGAGGGCGCCGAAGCGAAGTGCGGTGCGGCGGGTCATCTCGTCGGCGAGCGGCTCGTCGAGCAGCGCCGCGACCTCGGCGGCGCGGTCGCCGGCAAAGCGGTCGAGGTCGCCCTCGACTTCGAGCGTGTGCTCGAGCACCGCGATCGTGTGGTCGTAGACGTCGAGGTGGTGGTTGGGGCCCTGCTCGACCCCGCGCAGCTCCTCCACCTCCGGCAGCACGACCGCGGTCAGGTCCAGCTCGCCGAGCAGGCGCAGACCCCGCAACGGGTCGGGCCCACCCATCAGCTGCCGCAGCTCGGCCAGCCGGCGCTCGCCGGCGGGGTCGGCGGCGTGGGAGGCGGCGGCGCGTGCGAGCGCCACCGTCCGCGGCTCGATCTCCAGCTCCAGCTCCGCCGCCAGCCGGGCGGCCCGCAACAGCCGCAGCGGGTCGTCGGTAAAGCTCGCCTCCCCGACCGCGCGCAGGCGCTTGTCGGCGAGGTCGACCAGGCCGGCGTAGGGATCGATCGGCTCACCCCCGGCCAGGGGGACCGCGACCGCGCCGATCGTGAAGTCGCGCCCGGCAAGGTCGGACGCGATGCCCTCGCCGCGCAGCGCGGTGACGTCGATCTGCCAGCCATGGCCGGGGGCGACGACGCGCCAGGTGCCGAACTCGGCCGAGAGCTCGAAGGCGTGCTCGCCGATCTCCTTCGCGATCGCTCGCGCCGTCGTGCCCGGGTCCCCGGCCACGGCGAGGTCGAGATCGGTCACCTCGCGGCTGAGGACCGCGTCGCGGACCGCGCCGCCGACGATCCAGGCGGGGTCTCCCCCCTGCAGCGCGCGGCGGGTCGCCTCGACGACGGGGGCGGAGGCGAGTCGCTCGATCGCGCTCATGCCGGCCGCCGCGGCACCCGCGGCGAGATCGCACAGGTGACCTCGTAGTTGATCGTGTCGAGCCGGTGGGCCACCTCCTCGGCGAGGATCTGCTCGTCGCCCTGGCGGCCGATCAGCACCGCCTCGTCACCCGGCTCCACCTCGGTCTCCGGCCCGAGGTCGATCGTGATGTTGTCCATCGAGACCGTCCCCACCAGCGGGTGGCGACGGCCACCGACGAGGACGTCGGCGTTGTTGGTGAGGGCGCGGCGGACGCCGTCGCCGTAGCCGACCGGGATCACGCCCACCCAGGTGTCGACGGGGGCCTTCCACCTGCGGCCGTAGCCGGCGCCGGCACCGGCGGGGAAGCGCTTGACGTCGGCGACGTGCGAGCTCAGCGTCAGCGCCGGCCGCAGGCCCTGCTCGGCCGGGTCGCGCTGGAACGGGTCGAGGCCGTAGATCGCGACGCCGCAGCGGGCCATGCCGAAGTGGGCACGGCGGTCACGCAGGACGGCGGCGCTGTTGGCGGCGTGGACGAGCACACCCGGATGCTGCTCCTTGACCGCGGCGGCGAGCCGCTCGAAGCGGCCCAGCTGCTCCTCGAAGTAGTCCGAGTCGAGTTCGTCGGCGGTCGCGAAGTGGGTCCAGATCCCGGCCAGCTCCAAGTCGGGGTCCTCGGCGCAGGCGCGAACCAGGGCCATCACCTCATCCGGGTCGCTGTTGCCGAGCCTGCCCATGCCGCTGTCGTACTTGACGTGGACCCGCCCTGGCCGCCCGTGCGCGCGCGATCGATCGGCAAGGAGCCGCCGGAAATCCTCCCGCCACAGCGCCAGTTCCGACCCGGCGGAGATCGCGGCATCGACCTCCTCCTCCGTCAGCGCTCCCATCGTCAGCAGCGGCACGTGCTGGAAGCGGCGCCCCACCTGTTCGGCCTCGCTCGCGGTTGCGACCGCGAGCCTGGTCGCGCCGCCGTCGAGCGCTGCCGCAACACAGGCGTCGGCGCCGTGGCCGTAGCCGTCGGCCTTGACCACCGCGCAGAGCTCCGCCTCGCCCAGCTCCGCCTTCAGCCGCGCGCAGTTGGCGCGGACGGCGTCGTGGTCGATCCGGGCGCTTGCCCGCTCCATCGGGGTTACTCCGGGTCGGCGACGAGCGCTGCGAGGGCGTCGGCCCTGGTGACCATGCCGAGCAGGTGCCCGTCGCCGTCGACCACCGGCAGGTGGTTGTGATGGCGGTCGGCGATTTTCTTCGCCACCCGGTCGGCCGCCTCGTAGTCGTGGGCGACGATCGGGTCGGCGCTCATCAGCTCCGAGACCTCGGTGGCGAAGGCTTTCTCCAGGCGCTCCTCGAAGCCCTTCATCGAACCGACGAAGACGATCCCGCCCATGATGTTGAGGTAGTGCGGCAGGTGAAGGTCGGATTCCTCCTCGCTGAGGACCAGGTCCGACTCGCTGACGATCCCGACGACCTTGCGGTCGCCGTCGACCACCGGGATCGCGCCGAGGTCCGTGTTCGCGAGCAGGTCGATCGCGGTGCGCGCGTCGTCGTCCGGGCTGACGGTCGGGACGTCGCGACCCATGATCTCGCCTGCGGTCTTCACAGGCGCGAGGTTATTCGACGTGACCGTCGCGGCGCAGCGCCGCGGGGATCGCCTCGATCACGTCGCCGGCGATCACCGACTCCGCCACCCCCACCCGCCGCGCCGCCTCGCGGCCGGCGCGGGCGTGGGCGACGACCGCGGCGCAGACGGCGGCGAAGGGCTCGATTCCGCGCGCGAGCAGGGCCGCGGTGATCCCCGAGAGGACGTCGCCGCTGCCGGCGGTGGCAAGCGCGGGGGCCGAGATCGCGTTGACGGCCACCCGATCGCCGTCGGTGACGATCGTGTCGTCGCCCTTGAGGAGGAGAATCGCGCCTGCCGCCCGAGCGGCCTCTTTGGCGCTCGCGAGCCGGTGGGCATCGATCTCGGACGACTCCCGCTCGAGCAGGCGGCCGAGCTCGCCGGCGTGCGGGGTCAGCACGGTCGGTGCTTGGCGCGCGGACAGGATCTCCAACCGTCCGGCGAAGGCGTTCAGCCCGTCGGCGTCGATGACCAGCGGCGCCTCGATCTTCCCGACCACCTCCCGCGCCAGTTCGAAGGAACCGGGGTCCCGGCCGAGGCCAGGTCCGAGCACGCCGGCGGCGGCCCGCTCGAAGACCCGCAGCGCCGCCTTCTCCGAAGCGGGGACCAGGCAGCCGTCGCCGCCGGGGCAGGCGACCGACATCACCTCCGGCTGGGCGATCTCGAAGACCAGGTTGAGGTCGGCGGGCACGGCGACGGTGGCGTAGCCGGCGCCGGCCCTGATCGCCGCCAGCGAGGCCATCCGCACCGCCCCGGTAAGGCCGCGCGAGCCGCCGGCGACGGCGACCTGGCCGGAGCTGAACTTGGTCGATTGCGGGCCCCTCCGGGGCAGCAGCTCCAGCACCGCGGAGTCGATCTCGCCACCCGCCGCCTCCCCAGGCGCACCGGCGGGAATCCCGATCAGCGCCACCCGCAGCTCGTCGGTGTGCCACTTGCCCGGCGCAATCCGCTGCCCGAGCTTGGCCGCATGGAAGCTGATCGTGACATCGGCCTCGACCGCCTCCCCCGCCACCTCGCCGGTCGAGGCGTCGACGCCGGAGGCGATGTCGCAGGCGACGACCGGCACACCGCATCGATTGATCGCAGCGATCGCCCCCGCCGCCGGCTCCCGCGGCGTCCCTTCGAAGCCGGTCCCGAAGATCGCATCGACGATCGCCCCCGCGCCCACCAACCGCCCAGCCAAATCACCCTCCACCAGCTCGCCCCCGCAGCGCTCGAAGTTAATCGCCGCATCCCCCCGCAACTCCTCCCCAGGCCAGAGCAACAACACCTCGACCTCAAAGCCCATCTCCCGCAGCAACCGCGCCGCCACGAACCCATCGCCCCCGTTGTTCCCCTTCCCACAGACCGCCCGCACCGGCCCCTCCGGCGCCAACCCCGCCACCGCCTCGGCCACAGCCCTGCCAGCCGCCTCCATCAACTCCAGCGAAGGCACCCCCCGCCCCTCAATCGCCCACCGATCAACAGCGCGCATTCCTTCTGCGTCGTAGAGCGGCTTGAGCCAAGACTCCATCGCGCTCAGCCTAAGGGCTCCTGTAGGTCAAACCCGCTGACAAGGAGGGACGGGTGCCCCTCTCCCGCCCGGCGTCCTGTTCCTCGCACAGCCCACTCATCGAGAGACGGCCACTTAGAGGCGAGGAACCCAGGAAGGGAGAGGGGCACCCGTCCCTCTCCACCGATGGAGCCAGAGGTACTACTTGCCGACGCCGACGATCAACTTGGCGACCGCAAGATCACCAGATGCTTCGGAGCCCAGGGCCAGGTAATCGACCTTGGTCAGGTACGGCTTGGCTTCCTTGAAGCCTTCGTCGTCGGACGGGACCAGCGCGGAGGCGAGCTTCAGGGCGGACGGGCCGTCGACGAAGGCGCTGATCGGGGTGTCGCCGAGGGCGCTGACGGCTTCCTTGTAGGCGGGCGAGTCGGCAAGGGTCTGGCCCGATTCCTCGAAGCTCGCCAGCGTCGGAGCGAGCCCGTAGCCGATCGCGATCCGGCTTCCCTTGGCAACGACGACGATCGGCTGGCGACCAAGGTCGGGGCTGCGGATCGAGAAGCCGCTCGCCCCTTCGGTGATCCGGGTGATCCCGGGGGTACCGCTGGAGCGGAGGAAGAGGCCGATGTTGGCGACGGTGTTCTTGGCCTGGGTAGCGCTGTCGGTGGTCAGGACCAAGGCTCCGCCCAGGCTGCTTTCGCTGTTGCCCGTGACGTAGGCGCCGGCGTCGCCGATCGAGCCCGCGATCGATTCGAGATCGATGCCGGCTTCCTTCAGTCCCGCCTTCAGCTGGTGCGGCGGCACCTGTCCCGGGAGGCCCTGCTCGTCGATCTTGTCGATGCTTTCGTTGAAGCGCTTGCCGAATTCGGCGGAGGCGAAGGCGCCGACCGAGGTGCCGGGCAGCGAGCCCAGCAGCTCCGAGGCGTCGCCGGAGGGCGGGTTGTCGCCGCTGAGGTTGGTGCTGACGTCGATCTCGACGTTGTCGGAGCCCGGGATGAGACTTGCCACCGCGGTCGCTTCTTTCGGTTCGATCCCGACGGTGTCGAGGAAAAGCTGGGTTTCTGAATCGATTTCGTTGCCCGCTTCTTCGATCAAGGCGCCGATGTCGACGAAGACGTCGGCGGCGCTTTCGTCGGGGACGCTGTCGATGGCGCTGGTGAAGTCCTCGTTTTCGCTGAGGTTTTCGCCTTCCGAGGCGTCGACCATCGACTTGAAGGTCGCTTCGTCTTCGGCGAGGACGATCAGCCCGTCGAAAACCCCGAGGGTGGTGCCGTCTTCGGCTTCGACCCAGAAATCCACACCTTCATAGGAGCCCTTCTTCGCCGGTTCCGAATCGGACCCCACCTGCTTTTCGAGGAAATCCTGTGCTTCGCCTTCGTCGCTGACCTGGATCGCGGCGCCGACGCCTTCGAAGTCCCCTTCGACGTATTCCTGCAGGAACAACCCGCCTTCTTCGCCCAGCCAGGGTTCGACTTCCTTTTCGTAGTCGAATTCTTCGCCGTCTTCGGAGGCCGACTGTTCGAGTTCTTCGAGGATCAGGCCGCCGAGGTCATCGACCCCGGCGATGCTCTTCGCCAGCGCTTCGATGTTCGTCTTCGTCTCGCCTTCGGGTCGGACGGTGAAGTCGAGGTAGACGGGCGCCTCCGCCGGCATCACCGAAGCGGGGTCGGCGCCACCGCTGCTGTCGCTCCCACTACCGCCGCAACCGGCGACGAGCCCGGCGGCCAGGGCCACGAGCAGGACTGGGAGGACGAGACGAAGCTTCACGAGGGCGGGCATCCTAGCGGGCCTTTTGGACAGGTTCAGCCGACCGACCACCGCCTGGCCGAATTGTCACTCGACGGTGACCGTCTTCGCCAGATTGCGGGGCTGATCGACGTTGAGACCGCGGTTGCGGGCGATGTCGTAGGCGAGCAGCTGCAGCGGCAGGATCGCGACGATCGGCTGCAGGATCCAGTCCGTCGCCGCCACCTCCACGACTTCGTCGGCGACCTCGGCGACCCGCCCGTCGCCCGCGGTCGCGACCGCGATCGTGGCGGCGCCGCGCGCCCGCACCTCCTCGACGTTGGAGAGGACCTTCTCCAGGATCGGGCTCTCGGTGGTGACGCAGACGACCGGCGTCGACTCGTCGAGCAGAGCGATCGGGCCGTGCTTCATCTCCCCTGCCGCGTAGGCGTCGGTCGGGATGTAGCTGATCTCCTTCAGCTTCAGCGCCCCCTCGAGGCAGATCGGCAGGCCGATGTGCCGGCCGAGGTAGAGGAAGAAGTTCTCCCTGCTGTGCTTGGCGGCGATCTCCCGCGCGGCCTCTTCGCTCCCCGCCAGCGTCTCCTCCATCTTCGAGGGCAGCGCCTTCATCTCGGCCACCAGCTCGGTCAGGCGCTCGGCGCTCAGCGTCCCCCGCAGCTCGGCCAGGCGCAACCCCAGCAGGTACATCGCCGCCACCTGGGCGACGAAGGTCTTGGTCGCGGCGACGCTGATCTCCATCCCGGCGCGGATGTAGAGGACGGCGTCGGCGTCGCGGGTCGCCTGGCTGCCCATGATGTTGGTGATCGCCAGGACGGTGGCGCCTGCCTCGCGCGCCAGCCGCATCGCGGCCAGGGTGTCGGCGGTCTCCCCCGACTGCGTCATCCCGATCACCAGGTCGTCGGGCCCGACGACGGGGTTGCGGTAGCGGTACTCGGAGGCGACGTCCATCTCCACCGGCACCCGCGCCCACTCCTCGATCGCGTAGCGGCCGACCAGGCCGGCGTGGTAGCTGGTGCCGCAGGCGACGATCACGATCCGCCGGATGCCGCGCAGGAACTCGTCGTCGAGGCCGACGTCGGAGAGATCGACCCCCTCTGCCCCGGGGAGCCGGTCGGTGATCGTCTCGGCGACGGCGTCGGCCTGTTCGTGGATCTCCTTCAGCATGAAGGTCTCGTAGCCCGCCTTCTCGGCCGCATCGGCGTCCCAGGTCACCTCTTCGGTCTCGCGCTCGATCGGGTTGCCGTCGGTGTCGGTGACGCGGATCGAGCCGGCTTCGACCTCGACGATCTCGCCGTTTTCGATCGGCATCGCCGTCCGGGTGTCGGCGAGGAAGGCTGGGATCGCCGAGGCGAGGAAGGTCTCGCCCTCGCCGACGCCGGCGACCAACGGGCACTCCTTGCGGGCCCCGACCAGCCGCTGCGGCTCGTCGGCGTGCATGGCGACGAAGGCGTAGTGGCCGCGCAGATCGGCGTAGGCCGCCCGCACCGCCGCCGCCAGGTCGCCGTCGTAGTGGCCGGCGATCAGGTGGGCGACCACCTCGGCGTCGGTCTCGGAGGTGAACGCCTCGCCGGCCTCCTGCAGGTTCCGGCGCAGCTCGGTGTGGTTCTCGACGATCCCGTTGAGGACGATGTGGACCTGGCCGGAGCTGTCGTCATGGGGATGGGCGTTGGCCTCGGTGACGCGGCCGTGGGTCGCCCAACGGGTGTGGGCGATCCCGGTCGCCGACGGCGGCAGCGGCCCGGCGCCGTTTTCGGCCCGCGCCTCGACCGCGGCGCGCAGGTTGGCGAGGTTGCCGACCGCGTGGACGCTCTCCACCTGCCCGTCCGCGAGCACGGAGAGGCCGGCCGAGTCATAGCCCCGGTATTCGAGCTTTTCGAGCCCCGAGAGCAAAAGCTCCTCACAGGGCCGCGCGCCCACATATCCGACGATGCCGCACACGAAGGCGAGTAAGGGTAGCTGGGGAGAGGCGGGTGCCCGCTCAGGCGAGCTCGTGGCGCACGAGGTCGGCCAGGCGCTCGCAGATGCTGTCGGCCTCCTCGTCGGTGGGTGCCTCGACCATCACCCGCACCAGCGGCTCGGTCCCCGACGGGCGCAGGAGGACGCGGCCGCGGCCCTCCAGGCCGGCGTTCTCGCGCTCGACCGCCTCCCAGACCGCGGCGGCGTCCTTGATCGCCTCGCGCTCGGCGACCTCGACGTTGACGAGGACCTGCGGCAGCTTGCTCATCGGCACCGCCTGCTCGAGAGCGGCGCCGCCGAGCTCGCGCATCGTCATCAGCGCCGCGGCGATGCCGTCGCCGGTGGAGACGAACTCGCCGGCGATGATGTGGCCCGACTGCTCGCCGCCGAGCTTCCAGCCGCGCCGCAGCATCTCGTCGATCACGTAGCGGTCGCCGACCTGGGTGACGGCGACCTCGATTCCGGCCTCCGCCATCGCCTGGTGGAAGCCGTAGTTGCTCATCACGGTGACGACGACGCCGCCGCCGTTCAGCTCGCCGCGCGCCTTCATCCCCCGCGCCGTCAGCGCGATCAGCTCGTCGCCGTCGTGGACGCGGCCGGAGCCGTCGACGGCGAGGACGCGGTCGCCGTCGCCGTCGAAGGCGAAGCCGATCTCGGCCTCGGAGGCGGCGACCCGCTCGGCCAGCGCCTCGACGTGGGTGGAGCCGCAGCCGGCGTTGATGTTGCGGCCGTCGGGGTCGGCCCCGACCGTCTCCACCTCGGCGCCGAGGCGCTCGAAGATCGCCGGGGCGGCGCGGAAGGTGGCGCCGTTGGCGCAGTCGAGGACGACGCGGCGACCGCTGAGGTCGAGCGGGAAGGCGGCCTGCAGCTCGCGCAGGTAGTCCTCGAGGCCGCCATTCAGCTCGCGGACGTGGCCGGGCTTCTCGGCCGTCGGCGCCGCGTCGATCTTCGCCTCGATTTCCGCCTCGACCTCGTCGGCGAGCTTGACGCCGCGGCCGTCGAAGAACTTGATCCCGTTGTCGCCGAAGGGGTTGTGGGAGGCGGAGACGACGGCGGCGAGGTCGAGCCCGAGCCGTTTGACGAGGATCGCGGCGGCGGGGGTCGGGAGGACGCCGGCGAGCAGCGCGTCGCCGCCGGCTGCGGCGATCCCGGCCGCGAGCGCGGCCTCCAGCATCGGCCCCGACTCGCGGGTGTCGCGGACGATCAGGACCTGCGGCCGCTCGGCCTCGAGCGTCGCGGTGGTGGCCCGGCCCAGGGCCGTGGCCAGCTCGGCGGTGAGGAAGGTGCCAGCCTCTCCTCGGACCCCGTCGGTTCCGAAGAGCTTGCGCGCGGTCGTCACCCCGCCCTCGTCAGCGCTTGCTGAACTGCGGCCGCTTGCGCGCCTTCTTCAGACCGGCCTTGCGCCGCTCCTTGACCCGGGCGTCGCGGGTAAGGAAGCCGCGCCGCTTGAGGTCGGGGCGCAGCTCGGAGTCGATCTCGGTCAGGGCGCGGGCGACGCCGTGGCGGATCGCCCCGGCCTGACCGCCGATGCCGCCGCCGTGAACGCGGACGCGGACGTCGACGTTGCCTTCGTAACCGGAAACCGCCAGCGGCTGCTTGACCATCGTCTGGTGCAGGGGCCGCGGGAAGAACTCCTCGAGGCTGCGCTTGTTGATCTCGATCTTGCCGTTGCCGGGGAGCAGAGTGACGCGGGCGATCGAGCTCTTGCGCTTGCCGGTGGCAAGGAAGCGGGCGCCTTTGTCGATCTTCGCCGGCGCGCGGCTGGCAGCCGCGGCCTCGGTGTCCTCGGTGGCGGTGAGCTCGGCTTCACGCCGGGCTTTCTCTTCTTCCTCGGCTTCCAGGCGAGCCCGCTCCTCCGCGCTCAGCTCCGGTTTCTCCGGCTCCACCAAGATCGGCTCCAGGTCAGCCCCCGGAATCACATCTTTTCTCTTCTCCTCAGCCTTGGGCTTCTCCTCAGCAGCGGGCTCCGGAGCAGACGGCGTCTCCTCGACAACCTCCTGATCAGCCTCCGGAGAAGTCACCTCCTCGGCTACAGGCTCCTCAGCAACCTCCTCGGACGGCTGCTCCTCCACAGCCTCCTCGGACGGCCCCTCATCTGCCTCCTCCTCGGAGGCCTGGTCCTCAGCGGCCTCTGGCGCGGGTGGCGACGATACGGGACCCTCGCCGGCAGGCGAGGGGGTCGTGTCGGAGACAGGACCCGCGCCCTCCTGACCCTGGTCCTGAGTGTTGTCGTCCTGCTCCGGCGTTTTCTGCTCGTCGTCCATCAAGTTCAGTCAGTCTCCATCGGTTTCGGCTGCTGCGCCGCGTGCGGGTGGTCGGGCCCGGCGTACACCTTCAGCTTGGTCAGTTGCTGGCGGGCGAGCCGGTTGCGCGGCAGCATCCCCTTCACGGCCTTGCGGATCACTTCCTCGGGCTTGCGCTCGAGCATCTCGCCGAGGGTGCGGGACTTGATCCCGCCCGGGTAGCCGCTGTGGCGGTAGTAGGTCTTCTGCGCCAGCTTGTCGCCGGTGACGTGGATCTTCTCCGCGTTGACGACGACGACGAAGTCGCCGGTGTCGATGTGCGGCGTGTACTCCGGCTTGCGCTTGCCGCGCAGCGTGTCGGCGATCTGCGTCGCGAGACGGCCGAGGGTCTTCCCCTCGGCATCGACGACGTACCAGTTGCGCTGGCGGTTGGCTGGAGTGGCTACAAAGGTCTTCATCGCGCAAAAACCGCGCGGATTCACCGACGCGGCCGGGGGATGATAGCCATCTCGCGTTGTATGCTGCCGCCCGAGCAATAGCCGAATCCCGTTCGGGCCACCGAGCGGGAGCGGAGGAACCGAAGGGACCTTTGCAGGTCCCAGGGGCGAATCGGACGAAAAGCGTCCGTAGCGCGACTCTTTCAGCGCGAGCCCGTCAGCTAACTCCGCAGGCGACGGAAAGAGAGGGCTAGCGGTTGAGCGGCATTGGGTTCGTCCGGCCTGGACCGGCCGGGAAATTAGGCGTAATGGTCGTTTTGGCCATGCTGGCGTGCTTCGGCGGCAGCGCCGCGGCAACGACCGGCGGCGCCGGCACCCCGGGCGCGGCCCCCACCGCCAAGGGCAGCCCCAGCGGCAGCCCTGCCGCCGACCCGAGCGCCGGGACCCTCACCTTGGTCGCCGCCGAAACTAGCCCGCCCAAGTCGTTCTACTTCGGCTACCGCTACCCCAGGCTCACCTACACGATCGGCAGCACTCAGCCCGAAAACGACCTGCGGATCGACGTCCTCGACTCGGCCGGCGAAGTCGTCAAGACCTTCTACCGCGAAAACGTCGCCCCGAACCTGGCCGGCAAAGTCCGCTGGGACGGCACCACCAACGAAGGCCGGCCGGCCCGCAGCGGCCGCTACAGCTTCCGGATCAGCCCCCAGTCGACGACCGCCGGCGCCCCGGCGGCGCGCAAGGCGACCGCATCCACCGCTCTCAGCCTCGGCTTCGCCTTCTACGGCTACGCCTTCCCGATCCTCGGGCCCCACGAATACGGGATGGGCGCCGGTCGCTTCGGCGCCGCCCGCTCCGGCCACACCCACCAGGGCCAGGACGTGATGGCCGCCTGCGGCACCCCGCTCGTCGCCGCCCGCGGCGGCGTCGTCCAGTACTCCGGCTACGAGGGCAACGCCGGCAACTACATCGTCATCGACGGCCGCGGCACCCCGAACGACTTCATGTACGCCCACCTCGCCGAACCCTCTCCCCTCCAGACCGGCGAAACCGTCCGCACCGGCCAGCCGATCGGCGTCGTCGGCGAAACCGGCGACGCCCAGGGCTGCCACCTCCACTTCGAGATGTGGGGCGCTCCCGGCTGGTACGAGGGCGGCTCCCCGTTCGACCCGCTTCCTTACCTGCAGAAGTGGGACGCCTACTCCTGACCTGAGTTCGCCTCCAGAAACGCTTCCTCGGGATTTCACACGGAAATCCAGTCCCGCAACTTGCGGTCAACTTCCAGCGATTCTTTTGAGGAAATTAAGTGTTCTGGATTGAAACAGAAGAATCGTCTATACGTAATCAGTGAGCGGCGAACACTGCCGTATCCGCCCCCACTCTAAGGAGCCCCCAAATGAAGGAACCAGAAATGACTGGCGAGCCGGAGTCCATCGATCAGCGTCTGGTCATGTCCGTGGCGCATCCGCTGCGGATCAAGATCCTGGAAGCCCTCACCGATCACGTCGCCAGCCCGAACGCGGTCGCCGAGAAACTTGACGCGAACCTGACCAGTGTCGCGTACCACACGCGGGCACTCGACAAATTCGGCGCCCTGGAACTGGTCGACACGGCCAGGCGCCGCGGCGCCATCGAGCACTTCTACAAGGCGACCCCGCGAGCGTTCGTCGGCGATCCGTCCTGGCGCAAAGTGCCGCCGTCGCTGCTCGGCGGCGTCTCCGCGGCCACGCTTCAGACCTTCCTCGACAAGGCGATCGCCGCGCTCGAAGCGGGCACCCTCGACGGCCGCGACGACACCGTCTTCCGCTGGATGCCGCTGTCCCTCGACGAGGAGGGCTGGAAGGAGGTCGTCGCGATCATGGAAGAGGCGACGAAGCTGATGCTGGCCGCGCACCTGCGCAGCCAGGACCGCCTCAACGAGAGCGGAGGACGGGCCGCCGTCTCGACCGTGGTCGGCCAGGCCGCCTTCGAGACCGCGGGGTCGCTCGAGGCCGCCTAGCGGCGGCCTGATCGGCCCTCTACTCCCACTCGATCGTCGCTGGGGGCTTCGAGGAGATGTCGAGGGCGACGCGGTTGACGTCGCGGATCTCGTTGATGATCCGGTTCGAAACCCGCTCCAAAAGGTCGTAAGGGAGGCGCGCCCAATCGGCGGTCATCGCATCGTCGGAGGTGACCGCCCGGATCACGATCGGATAGGCGTAGGTGCGACCGTCCCCCTGCACCCCGACCGAGCGCACCACCGGCAGCACGCAGAACGACTGCCAGAGCTGGCGGTAGAGCTCGGCGGCGCGGATCTCCTCCTGCAGGATCGCGTCGGCCGCCCGGAGGACGTCGAGCCGCTCTTTCGTCACCTCGCCGCCGACGATGCGGATGCCCAGGCCCGGCCCGGGGAAGGGCTGGCGCCAGACCATCCGCTCCGGCAGGCCGAGCTCGGCTCCGACCGCGCGCACCTCGTCCTTGAACAGCATCCGCAGCGGCTCGACCAGCTCGAATTCGAGGTCCTCGGGGAGGCCGCCGACGTTGTGGTGAGACTTGATCGTCGCCGCGTGGTCGGAGCCGCCGGACTCGATCACGTCGGAGTAGAGCGTGCCCTGGACCAGATAGCTGACGTCATCGAGCTTCGCCGCCTCCTCCTCGAAGACGCGGATGAACTCGGCGCCGATGATCTTCCGCTTCTCCTCCGGGTCGTCCTTGCCGGCGAGCTTCTCGAGGAAGCGCTCTTCGGCGTCGACGTGGACGAGGGGGATGCCGAACTGGCTGAAGGCCTCGACGACCTGCTCGGCCTCGTTCAGCCGCATCAGACCGTGGTCGACGAAGACGCAGGTGAGCTTGTCCCCGACCGCCTTGTGGACGAGCAGGGCGGCGACCGAGGAGTCGACGCCGCCGGAGAGGCCGCAGATCACCCGGCCGTCGCCGACCTGGGCCTTGACCTTCTCCACCTGTTCGGCGATCACCGACTGCGGCGACCACTGCTCGGTGCAGCCGGCGACGTCGCGCAGGAAGCGGGTGAGGATCTCGGTCCCGTAGGGGGTGTGGACGACCTCGGGGTGGAACTGGATGCCGTAGAGGCCGCGGTCCGGCAGCTCCAGAGCCGCCACCGGGGAGCTCGGGCTCGAGGCCAGGGCCGTAAAGCCCTCCGGCGCCTCGAAGACGGCGTCGCGGTGGCTCATCCAGCAGCTCTGCTCCTCGGGCAGGCCGCCGAGCAGGTTGCCGCCGCCGTCGCGCAGGACCAGGTCGGTGCGCCCGAACTCCCCCGTCTCGGCCGACTCGACCCGGCCGCCGAGCGCGAGCACCATCGCCTGCATCCCGTAACAGATCCCCAGCATCGGAATTTCCAGGTCCAGCAGCTGCGTAGGGAACGTCGGCGCCCCCGGCTCGTACACAGAAGCCGGACCACCGGAAAGCACCAACCCTTTCGGCTTCCGCTCCTTGATCTTCTCCACCGACGTCGAAGCCGGCAGCAACTCGGCAAAGACCCCGCATTCGCGGATCCGACGGGCAATCAGCTGCGAGTACTGCCCGCCGAAATCAAGGACGAGAACCTCCTCAACTGCCCGCGCGCCGCCGTCCGCGGGCGGCTGCTCGCGGACGGTTGCGACGGACTGCTCAGTCATCCGAGACGGCTACTCCCGTCGAGACAGCAGCGCGGCCATTGGAGCCCATGCCCACCGACTGCTCGTTCTGGAGCTTCTTGCCCTCACTCATGAGTGCCGGGGCCACCATGACCTCTGCCCTTTGAAAGCTGCGGATGTCCTCGTAACCGCAGGTGGCCATCGAGGTTTTCAGCGCCCCCATCAGGTTGAAGGTGCCGTCGTTCTCCTTGGCCGGGCCGAGGAGGATCTCCTCCAGCGTCCCGTCCTGCTTGGTCGAGACGCGGGGGCGGCGCGGCAGCGAGGGGTGGAAGGTCGCCACGCCCCAGTGGGAGCCGCGGCCAGGCGCCTCCTTGGCCCGCGCCAGCGGCGAGCCGATCATCACCGAGTCGGCGCCGCAGGCGATCGCCTTGGAGACG
>Ga0157372_10001748_pt1 | contig 23552 bp, 19 predicted proteins | sample C55metaG_FD_115307 | JGI IMG/M metagenome (GOLD analysis project Ga0157372, IMG submission 115307) | Corn rhizosphere microbial communities from Kellogg Biological Station, Michigan, USA - C5-5 metaG | ecosystem: Host-associated > Plants > Roots > Rhizosphere > Soil | place: USA: Michigan... | reverse complement strand
CTACCGTATAATTGCGGTTTTCCATCAACTCCAGTGATTTGAGGTAAGTGCCGATTTTCCGCATTCATCAGGATAGCCCTGCGACTTCGGGGAGGAGTGGCTGCCGGCGTCCGGAAGAAGCTGCGTCCGGACATGCATGTTTTTCATTCCGAAAGATTTGCTTGAGATTCCTTTCTAGCCAAGCCGGGTTAGCCATTCTTATTTGTGCGCTGACGCCTGCATTGTTTGCCCAACAGCAGCCAGACGTGGTGAGTGCCATCGAGGTCCACGGAAACCGCAGTGTTCCGGCAGAAACCGTGCGCGCGCATATCTTTACCCGCCCCGGGGACGTTTACGACCAGGCGGCCATTGAACGCGACTTCAACTCGCTGTGGAATACAGGCTATTTTGAGGACATTCGCTTCGAGCGCGAGGCCACGCCCAAAGGCTGGATTCTGCACATTTATGTGAAAGAGAAGCCGCGAGTGCGCGAGATTAACTACCTCGGCATTAACGCGATCTCCAAGAGCGATATTCTCGATCGATTCAAGCAGGACAAAGTTACACTCTCACCGGAATCGCAGTACGATCCTACTAAAGTCAAGAAAGCCGAAGTCGTAATCAGGAATCTGGAAGCCGAGCATGGCCACCAGTTTGCCACCATCCGAACCGAAGTGAGGCCGATACCGCCAGCCTCGGTGGGGCTTACCTTCGTGGTCCGCGAAGGACCGAAGGTGAAAGTTGGCCGCATTAAATTTGTCGGCAATAAGAATGTAAAAAGCCGCGAGCTGCGCCAGGCCATGCACTTTTTGAAGCCCATTGGCGTGCCACACTCCATCTTCCTGGAAAATCTCTTTGCCAAGACTTACGACGCTACCAAGCTCGACGACGACATGGAATTGGTGCGTGAGGCCCTTCAGAACCGCGGGTTTTTTAAAGGCAACGTCGGCGATCCACAAACCAAAATTCGGGATACTGGTCACCCCGGCTTCCATGTTTTTCTTATCCGTCCCGGTCCAGGCAAAGCCATGGATATTACGATTCCCATTGACGAAGGCGAGCGTTACAAGCTGGGCGGAATCACCTTCAAAGGGAACAAGGCAATTACCAACACCGCGGCCTTGCGGTCACTTTTCGCCATTAAGGACGGCGACATCTTCAACCGCGAAAAGATCGCCAAAGGCCTGGAAAATCTGAAGAACGCCTACGGCACCCAGGGATACATCAACTTCACCTCGGTCCCGACGCCGCGCATCGATGAAGACAAGAAGTTGGTCTACTTCGATATCGACGTCGACGAAGGCAAGCAGTTTTCAGTGCGTCGCATTGAGTTCCAGGGCAACACCACTACTCGCGATAAAGTGATACGCCGCGAACTGGTGTTGGAAGAAGGTCAGGTTTACAACGAGCAATATTGGAAGTTGAGCCTGCAGCGGCTGAACCAGCTGGGATTTTTCGAACAACTAAAGCCCGATGATCCGAATGTGACCGAGCGCCACCTTGATGAAAAAGATGGACTGGTGGATCTGACGTTGAAAGTGCACGAAAAGGGCAAAAACCAGATTGGCCTTTCCGGCGGCGTGAGCGGATTGGCTGGCTCCTTCGTCGGCTTGAGTTACAGCACCAACAACTTCCTCGGCTTGGGAGAAACGCTCTCGGTCCAGGCGAATATCGGAACTTTGCAGCGAAATATTATGTTTGGCTTTACCGAGCCTTACTTTCTGGATCGTCAGGTGACAGTCGGATTTACCGTTTACGGTCAAAAGCTGATCTACGATCAGGCGCGGCAAACCGCGCTACTGACCGGACAGTCACTGGCTCTGTCGCAAGCGGAGCTGCAGAGTTTGCAGAACTACACGCAGTCCAGCCAGGGCTTCACGCTGACGGCATCGCATCCCTTGCATCACGGGTTCAAGCGCATCGGCGCAACCTATTCGTTTGACGTTTCGTCATTGGTCGCAACCACGACTGCTTCCAAACAGCTCTTCAGCTTCCTGGATTTCAGCGGACTCAGCGGACCCAACGCATTAAACGGCATTATCACCAGCAAGTTGCTGCTGAACTACACCAAAAACGGCTTAGACGCCGCGCTCTACCCGCACTCTGGCACGGAATACTTCGTGGGCGCGGAGTTTTCTGGACTTGGTGGAACGGTGCGAAGCATACGGCCGATCGCGGAATGGAAGCATTACATTCCGGTGCAGAAGCGGCGCAACGCCATCGGCCTGCACGCGCAGGCTTCCTATATGACCGGATACGGCGGCTTAGTCGCGCCTCCCTTCCAACGCTTCTACATGGGTGGAGAGAACGATCTTCGCGGCTTCGATATCCGTTCAGTTTCGCCAGTGGCTTTCATCCCGACGGCAACGACAGTTAGTTTGAGAAATCCGGATGGATCGATTGTCCCTAAAGACCCGGGGAACCTGGCGCGCGGGCCTTACACGATTCAAGTCCCTTTTCAGCAAATCACCTTCCCGGGCGGCGACTTGAGCTTGGTGACCAATGCTGAATACCGTGTCACCATAGCAGGCCCGGTGGCGATTGCGCCATTTGTTGATTTCGGCGTAGATCCAATCTTGCGCCAATCGCAGTTGCGCATTAACGACACTCAATTCGCCACCCTGAACCAGACCCAGTTTGGTTGCCCGGCGCAAGACCCAGTCACTTTCAACTGCGTGGGTTCGCAAACATTCGCTCAACTCAACGGTGGAAAAGGGTTCAGCCAGAACTTGGCGGTGCTGAGCAGCGCCAACTGGAAGCCGAGAATGTCCACCGGACTAGAGTTGCAGGTGTTCCTGCCGGTGGTAAATGCGCCCTTCCGAATTTATTGGGCATACAATCCGGTGCGTTTGGATGAGGTGGCACAATCTCCCTCGCAGGTGTTGCGCAGTATGTTCCCCAACACCGATGCCGGTGAATACACCTACTTGCTTTCGCGGAATACTTTCGCAACCCGTTATCAGCTGCGCGAACCGCGGAAAACCTTTCGATTTACGGTGGGAACGACGTTCTAAGTTTTACAATTTCCAGGTTTGACGCTGGGGATTGAGTGTTTCTATAATGGGGCATCCACACCAGAGCGGCCGGTCATGCGTGGCAAAAAACGCCCGCCTTATTGGATGCGAACCCAAGATCCGAGCTGAAAAACTGAAGATCGCCGAGCCTTACTGATGTTTGCTGGAAATGCGCGAGTGTGGCGCAAGTGCGTTTCCGATAAATCATTTTGAAAAATTCAGAAATATCGATTCTGAAAAAAACGTAGTACCCCAAGGAGTCACAGTAAAACTCATGAAACCCAAGTTTATGTATTCTCTCGCAGCCGTGGTGGTGTTGACCTCGGCAATGGCAATGGCCCAGGCCGCTGGCACGTCGTCCACGTCCGCCCTGCCTGCCGCGCCCGGCACCGCCAACGATCCTCCAGTGGCTATGAGTGGCACAGGATCAAAGCTTGCCGCCATCAACATTGAAGGCGCCATCTTTGCCAGCAACGAAGGCCAGCGCGACATGGATGCGCTGCAGAAAAAATTCGAGCCCAAGAGCACGGAACTGAAAGGCAAGAACGACGAGATCGACGCGTTGAAAAAGAAGTTGAACACTCAAGGCGCCAGCCTGAACGATCAGTCCAAAGCTGATCTGCAACGGGAGATTGAAACCAAGCAAAAATCTCTCGATCGTGAAGCCCAGGACGCCCGCGAAGATTTTCAGAACCAGCAGAATGAAATTGGACAACGCATTCTGCAAAAAATGGCGCCCATCATTCTGAAGTACGCAAACGAAAACGGCCTGGGTGTGATCATGGACACTTCGAATCCATGGCCCCAGGGTCAAGTGGTTTGGGCTTCGCCGTCGGTCGACATCACCAAGCCGATTGTCGATGCTTACAACGTGCAATCCGGAGTAGCAGCTCCGCCGAAGGCCAGCGGCTCCGCTGCGCGGCCCGCCGGCAGCAACGGTCTGGGCACCGCCACCAGAACTCCGGCAGCTAAGGCGCCCGGCTCAACCGCTCCCAAGTCCCCAAGCTCAGCTCCGCCAAAATAGCGCGACACCAGCTGTAAAGGTTTAGTTCCTGAAGACCGCGAGAGATCGCGGTCTTTATTTTTTGCGCCGAAGCCTACGCAAGCTCCTAATTCAGACGCTTCCGGTGTCTTTACTCCCAGTGACAATCGTCGCGAATTCGTGCGTGGGAGAAGATGCCATGTTTTCCGATCTCGCTGTGTCCCAAGGCAACCTGGTTCGTCGCCGGGCCGCGATGGCTTCATTTACTTTGCAGGCAGCGTTGGTTGCGGTTGCGCTCATTTACCCGTTGTTCCACATTGAGTCATTGCCTCCGATGGTGCGTACCCTGCTTCCCCCGGTCGCGACGTTCGCGCCATCAGCGCGGCCGCAAACAAACGTTGGGCACGCCGGCGGAGCCGCCATTCATGCTTTTGTGGTCAATAATCACCCTTCGGTTTTGCCGCAGCCAATTGCAGATTCAGTCGACATCGGGCCGCCACAACCACCGCAGCTGCCGGGAATGCTCGGCGACAGAAATCAGGATGGATTGCACTCAATCATGAGTGAATACCTCCATCCTGTTCCTACTGCGCCGGCGAAGCCACGCACGCTTCGTCAGTCGGTAATGATGGAAGGAAATCTGATCCACAAGGTGGAACCGCAATATCCGCCGATTGCTAAGCAGCTGCACATCGAGGGAACGGTAATTGTGAAGGCGATCATTAGCCGGGACGGAGTAATAACCCGCGCAGAGGCCGAGAGCGGTCAGACCTGGCTCGCACAGGCCGCGTTAGCCGCCGTTCGCCAGTGGCGATACCGGCCTTACTATCTCAACCACGAGCCCATTGAGGTCGAGACAGAGATCACGGTGAATTTTGTGCTCGGCCATTAACATGGAGTAGCACAGCGGTAACCTGTGGCTTTCGCATGCGCCCACTATAATCGCGAGAGTGGCTACCACCGAAATCGCGAAACGCGCCGCCACGCGCCCGACCTGGGCGGAAGTGTCGCTTTCCACATTGAGGGAGAACTACCGCACAGTTGCCGACTACGTGGGAGCAGGCGTGACGGTTTGCGCTGTAGTCAAGGCCGACGCATACGGCCATGGAGCCGTCGAATGCGCCTTAGCCTTAGAACAAGAAGGCGCGAGTTGGCTCGGCGTGACTTCGCTTGATGAGGCGATTCCGCTGCGCGAAGAAGGCGTGGGCACACGTATCTTGCTCATGACCGGATTCTGGCGCGGCGAAGAGGAAGAAATTGTCAGGCTTAGATTGACCCCTACCGTTTGGGAAGTGGGGCAGATCGAACTAATGGAACGAGCGGCCGCCCGGCTTGGAACCACTCAGCAAGCAATCCACCTGAAAGTCGATACCGGGATGGGTCGGCTCGGCGCAGCCCCCGAAGATCTGCCGCGAATTTGTTCGGTTCTTAAGTCCTCGCCACATCTGAAAACCGAAGGAGTATCAACCCATATCGCGTCCTCAGAAGTGCTGGATGCGCCTTCGGTCGGCGAACAATTGAAGACCTTCGAGGCGGCGCGAAAAACTCTTGCCAATTGCGGTCTGCAGCCCACGTTGATTCACGCGGCGAACACGTCCGCGGTCATCTCGCATCACGAAAGCTGGAACTCTATGGTGCGTCCGGGTCTGGCGCTGTACGGTTATCATTTGCCCTTCGAACGTGCAGGACGGACCGTAAGCGGACGCGCACTGAAACTGCCAGTCAAGCCGGTGCTCACCTGGAAGACCCGCATACTTTCTATCCGCGAAATGCGCGCTGGCCAGGCGCTCGGCTACGGCGGAACCTATGTCACCAAAGCGCCCTCGCGCATCGCCATGCTTCCCGTGGGCTACGCGGACGGGCTGAACCGGGGGCTCTCATCCGGCGGTCGCGTCATCGTTCGCGAACACTACGCGCCAATCGTCGGCAGAATTTCCATGGACCTGACCATGGTAGATGTAACCGGAATTCCCGGAATCGAAGTGGCCGACGAAGTAATTCTTCTCGGCTCAAGCGATGGGCTTAGCGTTGATGCACGAGAACACGCCGAACTGGCGAGCACCATTCCTTACGAGATTCTGTGCGCAATATCGAAGAGAGTGCCGAGAAAACATTTTTAAAAGAAGTAGCTTTCATTCTTCAATACTCTCGCCGCGCTGAAAAATCCGCGTGTAAGACGAGGACGGAGCTCAACGAGTTAACAAGTCCGCCTTTTCAAGATAACTGGCGACGATCGCGAAATGTGGTCTTGTTTTGTTGAGCAGATCAACTTTTACCTTAGAAACACTACGGTTCTTTCCTTGCTGGTGGCGGCTTTTGACAATTCACATGGGCAACAACATCCAGAGCTGCGCATCTATTCTCCGCGACAGGGGATTCATTCTCCTGGACAGGAGATTTACCGATGAGCCGTTTAATACTCGCAATTGTTCTAGCTCTACCCTCAACACTTTTAGCCCAAACTTTTACCTACGCTCCTATCAACATTCCCGGGGCGGTTGCAACCGAAGCCCGGGGCATCAATAACAGCGGTGAGGTTGTGGGCTTCTACTACACAACCAACTCCTGCACCGAACCAATCGGCGAAGTGCAGTTCCCCAACTGCATTGTTCACGGTTTCAAAATGGTCAATGGAAATATCATTAAGCTGATGGTTCCCAATTCGCTGAGCACCGCCATTCTGGGATTAAACGACTATGGCGATCTTGTCGGATTCACCCGACTGAAGGATGGCAGCGCTCACGCATTTCTCTGGTTACATACAAATGTTGTCAAACTGCTCAATGCTCCATTCGCTGGGGGCAATTCTGACGAGCACACCGTCGCTTTCGGAGTGAATAAAGCCCTCACTATTGTTGGAGGACTCTGGTTCTACAGCACTCCGCAGGGCAGCAGCGGCTTTGTCTGGAAAAACGGCACCTTCAGCACCATGGATCCGGGCGACACGGTTTCTGGAACCTGCTGCTGGTCAGTGAACGGAATTTCTAACAATGGTTTTCTCAGCGGAACAAATTTTTACCACGATTTCGTTAGCGCATGGTTCAAGAGTGCGACCGACGAGGATTTTTATCCCGTGACAAAGGATACCGATGGCACGGCGGTAAACAATAATGCAGATGTCATCGGCTACTTCTCGAGCGGGAAAGGCTGGTTTGCCAAAACTATCGAAGCGAGCGAAGGCACGAATGACTCAACAGAAAAGAAGCCCGCGTTCATCTCCGTGGCGTACCCGAATTCGAAAGCCACTTATCCCATGGGACTGAATGATAAGCGCTGGATTGCAGGAGTTTACACGGATGCCAGCGGTGTGATGCACGGCTTCATCGCCAAACCTAACTTCTAAAACGGAGACCCGGCCAGCTCATTGCTAGCCGGGTTTTTGTTTATTTTGCGACGCCTGCTCTATCTGATGGGCTTAGCCTTTGCGCCAATTGCTGCCCCAGCGACATCCGCTCGCCTTCGACTGTCAATTACTTCCACTGAATGTTGACTGCTGAGTGCTGACTGCGCCTTTTGCTATCCTGAAATCAATGCCTTCTCTTTACGCCCGCTGCATGTATGACTGGGAAACCCGGCTTACCTCGGTGGACAGCAATCGCGTAGTGCGGCCCCTGGAATGGGGCGTTGAATGGACGCGCGACTGGCCCTGCCGCAACGGCTTTTTGCCTACGCGCACTGACGCCGAATGCGAACGTTACCTTCGCGAATACAATCGCCGGGCGATTGCATCGAGCGACGAATTCTTTGGCTATCGGACGCCATCAGATTTTCGCCTGGAGAATCGCGAGGTGCAGGTTTTCAGCACCCGCGAAGTTCCGGATCCCGTCCTGGAAAATAAAGTTCGAGGAACTCATGCGGAATTTTTGCGCTTCACTTCACCGGTACAGACGCCTTATCCGGAAAATAATCTCGCGAACGCGCGTTGGTTTCCAGCCAAAGGCAAGAGTGCGGTTGTGCTGCTTCCGCACTGGAATTCGGACGCGCTGCACTACAACTCGCTGGCCCGAATCTTCAACCGGTTAGGAATTTCGGTGTTGCGGTTGAGCATGCCTTATCACGACATTCGGCGTCCCGCCGAAATTCGCCGCGCCGACTATGCTGTCTCGGCCAATATTGGCCGCACCATGGACGCATGCCGTCAGGCCGTGATCGATCTTCGTTGCTGTTTGGACTGGCTGCAGCAGCAAGGCTATGAACGCCTGGGCACAGTCGGTACCAGCCTGGGCTCGTGCTACGCCTTTCTCGCCGCCGCGCACGATTCGCGAATTCAGGTCGCGGCATTCAATCATGCGTCTACTTATGTCGCGGATGTAGTCTGGCACGGACAATCGACCCGGCATATTCGTCAGGGTATGGAGCCACAAATGGACATCGATCGTTTGCGCGAGTTGTGGAAGGCAGTTAGCCCCATGTCTTACTTTGAGCAATTCGCGCGCTGGCCGCGGAAGTCACTGATTGTGTATGCGAAGTATGATCTGACTTTCCTTCCTGAATTTTCGAAGCAGGTGGTCGCCGAATTTAAACGGCACAATCTCGATTACAAAGTTGCCGCCTTGCCCTGCGGCCATTACTCGATGGGCGAAACGCCGTATAAATATATGGACGGGTGGGCGCTGGCTTCATTCCTGAGCCGGGCTTTTAAAACCCGCCGTTGATTATTCAAACTTCGCAGCTGGCGCGGTTAAACATCACGCTTGAATTTCTCAGGAGTTCTTATGAGTGACACAGGTCCTGCAAATCGCCTGTTGAATCCTTCAGTAAGGGCGACGATTTACGGAGCGCTCGTGCTGCTGTTTCTAGTCCTCACCGATCAAGTCTCGGCTTACTACGGTTTGGGGGAATCACAGCGCATTCTGGATGATTCCTGCGGAGGTATTATCGCGGGGTTGCTGATCTACCGTATCGAGTACAACCGCGCCAAATATCTGACTGAAAAGTTGAAAACCATTGAAATGATGAATCACCATGTTAGAAACGCACTACAGGTGATCGTTGATTCAGTGTATCTGCACGGTCAGGGCGAGCAGTTGGCGGAGATACAAAATTCCGTCAAGCGGATCGATTGGGCATTGCGCGAAATTTTGCCCGGCCACCGCCTTGATGAATACAACGACCCCGGTTTGCAAAAAACAGATGACCGCAGCGCAGCATAGGTTTAGCACCATTGGCGATTCCGCCCCGCCAGATTTAGGATGTTGAAGATGAACAACACCGCCATGAGCAGGCCGCTGTACGAAGCCGACCCCGAGATCGCAACTGCGATCGATAACGAAACCCGCCGCCAGCACGAAGGCCTGGAACTGATCGCCTCTGAAAACTTCGTTAGCGAAGCCGTGCTCGAAGCTGCCGGCTCCGTGTTCACGAATAAATATGCCGAGGGTTATCCGGGCAAGCGTTACTACGGTGGATGCGAGTACGCCGACGTGGTGGAGAATCTGGCGCGCGACCGGGCCAAACAACTCTTCGGCGCCGAGCACGCTAACGTTCAGTCGCATTCCGGATCGTCGGCCAACATGGAAGCTTACTCCGCCATACTGCAGCCCGGCGACACGATTCTTGGCCTGAACCTGGCGCATGGCGGCCATCTCACGCACGGCCATCATCTGAACTTTTCCGGCAAGACATACAAGATTGTTCCTTACGGCGTAACCAAAGACACGGAAACCATCGATTACGACGATCTCGAAAAGCTCGCGGAAAAAGAAAAGCCGAAGTTGATCATTGGCGGCGGCAGCGCTTATCCAAGAATTATCGACTTCGCGCGCATGCGGCAGATCGCAGACCAAGTCGGTGCGCTCTACCTCGTTGACATGGCGCATTTCGCGGGATTAGTCGCGGGCGGAGCGCATCCGTCGCCGGTTCCCCATGCCCACATTGTCACCTCGACCACTCACAAGACTTTGCGCGGACCTCGTGCCGGAATGATTCTTTCGCGCCAGGAATTCGCCGCCGCTATCGACAAAGTTGTCTTCCCCGGGATGCAGGGCGGCCCGTTGATACACATCATTGCCGCCAAGGCAGTGTGCTTTCGCGAAGCGCTGCAGCCATCATTCCGTGATTACGCGCGGCAAGTGGTTGCGAATGCCAAAGTGCTGGCGGAAACTTTGGCCAGCGAAGGCTTCCGCATCATTTCCGGCGGGACCGACACTCACCTGATGCTGGTCGACGTCTTCAGCAAAGGCATGCTCGGCAGCGAAGCAGAAAAAGCGCTTGGTGAGGCCGGGATTACAGTCAATAAGAACGCCATTCCCTTCGACACCAATCCTCCGATGAAGCCCAGCGGCATTCGTGTCGGAACACCGGCCTTGACTACGCGCGGAATGAAAGAACGCGAGATGAAACAGGTTGGACAGTGGATTGCAGAAGCCCTTAACAATCGCAGCGATGCGTCGACGCTTGGCCGGATTCGTCGCGAGGTGCTAGAACTGGCGGACGCATTCCCGCTGTATGCCGAGCGGAGAGCCAAGGCGGCGGTTGAAATAAGAGCCTGACACCAATGATGGGCGTGTAATTTGCGCCGCCGCTACTATCCGATGTCTTGCTTTTAGTCGCAACGCGATGATATCTAAATAGCCCAGCACGTAAGTGCTGGGCTGACGCGTGTCCCGCTGAGCCGAGTCCCGCAAGGGATGGCACTCGCGATCGACCCACTCTACCGTGCAAGCCGCGGATGCACCACTCTGTACCGTCCCGAAGGGACTCGTTTTCCAACTCACGCTTTCCCAGCACTTACGTGCTGGGCTATTTAGATAGCGTCGCCGGGGCGACTCGGCCTTGTCTATGCAGATCGGATTAACCTGAGGTGACATCATCTCCGTTTCGATTCACGAATTGTCGACTTGCGCATCGGCAACTCTCTTCGGGCCAGGCACTCGTCCCGATGGCCACACATCCCGCTCTGTGATTAAATTCACTCTGTGAAGATCGCCATCGACATTCGCCGGATCAATGAATTCGGTGTCGGCACTTATACGCGAAACATTATTCGCGCATTGGCCCAGCTCGACCGGCAAAATAAATATTTCCTTTTGGGACCGGCGGCCAAAGTCGGAGAGATCGGCAAGCTGCCGGAGAATTTTAAAGCCGTTCCACTTTCCGCCAGCGAGACGGTACGCGGAGAGATGCATTGCAGCGCGGTGCTAAAGCGCCTGAATTGCGATCTGGTACACGTTCCCCATTTGTTCTGGTTTCCCCGCCGAATGCCTTGCCCGTACGTGCTCACGGCGCATGACCTGCTCGACCACATGTACCGGGCCCGCAGCGGCTCCGGTATCAAACGCTTTCTGCATTTCAATTTCACGCGACGAGTGATAAAGCGGGCAGACCGCATTTTTGCAGTGTCGCGGTTCACCAAAAGCGAGCTGGTCAAACTTTTTGGCATCGACCCTGCCAAGATTGAAGTGATTTACAACGCGATTGACCACAGGTTCCTATCCGGACACGCGACCGATGCCGATCGGCAGTTTCTAGCGGAGCGGTATCAGGTCACCTATCCATTTGTCCTCTATGCGGGACGGATCAGCCCGCAAAAAAATCTGGTGCGAATTATCGAGGCATTCGCCGCGCTTAAGGGTGATCTAGGAAAGCGAGAACTCTATCCAGATCTGAAGCTGATCATTATCGGTGACGAGCTTTCAAAAAACCCCGATTTGCGGCGCACCGTGGTGCGTGGCGGAGTGCAGAACGATGTCCGCTTTATGGGCTTTCTTCCCATCGAGGTATTGCGAATTTTTTACGACCTGGCAAAGGTCTTCGTCTTTCCCTCACTCTACGAAGGCTTTGGGCTTCCACCGCTTGAGGCCATGGCACACGGAACACCGGTACTGACCTCCAACACGTCCTCTATTCCAGAGGTCGTCGGAAACGCCGCAGTGATGGTGAACCCAGAGAATGTTTTTGAGATTATGCGGGCGCTCGAACGGGTGCTGATAGACCATTCCCTGCGCGAAAAAATGCGGCAGCGCGGATACGAACAAGTAAAAAAATTTTCCTGGAAGAATTCCGCGGAAGCCATTCTCGAAATCTATGAGCAGGTTGGCGTCGGAAAGACATCAACCGTGCAGCCAGAGCGGAAGCTGGCAAATTTATGACATTCTGCGGGATGACATACCGGGCGTGAAAATGCCGGAATCATTCGCGAAATTATGCCGAGCCGGAGGGACAGTACGGCACGCCGAAGCTTACGCTTTTACCAATGGCTGGCCCGGGGACGTGCGCGCGAGTTTAGCCAATTTTACGAGCAGCGGTGACCGCTCAGACTCGCCCTTCGCAGCGGCGATTCGCTTGCGCAGCTTGGTTATTTTTTCTTTACGAACGCGACGACGCCGAATTTCCGGCCTACGGCTGGGTGCGGACATGAATATTACTCCTTGCTTCCAAGACGCAAGAGTTATTAGAAGCTGAAAGTATTTTACGTCACGTAGCCATGTTCTGCCGAACCGGCAAACAAATGGGCCGGCATTTGCCAGCCCATTTCAGCGACATCACTAGCTATCTTGCTAACGGCCTTTGGGACCTCTCGAGTCCTTCTGCGGGTGCCCACCCTCATGGGAACGGTTTTCCTGATGCGGCACCGCGCCACGATTTTGAGGTGCAGGATTCGCCGGCCGCATATTGTTGCGCGGCTGACCTCCGCGATTATTCGAGGCATTTTCGTGCGGCATCGGGCGCTCCACGTTTCGACCTTGGTTCTGTGGGCGATTCATTTCGCGCCCATTGTTCTGTGGACGAGCAACTTCGCGGTTCATTTCGCGATTGTCCATGCGGTGATTGTCGACACGATTGTCCACTCGCCGGTCCATGGCACGATTATCCATGCGATGGTCAGCTACTGGCCGGGTTGCAACCACATTGTGTCCGCGGAATTCTCCCGCCCGCGAAGTGGCGGCAATGGCCGGTCGTCCATGATTGACTGAAGCCAGGAATTCCCGGTTGCCGCGCGCTCCGTTCTCGTGCTCGACCTGCACATGAGTAGCTTCAACATGCCGCTCGTGCATAAATCTTTCATCATCACGCGATGGCCGACGGTTGATTCCGCCCGGCCCACCGTTGAAAGCCACCCGAGTTCTCTCGTGGACGACCACCGTTCGGTGATAAATATGAACGTTCGTGATCCTGATGTTGTTCACACTGCGGTTGTAATAGAAAGTCCGGCCATGCCAATAACCGCCCTGGTAGCCTTCGCCGAAATAACCGAAGCCGTAATTAACGCCGCCGTAGAAGCCAATATGCGGGCCCCAATAACCGGCGTGCCAAAGATAAGCGCCACCGCTAAACGCCCAATAGCCTGGTGTCCATAGGAACCCGGGCTGCGGTGCGACCACCCAGGTGCCAGGTACCCAGTAATAGCCACCTGGTCCGTAAGCCCAGTAGCCGGGGGTCCAAATGTATCCGTCGCCAGGGCACGGTGGCTGCGTATAAACCGGCAGCACCGGCGGGGCAATATTTACGGACACGAACACTCCCGCAAAAGACGAGGCTGAAACCGCCAGCACCGCAAACGCTAAAACTAAAACGCGAACAAGGCGCGTGATCTGCATAATTCTCCTTTTCGGTACTGTGCGCGAAAAATGCGCGTAATTTCGCAACATTTTCAAAAACTCTTCGGAAACATCGAAGTCCGGCGATCGTCGTGTATATAAACGCCGGTTGCCGGAATTTGTTGCTGTGACGAAGTGTGTGCTGATTCTACAGTGGGTTGCAGACAATAATCGTTGCCGGGCAGCGGAGAGAATTACGTCAGTAACCGCTATTCGCCGCGCCGCCTGTGTGCAACTCCCGAGCGAATAGCGTTCCGAGATTGTGAAAAACTGGTTTTTTATGCCTGAGAGATTCGTGTCTGTTATTCTCTCCCCTCAAGTGAGGATAAGGATGAAGAGGTATATCGATGCTTAGCCGTCCGGGCCAGGAACAACTACTTGCGTCATTGCAAGAGGGAAAAACTCGATTGCAGTACCTGTCACACAATGACTGGATGCTTCTTCTCGATCGTGCCAAGCCGGTTACCTTCAAAAAAGGGGAGGTCCTGATTCAGCAATCCTCACAGTCGAAGGCTCTCTACATTATTGCCGCCGGGAATATTAAGGTCAGTATCTCCGGTAAAGCTTTAGCGCAAATTGGACCAGGTGAGATCTGTGGCGAAATGGCATTTCTGGAGGACAGTCGTCCCAGTGCGACCGCAACCGCGGAAGAGGAGGTGCAGGCCCTTAGTATTGAATGGAAGACCCTGATTGAATTATTCGAATTGTTTCCCCACGTAGCATCGCGGTTTTATCGTTCATTGGCGGTGAACCTGTCACGCAGGCTACGAGAGCAAATAGCTCAAAGAAAAAGCTAAAAATAGAAGCAGATGGCCGGCTTTTCTGCCCATCTGCTTCTTGTCAGACTTTCCTTTCTTAGCCGCGCAATCGTGATTCCAGTAAATAAGATTTGAGTCGCGCTACGCGGTACACCAGGTAAGCCTTGATCTCTCCAGGCTTACGCTGCGGCGCGGCGAACTGCCGATGCGTCCTCCTCTTTGTAAAGCCAGGCTCCAGCTACGGTGGCAACGATCATCTCGAAGAAAGCAACCGCTGCCGTTATGACCAGCAGCCGGGTGGGGAAAAGCCCAGATGGATAATTGGCAAGATTCGCCAACAGGGCCGCGAGTCCCCATGTTACGATCCCGGCGCGTACTGCGGTCCCCGCGCCCGCCCCGTAACGCGGACGGATGGCCGCATAAAGCCAGACCGCAGCGATGCCAGCCAGAAAACCCCAGACGTTGTAGATCGCAATCGCGCTGGCGCTAGGCGCCGGCGCCTTCCCCAACGCTTGCATGGCCTGGCCCCAATCGGCTTTTAGGACTATTCCATTGGTGACGAACTCAAAGATGTTGATCACCAACCCAGCCAGCAAACCTCCCAATAAAACTCGGCCCCGATTTGTATGTGCCACAGATCCTCCTTTTGACGCCCTTGCGCGGTGACATTAACGAACTCCCGTGCAATGGGCGAGAAACCACGACAGTTGAAAAGCAGCCAATTATGGACCTTTTTGGGCGGATTGCCAATCCAGAGTTGTTGGCGACCACAACCGTCTATCGGGAGCTCTCGTTGACCCGGCCAAGCCTTCGACGTACCATCTTCCCTCATGCTCGGCACTAACATATCCCACTACCACATTTTGGAGAAGCTCGGGGGCGGCGGTATGGGCGTGGTCTACAAGGCCGAAGACACCGAACTTGGCCGATTTGTCGCTCTCAAGTTTCTGCCCGAAAGCATGGCGTCTGACCAGCAGGCCCTGGAAAGATTCCGCCGGGAGGCCCGCGCAGCATCGGCGCTGAATCATCCGAACATCTGCACAATTCACGAGATTGGAAAGCACGACGGCCGCTCATTCATCGTGATGGAATTTCTCGAGGGGATGACGCTGAAACACCGAATCGCAGGCAAGCCGTTGGAAATGGAAACCCTCCTTTCGATTGGCATCGAAGTGGCCGACGCACTGGATGCGGCGCACTCCCAGGGCATCGTTCATCGCGATATTAAGCCCGCGAACATTTTCGTGACCAAGCGTGGGCACGCTAAGGTTATGGATTTCGGCCTCGCCAAGATGAGCGCCTTCGCGTTATCGAACCCTGCCGGAATCGAAGCTACGGCAACCATCGAGCACGAATACCTTACCAGTCCCGGCACGGCACTTGGGACCGTGGCTTACATGTCTCCCGAGCAGGTGCGAGGCAAAGAACTCGACCCCCGTTCCGACCTCTTCTCTTTTGGCGTCGTGCTTTACGAGATGGCGACTGGCGCGCTGCCTTTCGCGGGTGAAACTTCAGGCATCATCTTCGACGGCATCCTTAATCGAGCGCCGGTTGCGCCAGTACGGCTAAATCCACAGGTTTTCCCGAAGCTCGAAGAACTTATCAATAAGGCGCTTGAGAAAGACCCGCGGCTGCGATGCCAAAGTGCCGCAGAGATGCGGGCAGATTTGGAGCGATTGAAGCGGGATTCGAGTTCTGGGAGGATTGCAGTTAACGCCGATTCCTCCGCTTCGGTTGCGAGTGTTCCAGCTCAGGCGCCCAGCGCGTCATCAACGGCTGTTTCCATTGTCTCGCAGCGATCGCGAATATTGCGGAAAGTTGTGGCGGCTGCAGTTCTTCTCGCGCTAATAGCCGTAGGTGTGATTTTTGCTTACCGCGCTGGATACTTTTCTTCCGGCATGGCAGCCACCGCGTTTCAGAACGCTAGTATTTCCAGTTTGAGTTCGACAGGCGACGTAATGCGTTCCCGCATTTCGCCTGACGGTCATTATCTCGCTTATGTTTCAAATCAAAATGGACGATTCAGCTTGTGGGTACGGCAAATCGCCATTGCCAGCGCGGTGCAGATTGTGCCGCCAGGGAACGATGACATCATTGGCGTTTCATTCACTCCAGATGGAGGCTTCCTCGACTATACGGCGCTGTCAGTACAAGGTCCGAACGGCAGACTTTATCAGGTCCCAGTTCTTGGCGGCGGGCCTCGACTTCTGCTCGATAGCATCGACACCGCCGTGTCTTTCTCGCCAGACGGCAGCCAGATGACCTATGCGGTAGTGAACAACGCCGGCGGCAAAATCCAGATCATGGTTGCCAAATCGGATGGCAGCGCACGGCGCAAATTGAGCGAATACTCTCTCCCGGTGACGGGCGGAAACTACGCCGTAGCCTGGTCTCCCGACGGGAAGCGAATAGTCGCCCCTAAAAAGACGCTAAATGATTCGAGCGGGCTCCCGGCTACGCTCATTGAAATTGATGCCGCGACGGGGACGCAAGCAAGCATAGCTGGCAGGCATTGGCGCGATGTCGACGATTTGGCATGGCTTCCTGATGGAAGCGGAATATTACTTACAGCTATGGAAAAAACCGGGGCGAACACGCAACTCTGGATGGTCACATATCCCACGGGTAAAGTACGGCGAGTCTCGAATGACTTAAGCGACTATTTATCTGTAGCTATTTCCACGGACGGGCAGATGCTGGCTTCGGCGCAGCGGAATATGTCAGGCGAGTTGTGGGTCGGGCCGGCTAATGCACCCGACAAAGTTCAGCAGGTCACGACGGGTCGACTGGATGGCAGCCAAAGTGGTCTCACCTTTGCGCCGGACGATCAAATCGTATATGTGGGCAATCATGCGCAGAACTGGGATTTGTTTATGGCCGGCCCTGACGGAACTAATGTACGGCAACTCACATTCGACCGAACATTTCATGCCAGCCCAACGGTGTGTAGCCACGGTCGCGTCATCGTGTATTACACCGACAGTGGCGGAGTCGAGCATTTGTGGAAACTTGATCCACAAACCGGAAGCGCGACACAGATTCCCAATACCGCTGGAGCCTTACTGCCTTCTTGCACGGCAGATGGAGAGTCAATCGTTTACTGGGAGCAGGCGGAAGGCGAGACTTCGTATGCCTACAAGATTCCGTTTTCCGGCGGGACACCAGTCCGGGTTTCTGATCGAGTGGCAATCAGTCCACCGTTCCTGTCCCTGGATGGGCAGCACGTGCTGTTTGCCACACCATTCAAGAATGGAAGTATAGGCGGCGCGGTAATCTCTGTCGGAAGTGGGACGCCGGAGAACGAAATAAACGTACCCAACACCTTCGATGTGAGCGCCAGCGTGCTGTGCTGGATGCCTGACAATCGATCGATCGCTTATTCAGATTTGCGCAGCGGTGTTGCCAATCTCTGGTCACAGCCGGCGCTTGGAAATGGCCCTCAGAAACAGCTGACGCATTTTACTTCTGGAAAAATTTGGGGCTGCGCTTTTTCCGCCGACGGAAAGTACGTTGCGATCTCACATGGCTCACGACAGAGCGATGCGGTGTTGTTTACGAAACCGAACGGCGCGACATCCGGTCAATGAGGATGTTGCTGATCTTTTTTTGACGCGAACGGTCGAAATCCTGCATGGCGATAGGCCGTGCAAAGTCGCTCTCAATCGCGTCATAAATATTCTTGCCAGTCAGTTTTGATACAAGAGCTAAGTTCCGCTCAATGACGTTGCTCGCGTGAAGCGCTGATTTTCGGAAAATAGAGCCAGAGATGTCCATCATTGTCGTCTTCTCCGAACACAATTTCACCCTGAGGCCCGACAACCGCATCGCCGAACTCATAGCCATAGCGCCGCTTTTCGAGTACCGAGGCCGCAACTCCGAGATTGCTCACGCTGTCGGAAGTTGTGTCGCAGCAGAAGAGGTTTGCAATTTCGGTTCCGCAGAATCCAAAAAGCCTGCCATCCGGAATCATCGCCATAGGTCCGACGGGCGCCAGATGCGCTTGGCCGAGCAAGCGGAAACCGTGGTTTTCGTCGAAAGAGAATAAGCGCCCAGCGTCATCCGCTGTTAGGAGTTGGCCGCTATCGCCACCGCGAGCCCACCGGAGCCCGGCGTTCCATTCGCCTTCGGGTAGCGCGACGGCCGCACGACGGATCTTGCCCGAAGCCAGATCGAAGTGCCAGAGTCGCGCACCGGTATCCTGTCCGAAAATTCCGGAACTGCCCATCCCGAGACGGCCGCGCCCTGATACCTCTCCAATAACAGTGACTTTTCCCAAGTCGACGTCCACAGTAAAAAGATGACCGGTGGTTATACCGATCACGGTGTTCCTGGACTGATCGGAGATTGCGTGGACCACCGGCTCGTTTGCAACACATTCTCCGAGGTCGTGCAGAACCGGCGGCGACATGCCCCATTCCTGGATCCAGTCTTGCGCGAGATCGATCTTCGGGATCGCAACGGCACGGCCACCCCGTGCTCCGTTCACGAATGCGATGGCGCGGGATTTGCCGCAACAGACAGCTACCGAGTTTGCCGAGTCAGGCACTGCGCCGACGTCCAGCACGACCCCGGTGAGGTCATGGAACCTCGCTGCGAAAAGATGTGCCTGGCGCCCGCTGGTCCCGCCGTAGATCTGTCCTTCTGAATCGATATCGAGCGCGGTGATTCGACACTCATCGTGGGTAATTGGAGTTGTCATGCCCGGCAGGCACGTAGGAAATGCGACCATGAAGCCCTCGCGCACAAACTGGTGCGCGAGTTCGTTTTCATAAGCTTTTATGGCCGGCGAATTGGGGTCGAATCTGCCCTCTGTTTGCATTGTCGTAATCTCCTTTTAGCCCCACATCCGAATGGGCAGATGCGCGTTTTTTCTTTTACGGTCAGCCGGCATGGAAACCTTAAAGATCCCCGACGGGCGATTTCCAACATGGCCAAAAAACAAATCTCCGTTGTGGTCCACTGCACCGCGAGAAACATAATTTGCAACTCCAGTGGGATGCTTGAGCTGCGTCACTTCTGTCCGCTCGAGCGTCTTCGGGTCGAGGCACCACACCACGCCTTGCAGCTCTTTGCCGGTCCCGGGCATTGGGTTGTATTTCGGATCACGCCAGCGGGACGCGACGTAGTAGAGCTTTCCATCGCCCGCGAAGGTCAGTCCGCCACAGTGGTCGGTGAACATGTCAACGGGGAAGCTGGTATCGCGAGGTTGTGTTACCGGCCCAAGGTCCTCAACGCGTGGCCACTCGCCCTCGTTTGGCCAGATGCGCATCAAGTGAGGATTGGGGCACCAAGTGGAAGCGTAGACACATTCGCGGTCGGGTGACGGCGCCACATCATAAAACACGCTATGCCACCCAGTCTGGTAATTCACATCATGGGCCAGCAGGCCCGGAGAGATTTCCAGGCGGTCCGTCTCCGGCGTGTAGCGCACCAAGCGTCCATAGTCGCTGCTGGTCCAGACCCGATGCTGCTTGTCGAGGAATAGCGCTTGCGGATTGATTGAACTGATGCGGCCGATATCGCGCCGCTTGCGAGTTTTAAGATCGTAGATGATGAAGTGATCCCGAGGATAGCTCATGGCGTACAGCAAGCCGCGCTCTTCATCGTGCAGAAGGCAGCGGCAGCCTTCCTTCGGGATCAGGGTGTCCCACCAAAGAACGCGATCGTTGCGAGTATCAAAAGCAAGCAGCGCGGAGCCGCGAAAGCAGCGCTTCGCATCATGCCACGAATACCACGGCGAATAACGGGGCAGATCGATAGGCGGCCCGGAAAGATGGGTCGCCATATACAGCACACCATCGTGCATCGACGGGGCAAAGCTGTAGTGAATCTTGCATTGTGTAGCGCGGCCAGAATCGCCGGGATCGTTCACCATTTCGGCAAGATTGAAGAGATAATCCAGTCCGTCGTGCTCTTCGTTGTAACGGACCGGTTCCACTACACCTCCGGGTACGCTCTCGGCGCAAGCCGCCGCATAAATCCGTCCGTCGGGCCCGACTGAAAGTGACCAACAAGTATCCGAATCAGGCTTGCGTGAAAATGGGTACCACTTGACCGGATACGGCGTTTCGCCAGGAGATCCAGATTCAGCCGCTAGAGCGGGGACGAGATTCGCCGTGAGCGCCGTAGTGCCAATTTTCATAAAAGTACGGCGATCAATTTCCTGTCCTGACATTTTTATCCTCCGTGTGGAAACCCCGCGTGATTATATTCCTGATGGCGGATGGAATCGGGCGTCTCAACTCAGATTTGCCATGGGGAGTGACGAAGAGCTTTAGAGTCTGCGGAAATCTCTAAATGGTTGGAGAAGGACGACAGAACCGAACCGGCCGCCAAATTTGAACGCAAGCATCAGAGCAGGCTGAGCGACTAAAGGGCAGGCACAAGGTAATCAGGTGAAACTACGGGGAACGTCGCCGATCTTTACGTTAGTGAAGGTCTTCGTCGCTTTCGCTGCAAGGTCTTCCATCCAATCGCCACCAACCCTGTTCCGAACAAACACATACTAGCGGGTTCCGGTGTAATGTTTGGATTGATTTCCTTTAATTGAAAGTTAAACGTCTCCGACACGCCATTCACTGTATCTGTGAAAACTCCGCTTACTATCGGAGATCCCTTGCAACAATTGGGTATGAAAAAGGAAGTACCCACGCTGCACGCGCCGCCGTTTACCTGCGAGCTACAAGTTATTGTAAACGGGAAGGGAGTAGGCAACAGCTGCCCGCCTAACGTCAAAGTTGACGAGAATGTGTAAGTCGTTGGAGTGCTAGGCGTCGGCAAGAAGGTGCCGAACTCCAGAACACATATTGGTAGGCAAAACGATGGTTGTAGGAGAGGATTTCCGGTCGACTCAAGACTTAGGTCTCCGCCCGGTTGCAAAACGGTAACTGTAAACGGGACGCTGTCGCAGAGTGCGGGCAAGCTAGCCAGAAAAAAAATGGCAGTGAGCGAGATCAGCTTCATGATCTTCCCCCAAATCCAAGAATCGAAATTGTCCCAAGGTTCTGATCGACCCTTAAGCAATTTGCAAGCCACACTTACACTTGATTGAACAGAAGTCAACGGGCTCATTCTAAAGGGAGAGCTCTTCCCCCGCCGATAAATCGGATTCGCATCAGATGCAAAATTTTGCCGAATTGAGATTGGAGCCTTGCATTTTCCGGGCTCGATTTCGCAGTCGCAACCCGCCTTTCCCCTGCATCGGGTCGACCGTGAGGTTCTTCATGGAATAGCGCGAATAAAGTCGTCTCGACGGACGACCATGTCGAAGAAGCTTTAATGATCTTCAAACAACCACAGAGGAATCGCAGTTCCCTCGGAGCGGCAGCCCGCATTGTTCGGATGCAGGTGGTCTCCGCTGTCGTAGCTCGGAAGCAATTGCGTAGGATGGCTCGGGTCTCGCAAAACGGCGTCAAGATCTACCACACCATCGAATTCACCGCTGCCGAGGATCCAAGCATTTACCTTTTCTCGCACGCTCTCTTTGTCGGGAGTGTAGAACGTGATGGGAGGCGCAGGGGGTTTAAAATCGAGATAGGAGTTTTCGAACGGCGGGTTGGTCGTACCGATGATTCGAATTCCTCTTGAATGGGCGCGCGCGATAAGCTGATGATAACCAGCAATGATGCTTTCTGCCTTAATGCTTTCGCTCGCAGGTGTCAATGAGCCGGGAAAGGCAATGTCATTGATCCCGAGACCAACAATCACGTACTTGACGCCGGCCTGATCAAGCACATCACGTTCGAAACGCGTAAGGCCTGATTGGCCGAGTGACGCGCCAAATTCACCGCCAACTGCCTGCTCTGGGCTGTCATTCAACAAGCGGTTGCCGATTATGCCTTCATTGAGCACGCCCACTTCAGATTTCCATCCCGCGCTTTTTTGTAAACGCTCCGCCAGCACATCGGGCCAACGGGCATTCCTATCAGACTCGCTTCCATCTCCGTCGGTGAGTGATGAGCCAAATGCCACGATGCTGACGCCAGCAGAAGAGGCGGCAACATCTACCCCACTCAGGAAAGGCCAGGAGCTAATCTTCTTGGCCTCGGGAAATTTCACTGCCGCGGTGAAGTCGCCGGGCCCGGCAGAAACATAGCTTGTCTGCTTCGCCAGAATGTGTGAGGTCGTCGTTTGCGTCGCGTTGGGAAGAAAAAGGCTGATCGCCAAATCCGATGTTGCCGGCGTGTCAAGGTCAACTGGATCGCTTACCGTCATCGATCGAGCAGGGATTGTCGTGGAACGTTGTCCGTGAAACATCAGAGTTCGGTCGGAACTCGGCTCTATGTCCGCTACTGCAGTACGGCGCGCAATGTGCGCCCCGCCAATAAACAGGGGTTGGTCTCCATAAGTATTTGAGATTTTAATCCTGACTTTCGTCCCACCCGCCGAAGTGTGGACGATAAGCCGTAGGGTTTGGTTGCGCAGGCTTTGAACATGCCCAGGTATCGCCGGCTGTGGCGCGGCTGCCCAAGTCCCGATCCAGTGTTGGTTATCAGCAGCCTGTGCGGTGGCAGGCATGGACGTCGCAGGCATGGACAATGATGCAATAACCGCGCAGGTGAGGGCGTTAGCAAGCAGTCTGTTCATGGGCTCAGGGTCCTCGGGAATATTTGCTGATACGAATTCATTTAGACGACTGATGGCGGGTACAGTAAGCACGCAGGGTTGATGTGTCCGGCGACGAGGTACGGTTACCAGATTTCTAACAAAGAGGACACCGCACTCAGAGTGTCGGGCGGAACGGGAGGGCATTAGAAAGATGAAAGCAGCTGGACCTGTAAGCCGAATTCTGTCCGCGGGATTGCTCCTGCGGGACGGCCATTCCTCTGGGCTGCGCATTACTGCGCAGCTCAAGCGACCTACCCGGAGGTTGTGGCGCGCCGAGCCGGCACGCGCCCTGCGAAGCTTGCGCTTTGCATAGGCTCCCTCCCTATTTGGTCTTGCTCCGTGTGGGGTTTGCCTTGCCCGCTGCATTACTGCGGCGGCGGTGCGCTCTTACCGCACCTTTTCACCCTTACCTCGCTGCTCCACTCAGCTCTCGCGGCTGTCGCGAAAGCCCAGCGGAACAGCGGGGCGGTATGTTTTCTGTGGCACTAGCCGTCAACCGACTTTGAGATCGGCTTCCCGGACGTTATCCGGCACACTACTCTGTGGAGTTCGGACTTTCCTCCCGCACTTCTTGACGAAGCGCGAGCGGCCGTCCGGTCCAGCTGCCTACGCAGTGATTATATGATGACCAGCTATGTAATGTTAGCGACGCAACCCCTTCCCTGCCGAATTT
>Ga0157372_10001746_pt1 | contig 23569 bp, 21 predicted proteins | sample C55metaG_FD_115307 | JGI IMG/M metagenome (GOLD analysis project Ga0157372, IMG submission 115307) | Corn rhizosphere microbial communities from Kellogg Biological Station, Michigan, USA - C5-5 metaG | ecosystem: Host-associated > Plants > Roots > Rhizosphere > Soil | place: USA: Michigan... | reverse complement strand
TCGACACCGGGACGATCGACACCGGGACGGCCACTCCTGGCCAGCCGGCGATGTCCATCAACCCGACCGGCGATGCCCCGCCGGCGAAGAAGGCACCTGTCAAGACCGCCAACGCCGTCGCCAAGAAGGTCACCGGTGCGAAGGCCGCAGCGAAGGCACCGGCGGCAAAGGCCAAGGCACCGGCCGCGAAAGCACCGGCCGCAAAGGCCACCGCCAAGGCGCCAGCCGCGAAAGCACCAGCCGCGAAAGCACCGGCTAAGAAAACGCCCGGAAAGAAGGCACCGGCCAAGAAGGCGGCCAAGCGGAGCGAGCCGCTGGTCGAGGCCGCCAAGAAGGCAGATCCGTCCGCCGGGCCGAATCCGTCCACCATGGCGGCCGAGATCCTGCATGCGCACCAGGGCGAAGCGCCGACCGAACAGTGACCGCGGCGGCCCACCGCACACCGGCGGCATTCCGATGAGCGTCCATCGGTGAGCAAGCTCCAATCCAGTCCGGAATCGCCGTTGCCGCTGCGCCGGATCAGTCAGGCGCTCGCCGAATGGATCGGTCGGCTCGGCGAGGTGTGGGTCGAGGGACAGGTGGCCCAGTTCGTCCGACGGCCGGGCGTACAGACCTACTTCCTCACCCTGCGCGACACCGATGCCAACATCTCGATGCAGGTCACCTGCCACCGCAGCGTGCTGGCCGAGCCGCTGGCCGAGGGTGCCCGGGTGGTGCTGCGGGCCCGACCGGACTTCTACGCCGAACGGGGCCAGCTCAGCCTGCGCGCGACCGAGATTCGCCAGATAGGACTGGGTGAACTGCTGGCCCGGATCGAGCGGCTGCGGCAGCTGCTGGCCGCCGAAGGGCTGTTCGCGGTCGAGCGCAAGCGGCCGCTGCCGTTCCTGCCGCACACCATCGGTCTGATCACCGGCCGGGCCAGCGCTGCCGAGCACGACGTGCTGGAGAACACCAGGCGGCGGCTCCCCGGCGCCCGGTTCGTCGTGGAGAACGCCGCCACCCAGGGCACCACCGCGGTCACCGAGATCATCGCGGCCCTACAGCGACTCGATGCCCGGCCCGAGGTGGAGGTGATCGTCATCGCGCGGGGCGGCGGCAGCATCGAGGACCTGTTGCCGTTCTCCAACGAGGCGCTGCTGCGGGCGGTTGCCGCCGCGCGTACCCCGGTCGTCAGCGCCATCGGACATGAGACCGACCGGCCGCTGTTGGACCTGGTGGCCGACCTGGCCGCATCCACACCGACTGACGCGGCCAAGCGGATCGTGCCCGACCTGGCCGAGGAAGTGCGCGCGGTGACCGAGGCCCGGCACCGGATGCGGACCTGCGTACACCGCCGGCTGGACCACGAGTACCAACTGATGGCGGGGCTGCCGCAGCGGCTGCGTGCCTCGGTGCAGCGGTTGGTGGACAGCGGCTGGCAGGACGCCGAGCGGGCTCGGGACCAGCTGCGCGGCCGGTTCTCGGCACTGCTGCAGCTTGCCGAGGCGGAGAACACCCAACTGCTGGCCCGGGTCGTCAGCCTGTCCCCACAGGCGGTGCTCGATCGTGGATACGCGGTGCTGTCCGATGGCCGGGGAACGCTGATCCGCCGACGGGAGCAGGCGACGCCCGGCGCTGTACTGCAGGCAAGGGTGGCTGACGGGGAGTTCGCGGTACGGGTGGAACCGCTAACCTAGGCCGCGATGAGTGAGCAGCTGAGCTACGAGCAGGCCCGTGCCGAGTTGCGGGAGATCGTGCAGGCACTGGAGTCCGGCGGCCAGCCGCTGGAGGAGTCCCTGGCGCTGTGGCAACGTGGCGAGGAGTTGGCCGCGATCTGCCAGCAGTGGCTGCAGGGAGCGCGCACCCGGCTCGACCAGGCGATCGCCGAGAGCGAGTCGGCCGAGCTAGACGGCTGAGGATCGGCGAACCGGCCGGAGCGATCAGTGCAGCGATCCGGCCAGCGTGGTCAGTTCGGCGGAATCCGCGTTCCCGGTGACGATCACCGTCACCGCGCCGACGGTGGCGCGCAGCAGCGTCCGGTTGTCGACGATGCGGAACTCCTGCCACTCGGTGCCGCCGATCGAGGTGCCGCCGCGAGCGATGGGAACCCCGTACGGCGCGGACACCGCATCAGCCGGGCCGTTGCTCTCCAGGAACTCGGCGTACTTTCCGGCCGGCGTGACGTAGCCGATCCGGAAGCTGGCGGCCGAGTACCGGGCGGCCGGGGTGAACTCGGTCGAGGTGGGCCGCCAGCCGCCGGGCAGGTCGAACGGCAACAACAACGGGAAACCGGCCTGCTGCTGGGCGGCGGCCACCGGCGCGGCGGTGTCGATAACGTGGACGCCGTTGGTCTTCGGTTCGCCGAGCCGCTGCCAGAGCACCAGACCGATCACGAGTACCAAGATCGGGATGAGCGCCCGCCACAGGTTCGCCGGGGTGCGCAGCCGCTGCCGTTCGGCAGGGGTCAACGGACGGGTCACGCCTACCATGGTGGCACGCTCGGGCCGGATGGCCGGGGCGGTAGGGTTTCGGACACCCGAATGAGAAAGGCCGATCTCAATGGACACCGATGCCCAGGGCAACGAGCAGGCCGATTTCCGGACGGACGGCGCGCACGGCGTTCCGCCGGCCCTCGCGGTGGACCGGCAGGCGCCGGATCGCAACCTTGCCCTGGAGTTGGTGCGGGTCACCGAGGCGGCCGCGATGGCTGCCGCTCGCTGGGTCGGTCGGGGTAACAAGAACGGCGGTGACGGGGCCGCGGTGGACGCCATGCGGACCCTGATCGGCACCGTTGCGATGGACGGCGTGGTCGTCATCGGTGAGGGCGAGAAGGACCATGCGCCGATGCTCTACAACGGTGAACGGGTCGGCGACGGGACCGGCCCGGAGTGCGACGTCGCAGTCGACCCGATCGACGGAACCACCTTGATGGCCAAGGGAATGCCTAATGCGATCGCGGTCATCGCGGTGGCCGAGCGGGGTTCCATGTTCGACCCGTCGGCGGTGTTCTACATGGAGAAGATCGCCACCGGCCCGGAGGCCGCCGACGTCATCGACATCACCGCGCCGGTCCAGGTCAATATCCAGAAGGTGGCCAAGGCAAAGGGCGGCCGGCCGGAGGACGTCACCGTGGTGATCCTGGACCGGCCGCGGCACGCCGAACTGGTCTCGGAGGTGCGCGCGGCCGGCGCCCGGATCAAGTTCATCTCCGACGGCGACGTAGCCGGGGCGATCATGGCGGCCCGGGCGGGCACCGGCGTGGATCTGCTGCTGGGCATCGGTGGCACGCCCGAAGGCATCATCGCGGCCTCGGCGATCGCGTGCATGGGCGGTTCGATCCAGGGCCGGCTATGGCCCCGGTCGCCGGAGGAGCGGGAGAAGGCCGAGGACGCCGGCCACGACCTGAGCCAGGTGCTCACCACGAAGGATCTGGTCTCCGGCGAGGACGTGTTCTTCTGCGCCACCGGCATCACCGACGGGGAGTTGCTGTCCGGCGTCCGCTACGACCGGTCCGGCGTGCGCACCTCCTCCATCGTGATGCGGTCGAAGTCCGGCACGATCCGGCTGGTCGACTCGCTGCACCAGCTGTCCAAACTGCGTGCCTATGCCTCCGTTGACTTCGACCGCAACTAACGTCGAGCCCGCGCAGCAGAGCATGGAATTGGCAGACACACCCTGAGTTTCGACTTCAACCGGAAGGGGAACCGACGATGCTGTGCGTCACCATGAACGACATTCCGGGCTGGGAGATCCAGCGGGTCTGCGGTGAGGTGTTCGGGGTGACGGTGCGCTCCCGCAACGCCTTCTCCCAGATCGGTGCCGGCTTCAAGTCGATGGTCGGCGGAGAACTGGGCGGCATGACCAAGAACGTCATCGACAGCCGCAACGAGGCGATGACCCGGTTGTTCGCCGAGGCACAGGCCCGCGGCGGCAACGCACTGGTGGCGATGCGCTTCGACACCACCGAGTTGGGCAACAACTGGAGCGAGATCTGCGCCTACGGCACGGCGGTGGTCGCCGTCCCGGTGACCGAAGCCGCTCGGCAGACCGCGATCCAACTCGGCTACGGCCAGCCCGGTGCGCAGCAGCAGCCGGCCCAGGGCTGGGGCAACCAGCCGGGACCGCAGGGTTCGCAAGGCTGGGGTCAGGGTGCGCCTGGTCCGCGCGGGATGCCCGGTGCGCCGGCGCAGCACGGCACCCCAGCCCAGCACGGCACGGCACCCCAGCAGGGCGTGCCGCAGCAGGACTACCCAGCGCAGGATTACCCGCAACAGGACTACCCGCCGCAGGGCGCGCCGAGCCAGCACGGCGTACCGCAGCAGGACTACCCGCAACCGGACTATCCGCCGCAGAACTACCCGCAGCAGCCGGCCGAGCAGTGGTCCGAACCGACCCAGCAGTGGTCCCAGCCGACCACGCAGCAGTCGGGCGCCCAGGAACCGCCGGCCGAGCAGCCGCCCAGCCAGGGCTGAAGCCGAGCGCGGGCGAGTTCGCGGCTCGACACCGACGTACGTCAACCGGCGCGGATTCGCGCGCCGGGAGCGACGCGATTCACTGCGTAATCCCGGCCACGCATCGGCGCTGCCGGTCGGCCGGCGTGATTAGGCTCGGGTGACCGCGTGGGCCACCGGACAGCCGGAGCCGCGCACCCGTACCGAACAGGAGCGATCGAGCAATGGCCGAGCAAGCAGGGCAGGAGTATCGCGTCGAGAAGGACTCGATGGGCGAGGTCCGGGTACCGGCCACCGCCAAGTGGCGTGCGCAGACCCAGCGCGCGGTGGAGAACTTCCCGATCTCCGGCCAGCCGATCGAGCGGGAGCTGATCGCCGGCCTGGCCCTGATCAAGGGGGCCGGCGCCCGGATACGCGCCAAGCGCGGCCTGCTCGATCCGGCCAAGGCCGAAGCCATCGCGGCGGCCGCCAGTGAGGTGGCCGGTGGGGACTGGGACGCGGAGTTTCCGATCGACGTCTTCCAGACCGGCTCAGGCACCTCCTCCAACATGAACGCCAACGAGGTGCTGGCCAGCCTGGCCGCCGAGAGACTGGGCAGCAGCGTCCACCCGAACGACGACGTCAACGACCCACTGTCGTCCAACGACCAGTTCCCCTCGGCGATCCACGTCGCGGCGACCAAGGCGGTGGTGTCTGACCTGATTCCGGCGTTGCAGCATCTGGCCGCGGCGTTGGAGGCGAAGGCGGCCGAGTTCGCGTCCGTGGTGAAGTCCGGCCGGACCCACCTGATGGATGCCACGCCGGTCACGCTGGGCCAGGAGTTCGGCGGCTACGCCAGTCAGATCCGGTACGGAGTGGAGCGGCTGCAGGCCAGCCTTCCCCGGGTGGCCGAGCTTCCGCTGGGCGGCACGGCGGTCGGCACCGGTATCAACGCGCCGGCCGGCTTCGCCGCCGAGGTGATCGCCCTGCTCGCTGCCGAGACCGGCCTGCCGCTCACCGAGGCGCGCAACCACTTCGAGGCCCAGGGCGCGCAGGACGGCATGGTGGAGTTGTCCGGAGCGCTGCGCACCATCGCGGTGAGCCTGAACAAGATCAGCAACGACATCCGCTGGATGGGATCGGGACCGCGGACCGGGCTGACCGAGCTGTTCCTGCCGGATCTTCAGCCGGGCAGTTCGATCATGCCCGGCAAGGTGAATCCGGTGCTCTGCGAGGCGGTCTGCCAGGTGGTGGCCCAGGTGATCGGCAACGACGCCACGGTGGCCTTCGCCGGTGCGTCCGGCAACTTCGAACTGAACGTGATGCTGCCGGTCATCGCGCGCAATGTGCTCGAGTCGGTCCGGCTGATCGCCAACGTCAGCAGGGTATTCGCCGACCGGTGCGTCGCCGGCATCCAGGCCAACACCGAACGCTGCCGGGAGTACGCGGAGTCCTCCCCCTCGATCGTGACCCCGCTGAACCACTACGTCGGCTACGACGAGGCCGCCAAGATCGCCAAGCAGGCGCTGGCCGAACGCAAGACGATCCGGCAGGTGGTGATCGAGCGCGGCCATGTCGAATCCGGCGCGATCACCGAGCAGCAGCTGGACGAGGTGCTGGACGTGCTCTCCATGACCCGGCCCAAAGAATCCTAAGAGAATGAAGGTGTTCGACGGCGTGCAGCCGAAGCTTGCACGCTGGTTGCTCCGCCAGCCGATGTTCCTGGTGGCGACCGCACCGCTGGCCGCCGACGGGCATGTCAACGTCTCGCCCAAGGGCATGGCCGGCACCTTCGCCGTGTTCGACCAGTACCACGTCGGCTATCTGGACTACTTCGGTTCGGGTGCGGAGACCATCGCGCACCTGCGCGAGAACGGACGGATCACCCTGATGTTCAGCGCATTCTCCGGTCGTCCGTCGATCGTGCGGCTGTACGGCAGGGGACGCGCGGTGCTGGTCGACGATCCGGAATTCCCCGAATTACGCGGCAAGTTCCCGAAGCAGCGCACGGTCGGCCAGCGCTCGATCGTGCTGGTCGACATCGAGCGGGTGCAGGAATCGTGCGGATACGCCGTGCCACTGATGGACTTCGTGGCCGACCGGCAGGTGCTGGATCTGCGCCAGACGAAGAAGGGTCCGGCCGCCTACGAGGGACGCGGCCACCTCAAGAACCCAACCTCGATAGACGGTCTGCCGGCGATCGATCCGCCGACGACCGCGAGCGCGCGCTGACCGCCCGACATCGTCCGGCGGTGTCGTCGTCCTGCTACAGGCCGACGTCCTCCAGCATCTCGGTGACCAGCGCGGCGATCGGCGAGCGCTCGGACCGGGTCAGCGTGACATGCGCGAACAGCGGATGGCCGCGCAGCGCCTCGATCACCGCGGCCACCCCGTCGTGCCGGCCGACCCGCAGGTTGTCCCGCTGTGCCACGTCGTGGGTGAGCACCACCCGAGAACCCTGCCCGATCCGGGACAGCACGGTCAGCAGCACGTTGCGTTCCAGCGACTGGGCCTCGTCCACGATCACGAAGGAGTCGTGCAGCGAACGGCCGCGGATGTGGGTCAGCGGCAGCACCTCGACCATGCCTCGGTCCAGTACCTCGTCCAGCACGTCCTTGCTGACCAATGCGCCCAGGGTGTCGAAGACCGCCTGCGCCCATGGCGCCATCTTCTCGTTCTCGGTACCAGGCAGGTAGCCGAGTTCCTGGCCGCCGACGGCGTACAGCGGCCGGAACACCACCACCCGCTTGTGCGCCCGGCGCTCCATCACCGCCTCCAGCCCGGCGCACAGCGCCAGCGCCGACTTGCCGGTGCCGGCCCGGCCGCCCATCGAGACGATGCCGATCTCCGGATCCAACAGCAGGTCCAGGGCCACGCGCTGCTCGGCGGACCGGCCGTGCAGGCCGAACGCCTCCCGGTCACCGCGTACCAGCTTGAGCTGCTTGTTCGGCGTCATCCGGGCCAGCGCGGAGCCGCGTGCCGAGTGCAGCACCAGGCCGGTGTGGCAGGGCAGCGTGGCCAGCGGCAGCAGCTCGTCGCTGTCGGCGACGTCGATCCGGTCGTCGGAGTAGAGCGCGTCGACCACCTCGGCGGACACCGTCAGCTCGGTCATCCCGGTCCAGCCGGAGTCCACCACTGCCGGATGCACCTGGTACTCATCCGCCGGGAGGCCGACGGCGGCCGCCTTCACCCGCAGCGGCATGTCCTTGGTCACCAGGGTCACCGCGCGGCCCTCGTTGGCCAGGTTGAGCGCCACCGCCAGGATCCGGGAGTCGTTGCTCTCCACCCGGAAGCCGGCCGGCAGCGAGGAGAGGTCGGAGTGGTTCAGCTCCACGTGCAGCGTGCCGCCGTCCTCCCCCACCGGCACCGGAACGTCGAGCCGGCCATGCTTGATCCGCAGATCATCGAGCAATCGCAGCGTCTGTCGAGCGAACCAGCCCAGTTCCGGATGGTGTCGCTTGCCCTCCAACTCACCGATGACCACGAGCGGCAGTACTACGTCGGCGTCCCCGAACCGGGCCACGGCGCCGGGATCGGACAGCAGGACCGAAGTGTCCAGCACGAAGGTCTGGCGCTGCTCGCTGCCGGCGTGCTGCTCGGTCGCGGGTGGCTGGGTGGGTGGCAGTTGGGTCACAAGGCGCTCCTGGGCGCTGGCAGGACGGCGCAACCTTCGCGCCGCCCGGCAGGCGTGGCACCGTCGCCTACCTGGGCTGAGGGCTCCGGACGTCCCGGACGAGCGAGGGACGATGCCGGCCCCCCGCTGGACATTGCCACCGTCAGGGACCTCCCGATGACCAGTATGGCTGGCCATCTGGCTCGAACGGTACGTGTTTGTCGAACTGGTCACTGCACCGCCACGCCGAATTTTTCTCCACCGTGACGTTAGGGCTAGGTTAAATCTGGGCGTACGCCGCTTACTCCTCGCCGGAGAAACGGCCCCACGCCGACTGCCGGGTCATGTCGAGCGCCGCGCCGATGCGTGCCCAGGTGACGCCGCGCTGTCGGGCCCGCTGCACCCACTGGCGCAGGTTGGCCTCCACTTGCTCGGCCACCTGGGCCACCCGGGGCAGGTGGTCGAGCAATTCCTGATCGCTCATCGACTCCCAGCCCGGCAACTGGGGTTGCTTCCCGCCGGCCTGCCGATCCTCCTCGAGGATGGTGTTGCAGAGCGCCACGCAACCATCGCAGATGTAGATGCCGGGGCCGGCGATGATCTTGTTCACCGCCGCCTCGTCGGTGGCGCAGAACGAGCAGCGCAGCGTCGGCTCGATGGTGGTCATGGCGCCTCCAGCAGGATCGTCCCTGCCGTCAGGCGGTGCCTGACAGCATGTCAGGTCTGACCTTACAAGCGTCAGGCGACGCTTGACAATCCGTGCCGCAGATTTCGCGCGGCAGCCACCTTGCAGAAATCGTCTAAACCAATACTTCCGTATCGAAGCGGAATCTGGTTATGATTCCGTCGCGTATGAGAGCGCTCTCACCACACTCCTGGCCTCAATCCCCGCCGCCAGGAGTTCCCCGGCCTTGAGTTGAGAAGGGTTCTCAAGATGATCCGACTATTCCCGCTGCTCGCTCGCCGCGGCGTCCTGCTCCTCGCCACGGCGCTGGCGATTCCACTTGCCCTGACCGCCACCCCCTCACGAGCGACGGCCAGCCTGCCGCCACCACCGAGTGGCTGGACGCAGGTCTTCGCCGACGACTTCACCGGCGCCGCCGGCAGCGGCCTGAACACCGCCAACTGGCTGTACGACACCGGCACCAGCTACCCGGGCGGCGCCGCGAACTGGGGCACCGGCGAGGTCGAGACGATGACCAGCAGCACCGCGAACGTCTATCAGGACGGCGCCGGGCACCTGGCCATCAAGCCGATCCGGGACGCCAGCGGGCACTGGACGTCCGGCCGGGTGGAGACCCAGCGCACCGACCTGGCCGCACCGGCCGGCGGGGTGCTCAGGGTCGAGGCTTCGATCCAGCAGCCGAACGTCACGACCAGCAACGGCGCCGGTTACTGGCCGGCGTTCTGGATGCTGGGCGCGGCGGCTCGTCCGGTGGGTGCGACCAACTGGCCGAGCATCGGCGAGATCGACATCATGGAGGACATCAACGGCCGCAGCTCGGAGTTCGGCACCCTGCACTGCGGCACCTCACCGGGCGGCCCATGCAACGAGACCACCGGCATCGGCAGTGGCGAACGGGCCTGTGCCGGCTGCCAGACCGGCTTCCACACCTACGCGATGGAGTACGACCGGTCGGTGAGCCCGGAACAGATCCGCTGGTATCTCGACGGCAGTAACTTCTTCACCGTCAACGCCAACCAGGTCGATGCCACCACCTGGGCGAACGCGACCCAGCACGGCTACTTCGTGATCCTCAACGTCGCGATGGGCGGCGGCTTCCCGGCCGCGTTCGGCGGCGGCCCGAACGGCAGCACGGTGTCCGGCCAACCGATGTTGGTGGACTACGTGGCCGCCTACACCCGGGGTGGCTCGTCCGGCGGCGGTGGCGGCGGGACCGGTGCGACCTCGACCATCCAGGCCGAGTCCTACTCCGCCCAGTCCGGCACCCAGACCGAGGCCTGCACCGACACCGGCGGTGGCCAGGACGTCGGCTACATCTCCAACGGTGATTGGCTGCAGTACAACAACATCGCATTCGGCTCGACCGGCCTGCACACCATCTCCGCCCGGGTGGCCAACGGCGCGGCGGCCGGTGTCAGCGGCATCATCGAGGTGCACCTGGACAGCCTGGGCAATCCGGCGGTGGGCACCTTCTCCGTCGGCAACACCGGTGGCTGGCAGAGCTGGCGCACGGTGCCGGGCTCGGTGGGCACGGTGACCGGAACGCACACGGTGTACCTGAAGTTCGTCACCGGGTCCGGTCAGGACTTCGTGAACGTCAACTGGTTCACCTTCAGCTGATCACAGCGAGTACACACTTGGTCACTAGATTGCGTCTTGTGTGATGCTTGTAAAGGAGCTCATACTGGTTCGGCAACATCGAGTGGGAATCGGGGGAAACCCACTCAGCCGATCCGGGAAGCTTTGGGGGAGCGAGCCGGATCACCAGCAAGATCGGTAACACGGGGTCGAGGCGAGATGCCACGCCGCAGCTGGTTCGGGGGTTCCAGCGCTCGGCAGGCATCTCGCCTCATCCGTTTCTCTCCCCCGCACGGCGTTTCTCTTCCGGACGCGCATCGCGGTACGGCGCAACGGCTGCTCGTTCGGCCCGCACGCCTTCACTCGTCCGGCTCGGCGGATTCGCGGTCGAAGATCAGCCAGTAACCGGCCAGCGCCAGGCAGATCACGCCGAACAGCACCGACGGCCGGTCGCCGGTGAAGAACCGGATCAGGAAGGCGCAGCCGGCGATCAGCGCGAAGCCGCCCGCCAGCCAGCGAAAGCCCGGCGGCTGGTTGCGAAACATCAGCGAGAATCTCCCAGCGCGACAAGCAGATCGGCCGGCGTGGTGACCGGTCGCTCGCAGACGAAACCGCGGCAGACATAGGCCGCCGGCTGGTCGGCCACCAGCGGCCGAGCCGCCAGCAGCGGAACGCCGGCTGCGTCCGGCTCGCCTGCGGCCAGCACCAGGCCGGGTGACAGGCTCTGCCGGGCGATCCCGGCCAGGCTCGCCGCCAGCTCACCCGAGCCGACCACGGCGACCTGCAGCGGCCCGGCCAGCGCCGCCTCGGCACAGGCCAGCGTCCAGCCGGCGAAGCGCGGTTCGCGAGTTGCCAGCTCACCGGCCCGGGCCAGGGCCCGGTCCGCCGCCTCCCGGAAGTGAGGCTGGCCGGTCAGCGCGGCATAACCGATCAGCGCGCCGATCAGTGCCGACTGGCCGGACGGTGCGGCGTTGTCCGCAGCGTCCCGCGGCCGACTGAACAGTTGCTCGGCGTCATCGGCGGTGTCGAAAAATCCACCATCCGGCGCGAGGAAATGTGTCAGGGCGACCTCGAGCAGCTCACCGGCCCAGCTCAGCCAAGCCGGTTCACCGGTGGCCTGGTGCAGGGCAAGCAGGCCTTCGGCCAAGTCGCCGTAGTCCTCGGCCACCGCCATCGCGACACCGACCGTGCCGTCCTTCGAGGAACGGCGGAGCCGGCCATCCACCCAATGCCGGGCACGCAGCAATCCTGCGCAGCGCTCCGCCGCGGCCAGGTAGGCCGGCTCGTCGAGCAGCACCCCGGCCTCGGCCAGCCCGGCGATGGCCAACCCGTTCCAGGCGGTGATCACCTTGGTGTCCTTGGCCGGCTGCGGCCGGCGGTTCCGCTCCTCCAGCAGCCGTTGCCGAATGCCCTGCCACCACTGCAGATCCTCCGGATCCGCGCGCAGCTGCAGGGTGGAGCTACCGAGCTCGAACGTGCCGCGGGCGGTCACCGCGAGCAGCTCGGCGGCCCGGCCGCCGTCCGATTCGCCAAGCGCCGCAGCGAGCTGCTCGGGAGTCCAGGAGTAGGTCAGGCCCTCCACCCCGTCGGTGTCGGCGTCCAAGGCGGAGGCGAAACCGCCTTCCGGCGTGCCGAGATCCCGGATCAGGAACTCGGCGGTCTCGCGGCTGATCCGCTCGGCAAGCGGTGACCTGCTGGCCCGCCACAGGTGCAGGTACACCCGTAGCAACTGGGCGTTGTCGTAGAGCATCTTCTCGAAATGCGGCACCACCCATTCCGCGTCCACCGAGTATCGCGCGAAACCACCGGCCAACTGGTCGTACATGCCGCCGCGGGCCATCGCCTCGCGGGTACTGATGACCATCTCCAGCGCCCGGGTCGAACCGGTTCGGCCGTAGCCACGCAGCAAGAACTCCAACACCATGGACGGCGGGAACTTCGGCGCACCACCGAAGCCGCCGTTGCGCAGGTCGAAGCCCTGATACAACCGGTCGACCACCGCGTCCAGCTCGGCCGCACCGAGCGTGCGCTCCGCCGCCTCTTGATCGAACACGCTCTGCAGCGCGCCCACCACCCGGCTGCCCGCCGACCGCAGCTCGTCCCGCCGGCTCTGCCAGCCCTCGGTGACCGCGGCCAGCAGCCGAAGGAACTGTGCCTTCGGGAAATAGGTGCCGCAGAAGAACGGCTCACCTGCCGGGGTGAGCAGGCAGGTCATCGGCCAGCCACCCTGCCCGGTCAGCGCGGTGGTGGCCGCCATGTAGATCGCATCGACGTCGGGCCGCTCCTCCCGATCGACCTTGATCGCCACGTACAGCTGATTCACCACCGCCGCCACCTCGGCGTCCTCGAAGGATTCGTGGGCCATCACATGGCACCAGTGGCAGGCCGCGTAGCCGACCGACAGCAGCACCGGCACGTCCCGCCGACGTGCCTCGGCGAACGCCTCCTCGCACCACGGCCACCAATCCACCGGGTTGTCCGCGTGCTGCAGCAGGTATGGACTGGTCGCGTCGGCCAATCGGTTCGTCATCCGGCTCCTCCAGGGCGTGGTCTGACCCGATGTTCGAGCGGGTCGGCTGTCGCATGCGGAGAGCATCACGGCATCGGCCAATGTCGCCATCGGGACAACTCCACGCTATGTCACGGCCACGGCAGGGCGCAGAGGGCCGACCGTCGATTCTGATACACGAGCTGTGTGCTCCCTAATTCCCTTATAGGTACGAGGAAAATCAATTGACAACCATTAGAGGGGCGCCTGTACTTAGCTGTCGGCCGATGGCCGAACAGAATTCGGGGGACTGCCATGCGCAGTCGAATATCCAAGCAAACACTAAAAACCGCGGGATCGACCTACCGGCAGCCGAGAGCGGCCGGGCGGGGTCGCGGCGCCGTGGTCGGCTGCCTACTGACGATGTTGCTGGCCACCACGCTGGTTCGCACATCGCCCGTTCGCGCCGGCGACGCGGCATCGCCCACCGTGACGCTCAGCCCGACGCAGGCGCCGGTCGGCACTTCGGTGACGATTCAGCCTGAAATATACGACCCGATCACTTATGGACAGACCTGCTCGGTTTTCTGGGATGGCAATCCTACGCCGGCAGCAACCTTCCCCTGCGGCACGGATGACTCGAATGCCTTCGCGACAGCCGACCTACCGGCTGAGGGTCCACCCGGAAAACACCAGATCACGGTGCACTGTGATCCCGGTTGCAGTGGCTCGATAAGTGAAAGCGGATGGCAGGCAACGGCCGTCTTCGTCACGCTGTCAACAGTGCCGGAACTCCTCGGGCTCAGCTATGCCGACGCCAGGATTCAGCAACGACTCCACGACGCGGGCCTGCAGCTCGGAAGCCGGACGGGCCCGACCGATCCACACGCGATAGTGACCTCGCAGATTCCCAAGGCCGATGCCATCGTCCAGCCGGACACCCCCGTCGACCTAGCATTCGAGCTGCCACAGCGGCATCCGCAACTGGTGACCGTCCCGGATCTGCTGAATCTCTTCCCGGCCGATGCCGCGACGCTTCTGACCGCGAACCAACTGGCACTCGGTACGGTGACCGGCACCGGCCGGATCGCGAAGCAGGATCCGCAGGCATTCAGCCGGGTCGCTCGCGGTACGCCGATCAACATCGTGCTCGCTAGGCCGGTGACCCTGATCCAGCCGATAACCGTGCCGGATCTGACCGGGTTGACCGTCGAGGACGCCACGCAACTGCTTGCCGCCCACCGACTGAAGCTCGGCGACGTGACCGGCACCGGCCGGGTCATCGAGCAGGATCCACCGGCGCAGAGCAACGCTTTACCTTTCAGCCGGGTCAAAGTGAGACTCCGCCAGCGGCAAGTCCCGATGCTCGTCACCGTGCCAGACCTAAGAGGTTTGACCGAGCCGGATGCCGCCAGGCTGCTGGACGCTTATCCGCTGACGCTCGGCACGGTGACCGGCTCTGGCCGGGTGAGCAGGCAAGCACCAGCCGCCGGTAAGAAGGTCCCCCGCGGCACCGCCATCGCCCTCACGCTCACCGCTCCGGCGCCGGTCCTAGTCACCGTTCCGGATATTCGTGGGCTCAAGCTCGCCGATGCTGGTACCAGGACCGGAGACGACGGCCTGAAGCTTGCCACCGGCGGCGCGGTGACCGGCGTGGTGGTGGGCCAGCAACCGGCCGCGGGCAGCCGGGTGCCAAAGGGAACCACCGTGGCTGCAACCGTCCTGCAGCCCGCGGTCATCCTGGCCGCTGCCGCCGGGCCGATCCCTTGGGCCGAGATTGCGATCTTGGCACTCGCCATCGGTCTGGTGAGCACGGCAGGTTGGCTGACTCCGAAACGACGGCCGACCACCGGTGCAGCACCCCGGCGCTTGCCACGCAGGTATCCCCCGGCCGGAAAACACATTGACGTGCGCTGCCAGGCCACGCCGCCGAAGCTCAAGGTCACAACCGTCGGATCGACCGCTTTTCCGGTGGGAATCACCGTGCATGGCCGCGATCCGAACATCATGGTCAAGGAAGTTCAGAAATGACGCCCATAACCGATGACAGGCTGATGACGGCGACGTCCGTCCTGTTCGCCGATCCCGTTTCGCCGGTTGCTCCGGTAGCGGAGCTGCTGGCCGATGCCGGTGTCTACTCCAAAGTTCGACTTGCCCAGCTTCCGCTCGATCGAGCCGGCTTGCAGCAGGTCGAGCGCGAGCTCGTCAACCACATATCGACCATCCTTCGTACCGACCTGCTCGGCCTACTCATCGACGGCTGGCGCAAATGGGGCTCGTTGCAGGATGCCGCACGCTTCTCGGCCGATAGGACCGAGGAGTTGGTGGTCCAGTTGGCAGCACACCGGGTCGAGACCTCGCAGACCTGGAGCATCGATGTCATGGCCTACGGCGTGGCGATCACCACGACCGACTTCGTCGTTGCCGCCACCTTCGACATAGACATCGCCGAGGCCCTGATCCGGACAAGCCGACTGGTGGGCCTGCGCGGTGGTCGCTGCGAGGTCATCGTGCGCCTGCAGGTGCAGACCCGGATCTGCAAGCGCGCAAGGGAAAAGGGCGCTCCCTACGTCATCGAGAAGCATCGGACGGTGGACCTGGGAGCCCGGATCCCGTTCGGTAAGGGCATTCCGCTGCTGTCATCGACAACAGCACCCGGCTAGCCTGCGGCCCGGCGGCGACTGCACCTGCGAGGATGGGCGGGTGCGCATCGTCGTCGCCGGTGGCACCGGCACCGCCGGTCGGCTGGTCGTGCAGCTGGCCACCGAGCGTGGCCACAAGGCCGTCGCGCTGTCCCGATCCGGGCTGGTGCAGGCCGACCTGGTCAGCGGCCGCGGCTTGGAGCGGGCGCTCGTCGACGCCGAGGCGGTCATCGACTGCAGCAACATCACCACGATGTCGCGGACCAAGGCCGAGAAGTTCTTCGTCACCGGCACCAAGAATCTGGTACGTGCGGCGGCCCAGGCGGGGGCGACCCGGTACGTGCTGCTGTCGATCGTCGGCATCGACGAGGTGCCGATGGGCTACTACCAGGCCAAGCTTGCCCAGGAGGCGGCGGTGATCGCCACCGCGACCGAGGCACAACTGGGCTACACCATCGCCCGGACCACCCAGTTCCACGACTTCGCCGCACAGATGTTGGGGCGGCTGCGGAAAGGCCCGCTCGCCCTCGTCCCGCATCTGCGCACCCAACCGGTCGAGCTCACCGAGGTCGCCACCCGGCTGCTCGACTGCGCCGAGGCCGAGCCGGCCGTCCGGGCACCGGATCTGGGCGGCCCGCGCGAGGAGGACCTGGTGGACATGGTGCGGCAGTGGGCCGCTCACTCCGGCAGCCGGACCCGGGTGACCGGCATCCAGCCACGCGGCCGGGCCGGCAAGGCGGTCAAGGCGGGCGGACTGCTGGTGCACAGCGGCGAGACCCGCGGCCGGACGTTCACCGACTGGCTGGCTGATCAGCCGCGCGACTGACCGCGCTGGCTCGGCTGATGCCGGCCTGAACGGCTAACCGGCGCTGGCGATGCTGCCCCGGCTCAGTCGGCGCCGGCCACGCTGCTCCCCCGCACCACCAGCCGGTAGTCGGGGAAGATCTCCTGCGGCTGCTCCGGCGCGGTGCCGTGCATCCGCTGTACCAGCAACTCCACCGCGCACTCGGCCACCGCTTGCTTGTCCGGTGAGACGCTGGTCAACGGCGGGCTGGTGTAGCGGCATTCCTGCACGTCGTCGAAACCCACCACCGCCACGTCCTGCGGCACCCGGCGGCCGGCCTCGGCCAAGGCCCGCAGCGCGCCGAAGGCAAGCAGGTCGTTGAAGCAGAACACCGCGTCCAGCTCGGGGCGTTCACGTAGCAGGCGCCGCATGGTGAGGTAGCCCGGCTCGCGGTGGAACAACTCGACGTCGCCGTATAGCGAGCGCTCCCGACGCAGCCCGGCGGCGGTCAGGGCCTGCTCATAGCCGCGCTGCCGCAGCGCCACCGTGCCGGCTGGGCGGCGCGCGGTCCCGATCGCGGCGATCGTCCGGCGACCGATCTGGATCAGGTGGCCCACCGCGGTGCGGGCCGCGGCCACGCTGTCGATCGCCACGTGGTCGACTCCGACGTGCGCCAGCCGCTCACCGAGCAGCACGATCGGATGGTCGCCGCGCAGCTTGTCCACGTCCTCGGCGGTCATCGACAACGGGCTGGCGATGGTGCCGTCGGTCAGGTTGTCCCGGATGCCGCCGGCCACCAGCCGCTCGTGCCGGCGTTCGCCGCCGGTCCGGTCGATCAGCACGGTGAAGCCGCGCCGCTCGGCCGCGGCCACCACCTGCTCGGCCAGCTCGGCGAAGTACGGCGTGAGCTCCGGCAGCGACAGCGCCAGCAGACCGCTTCGGCCATTGCGCAGCCGGCGGGCGGAGAAGTTGGGCCGGTAGCCCAGCTCGTCGATGACCTCGCGGACCCGCGCCCGGGTGGAATCGCTGACGAACGGATAGTCGTTCACCACGTTCGACACGGTCTTGATCGATACGCCAGCGACGGAGGCCACGTCCTTGAGACTGACGGGCATCTCCATGGGTCCTCTCGACGCGAGGTAGAGCGCGCTCGCGGCAATCCTGACGACCGCGTCGTTACCGCGACGTTAACACAACCACACGGTGAATTTAGAGGTTTACAACGATGTCTTCAACGTTGTACAAACGAAACGTCCAGTTTCCCGGAAGGGGGCTTGTGCCAGCCGCCCAGCTAGTCCTGCATCCCGACTTCACGGTGGGTCCGGTGGACCGCCGGCTGTTCGGCTCCTTCGTCGAGCACATGGGTCGCTGCGTGTACGAAGGCATCTTCGAACCGGGCCACCCGCAGGCCGACGAGCACGGTTTCCGGCAGGACGTGCTGCGGCTCGTTCGCGAGCTGGGAGTGACCGTGGTGCGCTATCCGGGCGGCAACTTCGTCTCCGGTTACCGCTGGGAGGACGGCGTCGGCCCGGTCAGCGAGCGGCCGACCCGGCTGGATCTCGCCTGGCGCTCGATCGAGCCGAACACCTTCGGCCTGCACGAGTTTCTGACCTGGTCGAAGCAGGCCGAGGTCGAACCCATGCTCGCGGTGAACCTGGGCACCCGCGGCGTGCAGGAGGCGGCCGACCTGGTCGAGTACTGCAACCTGCCCGGCGGCACGCTGCTGTCGGACCGGCGGGCCAAGAACGGCAGCAGCGACCCGTTCGGGATCAAGCTGTGGTGCCTCGGCAACGAGATGGACGGCCCGTGGCAGGTCGGCCAGAAGACCGCCGACGACTACGGCAAGCTCGCCGCCGAGGCCGCCAAGGCGATGCGGCTGGTGGATCCGTCCATCGAGCTGGTGGCCTGCGGCAGTTCCAACCGGCAGATGTCCACCTTCGCCGCCTGGGAAGCCACCGTGCTCGAACGAACCTACGAGCACGTCGACTACATCTCGATGCACGCCTACTACGAGGAGACCGACAACCTGGCCGACTTCCTGGCCACCGGCATCGACATGGACGGCTTCATCGAGGATGTCATCGCAGCTACCGACTACGTACGGGCCAAGCTGCGCAGCAAGAAGCAGCTGCGGATCTCCTTCGACGAATGGAACGTCTGGTACCAGCAAGCGTTCCAGCAGAGAGCCCGGCACGACTGGCAGCATGCCCCGGCGCTGATCGAGGACGACTTCTCGGTGGCCGACGCCGTCGCGGTCGGCTCCTACCTCATCTCGCTGCTCAACCATGCCGACCGGGTCCGCGTCGCCTGCCAGGCGCAGCTGGCGAACATCATCGCACCGATCCGCACCCAGGCCGGTGGGCCGGCCTGGCGCCAGCCGATCTTCTATCCGTTCGCGCACCTGGCACGGCTGGCGCGGGGGGTGGCGCTGCGGCTGCCGGTCCGCTCGCCGGCCGTGGTCACCCCGCGCTACGGCGAGGTGCCGGCCATCAGCTACGCGGCGACCTGGGACGAATCTGCCGGGCGGGCTGCGCTGTTCGTGATCAACAGGGATCCGGACCACACGCACACCCTGCAGGCTGATCTCCGCGCGCTGCGGTTGACCGGCATCTCAGAACAGCTCAGCCTGCATGACTCGAACATCCGCGCCATCAACACCGCAACCGATCCCGATCGGGTGCGGCCGCGCTCGAACATCACCGCCCGGCTGCGGGACGGCCAGCTGGACCTGGCCGTCCCGCCGGTGTCCTGGACCGCGCTGTCGCTGTCCAGCACGCCATCGGGTGCCTGATCCGCCACCGCCCCCGTAGTTACCGAGGAGAACTGATGAATAAGTTGGACACCTCCCTCAGCCGACGAGGTTTTCTGGGCACGGTCGGGGCAGTCGGCGGCGCGCTGGCGCTGGCTGCCTGCGGCGGCAAGAGCACACCGCCGGGCACCGGCGGGGCCACCGGCGCCGCGGCCGGCGGTGCGAGCTACTCCGGACCGGCGGTGAAGTTGGCCTTCTGGAACGGCTGGACCGGCGCGGACGGCGACTACGCCAAGCAGATGATCAACCAGTTCAACAAGGCCAATCCCAATGTCCAAGTCCAGATGAACGTCTATCAGTGGGCCGACTTCTTCCAGAAGCTGCCGGCTGCGGTGCAGAGTGGAAACGGGCCGGACGTCTCGGTCATGCACATCGACGACATCCCAACCCAGGCGGCGCAGCAGGTGATCGTGCCGATCGACGCGATCGCCCAGGCACTGAACTTCACCTCCTCGCAGTTCGCGCCGGCGGTGTGGAACGGCGGGATGTACCAGGACAAGCGCTACGGCATTCCGATCGACGTGCACAACCTCGGCCTGTACTACAACCAGGATCTGTTCGACAAGGCCGGTATCAGCGCGGCACCGACGAACGAGTCGGAGTATCTCGACGCGCTGGACAAGCTCAAGAGCAAGGGGATTCAGGGCAGCTGGGTGAGCCCGTTCCAGTTCACCGGCGGGTTCATGTTCCAGTCCCTGCTCTGGCAGTTCGGCGGCGACCTGTACAACTCCGACAACACCCAGGCCACCTGGGATTCCGACGCCGGGGTGAAGGCACTGCAGTGGATGGTGGATCTGATCAACAAGGGCTACAGCCCGAAGAACGTCGGCCAGGACGCGGACTACCTGGCGCTGAAGAACTCGAAGAACGCGATGAACTGGCAGGGCATCTGGCAGGTCAACGATGTCAATAAGCTGACCACCCCGAAGATCGGCCTGGCACCGCTGCCCAAGATCGGCTCGCAGGGCGGTGTTTGGGGAAACTCGCATCAGTTCGTACTGCCGCGCAACGGCAGCAACGACGCGAACAAGCAGGCCGCGGCCCGCTACTTCATCCACTGGTTCACCCAGAACGAGGCCCAGTGGGCACAGAGCGCGAAGGTGCCGGCCGAGACCAGCCTGCAGCAGAGCGCCGACTTCACCAAGCTGACCGACCTCAAGCCGTTCGCCGAGGAGGTGCCGGACGTGCACTTCCCGCCGGCGGTGGCCGGCATCGGCGACGCTACCGGCAAGCTATACGACGCGATCCAGAGCGCGGTGCTGGGCAAGAGCGACCCGGCCAGCGCGCTGCACAGTTCGGCGAAGACCGCCACCGGAATCCTCAGTTCGAACAAGAAGAAGTACGGCTGAGCCGGTGACCAGCTTGCGGCGGTTGAGCCGATGACCAGCACGGTGGCGCGGACGCGCCCGGAGTCCCGGTCGGTGGCGGGCGGCCGGCGCCGGGTACGCCGCAACGGCACGGCGACCCCGTACCTGTTCCTGCTGCCCTACGGCGTGCTGTTCCTCGGCTTCATGGCACTGCCGGCGATCTACGGCATCTGGATCAGCCTGCACGATTACGACTACCTGCTGCCGCACCAGCCCTGGGTGGGGCTGAAGAACTACACCGACCTGTTCAAGTCCGGCACCCGCGATTCCGCCGACTTCTGGAACAGCATGCAGGCCACCGGTATCTTCACGCTGTTCAGCGTGCCCTTCCTGGTGGTGCTGCCGCTCGGGGTCGCGCTGCTACTCAACCGCGCGTTTCCCGGCCGCACCATGTTCCGGGCGCTGTTCTTCACCCCGTACGTGCTCGGAGTGGCCGTGGTCGGCGTGCTGTTCCGGTTCCTGCTCGATCCCAACATCGGCGTGGTCAATGCCTACCTGCATGACGTTGGCGTCAACCGCAACATTCCCTGGATCACCCAGTTGCCGTGGGCCTGGATCTCACTGGTCTCCATGACGGTCTGGTGGACGCTCGGCGTCAACGCGATCATCTACCTGGCCGGCCTGCAGGACATCTCGTCGGAGTTGTACGAGGCCGCCGACGTCGACGGTGCCAATACCTGGGACAAGTTCCGCAACGTCACGCTGCCCGGGCTGCGGCCGGTGATGCTGTTCGTGATCACGCTGACCATCCTGGCCTCGGCGAACATGTTCGGGCAGGCCTACCTGGTCACCAACGGCGCGCCGGCGAACGAGACCCGTACCGCCATCATGGAGATCGGCCAGGTCGGCCTGCGCCAGTACCGGCAAGGTGCCGCCGCGGCGATGAGCTACATCCTGGCCATCGTGTTGATCCTGATCAGCCTTATCAACTTTCGGCTGCTGAGCAACCGAGGTGACACATGAGTGCGGTGACGAGCACCGGCACTCGGCCGGTGGGCAACAGCGGTGCTCGGGCCGTCCGGCGCACCGGCTTCTGGATTTTGATCGTGATCCTCAGCGTCCTCTTCGTCGCACCACTGCTGTGGATGCTGGTCACCTCGTTCAAGACGCCGAATCAGGCCACCAACCCGAATGGCTCCTGGATTCCGAACCCGTTCGACACCTCCAGCTACCGGACGCTGCTGAAGTCGGGCTCCACCCCGGTGCTGCGCTGGTTCGTCAACAGCCTCGCCGCCGGGCTGGCGAACACCGTGCTGATCGTGGTGGTCGACTCGATGGCCGCGTATGCCCTTTCCCGGATGGAGTTCTTCGGACGCCGGATCATCTTCGGCACCGTGGTGGGCACCATCTTCCTGCCCGGCTTCATGTTCCTGGTGCCGAACTTCCTGATCGTGAGCAAGCTGGGTTGGTTGGACTCGCTGTGGGCGATCATCGTGCCCAGCGCCGGCGGCGCATTCGGGGTGTTCTTCCTGCGCCAGTTCTTCTCCACGCTGCCGCGAGAACTGGAGGAGGCGGCGATCATCGACGGCGCCAATCACTGGGTGGTGTTCACCCGGGTGGTACTGCCACTGTCCCGGCCAGCCTTGGCCACCTTGGCGGTGTTGTCCTTCCTGACCAACTGGAACGACTTCCTCTGGCCGGTGTTCGTGCTGTTCAGCGCCAACAACCTGACGCTGCCGGCCGGGCTGTCCACCTTGCAGAGCGCCGCCACCACCAACTATCCGCTGATCATGGCGGGTGCGGTGATCGCCTCGGTGCCGGCGATCATCCTGTTCGTGATCGCCCAGCGGCAGGTGATCGAAGGGATTTCTCGAAGCGGCCTGAAGGGATGATCCGGCGGGCCGCTGCCTCATTCGACATCGCTTCATTCGACATCGCCTCATTCGCCGTCGTTGCCGCGGTGCTGGCCCTTGCCTTGGCTGGCTGCGGCGGTGGGTCGCCGGTTCCGGGCAGCCGTCCGCGGCCGACAGCACGAGCGCTGCCGGCTACGTGAACCCGGTCTATCGGTCGGACTTCCCGGATCCCTCGGTGCTGCGGGTGGGCGGCACCTACCACGCCTACGGCACCCAGGGCGGTGGCTCCAACATTCAGACGCTGACCTCGACCGACCTGGTGCACTGGCAGGCCGGTCCGGATGCGCTGCCCGACGTCGGCGGTTGGGCGACCATCGGCAGCACCTGGGCGCCGGAGGTGCTCGCCATCGCCAGAAAGTACGCGGTGTACTACGTCGCGCACGACACCGACTCCGGCAAGCAGTGTGTCGGACGGGCGGCCGCTGCCGAACCGGCCGGACCGTTCACCGATCGGTCGGCCCGGCCACTGGTGTGCCAGGCCGCGCTCGGCGGCTCGATCGATCCGGATCCGGTACGCCTACCCGACGGATCGCTGTACCTGTACTGGAAGAACGACGGCAACTGCTGCGGCCAGCCGGTGCACCTCTGGGGCCAGCGACTCAGCGCGGACGGCTCGGCGCTGCTCGGCACCCCGATTGCCTTGCTGAGCAACACCAAGCCATGGCAAGGCTCGCTGATCGAGGCACCCGAGATGGTAGCGCGTTCGGGTTCTTACACCCTGTTCTACTCGGCCAACGACTATGCCTCGGACCGGTACGGAATCGGCTACGCCAGTTGCCGGGGACCACTCGGCCCGTGCACCGACGAATCCAGCGCCTCGCTGATACCGTCCAACAAGTTCGCCGCCGGACCAGGCCACTGCTTCGTGCTGCAGTCACCCGACGGGGATTGGTGGATGCTGTATCACGCCTGGCCGCCGAGTGCGATCGGCGCGCAGGATCCGGGCAGACTGCTGTGGCTGGAGCCGATCAACTGGCACAGTGACGTGCCGGCGGTGCATCCGTCGGACGTGGCGCCGCAGCCCGTCCCGCACTAGTCCGGAGTCGGTGCGAACCCAGCGCACCAATACAGGTGTGATGGGAAGGCGGTGTCTGAGACACTGCTCGCGTACATCGGCCTTCTTGCCGCGGGCATGGATGCTCCTGATCGGCAGTGGGTGTGCTCCCATGGGATAGACACCCCTCGGGGTAGCCTTGCCGCATGCAAGCGTTCAGATGTGATAACTAGGAATTATCGGTGCCGGACCTTTGGCAAATTCTGGGGTACGACGGGCTGATCGACCGGTTGTCCGAGGGGCTCAGCTCAGGTGACGGCATCCAGCTGATCATCGGTCCGCCCGGC
>Ga0157372_10001745_pt1 | contig 23584 bp, 14 predicted proteins | sample C55metaG_FD_115307 | JGI IMG/M metagenome (GOLD analysis project Ga0157372, IMG submission 115307) | Corn rhizosphere microbial communities from Kellogg Biological Station, Michigan, USA - C5-5 metaG | ecosystem: Host-associated > Plants > Roots > Rhizosphere > Soil | place: USA: Michigan... | reverse complement strand
GCACGGCGCGCGTACGTCCGGCGACTGCTCGCCCAAGTCCGCGCAATCGACACGGCGACGTGGAGCCGCGACGACCAAGTCGACTGGGTGCTGTTTCGGTCGCAGCTCGAGGCGGCGGAGTTCTACAACCGCGTGCAGGACGCCGAGCACGCCGATCCGCAGACGTACGTCAATGAAATCTCGAACGGAATCTTCTCGCTTCTGACGAAGGATTACGCGCCGGCCCGACAACGCGCGCTCGCGGCGACCGCGCGGCTTCGCGCGACGCCGGCGATGCTTCGTCAGGGCGAAGCGAATCTCACCAAGCCCGTCTCACTCTACGCCAAGCTGGCGATCGACGCCGCGCGCGGCGGAGACGAGCTGTACACCGAGAGTCTGATGACGTTGGCGAAGGATCTCTCGCCGTCAGAACGATCGGCGCTCGTTTCGTCGCGAGACTCCGCGATCGCCGCGCTCCACGCGTATGCCGATTGGCTCGCCGCGCGCGCGAAGTCGATGCCGCCCTGGCGCGCGATGGGAACGGCGAACTACGAGTACATGCTCCACCACATCTATCTGTTGCCGCTGAACGCCGACCAGCTCACGACGATCGGCCAGACGGAGCTTGCCCGGTATCGTTCGCTCGAAGCGATGCTCCCCGATCCGCGCCTCGCCAATCCGGATCCTTCCCGAGCGCCGCGCATCCCAACAAATCAAGCGGATTTTCTCAAAACGTACCAAGCGCGCGAGAAGGAAGTCATCGACTTCATCAACGCCAAAAAGCTGGTGACGTTGCCCCCGTATCTCGGGCCGTTCTACATACGCCAGCTGCCCGAGGCGTTCAAGCCGACGAGTCCGGGCGGTTTCATGAATGCGCCGGGCCTCTATGACAAGGATCCGTCGGGCTTCTACTTCATTCCGACGTACGATCCGAAGAGCAAGAACTTCTACATTCGAGCCGCGATCGAAGATCCGCGGCCGCTGATCGTCCACGAGGGTTTGCCCGGACACTTCGTCCAGATCAGCATCTCGAACCACGTCTCCGACGAGATCAGACGCCAACAGGGCGACGGCGTCTTCGCCGAGGGGTGGGCGCTCTATCTCGAGGAGGTCGCGCTCCACGAGGGTCTGATCGCGCAGAACACCGGCGGTCACGGCCAAGTGCTTCGTCTTTCGCGTTATCGCGCCGCGCGCGTGGGCGTCGACGCGAATTTGCACACCGGCAAATGGACCTTCGAGCAGGCCGTGCAGTATTTCATGAACGAAGGCGGCCTCGATCGCGAGGCGGCCGAGGGTGAAGCGGCGGGTGCCGCTTCGCAACCGACGCAGAAAATGACGTACATCGTCGGGAAGCTCGGCTTCATGCGATTGCTCGGCCGTTACCGCGACGCGCACCCGAATGATTTTCGGCTCGGCGCGTTCCACGATCAGGTCATTTCCTACGGAACGCTGCCACAGTCGGTAGTCGAGTGGCTGATGTTCAACGATCCCACCGCGGTGAAGCAGGCAACCAGACAGGATACTCCCTAGATGCGACAACGACCGGTCTACGACGTCGCGATCATCGGCTCGGGGGCGGGCGGCGGCATGGCCGCCTACGTCCTGACAAAGGCCGGAGCGCGCGTGGTCATGCTCGAGGCGGGCCCGCGCTGGTTCGCGTCGAAAGACTCGAAGATGCTCGTGCCCAACTACGCGACGCCGCACCGGGGCGCGTCGATCCACGGGCGTCCGTTCGGCGAGTTCGATGCGTGCGACGGCGGTTGGGAAATCGACGGCGAGCCGTACACGAAAGCGCCCGGCACGCAGTTCAGCTGGTGGCGCGCGCGCATGCTGGGCGGCCGCACGAATCACTGGGGCCGGATCTCCCTGCGCTTTGGCCCCGACGACTTCCGGCGCAAATCGCTCGACGGGCTCGGCGACGACTGGCCCATCAGCTACGACGACGTGAAGCCCTACTATGACAACGTCGATCAGTTCATCGGTCTGTACGGCACGAACGAAGGCCTCCGCAACGCGCCGGACGGCATCTTCATGCCGCCGCCGAAGCCGCGGTGTCACGAGCTGTTGGTGAAGAAAGCGTCGGACAAGCTGAACGTCACGTGCATCCCGGCGCGGCTGTCGATCATCACGAAGCCGCTGAACGGACGGATGGCCTGTCACTATTGCGGCCAGTGCAACCGCGGCTGTCAGGTGAAGGCCAACTTCTCGAGCGGCGACGTCCTCATCGCGCCGGCGCTCGAGACGGGGAAGCTGACACTCATCACGAACGCGATGGCGCGCGAGGTGACGGTCGGGGCAGACGGATTGGCGAACGGCGTGTCGTACATCGACAAGAACACGAACACCGACGAACACGTCAACGCCAAAGTCGTCGTGCTCGCGGCGAGCGCGATGGAAACCGCGCGACTACTGCTCAACTCCAAGTCGAGCCAATACCCGAACGGGCTGGCCAACTCGAGCGGCGTCGTCGGCAAGTATCTCACGGACACCACCGGCGCGGGCGTGTCGGGACACATCCCCGCGCTCGAGGACCACATCCCGCACAACCACGACGGCGTGGGCGGGATGCACGTCTACATGCCGTGGTGGCTCGACAATTCGAAGCTGGATTTCCCGCGCGGCTACCATATAGAAGTGTACGGCGGAGCCGGACAGCCGGGCGCCGGATCGGGCGCCGGAATCCAGCGGCTCAACGGGGGGGGCTACGGCAAACAGCTCAAGGCCGACTACCGCAAGTACTACGGCGCCTCGATTGGGTTCGACGGCCGCGGCGAGATGATCCCCAACGAGAACTCGTACTGCGAGCTCGATCCGACGATGGTCGACCGCTTCGGAATACCCGTGCTTCGCTTCCACTGGAAGTTCACCGACTACGAGATCAACCAGGCGAAGCACATGCAGGAGACTTTCCGCGCGTTGATCGTGGCGATGGGCGGCACGCCGTCGTCGCCGATGCCGTCGCGCGAACGGAACTACGGTCTCGCCGACGGCGGGACGATCATCCACGAGCTCGGTGGCGCGCGCATGGGTGCCGACCCGGCGACGTCCGTGGTGAACGCCAACTGCCAAGCGCACGACGTGAAGAATCTCTTCGTCGCCGACGGTGCGCCGTTCGTGTCGCAGGCGGACAAGAATCCCACGTGGACCATTCTCGCGTTGTCATGGCGCACCAGCGAATACATCGCGCAGCAACGCGCAGGGGGGGCGATATGAGCACGATGAACGACGATCGCGAGCTCGAGACCGCGAGTCCGGCCTCGACCGACGCGACGATTTCGCGCCGGCGCATGCTGCAAGTGCTCGGCGCGGTCCCAGTCGCGGCGGCGTTGAGCCCGGCGACGGCGCTCGAGCAGGTCACCTCACAAACTCAGGCCGCTGCGGCCGTGCAGGCGGCCGCGCCTCGCTTCTTCACGCAGCACGAGTGGAGGACCCTCCGCGTACTCGTGGACTACATCATTCCACGCGACGACGTCTCTGGGAGCGCGACCGACGCGAAAGTCCCCGAGTACATGGACTATCTGCTCGCCGAAAAGGACGCCAATCCGGCGACGCAGGTCGCGATGCGCGGCGGCCTCGCGTGGATCGACACCGAGTCGGAGAAGCGGTTCGCGAAAACCTTCGTCGCCGCAACTGATCAGCAGCGGCGGCAGATCCTCGACGACATCGCGTTTCCGCAGAAGGCGCCGCCCGGCGTGTCGCATGGCGTCGCGTTCTTCAATCGGCTGCGCGACATGACCGCCTCCGGGTTCTACTCGAGCGCGTTGGGGTGGAAGGACCTTCAATACATCGGCAATGTGTTCAACCCGGGCTACGACGGCTGCCCGCCCGCCGCGCTCGAGAAGCTCGGTGTGACCTACGACCTGATGACCACACGTGTAAGTCCCGAGCAAAAATGAGCCCCCAAAAAACAGACGCGAAGCCGGGAAAGCGACTCGGCGTCGCGTTCATTGGAAGCGGATTCAACGCGCGCTTCCACCTGCAAGCCTTTCGTGCCGTGCGCGACGCGGACGTCCTCGGCGTCTGGAGTCCCCACAAAAAGAACGCCGCCTCGGCCGCGCAGTTCGCGCGCGATCTCGACGTCGGTAACGCGAAGCCGTACGCGTCGGTAACCGAAATGGTCGCCGATCCCGCGATCGACGCGATTTGGCTCACGGGTCCCAATCAGGCGCGAGTAGAGAACGTCGAGGAGCTCGTCGACGCGATCGAGCGCGGCAAAGGCACGCTCGCCGGAATCGCCTGCGAAAAGCCGCTGGCGCGGAACGTCGCCGAGGCGATCGAGGTTCGCGATCTCGTGAAGCGCACGGGGATCAAGCACGGCTATCTCGAAAACCAAGTCTTCGCGCCGCAGGTCGAGACGGGGCGTGACCTGCTCTGGGCGCGCGGTGCGGCGACGACAGGCCGGCCGTATCTCGCGCGTGCCGCCGAGGAACACAGCGGCCCGCACATGCCCTGGTTCTGGCGCGGCGCGCTTCAAGGCGGCGGGGTGTTGAACGACATGATGTGCCACTCGGCGCTCGTCGTGAGGCATCTGCTCACGAAGCCTGGCGCGCCGCTGTCGACGGTGAAGCCCGTGCGCGTCACCGCGCACATCGCGAGCCTCAAATGGACTCGCCCGACCTACGTGAAGCAGCTCACCAACACATTCGGCCGCGACGTGAATTACGCCAAGGAACCCGCCGAAGATTTCGCGAGCACAACGATCGAATTCGAGACGGACGACGGCTACACGGTGATCGGCGAGGCGTCGACCTCGTGGAGCTTCGTCGGCGCAGGGTTGCGACTCTCGGCCGAGCTGCTCGGACCGGAATACTCGATGGCCTGGAACACGCTCGACAGCGGGCTCAAGCTCTTCTTCTCACGCGCCGTGCAAGGAAAGGCCGGCGAGGATCTGGTCGAAAAGCAGAACGCGGAAATCGGCCAGATGCCGGTCGTCGCGAACGAGGCGGCGGCGTACGGCTACGAAGCGGAGGATCGCCACTTCGTGCGTGTATTCCTCGGCAAGGAAAAGCCGAAGCTCACGTTGGACGACGGGCTCGACGTGGTGAAGATCTTGATGACCGCGTATCAGAGCGCCGAGGAGCGGCGGACGCTCTCGTTTCCCCCGCTCGGACTGGACGCGTTCGTTCCGGCGGTGGCGCAGGGCATTTGGCACCCATGACCGAGAACTACTGCTGGAACTAGCAATTCCCGCCGTGATCTTGCTGCGGGGCGCCCCCAAGAGGTTTCTTACCATTCGCATCCGCGCAGTGCATTAATAAACCACCCGGACGCCGCTCTACAACGGACATCAACCCCCCCCCAACTTCGCGGGATCGAGAATGTCAAAGCCCGACGATCAGATCACACGTCGCGAGTTCATGGCTGACGCAGGCAAAGCTGTGCTGGGCGCCGCCATCACCGTCAATGCACCGATGATCGTGCCGAGGCACGTCCTGGGCGGGCCCGGATATCGGGCGCCGAGCGACGTCGTGAACTTCGCCGTCGTCGGCTTCGGCGGAATGGGCTCGGGCAACGCGCAGGAACTGGCGAAGACGGAAAATCTTTGTGCCGTCTGCGACGTGGACCTGAACTTCTCAGCGACGAACGTCACGAGCAAACTGCGTCCGAACCGCGAAGGCGTGGTCAGTCCGGCGGCGACGAAGCTCAAAGACCAATTCGACAAGGCGGCGAAGTACTACGACTTCCGCGAGATGCTCGAGAAGGAGAAGGGCATCGACGGGATCGTCGTCGCGACGCCCGACCACAACCATGCGGTCGTCGCGAAGGCTGCGATGGACTTGGGCAAGCACGTGTACGTCCAGAAACCGCTGACATGGTCGGTCCACGAAGCGCGCGTGCTTCGGCAGACCGCGCTCGCGAATCCGAAGCTCGTCACCCAGATGGGGAATCAGGGCCACTCGAGCGAAGGCGCGCGCCTGATCAACGAATGGATTCAGGCCGGCGTCATCGGCCCGGTGCGCGAGGTGCACGTCTGGACCAACCGTCCGCTTGGCTACTGGCCGCAGCCCGTTCCGCGACCGCAGGCGCCGAACCTGATCATGCAGGCGGGTTCGACCTCGTTCGGAACGTCGTGGAACCAAGGGCGAGTGAACCGCACGCTCGCCGAAGGAATGGGCGCCGGCTCGTATCCGATTCCCGAGGGAGTCCACTGGGATATCTACCTGGGTCCCGTGGCGGAAGACATTCCATATCACCCGATCTACCACCCGTTCAATTGGCGCGGCTGGACGGACTTCGGGATGGGCGCGCTCGGCGACATGGGAGCGCACCTGATCGACCATCCGTTCTGGGCGCTCAATCTGGAATATCCGACGAGCATCGAAGCGACGTCCACGCCGTGGGGCACGATGACGATCCCCGGCGATCCGACCGCGCCGGCTGGTTCGCCGGCGTCACGCAGCAAACAAAAGCCGGTGTCGTATCCAGCCGCGACGAACGTGCACTACCAGTTCGCGGCTCGAGGGTCGATGCCGCCGGTGAAGCTCTTCTGGACGGACGGTGGTCTCTATCCGCCGCGCCCCGACGTGCTGCCTGACGACGTGACTCTCGTGTCGGAGGGCGGCGTAATCTTCGTCGGTGAGAAGGGCATTCTCATCAACGACACGTACGGGTCGAACCCGCGCTGCTATCCGGCTGGCCTCATGGAAGTCGCGGCGAAGGTTCCGAAGACGATGCCGCGCATCACGTGGAGCCACGAGCTCAACTGGGCGAAGGCGATTCGCGGCGAAACGAAAGCGAGCTCGCCGTTCGAATACTCGGCACTGCTGACCGAGACGATGCTCCTCGGAGTGGCCGCGCTCCACGCGGGGCAGGGGAAGAAGGTCATCTACGACTCGGCGAAGAGCGAATTCACGAACGCGCCGGATGCAAACCAATATCTCACGCGCGAATACCGCGCGGGGTGGGCGATTTGACGATGCGAGCGAAGACGTTCGTGGGCAGCGCGGCCGCGCTTGCCCTTTTCTCCATGGGCGGATGCATCCATCGCGGGATCTCGACGCAGGCGCACGTCGCCGAGGTGACCCAGGCCGCGGCCAGCGGATTTCGCGTGCTCGATCTGAGCGCGTTCCGCGGCTACGAGACCATGGAGGTGCCGGCCGGATGGACCGTCGCCGGCAACGAGATCACGAAGTCGCACGGCACCGGCGACATCATGACGAAGGACCAGTTCTCGAACTTCGAGCTGGAGCTCGAGTGGAAGATCGGCAAGGGCGGCAACAGCGGGATCTTCTATCACGCGACCAAAGAGTACGACCACATCTACTGGAGTGGCCCCGAGTATCAGCTGCTCGACGACGCGAACGCGGGCGACGGAAAGAATCCATTGACGTCGGCCGCGTCAGCCTATGGCCTCTACGCGCCGCCGCGCGGCGTCGTGAAGCCGGCCGACGAGTGGAACACGACGCGCATCATCGTGAAGGGCGCGCACGTCGAGCATTGGCTCAACGGACAGAAAGTCGTCGAGTACGAGCTGTGGAGCCCTGATTGGAAGGCGAAGGTCGCGGCGAGCAAGTTCAAAGATTGGCCGAACTACGGTTTGGCCAAACGCGGCTACATCGGCATCCAGGGCGACCACAACGGAACGCTTTCGATTCGCAACATCCGCATTCGGGAGCTGCCATGACCGCAGCGACGGGCGCCGCGGCAGGGGGCGCACGCACGAAGCTCTCCGCGATGATGTTCCTGCAGTACTTCGTGTGGGGCGTCTGGTTCGTGACGATGGGCACGTATCTCGGACAGACGCGGCATTTCACGGACACCCAGATCGGCGCCGCATACGGCGCGATGGCGATCGCGGCGATCGTGTCGCCGTTCTTCATGGGTATCGTGGCCGACCGATTCTTCTCGAGTGAAAAACTGCTCGCGATCCTGCACATCGTCGGCGGCCTTCTGATGTGGCTCGTCTCGGCGCAGACATCGTGGAGCACGTTCTATCCGCTGCTCCTGGCCTACGCGCTGTGCTTCATGCCGACGCTGTCGCTCACGAACTCGATCTCGTTCCATAACGTGAAAGATCCGGCGCGCGATTTCCCGATCATCCGTGTGCTCGGGACGATCGGCTGGATCGTCGCCGGCATTCTCGTCGGCAAAGTCTTGCACGCCGACGCGCTTGCCGTGCCGATGCAGATCGCCGCGGGAGCGTCGGTCGTGCTCGGGCTGTACTCGCTCGCGCTGCCGCACACGCCGCCGACGGGCGCGGGTGCGCCGTTCAGCGTGCGCGACGCGCTCGGGCTCGATGCGCTGAGCCTTCTGCGCAACCGCGACTTCTTCATGTTCGTGCTCGGCTCGTTCCTGCTCTGCATCCCGCTCCAGTTCTACTATACGTTCACGAACCTGTTTCTGAATGAGATCAAGGCGCCCGACCCGGCCTTCATTCAGACGTTTGGACAAATGTCCGAGATCGGGTTCATGCTCGTGCTGCCGTTCGCGCTGCGCCGCTTCGGCATCAAGGCGATCATGCTCGGCGGCATGCTCGCGTGGGCGCTTCGCTACTTCGCGTTCGGCAACGGCAACGTGGGGTCGGGAATGTGGATGCTGTACGCCGGCATCCTGCTCCACGGTGTGTGCTACGACTTCTTCTTCGTGAGCGGCCAGATCTACACCGACCAGCGCGCGGGCGAGAAGGTTCGCGCGGCGGCGCAGGGGTTCATCAACTTCGTGACGAACGGCGTCGGCTACTTCGTCGGCGCATCAGTGTCGGGGCGCGTCGTGGCGCAGTATGCGTCGCCGAGTCCGTCGTGCGCCGGCGCGGCGGCGTGTACGCAGGTGGTGCACGACTGGCACGCGATCTGGATGGTACCGGCAATCGGAGCGGTTGCCGTCTTCGTGTTGTTCGGTCTGTTGTTCAAGCCGGCCAAGCAGCCGGCCGCTCTCCCCGCGGAAGTGGTGACGGCGTAGCCGCAAACCGTCCCAAGAATCCATGCAGTCGTTACGCGACGACTAGCGACATCGCGCGCATGAGGCGACCTATGAGTCGCCCATGACGCGCGATGTCGTTTTCGCATCTCATTCGCGATACGATGCATCGCATCGCAGCGAAACTGGATCCCCGGGAGTTCGTTCGGATTCACCGATCGGCCGTCGGCGGCCGGAGCAACGTTCGCGCCTTGCGCGAACCGCCAACGCCGCGTCGAATTGAGCTTCATCGAAATCGACGAGAGCGTTGGTATGCGTTCGATGCGCGGCAATCAGGTGCACTTCAGCCGGTGGCGACGGCCGATCATTCTGGCGGCGGCGATCGTGGCGACCGGAGCGACCACGACGATCGTGGCCAGCACGGCGCGCGCGACGCCGGCGTCGGGGCAGCCGGCTTCATTCAACAAGCGCCACGTCACATTCAAGAGCGGCGACCTCACGCTCGCCGGCTATCTCTTCAAGCCGCCGGGCGACGGGCCATTTCCGGCCGTGTTGTGGAATCACGGCAGCGAGCCGGATCCGGGCCGCGGACCGCAGTTCGACTCGGTTGCCGCCGTTTTCGTACCCGCGGGATTTGTGGTCTTCGCGCCGATGCGGCGCGGACACAGCGACTCGCAAGGCGAATACATCCGCGAGTCGATGGACAAGGAGTCGGCACTGCACGGGCAGGCCGCCGGCGTCAGGCTTGGCGTTCGGCTCCTCGAGACGTCGCAGGTGGACGACCAGCTCGCGGGCCTCGCATTTCTCAAAGCCCAGCCCTTCGTCGATGCGACGCGTCTTGTGGTCGCGGGTTGCTCGTTCGGCGGCATTCAAACGATCTTCGGCGCCTCGCGACATGTCGGGTATCGCGCGGCGGTCTCGATCTCGCCGGCCGCGCTGAGCTGGAACAACAGCCCCGATCTGCAAGCGCGTCTCAAGGACGTCGTATCGAAGATCGACATTCCGACTTTTCTAATTCAGCCGGCGAAGGATGCGAGCCTCGAGCCGTCGAAAGTGCTCGGTCCGATTCTCATGCGGCGCAATGCGTCCAACCGGGTGAAGGTCTTCCCGGCCACCGGCCCCGACGCCCAGCAAGCGCATTGCTTCGGTGGCGCCCAAGGAATGCACATCTGGGGGCCCGAAGCGGTCGCGTTCGTCCGGGCGGCGCTCAAGTAGTGTTTCAGAAAGCGCAAGTGGCCGGAATCCTGGCTCGCCGAACAAAGGAAGCAAATGCCAGTTACCGAACCGGTGCCGAAGTGGTAGCATAACTCGCGCAAGGACGGCCACATCGCGACGTCTGCAACTTCGCGATCGCATGCTCCGTTGTATCTCTGGTTGTCCGACCTTCCACGAGTTTCCGAACGATGGATCTCTACATCTCGAGCATGGTCCTGGGCGCGGTCGGCTTCACGGCCATGGCGCTCGGTGGCCTCGGGAGTCGAGGTGGAGGTCACCACGGCGCGACGGGCCACTCGCACGGTCTCGTCCACGGCCACTCGCACGCGGGGCACGGAGCGCACGCGCACGGCGGTCACGCGCACGCCGGTGCCACGGCCGGCCGCGCGTTCTGGCTCGTCACGTCGCCGCGCTTCCTGTTCAGTCTCATGCTCGGCTTCGGTGCGACCGGTGCGATGCTGCACTCGGTGCTTCCGGGTCCGCTTCTGCTCGGCGCGGCGGCCGTTGGGGCCGTGGTGTTCGAGCGATTGATCGTGACGCCGCTCTGGAATCTCTCGATGCGGTTCGCATCGCGGCCCGCGGCGACGTTAGAGAGCGCCGTCGCCGACGAAGCCGTCGCCGTCAGCGCGTTCGACGACAACGGTCAGGGCATCGTCTCGCTCGAGTTGGACGGACAGGTGCTGCAGATCCTCGCCACGTTGCAACCGCAGGACCGCGTGCTCGGCGGCAGAGTTCGCGCCGGTCAACGGCTGCGCATCGACGACGTGAACGCAGAACGACAGACCTGTACGGTATCACTACTCTAACAAACCTCTCGCCTCCTTCGAGGAGTCGCTCATGCAATCCCTCATCACCACCCCAGTCATCATCGGGATAGGCTCGGTCTTCTTCGTCCTCATCGTCATTCCGGCGATCGTTTCGAGCATTCTTCGGAACGTCGAAGCGGGCACGATTCGCCTCGTCAGCTGGCTGACGGGCGGTACGGTCATTTATCGCGGGCCGGGCAAATCGAAGGAGATCCCCCTCCTCACGACCGGCACCACGATTTCCAGCAAGGTCATCAACATCGATCTCGACATCACCGACCAGACGGCGGACGTCGACGAAAACGGGACGCCGCGTCCGATCAAAGTGCGCGTGCTTGCCAGCGCGATCGTCTCTGTCGGCGAAACGGACGCGCTCATCAAGACGGCGGCGAACCGCTTCTTCTCGAAGAGTGACGCGGACCAGCTCAGTACGCTTACGGACCTGCTCTCGAGCTCGGGTCGTCGGGCCATGAACCTGCTCACACACGACCAGCTTTTCTCGGCCAAGGGCACGCCCAGCGCGATGCGGCCTCTGCTGCCGGCGGCGGCGGGCAGCTCACTGCCCGTCCGGGTGGCTCCCGCGCCGTCCGTGGCGCTCGAACAGACCGGTTTGGCTCCAGAGGACGAGGACGATCCGCTCGCGGTCATCATTCGCAAAGCGTGCTCGCGCGAGCTCACTGACCTTGGCCTCATCTTCAACTCGCTCAACATCAAGGTGGTGCAGTCGGAAGTCGCCGAAGCTCGGCGCCGTCAGTCGGCCGCCGAAGCTCAGGCCAACGCGGACATCGTCTCCGCCAACCAGTCACGACGCGCCAAGGAAGCGCAACTCGAAGCCGAGCGTGCCATTTCCGACAAACAGCGCGAGCTGGAGCAGACAAAGGCCTCGAATGCTGCGCTCATCGCGCAGGCCGAGGCGAAGCGTCAAGAAGCCTCCGGTCTCCAGCGCACCGCCGAGCTCGACGCGACGCAGATCGCGCAGGCGAAAGCCGACGCGGCGCGCGTCCGCCTCGAGGCCGAGGCAGCGGCCGACGCCGAAGCGATTCGCATTCGCAAGATCGCCGAGGCGCAGGCCGAGAGCATCCAGAAGGTGAACCAGGCCATCGCGGCGGGCGGCGAGTCGTACTTCCGCTACCGCCAGATCGAGATGCTGCCGCAGATCGCGCCGGTCATCGCCAACGCACTGTCGGATGCGAAGCTCATCACGATTTCCGGCGGCGAAAACGGCGGCGCCGCCGCATCGACGACGAACAGCATCACCAGTGTCATTCAGACGGTGCTGGCCGCGCAACTCGTCTCGCGCGGAATCTTCGACGGCCAGGAACCGGCGCCGAGACCGGTCGGTCCGCCGCCGACCGCCAGCAACGTGCCGAGCAGCGGCGCGTTGCCGGCGCCGGGCATCAAGAAGTGACGGTCGACGACGACGGTCCGATTGGGTAGGCGCGCACTATCGAATGTGCGAAAGGGGAAATGCAGAGGCCGCAGATTTTGAACGGCAATTGGTTTTCAGATCTGCGGCATCTGCGTTGAAACTGCTCGACCTTGCTCGGTAGCTCGTCCGCGCGTCGTGGGCCGCCACTCGCTACTCGGATCGCAGCGCGATCAGCGGATCGATTCGCGTCGCCCGTCGCGCCGGTATCAGACTCGCCGCCAGTGCGACGCCGACGAGCAACGCGGTCACCGCGGCGAAGGTCCACGCGTCGGTCGGACTCACGCCGTAGAGAATGCCTCGCATCAGCCGCGTGAGCGCGATCGCCGCGGCCAGTCCGGCGGCCGCGCCCACCGAGACGATCGACAATCCCTCGCCGACAATGGAACGCATCACCGACCCCGGTTCCGCGCCGAGCGCGATGCGAATTCCAATCTCGTGCGTGCGTCTCGACACCGCATACGTGATGACGCCGAATATCCCCACCGCGGCCAAGAGCACGGCCACCGCCGCGAACGCGGTCAGCAACGTGAGATAGAAGCGCGATTCCGCCGTAGCCGACCGGGCGAGCGCGCTGAAGCTCACGACGGCCGAGATCGGAATGTTGCGTTCGTCGGACCTGATTGCGCCGCTGATCGCCGCGACAGAAGCACTCGCGTCGCACTCGACGCGCCGGCACGCCACGCGCGCGACGAGGGTCATGGTGCGTGATGCGCCGAGGCCGTTCACGTAGCGCGGCTGTTGCGCGAAGGGAAGGAACATCTCCTCCTCCGCCGGCGCGGTCAGCGACTCGCCCACGTGATTCTTCACGACGCCAACGACCGTGACCCAGTTGGAATCGTCGAGCGAGATGCGGCGGCCGATCGGATCGAGTCCCGGCCAGTGCTTCTTCGCCATGAACTCGTTGATGACCACGACCCTGGGCGCAGCCGCGCGGTCCATTCCCGAGATGTCTCGGCCGCGGAGAACTGGAATTCGCATCGTCGCGAAGTAGTTCGGGAACACGACGCGATACGTCGCCGTCGGCCATTCGTTCGGGCGCGGCCGCGGCTGTCCTTCGACGCGAAACTGGAACCCCCACATGTCGCCGTCGAACGGCCGATGGTTGATGTAGCTCGCCGATACGACGCCAGGCACGCCGCGCACTCGCTCGAGCGAGCTCTCGTAGAACGCCGCGTGGCGCGTGCTGTCCGCGGCGGGCGTGCCCGCGGTGGAAACGATCATCGACACGACGTTCCGCGGATCGAAGCCCGGGTCGATTCGCTGCATCGCGACCAGCGTGCGAATCATCAGCCCCGCGCCGACGAGCAGGACCAACGCCAGCGCGAACTCCGACGCGACCAGCGCGTCTCGAGCGCGCGATCGTGCTCGGCCGCCGCTCGACGCACGATCGCCGTCGCGAAACGTTTCGGCCAGATCCACTCGCGATGCGCGAATGGCGGGAAGAAGACCGAACGCCACGACGGTCGCGGCGGAAATCCCAAACGCGATCAGGAGCACCGAGCCATCGACCGTCAACGTGGTCACGCGCGGTATGATGGCCGGACCAGCTGCGACCAACGCGCGGACTCCCCAGATCGCGAGCGCGACGCCGCCGAGTCCGCCCAAGGCGGCTAGCACGCAGCTTTCGGCGAGCAGTTGGACGACGACACGTCGGCGCGTCGCGCCGAGCGCGGTGCGTACGGCGATCTCTCGCTGGCGCGAGGCGGCTCGCGCCAGCAGCATGTGTGCGACGTTGGTGCACGCGATGAGGAGCACGAAGCTCACGGCCACGAGCAGCGTGAGCAGCGGCGTCCGGATGTCGCCGACGACTTTCTCTTTGAGGGGCGTGATCACGACGTTCTTGTTGGTCCCCGGGTCGCTCGCCTCGAGGCGCGCGGTCACGGCGCGCAAGTCTGCGCGCGCCTGCTCGAGGGTGACGGTCGGCGCGAGCCGCGCGAAGACGCGCAGGCTTCGTCCGTCGTTGATTCGCCCCGCGAGCGCGAGCGGCGCCCACAGCTCGGAGTGCGTTGCCCAGAACGGCGCGAATTGAAACGACTTTGGCATGACACCGACGATCGTGTACCGCGATCCGCTGAGGGACAGCGAGGTCCCAAGTACGTCGCGGCGTCCGCCGAACATTCGCTGCCACAGTCCGTAGCCGAGCACGACGACGTGCTCGTTCCCGGTTTGCTCGTCCGCGACTGTAAAGACGCGACCGAGTGCCGGCCCGACGCCGAGCATCGGAAACATGCGGGTGGTGACGCGCAGCCCCATCACCTGCGTCGGGTTGTCGCGGCCGGTCAGGTCCGGTGTCCAATACTCCGCGGCGGCCATGTCGGAAAAGCTGCGGGTCTGCGATCGCCAATCGTCGAAGTTTCGCGGCGACGCCGGATTGCGGCCGTCGTGGAGGAGCACGACGAGGCGGTCGGCGTCGACATACGCCAGCGGGCGCAGAAGCACAGAGCGCACGACGCTCAGGATCGCGGTCGTCGCGCCGATCCCGAGGGCGAGCGCGAGCACCGCGCCAACGGTGAACGCGGGCGTATTGCGCAGACCGCGCGCGGCAAACCGCAGGTCGCGCCCGACCGCGTCAACGCCCGACCGGAGGGAAGGGAGAGACATGCCGCATAGACATCCGGCGCCGAGAAAGGGTTGGTTTTGCGGTGCCTGGGCGGCTGAGGCGCTACTCGCACCGAGCAGGGAAGAATTGAACGCGGATTCCGCGGATTTGAAACGACAATTGCCGCAGATGAATCAGGGTTGTTCCCCCCGATTCATCCGCGGCAATCGCGGTTTCAATCCGCGGCAATCTGCGTTGAAATTGTTCCGACCCACCGCGTGGCTCGGTTACGGCTCCGGAACCTTCGGCACCGTGTAGACCTTCTTGAGCCCCTCGAGGTATTCGGTGTGTAGCCCGCGGATCGTCTCGAACTCGTGCTTGACCATCGTGCGATAGTCGGCACGCGTCGCGAAATCGTAGAGGAGCGCGGCCATCGCTTGCGCGTCGGTGACGAAGCCGCGATGTCCGACCGGGGACGTCGCGTCGGCGAGCATTTCGTACGTATGGTTCGGCGCCGTCGACGTCATCGCGCTGAATTCGCCGCCCGGAATGGCGCTGGACACGCTTCCTGTCTCTTCATAACCCTGCGGTTTGCCCGGCTCCGGCTGCACGTTCTGCCCGCCGTACTTCTTGAGATATCCGAACGCGACCTCGTTGATCGATCCGATGCTCACGCCGTCGCGATTCTGGCCGTAGTGGTCGATCTTGACCTTGGTCCCCGTCTCGAGCGCGGCGGCGCGCGCCGCGTCGTCGACGATTTGCAACTCCTGCGCGAGGTAGACCTCGTCCGGATAACGGATGTAGAAATCGGCCGCGGTCTTGTCCGGTACGACGTTGGGCGCCGCGCCTCCTTCGGTGATCACGCCCTGGATGCGCGCCTCGGGACGCATGTTGCTGCGCATCGCGTCGATGTTGTTGAACAAGTGGATCACCGCGGTCAGCGCGTTGCGTCCGTTCCACGCCGTGAGCTGGTGCGCCGGCGCGCCGCTGAACGTGTACTTCACGCCGTCGATGTTCATGCAGCACGTGCCGAAACCCGGCGCCGGTCGGCTCGTCACCGTCGTCGAGTGGCTGCGGACGAGAATGTCCACTCCGTCGAAGACGTGCGACGTGAACATCACGGTCTTCGCGTTGGGCGGCATCATCTCTTCGCCCGGCGTGCCGAATACGGTCACCGTTCCCGGCGTCCTGGTCTTCGTGAGATACTCGGCGATCGCGACGGCGGCGGCGATGCCGATCGGCCCTTGCGTGCTGTGCTGGTCGCCGTGGAACGCGCCCTTCGTGCCGCGCAGCGCGTCGTACTCGAGAATGACGCCGAGGTTGGGAGAGCCGGTCGACTTGGTATACCGCGCGATGAACGCCGTCGGGAGGCCGGGCGTTCCCATCTGCACCGTGAAGTCGTGCTTCTTGAGATAGTCGACGAGGATCTCGACCGACCGCTTCTCCTCGAAGCCGATCTCCGGGTGACGTGTGATGTCGTCGCCCATCGCGAGAAGCTCGGTGTCCATGAGCTCCTTCGCTCTCGCCGCGACTTGATCGCGCGCCGGATTCGGGCCGGTGAGCTTGGCGACGAGCGCGGGGAGGTTGAGCGACTTCTCGAGCGAGTCGAGCTTGTGGACGACGTCGCGAGCGGCGTCGCGTTCGGTGGGCGTCTCCTGCGCCGCCGCGCCGGACAGCGCGGCGAAGCAGAGAAGCGCGGCGCAGCATCGCGAGCGAATCATGCGGTGTCCTCCGGTAGAAGACGGATCAGACGTAGCGCGCCACGGCCATCGCGATCACGGCCGTGAGGAGCATCGGGAGCACGACCTTGGAGCCCGACGTCACTTTGTCACGGAGCGCCATGAGCTGCGCGGTCTGCTCCGGCGACGGCGGCGCTCCCTGAGCGTCGATCGTGCGGAACAACTTCGCCATACCCGACGCGGACCGGCCCACAACGCCGCCGCCATAAATCACAGCGACGAGGCCGGCGACGCCACCGATGCCGAGCGTCATTCCCATGTGCGACGAGTAGAAGGCGCCGTTGGAACCTGCGGCGTCGCGCCAGTACATGAGCAACCCGGAGAGCACGGTGAGTCCGCCAAGCGAAGGGAAATACGGTCCGAACTTGGTGTTCACCAACAAGTGTTTCATGACGCCCCCGCCGGCGGGTCCGGTTGCCTGTACCGATGGCACCAGGAACCACGCCAACATGGCGACGCCGCCGACCCACAGCACTCCCGAGAAAACGTGAAAAAGACGCAAAACAATCATCGTCGGCTGCATGCGTCTGCCTCCAAAGCAGATGGTTGAGTTTGTCAGATACGATCGAACAACACGATTCCCGAAAACCTCTTGAACTGCTCGCGCACTTTGGCCGAGCGAAACCGCCCGAGGAGCCGCCAGAGCCACATCATGGGCATTTCGCGACGCAGTCGGTACGCTTCCTCCATCGAGGAACGAAACTCCACTTCGCGCCAACCAAACGGCTCGAAAAACTTCGTGTTCTCATCCGGCGCGAATTGGAACGGCGCGTTGACGTTCCCCATCGACTTGCCCCAGTAGCGCTGCATGATCTTGAGCAGCTCCGGCCGCGCCAAGTCGATCAGCCACGAGTGGAAGCTCGGCGGGCGATGGAGGTCGGCGGCCAGCGCGCCAACCTGCTCGGTCGTCAGATAGATGAGAAGCCCTTCGGTGACGACGAGGGTGCGCCGCGACTGAGCGCCGAGCCGGGCGAACAGCTCTTCGCGAACGGCGGGCTCGCGGAGATCCGCGCGGACCGCATCGTAGCGGCATCCGGGCTTTTCGCCGCGCATGATCCCGAGCTTGTAGTCCAGAATGCCGGGCAGGTCCACGTCGACCCACCGAAGGTCGGCCGGGAGCTTCATGCGCCAGGGGCGCGCATCGAGCCCAGCCGCAAGGTTCACGATCTGGTCCGTCCCCGCCCGGATCTGTGCCTCGATGATCTCGTCGAAGACGGCTGTGCGAACGATCATCGCCCACGCCATCTGGCGGCCGCGCTTCATCGAGTCGACGATCGCCTCCCCCTTTTCCCCTGCCAGACGGGCGGCAAACGGGTCTTGGAAAAGGGCGTCGGGCCGGGACGTCTCCATGGCGCGATAGACCGCCACCCATCTGGCGGTATCGGAGACGTTCTCGATGTGGGGGCGGGGCGGGGCGGCAACCATCCACTGGAGATTGGGCCGTGCGGCGCGAAGCGTCAACCGGCCTGTCAAGGTTTTGGGCTGGACGCGCGTGGGTACGGAGGCGATGCTTACCCGTCTCTTTCCCCAGACCTATGCGTCGCTCCTCCATGGTATTCGCGGCCGCGATCGCGGCCTCCGCCGCGTTCAACGCCGGCGCCCAAACGCGCATGTTGCGCACTCCCACCGTGAGCAAGACCCAGATCGCGTTCGCCTATGCGAACAACATCTGGGTCGTCGACAAGAGCGGTGGAATCGCTCGTCGCATAACGAGCTTCCAGGGCACGACCGAGAATCCGAAGTTCTCGCCCGACGGAAAGCTGCTCGCGTTCAGCGCCCAGTACGGCGGGAACGTCGACGTTTACGTCGTCCCCGCGGAGGGCGGTGAGCCCAAGCGACTCACGTGGCACCCGGGCGCCGACATCGTCGAAGGATGGACGCCTGACGGCAAATCGATCGTCTTCAACTCGGCGCGCGCCACCGCGGCCCCGAGCGCGGCCCCGCGGTTTTGGACGGTGCCGGTCGAAGGCGGCGTCGAGACGCCGATGGCGTTGCCCCGAGCCTACCAGGGCAAAATCTCGCCCGACGGCCGCCGCGTCGCGTACAGAATGAACAACTCGTGGGACGAAGAGCGCCGCAACTACCGCGGCGGACAGAATCGTCCCATTTGGATCGTCGACCTCAAGACGTTCGCGCTCGACACCACGCCGAACGTCGCGTCCGATCTCATCGTCGCGCAGGCGGGTTCGCCCCGCGGCTCGTCGCACTTCTCGGCGCCGTCGCAGCCGGAATCCAAGAACATGGATCCGGTGTGGGTCAACGACGAAGTCGTCGACTTCATCTCGGACCGCGATGGTGTCGCGAACGTGTGGAGCTACGACACGAAGGCGAAGAAGCTCACGCAGTCCACGCACTTCACGAACTTCGACGTGAAAGCGATCGACGCGGCGTCGGACGGCAGCGCGGTCGTCTTCGAGCAGGCGGGTGACATCCACCTTCTCGATCCGAAGAGCGGCAGCGAACACGTGGTGAACATCACGGCCGCCGGCGACTTCGCCTGGATGATGCCGCAGTGGAAGGACGTGACGGCGAGCATGAGCAACCTCGCGCTCTCTCCGACCGGCAAGCGTATCGCGGTCGAGGCGCGCGGCGAGATCTTCACGATCCCGGCCGAGCGCGGCGACGTCCGCGACCTCACGAATTCGAGCGCGTCCGCGGAGCGCGAGCCCGCGTGGTCGCCCGACGGCAAGCAGATCTCGTACTTCAGCGACAAGTCCGGTGAGTACGCGCTGTACATCGAGTCGCAGGACGGGCTCACCCCGGCGCGCGAGATCAAGATCCCGACGACCGGCCACTTCTACACGGCGTCGTGGTCGCCCGACGGCAAGCGGATCATGTTCCACAGCGCGGACCTCAAGCTGTGGGTCGTCGACGTCGCGACCGGCCAGGCGAAGGTCGTGGGCAACGATCCGTGGATGGTGCCGACGCGAACGATGAATCCGGTGTGGTCGCCGGACGGCAAGTGGATCGCGTACGCGAAACATCTCAACTCGCTGTATCACGCGATCGAGGTCGTGAACGTCGAGACGGGCGTCTCGAAGCAGGTGACCGACGGACTCGCCGACGCCGTGTCGCCGTCGTGGGACGCGAGCGGCAAGTATCTCTGGTTCCTCGCGTCGACCGATTTCGGTCTCAAGTCGCAGTGGCTGGACATGACGAACTACGACCACACGGAGACGTTCGGCCTCTACGCGGCCATGCTGCGCAAGAGCGACGCGTCGCCGTTCCTTCCCGAGAGCGATGAAGAAGGTGCGCCGACCGGCGCGACGCCCGGTGGATTCGGCGGCGGCGGTCGTGGCGGTCGCGGCGGCGGCGCCGGCGCGGCTGGTGCCGACAGCGCGGCTGGCGGCGAACAGTCAGCGCGTCCGGCTCCACGTGCGCCGATGCCCACGGTCACGATCGACTTCGACGGCCTCGAGCACCGCATTCTCACCGTGCCGGGCGTTCCGGAACGCCAATACTCGAACTTGAAATCAGGCGTCGCCGGAATGGTATACTTCCTCGAGGCGGCCGCGGGTGGCGGCGGTGGCCGGGGCGCAGGTGGTACGGGTGCGACGCTGCACCGCTACTCGCTGCGCGACCATCGCGACGTTTCGTTCGTCACGGGCGCGGCCGACTATGACGTGAGCCTCGGCGGACACAAGCTCGTGTATCGAGGCGGTGGCGGAGGCGGGGGTCGGGGCGGCCGGGGTGGCGCGCCCGGCGCGGGCGGCGGACCACAGCTCTTCCTCGTCGACGCGGACCGCAATCCGCCGCAGGCTGGCCAGGGCCACGTGACCGCGGATCTTCGCGCGTTCATCGACCCGAAGCAGGAGTACAAGCAGATATTCGACGAGGCGTGGCGCAACCAGCGCGACTACCTCTATGTGCCGAACGAACACGGCGCGGATTGGCCGAAAGTGAAGGAGATGTACAGCCAGTTCCTTCCCTTCGTGAACCATCGGGCGGATCTCAACTACCTGATCGACATGATGGGAGCGGAGGTCTCGATCGGTCACTCGTACGTGCGCGGCGGCGACATGCCCGACGTTCCGGCCGCGGTCCCTGGCGGACTGCTCGGCGCCGACTTCGCCATCGAGAATGGCCGGTATCGCATCACGAAGATCTACGACGACGAAGAGTGGAACACCGATCTTCGCGCACCGCTCGCCGCGCCGGGAGTGGACGTGCGCGTCGGCGACTACATCCTCTCGATCAACGGACAGGATCTGAAAGCGCCGGACAACATCTATCGCCTGCTCAACGGAACAGCGAATCGTCAAACGACGCTCGTCGTGAGCGCGACGCCGACGCCGGATGGTGCGCGGCACGTCACGGTCGTTCCGGTCGCGAACGAGCAGGGGCTGCGCACGCGAGCCTGGATCGAAGCGAACCGCCGCACGGTGGATTCGCTCTCGCATGGCCAGCTCGCCTACGTCTATCTGCCCAACACCGGCCAGCCGGGCTATACGAGTTTCAACCGCTACTACTTCGCGCAGCAGGACAAGAAGGGCGCGATCATCGACGAGCGGTATAACGGCGGCGGCCAGGCGGCGGACTACATCATCGACGTGCTGCAGCGCGACTACGACGGCTACTTCAACAACGTGGCCGGCGATCGCATGCCGTTCACCAGCCCCGCCGCCGGCATCTGGGGCCCGAAGGTCATGATCATCAACGAAATGGCGGGATCAGGCGGCGACTTGATGCCGTACATGTTCCGCTATCGCAAGATCGGAACGCTCGTCGGCAAGCGCACGTGGGGCGGACTCGTTCACACCGCCGACACGCCGCCGTTCGTCGATGGCGGATCGGCGATCGCGCCGCGCGGCGGATTCTTCGCCCGCGACGGCAAGTGGGCAGTGGAGAACGAAGGCGTCGCCCCGGACGTCGACGTCGAAAACACGCCGAAGGAAGTGATCGGCGGCCACGACCCGCAGTTGGAAGCAGCAGTCGCCGAAGCGATGAAGCAGCTGGCCGCGCATCCGGTGGATCGTGCGACGAAGGAGCCGCCGCCGCCGACGTGGGGCAAGCGCGTGAAGCCGCCGGCCTGAGGACCGCGCCGGCTCGATGAGCCTCCGCGAGGAGCTTCAGCACTCGCTCGGTGGTTCGTACTCCATCGAGCGAGAGCTCGGCGGCGGCGGGATGTCGCACGTCTTCGTCGCCACCGAGACCGCGCTGAACCGCAGAGTCGTCGTGAAAGTGTTGTCGTCCGAACTGGCTGCCGGTCTTTCGGGAAGCCGGTTCGAGCGGGAGATCCGGCTGGCGGCGGCGCTTCAGCAGGCGAACATCGTCCCGCTATTGTCGGCCGGCGAGCTCGACGGCCGTCCGTACTACACAATGCCGTTCGTCGATGGCTTGTCGCTCCGACACCGGTTGTCGTCGGGCCGTCTGCCGATCGGCGAGGTGATCAGCGTGCTGCGCGACATCGCGCGGGCGCTGGCCTACGCGCACGAGCGCGGCGTCGTCCACCGCGACATCAAGCCGGACAACGTGCTGCTCTCCGGCGACGCGGCGATGGTGACCGACTTCGGCATCGCCAAAGCGTTGATTCGCGCGAGCACGATGACGCCAGACGCCGACGGCGCGGCGAACGCCGAGGCATCCGTCGTCACGCAAATCGGCACGGCAATCGGCACGCCGGCGTACATGGCGCCGGAACAGGGCGTCGGCGATCCGAGCACGGACCATCGCGCCGATCTCTACGCCCTCGGCTGCCTCGGCTACGAGCTCCTGTGCGGAGAGACGCCGTTCCACGCGCGGCCGATCCATCAGACGTTTCTCGCGCACGTGAACGAGACGCCGGTTCCGATCGGCGACAAGCGGTCAGACTGTCCACCAGGGCTCGCCCGCCTGGTCATGCAATGCTTGGAAAAGGATCCTGTCCGGCGTCCGCAGTCGGCGCGCGAGGTGCTGCAAGCGCTCGACAACGTCAGTACGCCGACGCCCGCGATTCGGCGGTCCGCTCGCGCGAGCAGCGGTCGGTTCATCGCGATCGGTGTGGCGGTGCTCGTCGTGGTCGTCGCCGCCGTCGCGCTGATTCGGCGTCGCGCGCCGGTGAACACCGCTCCCGCGATCGGAATCCGCACGCTCGCCGTGCTTCCCTTCGCGAACGTTGGTGGCGATTCGACGCAGGACTATCTCGCGGACGGCATGACCGACGAGTTGGCGACTGCGTTCGGCAAGCTGCCTGGCGTTCGCATCGCCTCGCGCACCGCGACCTATCGGTACAAGAACCAGGTGAGAAGTCAGGCGGGGCTCGACGCTCGGGAGGTCGGCCGAGCGCTCTCCGTGGAATTCGTGCTCACCGGCTCGATTCGCTTCGCGGGCCGGCAGCTTCGGGCGTCCGCGCAGCTCGCCGACGCGGCGACCGGTCAAGAAATCTGGTCCGACGTCTTCCTGCGCGACCCCAAGGACCTGTTCGCGTTGCAGAGCGATCTCGCGCGTGAGATCACACACGCGCTTGCGCCGCGGCTGTCGAGCCGCGCCGCGGCAACGGCGACTTCAGCGCAGGTGGCACAGGGCACGAACGACAACGACGCGTACGACCTTTACCTGCGCGGTCGATTCCTCCTTGGCGCGCGCCACAACTTGCCGCGCGCCGTCGAGTTGTTTCAACAAGCGATCGACAAAGACTCCTCCTTCGCGCGAGCGTACGCCGCGCTCGGTGAGACGCTGGAGTACCTGCCGTACTTCAACGGCATGCCTGCCGACAGCGTGCGGCTTCGCGCGATGCGGGCGGCGGAGCGCGCCCTGATGATCGACAGCACGCTCGCCCAGGCGCACATCGCGCTCGGACTGGCGCGCATGCATGCCTACGAGTGGAGCGAGGCCGGCGATGAGTTTCGCCACGCGATCGCCGCCGACTCGAACGACGTCGCCGCCCTCACGCAATACACACGCTACCTGCTCTACGTCGGCCGCCCGGCCGAGGCGCTCGACGTGATCACTCGGGCGGCGGCTCTCGAGCCGTTCTCGCCGGTGGTCGCGGCGTGGAAGGTCCACTCGCTCTCGTTACTCGGACGCCATGCCGAGGCGCTGG
>Ga0157372_10001743_pt1 | contig 23591 bp, 22 predicted proteins | sample C55metaG_FD_115307 | JGI IMG/M metagenome (GOLD analysis project Ga0157372, IMG submission 115307) | Corn rhizosphere microbial communities from Kellogg Biological Station, Michigan, USA - C5-5 metaG | ecosystem: Host-associated > Plants > Roots > Rhizosphere > Soil | place: USA: Michigan... | reverse complement strand
CGCACTGACGTGACCGCTCCTGTCGTATCGCCGGGCGCTGGCAAGTCGCGCCGGCCGGTAGCGCCCACTCCGCTCAAGGCCCTCCTGCCGCGCATTCGCCCGTATCGCGGCCGCATCGCCGTGTGCGCGGTGTGCCTCGTCATCGCCGCCGCCGTGGGGCTGGCCTTTCCGGCCGTGGTGCAGCGCCTGCTCGACGCGGCGTTCCAGAAGCATGACCGCGACCTGCTGGACCGTATCGCGCTGTTCCTCGTTGGCGCGTTCGCGCTGCAGGGGCTGATGAACTTCGTGCAGGTGTACCTGCTCACGAGCACCGCGGAGCGCGTGGTGGCGAAGCTGCGCGAGGACGTGTTCGCGCATCTCGTGCGACTCTCGCCGGGGTTCTACACCGAGCGACGCTCGGGCGAATTGACGAGCCGCATCTCGTCGGACCTCGCCGTGCTGCAGACGCTGATGGCGACGTGGATCTCCGAGCTGTCGCGGCAGTCGCTGTTCCTCGTGGGGGGATTGATCCTGCTCACGCTGACGCATCCGCGCCTCACGACGACCACGCTCGCCGTGGTGCCGGTGGTCGTGGGCTCGGCATTCTTCTTCGGACGTCGCCTGCGGCGCGCCAGCACGGGCGTACAGGACAAGGTGGCGGAAGCGATGGGAACGGCCGACGAGGCGTTCTCGCAGATCCGCACCGTGCAGAGCTTCGTGCGCGAACGGGAAGAAGTGAAGCGCTACAGCGGACTGCTGAGCGAGGTGGTGGATCGCGCCGTGGAGCGCGCCATGCACCGCGCGCTGCTGTTCGGTGTGGTGGGTTTCGTCGCCTTTGCCGGCGTGGTGGCGGTGCTGTGGCAGGGCGGCCAGCTCGTGCTCGAGGGCGCGCTCACACCGGGCGCGCTGGTGAAGTTCCTTCTCTATGCCATCACGGTGGCGGCGGCCGTGGGGTCGCTCGCGTCGCTGTTCGGGAGCTACCAGGAAGCGGTGGGCGCGGCGCAGCGCGTGTTCGACCTGCTGCAGATGCAACCGACCGTCGCCGAACCAGAAGTCGCGACGCCGCTGGTGCGACCGGTACGCGGGGCCGTGTCGCTGCAGCACGTGGACTTCCGGTACACACCCGAGCTTCCGCTGGCACTGGAGGACGTGACGTTCGACATCGCGCCGGGCGAAGTGGTGGCGCTCGTCGGCCCGTCGGGCGCGGGCAAGACGACGATTGCCTCGCTCATCCCGCGCTTCTGGGACGTTACGGGCGGCCGCATCACGCTCGACGGCGTCGACGTGCGCGACCTCTCGTTCGCCGACCTGCGCGGCTCGATCGGTCTCGTGCCGCAGGAACCAGCGCTGTTCAGCGGCTCGGTGCGGGACAACATCGCGTACTCGCGCCCCGACGCGAGCGATACGGACGTGCTGCAGGCGGCGCGCGCCGCGCACGCGATGGAATTCGTCGAGCGGTTGCCCGAGGGACTGAACACGCTGGTGGGCGAGCGCGGCGTGAAGCTCTCAGGGGGCCAGCGCCAGCGCATCGCCCTGGCGCGGGTATTCCTCAAGGACCCCGCCGTGGTCGTGCTCGACGAAGCGACGAGCAGCCTGGACAACGAGAGCGAGCGCCTTGTGGAAGAAGCGATGGAAGAGCTCCTCACCGGCCGGAGCACCCTGATCATCGCCCACCGACTGCGCACGGTCCGTCGCGCCGATCGAGTGCTGGTGCTGGAACGCGGGCGAATCGTGGAAGCGGGGACGCACGAAACGCTTTCGGTCGGCGCGGGCGTCTACGGACGGCTCTACCGGGCGGAGCTGCGGTAACGGCAGCGGAAGAGCAACCGGAAGGGGACAAGGCGGGAACTGCCTGGAACGGCAGGATGCTTTCCTCTCTCGGCAAGCCTCCGCGCGCCCGGTAGCGTCCGGATCTCGTTCCGATCAATTCAGGAACTTTGGTCGTTGGGCCGGTCTCGGCGCACGGATCCGAGATTTGCGAAGCGACCGATCCTGCCCTTTCCGGCCGTATCCGTAGTGTCCGCTCCTCCCGCTGTTCGAGCCCCGGCGAGAAGAGCAAAGGCCCGACAGGGGCTGTCACTCCTTCGGATACCGCGAAGGAGCTACTTGCCTTCCAGCACGATCTCCGCCTTCGCCTGGCCGCCGGCTGTCACTTCGATGGGCTGCTCGTGCTTGCCGGTGCGCTCGTGCCAGACGGCGAGGGTGTACTTCCCGGGCGGCACCCCTTCGATGCTGAACTTGCCGTCCGGCGCCGTGACCGCGAAGTAGGGATTGTCGAACACCGCGATGTACGCGCGGGGCCACGCGTGGTCGGCGTCGTGCACGATCACGAGGCCCGGCGAGGCGAAGGGCAGGTTCGTCGGGATCACCTGCTCGTCGCGGCCGAGCAGCACGGACGTGCGCGCTCCGGTGTCGCCGGCGGCGATGAAGCGCAGGTGCTGACGGAAGACATCGTGGCCGATGACGTTGAGCCCGCTGCCCGTCACGGCGCCCTGGACACGCGGATCGAGGCGGCAGTTCAGGCTCTCCAGCTCCAGTCGCCGCTCGATGGGGAGTGCCTTGCCGCTGCGCACCCCCTCGATCCACACCACCACGTTGCCGAGTCCGGTGCTGTCCTTCGTGATCACCGAGCTGTCGGCGATCGTGGCGCCGCAGAGAGCGCTGTCGGCGCCCGTAGGCGCCGGTGGCAGCGGCTGGAGCGGCGACTTCAACCGCACCGTGCCACTCACCGTGCCCGGCGACGCGACGTTCACCACCTTGTACGCCGCATCCGGCTTGTCGATCACCACCGGACCGGCCGCTGCCACCTCGTCGACATCACCCTTCGCCGACCCCTTTCTGGTCGTCGCCCCAGCGCCGCCGGCGTCGCCGCAGGCGGTGAGTAGCAGTGACGAGACGACGAGGATGACGGGCAGGCGTAGCGCGGCGTCGCGCGGGGTGGCAGCGGTCACGATATCTGGATGAGCGTTCGGGATGTGACGGCCACGAAGGGCAAGGCGCGAGCCAGAACCGCGGTTTGTCGGCTTCCCGGTTCTTCGTCTGAAGAACCGACGAACCGTCTCCTCAGACCACGATCAGGTCGCGCTGATAATCGGTCGGGGTGATCACGGCACGACCGGGCTGGATGAATGCGTTCACCTCGCTGCGCACGCCGATCTCGCCCGGAATGTAGATGCCGGGCTCGATGGAGAAGCCCACGCCGGCGATCAGCAGCCGCTCCTCGCGCGACTCGAGGTTGTCGAGGTGCGGGCCCGCGCCGTGGAGCGACCGCGCGTCGATGGAGTGCCCGGTGCGATGGGTGAAGTACTGGCCGTAGCCGCGCGACTCGATGACCTTGCGCGCCGCGTCGTCGACGTCGGCGCCACGCAGTGGCTCGTTCGCCGCGACCGTCTTCTGCACGAGGGCGATCGCCGCGTCGCGCGCGTCGCGCACGGCCGCCCAGATCTCCTGCGTGCGCTGCGCCGGCTCGCCGAGTGTCGCCATCCACGTCTGGTCGGCGTAGATGCCGCCCGGCTCGGTGGCCCACAGGTCGATCAGCAGTACGTCGCCCCGCACGATCTCACGGGGACGCTCGGCTGACGGCTCGTAGTGCGGGTTCGCCGCATTCGCGCCCGCCGACACGTTCGGCCCGTGGTCCGCGGTGACTCCGGCGCGCGCAAACTGCTGGCGCATCCACTCCATGAGCTCGTGCTCGGTGATCGGCCGCTTCGTGTGCGACCGCTCGCCGGCGAGCGCGAACGCATCGAGCGCCACCTGGCGGATGATCTCCGCCGCGCGGAGGTGCGACGCGATCTGCTCGTCGGTCCACGCGGCGTAGAAGCGCGACACGAGCTCGCCCGACGAGACGACCTCCTTCGCCCCCGCCTCGCGGATCATGTCGAGCACGCCGGCCGGCACGCGATCGAGGTACGGCACGGCGTCGCCCGGTGAGTATTCCATCGCCACGCGCCGGTCGCGCACGACGGCGCTCACCCGCGATTCCAGCTCGCGCCATGAGCTGTAGATGTCGCGCGGCCATTCCTTCGGCCACTTCCGCCATGGTCCCGGTTCGATGGCGTGCCCCAGGGCGCTCGGCGCCCCTTCGGCGGGAATCCAGACGAAGATCCGTCGCGTCACCATTCCCTCGAGGCCAAGCATTCCGCCCGCCACGGGATTGAGGCCCTGGAAGTCGAACAGCAGCCAGCCGTCGATGCCGGCGTCAGCGAGTGCGCGCTGGATCGTCGGAAGGGTGTCGCGATTCAGCATCTCTGGACCTCGAAGGGGTGATTCACTCGGGGATCACGCCGTGGCGCCGCGCCAGTCGGCGCGCCACTCGCACGATCCTTCGCCGCGACCTTCGCAGCGTGTATGCTCCACGGCTCCGGTGTCGCCGACGAGCAGCTTGAGCAGCTCGCGCAGCGTGGACTCGTAGAACGCGCAGCCGATGCCGCCGGGCGCCACGCCGAGCGTGATGGAGCGCGGCACCTCGAGCAGGATGTAGGTGCCCACGCGGCGCACGTTCGCGTTGAGGTAGCGCTTGGCGATCTTGCGTACGCGGCGCAGCGCCATCGGCCGCGAGATGAACGCAGGAAGCACGTGCATCATCGTGCGGCTGATGGATGGCACGGTCCGGTACGCTTCGTGTGCCAGATAGCGGCCGGCAGCGCGCAGCACGGCTTCGGCGTCGGGTCGACGACCGATCAGTCGCGCGAGCGCAACGACTTCGTCCTGCGCCGGCCGATGATTGCGTCGCACGGCGTCGGTGTAGCGCTTGATCTGGACGTAGACCGTATCACTCAGTCCGAAGCGCTTGTTGCGGAGCTCGTCGACGAATTCGGCTTCGAGCACTCCCTCGGGAGTGTCAACGTCGCGAACGGCTTCGAGGAGGCTGAGCGGGAGGAGGGCGTCGACCGTGGCGAGCATGGTACGTCGAGGAAAGGCAGACGAGCAAGGTAGCGGGAAAGGGGGGGTGGGCTCAATGGCTACTTCAGCGAAGACGACGGCGAGTACTTCGTACCGGGGAGTTCGTACCAGCTCCCGGGCCGCTGGCCGCCGGATATGGATGACGGAGAACGGTCTTGCCCGAAAAACGACCGGGCGTCGCACCGCCGAACTGCCGCTACACTGAAACCCGATACTTCTCACTCGTCACCGCTCCAATGCTCCTTGCTCTCCTCGTCGCCCTGCTGATCTCCGCGCTCGCACTCACCGCCGGGGCGTTGACCACCTCGGGGGCGATTGCAGCGACGGCGGTGGGCGCGTCGTGCATCCTCGCCGGTTGGGGCTGGGCGGCGCTGCTCATCGTGTACTTCGTCGTCGCCATCGCGTTCTCCAGGCTCGGCGCCGACGCAAAGGCGCGGCGCACCGGTGGCGTGGTCGCCAAGGCCGGACGACGCGACGCCGTGCAGGTGGTGGCCAATGGTGGCGTGTTCGCGCTGGCGGCCTTCCTGTCCACGCACGCGGCGGGGACGCTGGCCATCGCTCTTGCTGCGGCCGCCGTCGGCGCCCTCGCCGCCTCGGCCGCCGATACACTGGCCACTGAGATCGGCACGCTCGTCGGAGGCGAGCCGCGGTCGGTGATCGGCTGGCGTCTCGTACCGACAGGGACGTCCGGTGGCGTGACGGCTGCCGGCTCTCTCGCGCTGATCGGCGGCGCGCTCCTCGTGGCGCTCGCAGCGTGGCGCCTCGGCCTGACCCCGCACGCGATCGCGGCCGCGGTCGGTGGAATCCTCGGCGCGGTGGCCGACTCGCTGCTCGGTGCCCTCGTCCAGGAGCGGCGCCATTGTCCTCGCTGCGATCTCGCGACCGAACGTCGCGTGCACGATTGTGGGACGGTCACCGACCTCGCCGGCGGCCTGCCCTGGCTCGACAACGATCTCGTGAACCTGTGCGCGACGATCGTCGGTGCGGCGGTGGCCGCCACGCTCGCCGTCGTCTAGCCTTCCTGAGTGCAGCTGAAGCGGGATCGAACGGAATACGACGTCATCGTCGTCGGTGGCGGGCCGGCGGGCGCCTCGAGTGCCTTCGCGCTCGCCCGCGCCGGCGTTCGCGTGCTCACGCTCGATCGCGCACGCTTCCCGCGCCCGAAGCCGTGCGCCGAGTATCTGAGTCCGCAGGCGTCGCGACTGCTGCACGAGATGGGCGCGCTGGATGCGGTGGAAGCAGCGGGTGCTGCACATCTGGCCGGCATGGTGGTGCGCGCGCCGAATGGTGCGCTCATCCGTGGCGACTTCGCTGCACCGCACGGCTTTCCCGCCTTTCGTGATCGCGGGCTGGCGCTGCGGCGAACGGTGCTCGATCCGATCCTGCTCGACGTCGCGCGGCGCGCCGGTGCGGAGGTGCGGGAGGGCAGCCGCGTCGCGGACGTGGTACGCGATGCGAGCGGGCGTGTGACGGGCGTGCGCGTGCTCGATGCGCATGGCTCCCCGCACGAGCTGCGGGCTCGGATCATCGTCGGCGCCGACGGGCTTCGCTCCGTGGTGTCCACTCGGCTCGGCCTTGCGCGTCGCCGCCGTTGGCCGCGACGGCTCGCCCTCGTTGCGCACTACGACGGCTTCGGCGACGTGGGCGCGTGGGGCGAGATGCACGTGGAGCGCGGCGTCGGCTACGTCGGGCTGGCGGCCGTGGATGGCGGCCTCACCAATGTGGCGATGGTGGTGCCGGCGCGCGCGGCGCGCGAAGTGAGTGCCGACCGCACCGCGTTCTTCGAGCGCTGGCTGCGCGAGCGGCCGCAGCTCGCACCTCGGGTGCGATCGGCGCGTCGGGTCTCACCCGTGCTCGCCACCGGACCGTTCGCGTCGCAGGCGCGGCGGGCCTGGGCACCCGGCGCCGCGCTCGTCGGCGACGCGGCGGACTTCTTCGACCCGTTCACCGGCGAGGGGATCTACGCTGCGCTGCGTGGTGGAGAGCTCCTCGCGCCATTCGCCCTCCGCTCGCTGCGCGCGACCTCCCCGCGCGACGCCGACGCGGCGCTCCGCGACTACGACGACGCGCGCCGCGCCGAGTTCCGCGACAAGTGGACAGTGGAGCGATTGATCGGGTCGGCGATCGGCTTCGCGCCAGCGATCAACTACTTCGGCCGCGTGCTCGAGGCGCGCAAGGACATGGCCGATCTACTCGTCGGCGTGACGGGTGACTTCGTCCCCGCGCGCGAAGTGTTGCGCGCCGGCTACCTGCTGAATCTCTTTCGCCATCCGGGCACTCGCCCCTCCCGTTCCACTCACGACGCATGACGCTCGATCCAGACACCTTCCGCAGTGTGCTCGGCCGCTTCGCTTCGGGAATTACCGTCGTCACCACGCGCGACACCGACGGCCGCGACGCCGGCCTCACTGTGAGCGCCTTCAGCTCGGTGAGCCTGCATCCGCCGCTCGTCCAGGTGTGCGTGGATCAGTCGGCTTCGGTGTATCCCGTACTCGTCGCCTCGACGCACTTCGGCGTGAGCGTTCTCGCCGCCGAGCAGGAAGCGCTGTCGCGCCGTTTCTCCACGCTGGAGTCCATGCATCGCTTCGAGGGGATCGGCTTCTCGCGCGGCGAGAGTGGCGTGGTGCTGCTGGAGGATGCGCTCGCGCACCTGGAATGCCGGATGCACGCCTGCCATCCGGCCGGCGACCACACGATCTTCATCGGCGAAGTGGAGCGGGCGTCGGCGCGCGCCGCGAGGCCCCTGCTCTACTACCGGGGCGGCTACGCCCAGCTGGAGCGCTGAACGTCGCATGCTCGTGCCTCGTCGTCGGCGCGGCTTCGAGCACCTGGACGATCCCGATACGCCTCCCGCGCTGCGCGCACGCTCGCTCCGCGACGTGCGCCGCGCCAACACCCTGCTCGGCGGCACGCACGCCGTGCTCGCCGAACTGTCGCGGGTTCTGCCTGCATTGGGCGAGCGCGCTACGCTGCTCGACGTCGGCACCGGCCTCGCCGACATTCCCGCCCGCGCGGCGGCACGCGCACGCGAGCGGAGCGTCAGGCTCACCACGTTCGCCGTGGACGAAGCCGAATCGCTGTTGCATGCCGCCGCCACGACGATCGACGCCGGTGTCTGTGCCGACGTACGCCTTCTTCCGTTCGCCACCGCCAGCGTCGACGTCGTGACCTGCTCGCAGGTGCTGCACCATTTCACCGACGACGAAATCCCGGCCGTGCTCCATGAGCTGCAACGCGTGGCGCGACGGTACGTAGTGGTGAGCGATCTTCGCCGAAGCTGGGTGGCTGCGCTGGGGTTCTGGGCACTGACGTGGCCACTCGGCTTTCATCCCGTGACCCGTCACGACGGCTTCACCTCGGTGCTCCGCGGCTTCACTCCCGACGAACTGGCTCGACACGTGCGTGATGTCACGGGACGAGCGCCCGATGTCCGCCGGCACCCCGGATTCCGCGTCACCGCAACCTGGAGGTCGGACACATGAGCGCAGGAATTCCGCTGGAACTGGGTCCGATGCCGGCGTCCGCCGAGATGCGCACGGTGGACGAGCGGATCGTGGACGCGCCCCTTGGCCGGATCTTCCATCTCGCCGCGGATGTGGAGCGCTGGCCGGCCCTTCTGCCTCATTACCGGTACGTGCGCTTCGTCGATCGTCGTGCCGACGGCGGTGGCGTGGTGGACATGAGCGCCAACCGGCCGTTCGGACTCGTGCAGTGGCCCACGTGGTGGCAGTCGCGCATGGCGGTGAACGCGCCGGGCGGTCCACGGATTCCATCCATTCGCTACACCCACGTGGCCGGAGTGACGCGCGGCATGGAAGTGGAGTGGACATTCGAGGAGATGGGCGGCATGACGCGCGTTCGGATCGTGCATCTCTGGGACGGACCATCGTCCGTGCCGGTGCTGGGCGGCCCTGCTGCAACGCTGGTGATCGGGCCGGTGTTCGTGCATGGTATTGCCAGCCGCACGTTGTCGGGACTGGCTGATGTCGCGGAACAGGGACGACTGACTGGATGAACGGGCCGTACAGGTATCACTCGGACTGACCGGGAGGATGGGCGTGGCTGAGCGTCGACGTGTGGCGGTGACGGGAATCGGAGCGATCACGCCAATTGGACTCGGGCGTGAGCGGTTGTGGGACGGGTTGCGCGCGCAGCGCTCGGCGGTGCGCACCGTGACACGCTTCGACCCCTCGATGTGGCGCAGTCACAACGCCGCCGAGGTGAACGACTTCGAGCCCACCGATTACTTCGAGCGAAAGAAGGCGAAGCGGCTCGATCGTTACGGCTGCTTCTCCGTCGCCAGCGCGATGCAGGCGATCGACGATGCCGGTCTCCGGCTCGAGAGCGAGAACCGCGAGCGCATCGGCACGATGATGGGCAGCGCGCTCGGCGGCGTACGGTTCGCCGAGGAGCAGTTGGGTGTGTTCCTCACCCAGGGGATCAAGGCGGTGGATCCGGCACTAGCGCTGGTCGTCTTCGGCGGCGCGTCGAGCTGCAACATCGCCATCGAGCTGGGTGTGCAGGGCCCGAACAGCACCAACGGCATGAGCTGCGCGTCGGGAACGATCGCCATCGGCGAGGCGTTCCGCGCCATTCGCGACGACTACGCCGACGTCATGCTCGCCGGCGCGGCCGAAGCGCCGCTCGCCCCGCTCTGCTTCGGCGCCTTCGCCATCATTCGCGCCATGTCCACCCGCAACGACGATCCGGAGCACGCGTCACGTCCGTTCGACCGCGACCGCGACGGTTTCGTGATGGGGGAAGGCGCGGCCGTGCTCGTGCTGGAGGAGCTGGAGCGCGCCATGGCGCGCGGCGCACACATCTACGCCGAGGTGGTGGGCTACGGGACGTCGAACGACGCACACCACATGACGGCACCGCGCCCGGACGGGTCGCAAGCCGCCCGCTCGATGCGGCTCGCGCTCCAGGATGCGCACGTGGACCGCGGCGAGATCGCGTACGTGAACGCGCACGGCAGCTCCACGCCGCTCAACGATCCCACGGAGACGACGGCGATCCGGACGACGTTCGGCGATCACGCCGACCACCTGCAGGTGAGCAGCACCAAGGCGTACTACGGTCACGCCCTCGGCGCCTCGGGCGCCATCGAGGCAGCCATCACCGCACTCGCGCTCGAGCGGAAGTGGCTGCCGCCGACGCTCAATCATCACGTGTCGGCCGACGGCTGCGACCTCGACTACATCCCGCGCGTCGGCCGCTGCGCCGACGTGGAGTACGCGCTGAGCAACAGCTTCGGGTTCGGGGGAATCAACGCGGCAGTGGTGATGAAGCGGCACGAAGGGGTGTAGGCGCCGAGGCTGGGGCCGGCCGCGGCGACGGACTCTTACTCGGCAGCGCATGGCGCAGTAGCGTTGTGCCAGCTGCCGAGCTCCTCACGTCTTGCCAAGGTGACCGCCGATGAAAGGTCTTGCCCTCATGGCGTTGTTGCTCGCCTCCGCCGCCCAGGCGCAGCAGACCGTCGTCTTCAGCACCAACGCTCCTGATGGTCGACTCGGGATGGCTTCGCGACCAGCCGGCGTGAGCGTCTCGGCGCGCGAGGCCGCCGACGACTTCCTGCTGCAGCAGACGACGTCGATCACGAACGCGACGTTCTACGGCCTGCTGCCGACCGGATCGAACGCGCTGGACATCACGAAGGTGAGCGTCGAGATCTACCGGATATTTCCGCTCGACTCGAACGATCCGCCCTCCGGCAACGTTCCGACGCGAATCAACTCGCCCTCCGACGTCGCCTTCGGCACCCGGACGTCCGGGAACGAGCTGACCTACTCCGCGGCTCACCTCGGCTCGTTTACCGTCAATAACTCGGTGGTCGACGGCATCCATCCGTCGCCAAACAGCGGGACGGGCGGTGATGGCTTCGCCACTGGCGAGGAGTTCCAGTTTTCGGTGGACTTCCTCACGCCGTTCGTGCTGCCGGCGGATCACTACTTCTTCGTGCCGCAGGTCGAGCTGTCGAATGGCACCTTCCTCTGGCTCTCTGCGCCGCACCCCATCGTGCCGCCCGGCACGCCGCTGCTACCGGACCTGCAGACGTGGATCCGCAGCTCCGAGCTCGCGCCGGATTGGCTCCGCGTCGGCACCGACATCATCGGTGGAGGACAGATCTTCAACGGAGCGTTCTCCCTCTCGACGACCGTGACGGCCACTCCGGAGCCGTCGACGATCGTGCTGCTCGGGAGTGGACTGCTCATGATCGGCGTCGCGGCGCGTCGTCGACGCGCGGGAAGTGCGTAGGTGCGCAGGTGGTGCGTAGCGACCTACATTGTCCCTGCCTCCAACCTCAAGGAACCACATGCGTGACAGCTGGCGTCACTTCGTCGCCGAGTTCGTCGGCACCTTCGCCCTCGTGTTCGTCGGTGGGGCGGCCATCATGATCGCCGTGCAGACCCAGGCGCCCAACGCGCTGCTCGACGTTGCCGTGGCGCACGGGCTCATCCTCGCCATCATGGTCACGGCGACGATGCGGATCTCGGGGCACCTCAATCCGGCGGTGACGCTCGGCTTCCTCGCGGCGCGACGGATCGAGCCGGTGATGGCGGTGGTCTATGTCATCGCCCAGCTGCTTGGCGCGGCGCTCGCCGCCTACGCGCTCAAGGCCATCTTCCCCGCCGCGCTGGCCCAGACGACGCGCCTCGGCGGCCAGAGCGTATCGCTCGATCTCTCCACCGGCCAGGCGATCTTCGCGGAGGCGATCGCCACGTTCTTCCTTACGTTCGCGGTATTCGGCACGGCCGTCGATCCGAAGGCGCCGAAGGTAGGCGGCTTCGCCATCGGGCTCGTCGTGACGGCGGACATCCTTGCCATCGGACCGCTCACGGGCGCGAGCATGAATCCGGCGCGCTCCTTTGGACCGGCCGTGGTGAGCGGAGTACTCGAGGGGCAGATGATCTACTGGATCGGTCCGATCATCGGGTCCGTGATCGCAGCGGTGCTGTACGACCAGCTCTTCCTGCGCCGGGGACCGGAGCCGGTGGACCACGGAGCGGTGAGGCCACGAGAGAACGCCGTCTGAGCCAAAGAAGAGCGGGGGGCGAAAACGACAGCAAGAGAGGACGCGGCGGAACGGCGTGTAACGGCAGGACGCTGTCCCGTTTCGGCAAGCCTGCGCGCGCCCGGTAACGTCACGGGCGCGCAGTTACAATCAACTCCGGAACATGACGAGCCGACGGAAAAGTTCGGCGCGCGTGACGGACCGCGCCTTAAGGATGACGCAGCGCGAGGAAGACGGGAGCCTTACTTCGTCCCGTACTTCTTCGCATATCGCGCGATCGATTCCGTCACGATCTTCGCGGCTTCTTCGCTCTTGCCCCACCCGATGATCTCGACGCGCTTGCCCTCGAGATCCTTGTAGGTGTGGAAGAAGTGCTCGACTTCCTTCAGCATGTGCTGCGGAATGTCGGCGATGTCGAAGAACTCCTGCGAATACGGATCGTGCATCGGCACGCCGAGGATCTTGTCGTCCGGCTCGCCGCGGTCGAGCATCTTGAGTACGCCGATCGGGCGCACGTCGATCTGGCATCCGGGAAAGGTCTGCTCCTTCACCAGCACCAGCACGTCGAGCGGGTCGTTGTCCTCGTGCAGCGTGCGCGGGATGAAGCCGTAGTCGCCCGGATAGTGAACGGCGCTGAACAGCACTCGGTCCAGCTTCAGCATCCCGGTGGCCTTGTCCAGCTCGTACTTGTTGCGGCTCCCCGACGGGATCTCGATCACCGCCGTCAGCGCTTCCGGCGGGTGCTCGCCCGCCGGGAGGTCGTGCCAGAGGTTCAGCATCAGGCGCTCTGCGCCAGCGTGCTCGATGACGACGGACGCTGCGACGGATTGCGCGCCTCCTGCAGGTCCGTGTTTGCACCGGACTCGCGCGTCATCGCGCCCTTGTACTTCATCGGCTCTTCCGTCACGCCGAAGTTCGTCGTGTCCAGCTCCTCGACGCGACGCAACTGCTCGCGCGTGAGATCGGGCAGGTCGCTCGCGGCTGCGAACTCCGCGAGCTGCTCGTCATCGTAGATGTTGGGCAGCGTCGTCACGACGAGCGGCTCGGCGAGCAGCCACTTGAGCGACGCCTGGCCGAGCGTCATGCGCTGCGCCAGGAAGTCGAGCGTCTTCACCTTCTCCACGCCGTTCACGAGCCACGAGCGCGGACGGTGGCGACGGTGGTCGTTCTCCGGGAATACGGTGTCCGCCGTATACTTTCCCTCCAGCATCCCGCTGGCGTGCGTGACGCGGATGTTGAAGCAGCAGCTGGGCGCGTGACGTCGCGCCGCCTCGATCATCGCCGAGCCCGGGTGCTGCTCCAGCACGTTCCAGATCACCTGCATCGTGTTGATGTCCGGTTCGCGTTCGAGCAGCTCCACGGATTCGTAGAGCCAGCCGATCGCCGGCCCGAACGCCGCACCCCACGCTCGGATCTTCCCTTCCTTCTGCAGCTCGCGCAGCGTGGCCCAGATCTCCGGGTTGCGCACGTGCTCCATCTTCGCGTTGTGGAACTGGATGACGTCGATGTAATCGGTCTCCAGGCGCTCCAGGCACCGCTCGACGGAGTTGCGGAGGAACGCGCGATCGGTGCGGATCGGCAGCTCCTGCTGCCCCCGACGGCTCTGCTGCGCCGCATCGTCGTAGATGTCATAGCCGATCTTGGTGGCAATCACCACCTCTTCACGACGTCCACGGAACGCCTCGGCGAGCTGGCGCTCTGCGCGGCCATTGCCGTACGCGTCGGCGGCGTCGAAGAATGTGACGCCATGCTCGTCCAGCGCGCGGCGCAGCATGTCGATCGCCTGCGCGTCGGTTTTCTCGCCCCACCAGCCGGTGGAGATCGTCCACGTGCCAAAGCCGACCTCGCTCACGCTGATGTCGGTGCCGGGAAAAACGCGATACTTCATGATGGTATCTCGGGAAGAATTCAGCGCAGCAGTCTCGCCGCCTCGGCGGCGAAGTACGTGATGATCACATCGGCGCCCGCGCGCCGGATGCCGAGCAGGCTCTCCATCATCACGCGCTCGCGGTCGATCCAGCCACGTTCGGCCGCCGCTTGAATCATAGCGAACTCGCCGCTCACCTGGTACGCAGCGAGCGGATAACCGGTCTCCGCCTTCACGCGCGCGATGACGTCGAGATAGGGACCAGCGGGCTTCACCATCACGATGTCCGCGCCTTCCTCGATGTCGAGCCACGTTTCGCGCAGCGCCTCCTCGGCGTTCGCGGCATCCATCTGGTAGCCGCGGCGGTCGCCCGACTGCGGCGTGCTCTCGGCGGCATCACGGAACGGACCGTAGAACGCGCCGGCGAACTTGGCGCTGTAGCTCATGATCGCCGTGTTCGTGAAGCCTGCACCATCCAGCGCCGAACGGATCGCGCCGACGCGGCCGTCCATCATGTCGCTCGGCGCCACGATGTCGGCGCCGGCCCGTGCATGTGACAGCGCCTCGCGCGACAGCAGCTCGAGCGTCGCGTCGTTGTCCACGTCGCCATTCACCAGCACGCCGCAGTGACCGTGCGAGGTGTACTCGCACATGCACACGTCGGTGATGACGACGAGCTGCGGCACGTCGTTCTTGAGAGCGCGGACGGCGCGCTGTACGGGGCCGCTGTCGTCCCACGCGCTCGTCCCCTGCTCGTCCTTGTGCTCGGGAATTCCAAACAGCAGCACCCCACCCACTCCGGCATCGGCAGCAGCACGAGCGTCCTTGACCAGCTCGTCCACCGACGTCTGATGCACGCCCGGCATGCTCTCCACCGGTTGCCGGACGCCTTGCCCCGGGCGCGCGAACAGCGGCAGGACGAGCTGCGACGGCGAGAGACGCGTCTCGCGCACCAGCGCGCGAAGGGCCTCCGTACGACGGAGGCGGCGAGGGCGGTAGGCTGGAAACTCAGGCATCGTGATGAATTGAATCCAGGATCACGCTGTCGCGTTCACTCCGGCTGCGGCGACGGCACCCGGTCTGCGCGACGGAGCCCCTCGAGGATCTCGGTCGCGCCCTCGCCTCGAAGTCGGTTGGCGAGGCGGATCCCGCTCAGCGCCGGATCCGAGGGTTCGAGGTCGATGCTGCCACGCACGACGCGGCTGCCGTCGATGGATGCGATCATGCCATGCAGCACGCCGCTGCCGTCCGCCGCGTTGACCGCCAGTGCGCCAATCGGCACCTGACAGCCCCCCTCGAGCGCGCCGAGGAACGCACGCTCAGCCGCGATGGCGTGCATCGTCGACTCGTGGTTCATGAGGTCGGCAAGGGCGCGCGTGTCGAGATCACCGCCGCGGATCTGCACGGCGATCGCACCCTGCCCGGCAGCGGGCAGCCATGCCGGTGCATCGAGATAGCAGCTGATGTGCTGCGTCGCACCGAGCCGGTGCAGTCCCGCCGCTGCAAGGATCGCGGCGTGCACGCGGCCGTCATCCACCTTCTTGAGCCGCGTCGGCACGTTCCCGCGCAGCTCGGCGACTTCCAGATCCGGGCGAGCAGCGAGCAGCTGTGCGCGACGCCGGAGACTCGACGTCCCCACGCGCGAGCCGCGGGGCAGGTCGTCGAGCGACGCGGCGAGAATGCGTCCGTTGACGACGAGCGCGTCGCGCGGATCCTCGCGCTCGAGCACCGCGGCGACCACGAGGTCCTCGGGCGCATCGGTCGGCAGGTCCTTGAGCGAGTGCACGGCGATCTGCGTCTTGCCGCGCTCCAGGTCGTGCTCCAGTTCGCGCGTGAACAGTCCCTTCGCGCCGATGGAGCTCAGCGGTTCATCCAGCCGCTTGTCGCCAACCGTCCTGTACGTCACCAGCTCGCTCTCCACCCCATGCGCGGCAAGCGCCGCCTGCACCAGACGCGCCTGGCGCAAGGCGAGCTCCGACGAGCGCGTGCCGATCTTGAGGGGAGTGGTCACCCCGTAAAGCTAGCAGACGAGACCGCGCGATGACGAGAGCACGCCCGATCGATGCTCGATCCGACCGCCACCGGAGCTCGCTCGGCTCGTGCGGGATGACACAAGAGCACCCGTCTCCCTTCGTCTTCTCTTGCCACGGATCGCCTAGGACACCCAGCGCTTCACCGCCTCTACCAATCCGCCAATCGACGCCTCCTCCGCCTCCGCGACGACCTCGATCTCCGAATCACGGAGGGAATCGCTCGTCACGGGCCCGATGGACACCGCCGGTGCCCGTCGCGCCAGCTCTGCCCCGACAGCCTCCACGTAGCCACGCACTGCGGACGCAGAGGCAAATGTGGCGAGATCCACTTCGCCGCGGGACAGCGCATCGCGCAGCGGCTCGGCGCTCTCGCCCGTGGAGACGCTGCGATACGCGTGCACGAGGTCCACCGCGCAGCCAAGCTCCGACAACCCGCTGGGCAACACGTCGCGCGCGCCTTCCGCCGCCACATACAGCACGCGCGCACCGCGAACGTCGTCGCGCGTCGCCATCGCCTCCAGCACACCCTCAGCGACGAATCTCGCCGGCATCACGTCGGCTGCGATGCCGTGGCCGAGCAGCGCATCCGCAGTGGAACGACCGACGCAGGCGATGCGCACTCCGGCGAGCGCGCGCGCATCGCGGTCCATCTCCCGCAGCACGCCCCACAGCACTGCCACCGCATTTTGGCTCGTGAGTACGAGCCAGGCATAGTCGGCAATGCGATCGAGCGCGGCGCGCAACGGCGCCGGATCCAGCGGCTCGATGCGCAGTGACGGCACATCGATCACTTCCGCTCCGAGCTCGGCGAGCCGCGCGCGAAGTCCAGCCGCCTGCGCCGACGCACGCGTCACGACGATGCGCTTGCCGAACAGCGGACGACGCTCGAACCACCCGATCTCGTCGCGCAACGCCACCACATCGCCGATCACGCTGATCACCGGCGCGCTCAGTTCGTCGCGTGTCACGGCCTCGGCGATCGTCGACACGGTGGCCGTCACGGTGCGTTGACGAGCATGCGTTCCCCACTGCACCGCCGCCGCCGGCGTATCCGGCGACATGCCGCCCTTCATCAGGGCGTCGGCGATGCGCGGCAGCGTCTTCACGCCCATGTACAGCACGATCGTCCCACCGGCGCGCGCGAGCGCGGCCCAGTCGGTCTGCGTCTCGGACTTGGAAGGATCCTCGTGTCCCGTGACGAAAGTGACCGACGTCGCCACGCCGCGATGCGTGACGGGAATCCCTGCGTACGCCGGCGCAGCGACGCCCGCCGTCACGCCCGGAACGATCTCGAACGCAACGCCGGCCTCGGCGAGCGCCTGCGCCTCCTCGCTCCCGCGCCCGAACACGAGCGGGTCACCGCCCTTGAGCCGCACGACGCGCTTCCCGTCGCGTGCGAGCCTCACGAGCAGCGCGTTGATGTCCTCCTGGCTCGCCGACGCCGAGCTTCCCCCGCGCTTGCCGACGTCCAGCACGTCGACGTTCGGGTTGGCGACTCGTGCCGTGGCGATGATGGCGGGATTTGCCAGCGCATCGGTGGCGATCACGTCGCACGTCGCGAGCAGGTCGTGTGCGCGCACGGTGAGCAATCCGGGATCGCCCGGCCCGGCGCCCGCCAGGTAGACGATCCCGTGCGTTGCCGCCTTCCGCTCGGTCATCAGCGTTCCGTACCGCTGCGCTCGAGCGCGTCGAGCCGCTGCAGCACCCGCCGACGACGGATGACGAGGCTCAGCGTGTACAGCACGTACAACGTACCGGCGACGATGTACGCCGCGTGATAGTAGCCAGCTGTCTGCGCCATCTCAGCGTCCTCCCTCGAGCGAACCTTCGAGCGCGGCGAGTCGCACGCGCTCGAGGCTCAGGCGGTAGCGCGCGCGCACGAGCGCGAGGTAGACCAGCACGAACGCCAGGAAGCTGAAGATCAGCGTGTGCAGCATCTCCGGCGGCAGCGACGGACGATCGGGCTTCAGCACGATCGGCATCGGATGCAGGGTACGGAACAGGTACACGCTCATGTGGATGAACGGGATGAGCAGCGCGCCAAGGATGCCGAGCACCGCCGAGTAGCGTGCCCGCAGCGACGGCTCGACGATCGCGCCGCGCAGCAGCAGGTACCCCGCGTAGATGAACCAGAGAAACAGCGTGAGGGTGAGCCGCGCGTCCCACGTCCACCACGTGCCCCAGATCGGCTTTGCCCAGATGGGACCGGTGATGAGCACGACGGTCGTGAACAGCAGGCCCACCTCCGCCGACGATTCGGCCACCAGGTCCGCACGCTCCTCGTGCAGCCAGAGATAGACGATGGACGTCACGAACACCACGCCGAAGGCGAGGTACGCGTTGAGCGCGGCCGGGAGGTGGAGGTAGTAGATCTTCTGGGCCAGCCCCTGCGTCGCTTCGGGCGGCGTGAACCAGATGATGCGCACGTACGCCGCGATCACCGCCAGCGCGGCGGCGACGATCCAGCCGTCGATCAGCGCGGGCCGCGAGCGCGCGCCATCGCCGGCGGTGTTCGCGTCCGCACCGCCTGCGCTTGACGTGCTGGGGCGTCCGGTGATTGGTGTCGTCATTCGTCGAGAGTGTAGGGAAATGCGATCGCGCAGGCGAGCATGAACACCAGGTCGAACCCGAGCAGGATCCGCAGCCACGGCCACGCCTCCGATTCGGGTCGCCCGGCGAGCAATCGCGACGTCGTCTGCGCCGCCGCCATCACGATCGGCACGAAGAACGGCAGCGACAACATGGGCAGCAGCAGCTCGGCGAGGCGCGTGTTCACCGCCATCGCGCTGAACAACGTACCCACCGCCACGATCCCCAGCGCGGCGAGCACGGCGATGCCGGTGAGCGACAGCCAGATGCTGCCGAGCGGCACGTTGTAGAACAGCGCCACGGCCGGAATGGCGACCACCTGCACGCCGGCGACGAACAGGAAGTTCGCCGCCGCCTTGCCGAGGTAGATCGCCTCTCGCTCCACCGGCGCGGCGAGCAACGCGTCCATCGCGCGGTCCGCCTGCTCCACCCCGAAGGAACGCTGCAGGCCGAGCAGGCCGCTGAAAGTGAAGATGACCCAGAGCACACCGGGCGCGAGGTCGATCGACGCAACGGCGGTGGGATCCCACGCAAAGTAGAAGATGGTGAGGCCGAGCAGCGCGAACACCAGCGCCGAGAAGAACGCCGTGCGCGTGCGGAACTCGATCGCCAGGTCCTTCTGCGCCACGAGCCAGCTCGCGCGCAGGAGTCCGGGCAGCGCTGGCGCGTCCGCATCGAGCGCGATGGGGCGAGCGACCGTCGACTCAGACATCCGCCGTCACCAGCTCGCGATACGCTGATGCGTACGACGCACCGTCCACCTGGCCGCGCTCCTCGAGCCGCACGAACCGGCCGCGCCGCATGATCGCGGCGTGCGTGGCGAGCGCGAGACCCTCGGAGAGGTTGTGCGTCACGAGCAGCAGCGCGGCGCCGTGCGCCCGACGCTCGCCCAGCGCTTCGGTGAGCGCCGCGCTGCCCACTTCGTCGAGCCCGGTGTATGGCTCGTCGCACAGCAGCAGCAGCGGCTCGTGGACGATGGCGCGCGCGATGCTCACCCGCTGCTGCAGTCCGCGACTCAGGGCGCGCACCGCCGAATCGGCGCGGTCCGCGACGCGCATCGCCTTCAGCGCGCGCAGGGCCGCCTCGGCCGGCCGGCGCAGGCCGTACATCCTCGCCGCGAACTCCACGTTCTCGCGCGCCGTGAGCGCAGAATAGAGCATGCTGGCGTGCGAGATGAGCCCGACCCGCGATCGCGCCGCGCGGCCACCATCGGCGCGCAGCGATACACCGCCAACGAGGCATCGGCCCGCTGACGGCGCGAGCAGGCCGGCGAGCAGCCGCAGGAGCGTCGTCTTGCCCGCGCCGTTGGGACCGAACAGCGCGAGGCACTCCCCGCCGTGCAGCGTGAGACTCACCCCGTCCACCGCGCGCCGGCCGCCGAACGCGCGTATGAGCCCCTCCGCCTCCACGACGGGGAGCTCGCTCCGTGCTTCGCTGCGGGAACCCGGGACCATCAGTGGAAGATACAGTCCCGTCGAGGCGGCTGAGAGGGAGAATCGCTGACTGGCCTCGGTGACGCCTCCTCGTTCATCAGTAGTAATACGCCTGCATCTGGAACGTCACCCCGTTCTGCGTGAGCGCCGGTTGGCCGAGCCGATCGAGCTTCGCCACGCCGTAGCCGAGCTTGAGGTTCAGATTCGGACCGGCGACGTACCACGTGCCGCCAACCTGGAACCGGCGCTCGTCCTGGAAGTTCGCGGTCCGCACGGATTCATCGTAGCTGCGCATCTCGTACTTCACCCACGGCGTCAATTTCGCGCTGTTGAGATGGTAGCCCGCCTCGGCCTCGAGGGTGTTCTGCTTCGGGAGAGAGGGGATCAGCACATGCCCGTCGTAGTGGATGAGGTTCGCCTGCGCGGTGACGCCGTCGTTTCCCACTGGCAGCGACAGGAATCCGTCCACCGCGACGCCGCGGTAGTCCGCCTGTGCATCGAGACCGGCCCCGACGCTCAGCACCTTCTTCTTCCCGAAGTAGGTGCCCGGATAGGCGTAGGTTGGTGCCTCGGGGGTGAGGAGCTGCAGCTGTATGCGGCCAGCGCCGCGGAGCGAGTTCGTCGCCGTCTGCGTGCCCGGTGCGGTCGCGAGCCGTGCACCGGAGAAGAGACCAGCACGGTACTCGAGCCGGTCGCCGAACAGGTAACCGCGGCCGACGAAGCCCACGTCGCGCCCTGCGCTCGATGTGGTGCCGGCGTTCTGCAGGTATGCGTACGTCCCGAGGTCCATCGGCAGGATTGTCGCGGCGCTCTCCATGCAGTTGCGACAGAACGGCACGTACTGCAGGCCGGCGTCGAGCAGTATCGCGTTCGTGCTGCCGGGCTTCACCTCGGCATAGGCGTCCTGGGTGAGGAAGCCTGCGCCGAGGGTCTTGGTGAATCCCGGCCCCGACCGGCCGAGGCTCGGGTTGTCGGTCTGGAAGAAGAATGAGAGGTGCGAGCCGATCTGCATGCCGACGATGAACCGCAGCCGCCGCTCGAAGATGTTCTGCGAGTAGCTCGAATCCTGCCGCACGTTCTGGCTGAAGTCGGCCCACGTCTGGCTCAGAAAGCCGAGTCGCACCGAGACGGAATCGTTGACCTTGATGACCGCTTGTGCGTTGGAGGCGGCGGGCAGGCAGAGCATGAGCGCGGCGAGCGCCGCGATACGTGAAAGCATTCGTGACATTGGAGGTCGGTCGGGTGATCAGGCGGAGAAGCTAGCCAAAGGTGCGCGTGCAGGGACCGGCGAGCCGTCGGGAGCTGCCCGCATCCGGGCGGGGAATCTCCCCGGACGTAGTTGATTCCCGCCTGCCGCCACTCCAGAATGAGAATGCGACCGAACCCTTCACCGAGTGCCGTCATGTCCGATCTCGACGTCCTGCTGCAGGAGCACCGGAAGTTCGAACCCAGCGCCGAGTTCCGCGCCCACGCGCAGGTGAGCTCGCCGGAGATCTACGACCGCGCTGCCGACCCCGAGCACTACTGGGCCGAGCTGGCCGAAGGGCTCGAGTGGAGCACGAAGTACACGCAGGTGCTCGAGTGGAATCCGCCGCACTACAAGTGGTTCACCGGCGGGAAGCTCAATGCGTCGGTGAACTGTCTCGATCGCCACATCCGCACCGAGCGTCGCAACAAGGCGGCGTTGGTGTTCGAAGGCGAGCCGGGTGACCGCCGCACGCTCACGTACTGGGACCTCTACGTCGCCGTGAATCAGTTCGGCAACGTGCTGCGCTCCCTCGGCGTGAAGAAGGGCGACCGCGTGGCGATCTACCTGCCAATGATCCCCGAGGCGGTGATCGCGATGCTTGCCTGCGCGCGCATCGGCGCCATCCACTCGGTGGTGTTCGGCGGCTTTTCGCCGGAGTCGCTGCGCGACCGCATCAACGATTCGCAGTGCAAGGTGCTCGTCACCGCCGACGGCGGCTATCGTCGCGGCTCCATCGTGCCCCTCAAGCGCAACGCCGACAAGGCGCTCGAGGAGACGCCGTCCATCCAGCACGTCGTCGTCGTGCAGCGCCGTCCGGGCGCCGGGGGCGACGCGGCATGGGCCGAGATGACGGAAGGACGCGACCACTGGTACCACCGGCTGATGCGCAACGCCAGGCAGTGGTGCGAGCCGGAGCAGATGGATTCGGAGGACGTGCTGTTCGTGCTCTACACGTCCGGCACCACCGGCAAGCCGAAGGGCATCGTCCACACCACGGCGGGATATCTGCTCGGCGCGCAAAGCTCCACCAAGCTCGTGTTCGACCTGCGCGAGGACGACGTCTTCTGGTGCACCGCCGACGTCGGCTGGGTGACCGGGCACACGTACCTGACGTACGGCCCGCTGGCGAATGGCGCGACCTGTCTGATGTACGAAGGCGCCCCCGACTGGCCGGAACGCGATCGCTTCTGGGAGCTGTGCGAGCGCTACGGCGTAACCATCCTGTACACCGCGCCCACCGCCATCCGCGCGTTCATGAAGTGGGGCGACAAGTGGCCCGCACAGCGCGACCTCTCGCGTCTTCGCCTGCTCGGCTCTGTCGGTGAGCCGATCAATCCCGAAGCGTGGATGTGGTATCGCGAGCACATCGGCGGTAATCGCTGCCCCATCGTGGACACGTGGTGGCAGACCGAGACCGGCTCGATCGTCATCTCGCCCATTCCCGGCGTGACGGCCACGACGCCAGGCAGCGCGACCCAACCGCTGCCCGGCTGGTCGGCCGCGCTGCTCGACAGCGCCGGCAAGTCCATCGACGTCGGTGGTGGGCTGCTCGCCCTCACGCGGCCGGCGCCTTCGATGCTGCGCACCATCTGGGGCGACGACGAGCGCTACGTGCAGACGTATTTCTCCAAGTGGCCTGGCCGCCCCGACCTCTACTTCCCCGGTGACGGCGCCAAACGCGACGAGGACGGCAACTACTGGATCCTCGGCCGCGTGGACGACGTGCTCAACGTGGCCGGCCACCGCATCGGCACGATGGAAGTGGAGAGCGCCCTCGTCGAGCATCCGGCAGTCGCCGAAGCTGCCGTCGTCGGCAAGAGTCACGAGCTCAAGGGCCAGGCGCTCGCGGCCTTCGTCACGCTGCGCGAAGGTTTCCCGCACGACCACGAGCTGCGCGAGGAGCTACGCGACTTCGTGGCGCAGAAGATCGGCGCCATCGCGCGGCCCGACGACATCCTGTTCACCGTCGACCTGCCGAAGACCCGCTCGGGGAAGATCATGCGCCGGCTCCTGCGCGACATCGCCGAAGGCCGCGCGCTCGGCGACACGACGACGCTGGCTGACCCGAACGTCGTCAACTCGCTGAAGGAGCAGTACGAAGGGCAGGAGAGCTGACGGCAGGGCCGAGAGAAGTGCCGGATCGCGGAGGTGCCCGACCGTGCGGCGTGAAGCGTGAGATGTAAGGCGTGAGTCGTAAGCCAGTCGACGCAGACACGATTCACGTCTCACTTCTCACCGTGCTGCACGCCTTCCCTCACCCGGAAGCCCGGCCAGCCTTGACGCCCTCGCAGCCATGGGAGTAGTGTCAGCCGTAATGCCGACAAAATTTGTCGGGATTCCAACGACAGCTCTTCCCCACCATGCGCTTCCGGTCATCGCTCCTCGTTGTCTCGTCGTATCTCGTTGCAACAACACAGCTTGCGGCTCAGGATGTCAGGCAGGCCACCGACTCCACCCGCACCACTGTGCCCGACACCACGTCCGCGACGAACCGCCGTCCTACCGAGCTGGAGCGGGTCCGCGT
>Ga0157372_10001741_pt1 | contig 23610 bp, 15 predicted proteins | sample C55metaG_FD_115307 | JGI IMG/M metagenome (GOLD analysis project Ga0157372, IMG submission 115307) | Corn rhizosphere microbial communities from Kellogg Biological Station, Michigan, USA - C5-5 metaG | ecosystem: Host-associated > Plants > Roots > Rhizosphere > Soil | place: USA: Michigan... | reverse complement strand
TAATAAGTTTAAACATCCGCTTTTTGTTTTAAAAAAATAAAAAAAATTAAAACAAAATAGCAAAACCCTCATAAAGAGGGTTTTGCTACTGTATAAAAACACTTAATTATTTTGCTTTGGCTCGGGCTTAGGTAAGAGAACCTTACGTGATAGCTTCAGTTTACCTTGCTTATCTACGTCAAGCAGCTTAACCCTTACTTCGTCGCCTATCTGGAAGATGCCATCCATAGTTTCAATACGGCGGTGATCAATTTCAGATATGTGCAGCAAACCATCCTTACCAGGCATAATTTCAACAAACGCACCGAAAGGCATAATTGATTTTACTTTACCTTCGTAAATTTCACCCACTTCTGGTTTTGAAGCGATAGCGCGGATGCGGCTTAAAGCAGCGTCGATAGAAGCCTTGTTATCGGCAAATACCTGAACGATACCCTGGTTGTCTTTTTCCTCGATAGAGATGGTAGCACCAGTTTCGCGTTGCATTTCCTGGATGATTTTACCACCGGGCCCGATAACTGCACCAATAAATTCTTTGTCGATTTTAATGGTAACGATACGCGGAGCATGTGGTTTGTAATCTGCACGTGCCTCGGTAATGGTTTTAGCCATTTCGCCAAGGATATGTAAACGGCCGTCTTTAGCCTGGTTTAACGCGTTGGTTAATACTTCGTATGAAAGGCCATTGATCTTCAGGTCCATCTGTACAGCAACGATACCGTTTTTAGTACCGGTTACTTTAAAGTCCATATCTCCCAAGTGGTCTTCATCACCAAGGATATCAGAAAGGATAGCATATTTGGTGCCCATTTCGTTGGTGATCAAACCCATCGCGATACCTGATACAGGCTCTTTAATTTTAACACCTGCATCCATCAGTGCCAGTGTACCGGCACAAACTGTAGCCATTGAAGAAGAACCGTTTGATTCCAAAATATCAGAAACTACACGGATAGTGTATGGGTTTTCATCTTCAGATGGCAATACTTGTTTCAATGAACGCATAGCCAGGTTACCGTGGCCAATTTCACGGCGGCCAGCACCCCTGTTAGGCCTAACTTCGCCGGTTGAAAAACCAGGGAAATTGTAGTGTAACAGGAATTTTTGGTAACCGTTAATGAACGCACCATCAATCATTTGCTCGTCATCCTTAGCACCTAAGGTAACGGTAGTTAATGACTGGGTTTCGCCGCGGGTAAATATCGCCGAACCGTGAGCAGATGGTAAATAACCAACTTCGCTCCATATCGGGCGGATCTGGGTAGTAGTACGACCGTCTAAACGTTTGCCTTCGTCTAATACAAGGTTACGGATAGCATCGTACTCCACATCGTGGTAATATTTTTTAGCAAGGCCTTTAGTAATATCATCTATCTCACCTAAGGTTTCGATATAGGCGTCACGCACTTCTTTAAATTTAACACTCCGCTCTTCTTTTGCAGATGCAGCAGAAGCAATGGCGTAAACCTGATCATAAGTAGCAGCGTAGATAGCTTTTTTCAAGTCCTCGTTGCTGTGCTCATGGCTGTAAACACGTTTTTCGGTTTTACCAACTTCAATGGTCAGTTCTTTTTGAGCTAAACATTGCAGTTTAATAGCAGTATGGGCAAATTTAATGGCTTCAACCAATTCAGCTTCCTGAATTTCTTTTGATTCGCCTTCAACCATGTTGATATCATGCTCGCTACCTGCAACAATAAATTCTAAAGTTGCATTTTCAAGCTGGCTTAATGTAGGATTGATTACTAACTGTCCGTCAATTTTAGCAACACGTACCTCAGAGATTGGACCGTTAAAAGGTATATCAGATACAGATAAAGCTGCAGATGCTGCCAAACCGGCCAATGCATCGGGCATAATATCTTTATCGGCAGATATTAAAGAGATCATCACTTGTGTATCAGCGTGATAATCTTCAGGGAACAAAGGACGCAAAGCACGGTCAACCAAACGGGAGATCAAAACCTCATAGTCTGATAAACGGGCCTCACGGCGTAAAAAACCACCCGGGATACGGCCTGTTGCAGCGTATTTTTCCTGGTAGTCAACAGATAAAGGCAAGAAGTCAACTCCTTCTTTAGCCTCAGGCGATGATACAACAGTAGCCAATAACATGGTGTCACCCATTTTTATCACTACCGAACCATCCGCTTGTTTGGCCAGTTTACCTGTTTCGATCTCAATGGTGCGTCCGTCGCCCAGATCAATAACTTTTTTAATTACGTTTAAACTCATCTTTTTTTGTTTGTGATGCACTTTTCATCTTCGGGAGCGCATCGGATTTTATGTGTGTAAATATATGTTTCAAAAGTAAAAAAGCCATCCTAAAATGGGGATGGCTTTTAAATAAAAAAGGAGAGAATTACTTAATGATATCCCTTAGCTGTAAAGCTTTGATGATAGCACGGTACCTTTCAATGTCTTTATTATACAGGTAAGCAAGTAACGCACGACGTTTACCTACTAATTTTTGTAGCGATAATTGAGTTGAAAAATCCTTTTTGTTTTTTTTCAAATGCCCTGTTAAGTGAGCAATACGAGTAGTAAATAAAGCTACCTGACCTTCGGCCGAACCTGTGTCAGCTGCTGATTTACCGTGTTTTGCAAAGATCTCTGCCTTTGCTTCTTTACCTAAATACATTACTTGAATAATATTAAAGCGTTAACTATTTTATTAATTGTGGGTGCAAAGATAGTGATTAATTATGCAAAAGCAAGGGGGCGGATGGATTTGTTTTTGGCGTTTGTTTTAATGGTGAATGGCTGATTGGGTTGGATTAAGTGAGTGGTTATCTTTTCAGGAGTGAACGGCTGGCTGGTTGATTGGGTGAGTGGTTGGTTTATGATGAGATTTATTGATGAGTAGTTAGTTTTTGAAGTGAAGGTGGTTGGGATGAGTTCGATAAGTGCCTATCATAGTCTGAACTCAAATTTTTGGAATTAAATAATTGGCAGAATTCCAGGCAAATTCATAAATTCCTCAACTCGTTCAATTTCGGTTAAGCTATAATAAATTCGAAATCAAAAATCCCGACTCCGAAATCAATTATGGCGTTACCTTCGGCCCGCGCTATACGCTCATACTGCACAGGCATTAGCCACGAGGCCGGTACCCGCTACTATCGCTAACGCAAATTGTCTGAATCAGAATTTACAGAATTTTGGAATTAACAGAATTTCTTGCGGCTCGTTTATAATTTTGAAAATTCTCAAATCCTGTAAATTCTGATTCAGACAACAATCAACGCCCCTCCGTCCAGCTTTTAAAGATAGCCGATTGCAGCTGATCAGGATTTGGTAACGGAGTTATCCTGAATGATTTTTCACGCTTTTTACCAAGCGCTACATCAATATCTTTGGTAACTCCATCTTTCAGAATGGTAAACTTCACTACATCGCCTTCTTTGCGGCTATCCAGTGCTTTACCCAAAGCTTCTGGATTAGCGGTCTCGCCATTAACCTTCAAAATAACACTGCGCCCACGAATGCCTGCATTCCAGGCAGGTGATTGATAAGCTACCGTGGTAACGCGCATGGAATCCCGCACCTGACGCATGTTTAGCCCGGCCCAGGCATTAGAAACTGTGGTCGTAGCGGTATCTACAGCTAAACCGCCTAAGGCGAAGTACTTTGGATAATCAGGCGGTTTAACGGTGGATGCATATTCAAATACCTCGGTTAAAGGTACGCCCGCCATTTTCTCACATTCATTCCTAAATTCCTGTTCTGTAAAACCGCGGTTCAGCTTTTTGTAATACTTATAATAAAGCAGGCGCATTACATCATCAAGCGTTTTTTTATTTTGCGTTGCATGGCGGATGCTGAAATCAAGCATCAAACCAAGAATCGGCCCTTTATCGTAGTATGAAATGGTTTTATTAAAATCATCGCCCTGCCTGCCGTTAGGTCCGTCATCCCAGGTGTTATAGCTTGCTTGCGTTGCAGATTGGTACAAATGGCCGGGCTCATTTTCGTAGTTACGCAGGTTATTCTGAAAATCGCCAAACATATCTTCATTACTCATTAAACCGGCATGCCTGGTTATCATGTATTCATAATAAACGGTGAAGCCCTCTGATACCCAAAGCATATTGGTATGGTTCTCTTTCGAATAATCAAACGGCCCAAGCTCCACCGGTCTGATGCGTTTAACATTATAGTGATGAAAATACTCATGCGCTATAAAGTTGTACAGCTTTTTACGGGCTTCTGGCGTATTAAACCCTTCGCCACCACTAAAGCTTAACGAGGTTGAGTTTAAATGCTCAATACCGCCCCCACCCGCGCCAATGGATAAAAAGGTATAATGCGTATAAGGAATTTCGCCTATGATGTTGCTGCCGGTCACTACTATCTTTTTTAGGTCGTCCATAAACGCCTGCCTGTCAAAAGCAGGCAACTTATAACCGATAAAGTTGTGTGGTTTATTCTGCACACTGAAAGGCTGCAAAACTTCCAGCTCGCCCATTAAAAAAGGGCTGTCATAAAGCACATCAAAATCGGCTGCTTTGTAAACATGGTATTGTCCCTTCAGGGTATCCAGCCCGGTTGCTACCAGATCGCTCCATTTATTGTAAGGTTTCATTTGGATGGTGACTGGATGGCGTAATTCCTGGTCGAGGTACATGAACAGGCCCCCGGGGGTAATGTAGCCTCTTGTTTCGTCAAGGTAAACGTTGCCCACAAACGGCACAACAGCTTTAACATCGTACGAGATCTTTACATCTCCGGCCGAAGGGTTAATAACTTTCCAGGTATCCTTGGTAGGCTTATCAAATTTAAGCAAATTGCCTTTTGCATCGGCAACAGTAAAATTTTGTACAGCTCCGGCAAAATTGATTAACTGGTAATATCCCGGTGTCCAAACGCACATCTTAAAATCGAGCGTTTTGAGGTGGGTTTTATTGGTCAACTCAACATGATACAAATGGTCGGCCGCCTTTTCCATCGACACCGAATATTGCATATTAACAGGTTGCTGGGCCCAAACGCCGGCACAAAAAAACAGGCAAAATGACAGGGTTAAATTAGATAGTAATTTCATTATCTGCTTGGGTTTTGCCGAATATAATAAACAGCGGTTTATTTATTTCACCAATCACCGGAAATTAGCCCGAAAAATGCCTGTATTTATCCACTGGGGATAAATTTTACCAGATATTTTAACTTAAGAAAACTGGCCATGATCAGCTTATTTCCAGGATAAACTACTTCTTCGGCAGCCCATCTTCAAACCCAAAATCGCCACTGCTCGCAGCTATATCCAGGTTCCAGGCCGAAGTTAGGAAATAAGGCGCTGTACTATCGGCATTCTTAGTGCTATAGGTACATTTAATCACCCTGCTTTCGCCCGGTGCCAATGAGATATAGTTGTCGCTGAAGATCACTGGTAAAATATCGTCACCACCTTGCCCTTTTAAAGCGCGCAGATGTACAAAAAACGCAACTGCACTGCCTGTATTTTTGATAGTTACCATATGCGAGGTGCTGTCCCCTTCAGCTTTACCGGTTTGACTAACCACTAATTTAGTTTTGGGTAAAGATTGCAGGGCTGAATAATCCGCGTAGGCCGATTGCGGCGTGGTAAACCAGTTTGATTTTTTCCAGTTGAGCTCATCGCTTTTTTTGGAGAGCCAGTACCAGTTGATGCTTTTAGTTCCACCGCTTTTATCGCTTAGCTCAAGGCGCAACAGGTAAGTATCCGTTAAACCGGTAATGGCGGGCAGGGCGAATAATCTTTTTGATGCATCGGCACCTATATCGGCAGTTGCGGTTTTGCTGAATTTATTTGACCCATCGAGGTTATAAACATCAGCCTTAACTTTTAAGCCGGCAAAGGTTTTTAAATAGGAGTTGATAATTGCTACCTCATTTGTTTTGTAAGAATACAGCACATGCAGTGGTTCCATGGCTTTTTTCATGCCAAAGTAAGTGCCTGCAGGGTACAGGTAATAATCATATGTATGCCAGATCAGTCCCGGCCATGGATTGCTCAGCATCCATTGAACTACCCCCGTAGCAGTTTGATATTTATTCAACCCGTATGCTTCCATCATAGCGCGGTGGGCCTCGTAGTTTTGTGCCTGAGCTTTAGCTACATAATTTTTAATGGATGCAGTTTCGCCGTAACGGCCGTAAAGCGCTTTGGTGAATACCTTTGTGGTGCCAAATGAGCCCGTACCGCAATGATAGTTCCAGGCGGCCGAGGTTACGTTCAGCGAATCTTTAGGAATAAATTTCACCAGGCTTTCATACGGCGGGATTGACGGGCCGGGCGAAATCTCGGTAGCAAAACTGTAAGTACCGCCATACTTTTTCGCGGCATCGGTTTCCCAATAAACAGGCGGCACCCACTCATACGGGCCAGCCATTTTCACACCGCTATAGCCCGATACCTTTGATTTACTTTCATTAGCGGTTGCTAATAAGGGGTTAGGCCATTTTAACTGCTTTTCAATCTTCAGGTAATCGCGCTCAACCGAGGTATCTGTCGGCGGCATATCGCTGCCATTGAGCCATACAAACAAGCTGGCCTTGTTGCGCAGCCAGTACATCACACTACTATCTGACGCCATGGCAACTTTTCGTTCTGCCGCATCCCATTTTTCGGGATGCTGCCAGGTGCCGCAGCACATCCAGCCGTTCATCACCATCAGGCCGTATTTATCGCACAGATCGTAAAAATTATCATCTTCCATTTTACCTTCAGAGCGTACAATGTTCATGTTCATATCCCGTACCAGGCGGATCTCCTGCTCCTGCCTTTCGGGCGACCGGCGCTGGAAAATATCAGGCGACCAGGCCGCCCCCCTTAACATAATAGGCTTGCCATTCACAATAAACTCACGCGACTGGTTATTATCAATAATCCTGGATGTAAACTGCCTGATCCCGAAGTTCTCGCTCACCGAGTTGCTCAGCTTTTTATTAACCACGGCCGATACTTCAATGCGGTTGAGGTTTGGCTTACCATATTGCCAGGGCCACCAGATGGACGGATCTTTGATATTAAGCTGTTTAAACTCCGAAGGTGAAAAGTTTACATTCTTCGACTCGTTAGCCAGCAGGTGTACTTTTTTTTCGAAGGATATATTTTCATTGATCCTGCCTTTGATCACCGCGTCCTGTGGTTTATTGGTATAGTTGGTCACCTGGGCGTCTACCGTTAAATGAGCGATAATTAACGATGGCAGATCGAAATCTGTTGTAACCAATGGAAACTTCACGCCTACTTTATCGTAAGTTCTCACTTCAACGTTGTTGATGATACCACCATTATAATCCTGCGGATAAGGGATCCAGTCGGCATAATCAATGGCAAGGTCGCCATCACGTTTGTTTGGGGTAAAAGGCCTAAGCACTTCAATAGCCAAAGTGTTGGTGCCGCTATAGTTGATATTTTTGGTGAGGTCAAGATCAATGATGCGATATGGGCCCTTCACTTTTGTTGAATCGGCTATTTTAACCCCGTTGAACCAAACGTTGGCTTTATAGTTGATGCCATGTAATCGAAGAATCACGTTTTTGCCATTTTCGGCAGCAGGCAGGGTAAACTCCTTCCTGAACCACCATGGTTTATCCAGCTTCGGGTCTGCCAGTTTTTCAAGGTTCCTGCCCATAAACGGGTCGAAATTATATACATGATTGGCCAGTAAGCCAGCTAAAATAGTTGATGGCACGCTTACTTTATACCAGCCTTGGGTATCAAATTTTTCTTTCGAAATCTCCGTAGCGGCGGCTGGCACTGTAACTGCCGATTGCATCTGCCAGTCGTCCTTCAACAGTAAGTTAAAATTCTCCTGCCGCTCCTGCGTAAATACCCTTGTACTGAGCAGGGCTATTACCGACATTAATAATATTTTTTTCATGGTAGATTAACTTTACTTCTGATTATCGTAATACAAAGCGGCCGCACCAATGATACCGCTGTTTTGCAGTTCCGAGATCTCGATTTTTATACGTTCAAGCGTTTTTGAGTAGGCAAAGGTTTTCACCTGCTGCCACATGGTATCTTTAAAATATTCAAAAGCCTGGCTTACCGATCCGCCTAAAATAATCAGCTCGGGATCATAGGCATACATGATCATTTTTACTGCATTCCCCACATGGTTTCCTAGTTCGGCATACAGCTCCAATGCCCTCTCTTTGCCGGCCTGTGCATCTTTAAATACCTGTACGCCATCCAATCCGTATACATTACTAAAAAATGAGCCGCTGCAATAGTACTCCAGGATGTTATCGATATAGGGAAAAAGACCTATCTCTCCGGCACCGCAATTGTGGCCTGCGTACAGTTTGCCATTGGTGATAATGCCGGTGCCAAGCCCGGTGCCCAGGGTCACGCCAACCATGCTGTCAGTACCCTTTCCCTTTCCAAAATATAACTCACCTACGGCAAAACAATTGGCGTCATTATTTACATATACCGGGATGTTGTATCGCTCCTGCATCAGTTTTTTCAGATGCACTTCCTTCCATGAGGGAATATATTGCACATCATAAACAATACCTTCGGCTACGTCAACCACGCTGGGCACGCCTATGCCTATGGCGCTGGCCTTATCGTTTTGCAACAGGGCATCAACAACAGTATAAATATCGTTCAGCACATCTTCTACACTGCCGTCGCTTTTTATCCGTTGCGATACAATATTACCGATGGTGTTATTATTAACAACCGCTCCGCGGATATTGGTAGCACCCAGATCAATACCTATAACTTTTATATTGCTCATTTATTTATTATGCTTTATTATCAAAAATAGTTTTGTTGGTAACCAGCGGCTTAGCCCAAAAGCCGATACTAAGCATGTAGCCGAATGTAATGTACAGGAAAAACATCCCCTGCCTTAACCCAAACAGGCTGCCCAAGCCGCCTATCAGGAGCTGAACCACCGCGCCGCCAATAATACCTGTAACCAGGATCCCGGCAAATGAACCGTGATCTTCAGCTATCGAACTCAACGCCAGCGAGAATATAATGGGGTACATTACCGACATGAAGAAGCCAACTATTGAAAATGAATACAATGATGTTTGAGCGCTGCCGAACAAGCTAAGCGTGAGGAAAATGAGTGCCAAAATGGTAAAGATCACCAGCAGCTTGCGGCTATCCATCAGTTTAAGTAAAAACAAGCCTAAAATGCCGCCGGCGGTCATCAGTCCCCAGAAATAGGCTACCGCGCTGGCACCTGTGGTTTGCGGATCAAACTTGTGGTAAACAAGTAAAAATTGCGACATCCAGTAGGATACGCCCTGCTCGCTGCCCACATAACAAAACAAAGCTATAAAGTAAGCTATAACAACGGGCTTTTTAAAAAGGTCGACGTGGGTTTTCCATGGCCCGGCTTTTTCATCGCTGGCCAGTTCAACCTTCGGAAATTTAGATATCAGCATAATCACGAACATACCTAAACAAATAACTGCAAACAGCCAGTACAACGAGATCCAGGGCATGGCTGCGGGTACGTGCGCCTCAAGCAAAGGGAAAATACCACCTTTGCTGCTTCCTATGTTTTTAACCATGTATGAATAAACCAGCGGACTAACAAACGACGCCCCGCCAAATATGAGCTGTGCCAGTACCGAGGTAAAAGCGTAATTTTCCTCCCCGCCTGATGTGCGGAGCAGCGGATTAATCACCACCTGCAGCATAGCCATACCGCAGCCAATTAAAAACAAGGATATAATGGCAGTAAGATAATTAGGATAAACAGCCAATAGTAAAGAGCCAAAGAACGCCACCACAAAAGCAGCAACCATAATGGTTTTCTCATTATACTTTTGAACCAGCATGCTCGACGGAATTGACATAACCCCATAGGCAATAAAAAACGCAAAGGGCAATACTCCTGCCATTACATCGCTCAACTTGAAATCCTTAATAAACTCGGGAGATAACGGCCCGATGATATTGGTTAAAAACGAAATAACAAAAAACGTAAGCATGATCAGCGTTACGATGTAGTAGTTTTTCTTCATCAACTGGAGGGTTATGGTTTTTGGTTCGGTATAAACCTAAATATCGGTAAAAAAGCCGTTGGTGGAATAATTTACAAAAACTCATTTAAATTGTTACACTTCCCTTTTTAAAACATTTTAAAAAGTTTAAAAGCAATCGATCTCAACCTCTTTCGTAATATCTTGTTAACTTAATTCAATCAAAACATTTAGGGTACATGAATGTGTTAATGGAACAAATACCTGCTATATGACCCCAAAAAAAGAGAAAGAGCTTACTTATATCGAAAAAGTATGGCACACTGTTGCTATTGTTGCCTTATTGGTTGTAGTGATACTGATAGCCCGGGTGGCTTTTAACGTACTGCTCATGGTACTTTCAGGCGCACTAATCGCGACTTATTTTCATGGCCTTGGCGACCTGATAGAGCGTAACACGAAAATGCCGAGGCGGTATGCAATGATCATATCTGTAGTTGGTTCATTTTTAATTGTAGCAGGCTTGTTTTATTTAATGGGCACAACCATACAGCACCAGATAACTTTACTTAAAGATACGCTTCCGCATACGGTTAATAATTTTAAGGCTAAGCTGGCTTCAAACCCAACGGGGCAGCAAATACTTGATTATTTTTCGGGCGATAATGATCCCGATAAAGTTGTGGTTACGGTACAGCACTTTTTCAGTACCAGCTTTGGCGTGCTGGGTGATATTTATATCATCCTGTTCCTGAGTATTTTTTTTACTACCAATCCCGATGTTTATAAAAATGGCATTTTAATGCTGCTATCAGATCAAAAAAAACCTTTGGGACAAGATATTATGGACAGGATCAGTCTTTCATTAAAAGGCTGGCTCAAAGGGATGCTGCTCTCTATGGTATTATTGGGCTTGCTGCTTACCACAGGCTTAAGCATTATGGGAATTCCGGCGGCATTGATATTAGCCTTATTTGCAGGCATGTTAAAGATCATCCCTAACCTGGGTTCGGTTATAGCCATGATACCGGGTGTATTACTTGCACTTACCATTGGCACAAATACCGCTATTATAGTGGCACTCATTTATGTTGTATCGCAAACCGTAGTGAGCAATATCGTAGTGCCTATAGTACAAAACCGTATGATCAACCTTCCTCCCGCGCTTACCATCATCAGCCAGGTGGTTATGGGAACGCTGTCGGGGGTACTGGGTATCATATTGGCAGTTCCTATTGTGGCCATTATTGTGATTTTGGTTGATGAATTGTATGTTAAAAAACTTGGCGATGCCGAGGTAATAGCGCATTAAGGAATATGACCTCATCAAAAAAATCGATATATAGCGCACTAATTGCCAACCTGCTCATAGCAATAACCAAATTTATAGCGGGCGTTATAGGCCGAAGCGGGTCTATGATCTCCGAGGGAATCCACTCGGTAGTGGATACCGCTAACGAATTGCTGCTGTTGCTTGGTCTGCACAGGGCCCGCAAAGAGCCCGATAAAACCCATCCTTTTGGCTACGGTAAGGAGCTATACTTTTGGTCGTTCATTGTATCTATCATGATATTTGGCCTGGGCGGAGGGCTATCCATTTACCAGGGCATATTACATATCCGCGAATCCAAACCCATTGGCGATCCTACGATGAGTTATATCGTTTTGGGATTATCCGTCGTATTTGAAGGCTCGTCGCTCATCATCGCCCTGAGAGAATTTAACGCCATAAGGGGCGATCAAACCTGGTGGGACGCCGTAGTTAAAAGCAAAGACCCTTCAACCTTTTTAGTGATGTTTGAGGATAGCGCAGCCGTTGCAGGGCTTTTTATTGTTGGCATTTGCATGTTCCTGAACCATCGTTATCACATCCCCGTGCTTGACGGTATAGCATCATTATTAGTTGGTTTAATTTTGGTTGGTGTTTCGGCCATATTAGCCCGGGAGAGCAGGAGTTTGCTTATGGGCGAAGGTATTTCGTCTGAATCGCGTACGAAGATAAGCACCCTCGTTGAACAGGATAATGCCGTTTTAAAGGTGATGCACATGCTGTCAACCTATCAATCGCCCGATGAAATTATTTTGATGCTGATTGTAGCTCTTAAAGATGATCTGAATACTGAACAAATCAACGAAGCTATAGGCCGGATCCGGGATTGTATTAAGCAGGAGTTTAGTTTGGTGCGCTTTGTATTGGTACAGCCCGAAACATTTTCGGCAGAAATTACTGAAACAGGCAGCGTACTTTAATTGTATATTAGCTATTGATAACAAACACCTATCTCATGGAAGAACAAAAATTTCATTACGCAACGGTAACCGAAGCTATAACCAAATTAAAAGAACAGGGCTATACCCATGAATTTAGCCTGGAAGGTGACCATCTTAAGGCAGGCGCGGAAAACTTCCCGGTAAAAGAATTTGAAATAGTGGATCTATACCGCTACGAAGGCCCCTCCGACCCTGCCGATGAGGCTATTGTTTACGCCCTTGCTTCAGCGGAAGGTATTAAAGGCACACTGGTAACGGGCTATGGGATCTCGACAGATGAGGCGACTATAGAAACGCTAAAGAATTTACATTATAAGTATCAGCAGGGCCGGCAATAGTCTGGCCTTTTAACCATACCAGCCTCGCTTCCAACGCACATTTCGGCCTTAGCTTTAAAGGAAGGCAGCCATCGGGGATAGTAAATTGACCGAAAGAAAAGGAGGGATTATTTTAAATACTCCTCATAATACTTGTTTATTAGCACCTGCTCATGAAACGTCGTTCTTATAATTTCGCGGCCATGCTTGCGGATGTGATCTAATTTTTGCTTTCCAAGGTGAGCTTCGTTCAGCTTTTCGACAATATCGACGGTATCTAATGTACAAACCCAGCCCAAGTTATTTTCACCAACAAAATCAGAAAGACCTACATTTTCGGAAACTAAAACAGCTGTACCCATATGCAATGATTCAACCACCACATTCGCGAAGTTTTCATTAAAGGAGGTGAGGACACACAGATCAGACTGGTTAAGCCGTTCAAATTTCTCATCCCGGTTCACCCAGCCTATCCAGTCAATTTTTGAAGCTATATTTAACTCATCCGCAAGTTGTTTCAATTGCTGTACGTATGCTTCTTCGCCATCGCCGGCAATGACAAGTTTCAAATTAAAAGAGAGTTTGCTTATAGCAGTAAACAGTTTTTCAAGTCCTTTTTTATGATGAATGCGCGACATAAAAACAACCGTGAAACACTCATTGCGGGGTTCCTTTATTTCGATATCAGGTAATGATAAAATATTGGGTAATACAAAGCCCTGCCAGCCCGGAATCAACTTTCTGCATTCCATATATTCGGATTGTGCGGTAGTGTGCAGCACACATTTCTTTAATATTTTACGGCCGCCTAATTTATGAATCAATTTTTTGTAGCTGCTGTTCCCGCTTTCAAATACGTACCCGCTTAGCATGCCGCGGGGCGCCAAAATAACCTTGGCTTTACTGAACAAGGCGAGCCGTGCAGCAATTACGTTTAAAATACTCCACCACGAATGAATATGGATCACATCATAGTGGTTGGCAGTTTTAACAAGCCTGCGCCATAATGCCGGACTAACGTGTGTATGATCACCGGTGATCCGTTTAAAATAAATTACATTAACCCCTTCCACATTTGTTATAGTGCCGGGTATTACATCCAGTTCGGTTTTACCGTTGGCTGTAGTGGTATAAACGTCAACAACATGCCCATTAGCTGCTAATCCCTCGCATAGCCGCGATACAGATTCAGTTGGACCTCCGTAGCCGTAAGCGGGTTTATAAGCAGGTATAATGTGCAGTATTTTCATAAAACATCATTAGCAATATGAGAATGCAAATATGCATCCCGCGGAGGGATTATTTAGCCTGCTGCAATTTTAAACCTAAAATTAACGAGGTATAAACGGAGCAGGCAAATCCTGGACGAAACCAACGGTACTAACTCCTAAGATTATCTGCGCTGCGCTCCCCGCCGGGACGAAGTAAAAATAAAAAATGTTTAACGCCGCAGCTCAATTAAAAAGAAGCAGAGTTAAACATTTTTTATCAGACCTTAATATTTTCAACCGGCAACTTTGGTTTGGACCGGTTTAAAATTAACATCGTATAATACCATACTATCTTCTATCACCTGATGGCCGTAACTTACCCCCATCCAGCGTTCAACAGTTACATTTTTTCCTTCCAAAACCTTGTAATCTTTAAAGAAGCACTCAATCTCTTTAATAGTATGTGGCGGCAACTCGCTTAAATCATTTATATAATTAACCGACATATCATTATTGGCAACAGCGATAATTTTATCATCCTGCTGGCCATTATCAATCATATGCATTACCCCAATCACCTTTGCTTCAATAATAGACATCGGAAAAACATCAACAGAGCATATAACTAAAATGTCAAGCGGATCCTCGTCATCGCAATAGGTTTGAGGGATAAATCCATAATTGGCCGGATACATTACAGAAGAAAAAAGCACACGATCTAATTTTAAAAGTCCGGATTCTTTATCAATCTCATATTTAGCTTTTGAGCCCTTGGGAATTTCAATAACGGCGTTTACAACATAGGGAATTTTAGGTCCGGTTGAAACTTCATGCCATGGATGCTGTGTATTCATTGGTAGTAATTCAATATTTTGGTTATTTTTTTATGAAAGTACCAACAATTTACCGATTCGATTAGAATATTTTCATTTTATTTCAATTCACTTTATTACCCAAATGCATCAAGAGCTTGTTACCGTTCAGTTTCAAGGGTTTACGGCTTTTATAAAAACGCAGGCGGTATGCATGCTTTTGGTACAAACCACTACTGCAAACTAACATAATAAACCAGCAATCAATAAACCACAAAGGCAGGCTACGGGTTTAACTCAGTGATCTGCCAATGTAAAAGTATATGGTTATAAACCATTTTTTATCCATTAACCGTTATTTAATGATCAACAACCAGCCTTTGCCTTTTTCAACCGGGATCCTGTCATTCAAGCCAAATATTTTGCCAGGCTGATAACTTTTTATCTCAGGAGCAGTAATTGTTGCTCCGGCCGGATTGATACCTAATTTTTTCCAGTCGATATTTAACTGAAAATCAGTATCGGTATCTTCCCAGCTGGCAACGGCAACCATGGCGGCACCATCTTTTTTGTAAACGGTGGCTATCACTTTGGCTTTATCGGTTTTCACCGGATTATCGTCAACCCAGTAACCAATCATTTTTGTGCCTTTCATACCGAAATTATCCCAGGCTTTCCAGATCGGGCGCGGATCGGCACCGTCGCTCCATGGCATACGGTTGGTCATGCCGTAAACCATGCCACGCCATTTATTGCCTCCGCCTTGCAGCATCTCGCCCATTAAACCAAATGGAATACCACTCACTTCGGTCAGGAAGAAATCAGGATCATTTTTTTCATAGTCAAAATACTCACCAAACCATAAACGGTTGAGGTAAGGAAAATGCTCCATATACAGGTTAGCGCTGTTGTTAAAACCATCGCTTTTATTGTATTGATTAGCCGAGTGCAGATCTATAATACCTGGATGACCATTTTTAGTCAATACACGTTTAATGCGTTTCATGGTAACACGGTCAAAAGCCACATCATCCAGGTAAATACCGTCGATACCAACGTTTTGAGTTAACCAGTTCATGCCTTCCACGTAGTAATTGTGCCAGCGGTTCATGCCACTGTTGATAATGGCGGCGTCTTTAATTTCGGGTACAAACCATGCGGCTATATAATCATCGCCCACGTGCTCCTGCAACCAGCTAAAGCCTCCGCCCTTGCCTGGCGAGTAAATTTCATGGCCCAAACTGCGCAAAGCAAAAGTTTCATAAGCGTGATTGGATAGTTCGCGGATGGTATTATAGATCTTCACCTTTAACCCCGCAGCATGTGCCGAATCATCATAAGCCTTCATTTTTTGCCATGCTATGAACGGGTAGTTAATAGTTGGGTTTATTGCTGTTGCATGATGAATATTGATAAGTGTTGCGCCTGCGCTTTTTATGGTATCAATAGGTTTGTACGAGTGATAAAACCTTGTTGCCCACTGAAAATCGGTATTAATGGTATGGAAAGGCGTTACCAGCAGGGTAAAGTTGTAGTACAGTTCATCGCCTTTTTTCAGGTCGCGCTCACCGCTGTAGTTGTTGGCCAATACTGCTTTACCATCAAACGCTACTTTAATACCACCTTTGTTATCATTACCCCATGAAGTTGGAAGTAACAATGGCTTTTGCAGATAAAAATTGGTATTCAGCGGACGAACATATTTTTCATCCCTCAATGAATATTGCAAACCGCCGTTCACATTACCTATCCAGGCGCCATCCTGGTTTTTATGGGCAACGTCCCATTTCCATTCAAAGTTTTCAGGGCGATAGCCTCCTTTTTGACCAAGGCCCATCATGTATTTGGCAAAATCTTTTTTAAAAGGGATGTGCATGGTAATATCCTTCAGCCTAACATTCTGAAGGGCTTTTACTTTCACGGTATAAGCCATAAAGCCGTCAAACTCCAGCGAGGCGGTTACATCCATCTGTAAACTATCATTAGCGCTTACTGCCGTCCACTGCACTGTGCCTGCCTCTTTTTTGGTGAATTGCACACCCTGGCTTTTCAGGTTTATCTTTTTACCGGCGGCATCAATAAAATGAAAGTGGATGCCCTCGGTAAGCAGGTTATTAGGTGTTGCCGCGTACTCCGTCATTTCCGGGGTAAAATACGTCTGGATCTGTTTTGGGAAACCATCTTTATTCACTTCCACCTTACGGCCCAACAAACTGATTGTATTGCAGCTAATTTCAAGTGGCGTGTAAGGCGCGATAACCGTATTTTGCTGTGCCATAGTTGAGTTCAACCAACCCAGGCGGGTCATTTTGTATGGTTCGCTTACACCACCATCTTTTGAAATTTTGCTATTTACTTTAACCGACAAAGCAATTGTTTTTGCGGGTTTTCCGCTGATGCTAATAGTAGCCTTACCTGTATAAACCGAAGGAAGAACTGCGGTAGGAACATTCACGCCACACCATAACGCCTGGATATCACCTTTAGCTACATTAACAATCTTGGTAAGTGGTTTTGCATCATAAGCAGTGCCCCCGGTATTGATACAAAATAGTGCCGAAGCCGGGATTACCTTACCAGTAGCCGATTTAAGGTCACTGAATGTTACCTGTACATTTTCGATATTTTGCAGCGCGTAAATGCCCAACTGAAATGCAAAGTTTTCGCCTCGCGCAGCTTCACCGGTATATTTATTCTGCGGACCAAGCTCTATCCAGCGTTGCGGCAAATCTTTGGTCATGCGGATGGAGTTCATCCTATCTTCCGGGAAAACCAAAAATGGTTCAGTTTTATGTTTACTAATCAACGCTTCAGTTTCTGCTTTAGTAGCAATCACCTCCATCGGATAAAAGCTGTTAAAAGCGTCAATAGACTGAAATTCTTTTACCGCAGCTAAAGGCACCTGCTTACTGTTCACGGCACTAAGCCACTCTGTAGAAGCTGTATTTTCGGGTTTGAGATAAACACCTTTAGGATAGTTTGAGCGACCCTCATTTTTATAAGGCATGTAATACACAAAGTATGTGCCCTTGCCTGATGTTGGCTCAAAATATAATTCGCCGCTTTCACGGTTTACGGAACCAACTTTTACATTGGTTATTTTTTGTTTGGTTTTAGCATCCTGAATGATGATCCGCTTGTTTTCGGGTTCGTTATCCCTGCGCCTCCAGTTGATCACTGCTTTAGCCACTTTACCTTTGCCATTAAAAGTTAACACCACACGATGGTTACCCAATGAATCGGCCAGCCAGCATTTTTCGCAATTGGTATACGGTACTTTTTGTGCCGAGGCAGCAAAGCCGGATAAAAGGAAAGTGATAGCCAAAAATTGTTTTTTCATGAAATAAATTTAGTCAGTCTTTTTATAATGTTGTTTCAGGAATTATAATTCCTAAAACCGCCGCCGCTCGGCTCCAGCCGAGTGGCAACTATTTTGCGACCTCCGGCCGCCGTGTACAGGCCAGAGGCCTGGCGATAGCGGTCACTCGACAGGAGCCGAGCGACGGCATCTTCTACTCTTTTTTATATTTATAGTTGATTAAATAGCAGGTGTAATCCCCTGGCCTTCCCAATAATCAATAATAGGTTTAAAAGGCCCATATTTATGCTGTTGTTCAGAAAAAGGATCTTTAAAAGGCCCTTTATCATAATCAATCGCTTTTTCTTCATAATGCGGATAATCAACCTCTTTCGTAGTTTTTGGCAACGGACGTTTATGCTTTTTGTCATCATTAACAAAAGCTGCGATATCAAGCGCCTGGGCATCGGTTAAGAAAGGTTTTCCTTCGGCCGTTTTATCGTAAGGCATGTTGCCTTTTAGCCACTGCGCCAGCTTAACAACCCTATGCATACTCGAACCGGGACGATAGGCCAATAATCCCCACACCGGCGGGTATTCGTAAGTTACGTTATCAAAACGCATTTTACCTTCGCCGTTTTTCGCATGGCAACGCTCGCAGTTTTGAGCGTATAAAACCTCGCCCCTATCTGATGATGCAGCAACATCCGGCAGTTCGACTTCCATATTCTTTAACCCTTTGGTAGTTTTAGACACATTCGACGAATCGCTCAAAAACTTCAAATATGCCATAATCGAGATCATCTCCTTTCCATCCAACGGCAGCGGCCTGCCTAAATTAGGACGCATTACGCAATTATTAATGCGTTCGGCCAAAGATAAAATCCTTCCTTCTCTCGCCCTATACTGCGGATAATCGCGAAACGACCTTACCAGGTTAAAGGCATACGGCCTGGTACCGGCATCCCGGTGACAGTTGGTACAATTCATTTTATTGCCGGTATAATGTCCGTTAACACCTTCGGGGCCGATATAGTAAGCAGTATGCAGCATTAACTCCCTACCATAACGCACGGCCGCGCCATATTTGCCACCCGGCATTTTGGTAGTATCTACAGAAACCAGATTATTCACAGCCGCTGAATCAGCTTTATTTGCCTCTTCGGCCTTGCTCCCGCTACAAGAAACTAACTGGGCAATGCTCGCCAAAGCGACTAACAACATCAGCAAAGCTATATATTGATATTTCTTTTTCATTTTTAATGATCTATGGTTTTAAAAATGGATCAAGCTGTTCGTATTTTATAAACCCGGCGCGATAGGTAGGCACTGATGTTTCCATCGTCCATTGCAGCACACCTTTATCATTTGCCAGCACCACAATATGCCTTTTGGAGCAGCATACCAATGTGGTTGTGTCATTGATCATATAGGCACTGCCCATACGTCCGTTAAAAATTTCTTTAGGTAGTTTGATGTGCATCGCAATGGTTGAGGTTTGATTTTTTTCATCAATTTTCATTGCATACACGCCAGACTGGTGTTTCTCTACCCCGTTATCAAAAAACATGAGGTTTCCCTGCTTATTGATGTGGGCAGCATGGGCCTGGGTAAAATTGCAGTCGGCAGGCATAGCGATGGTACCACCTTTGCCAAATTTGTAAATGACTTTGCCGCTATGCGAGTCAATCTTCCAGATTTGCCCGTTGTTGTAAAACGACATCAGGTAGTTGCCGTCAACATCATAATTTAAACTGTTGGCATGCATCCAGTCTTTTTTTGTTTTCAGGATTTGGGGATCTTTCAGCGGATCCATTACATCAAACACACTCCACTTATAAAGCTGTTTACCTGTTTTATCCATCACCATAATGCCATCGCCGTTAACAGTATCCTGTTTACTTCCCCCTACCGATGTTAGATCCATAATTTTCTTATCCACAAAAATGGTTACCAACTGGCCCTTATCGTTCTTCAGAATTTCGTGATGAATGGTTTGTTTGAAATCGCCCTGCCCTTTGGTGAGGTGCAGCAACGTATCGCCAAGCATGTTAATTTCTAATATCTCACTGCCATAACTGGTAGGTTCGTCATTTCGACCTAAAATAGAAAGCAGGGTTTTATCCTTCGTAAAATTGATCACTTTAAAACCCAACCTGTCAATCATGTGATACCACCTGATTTGCCCTTTAGCGTCGACCAAAAACGCCGCACCCGGTGCGTAGCGCTTGTTAATGAGCATCAAGCCGTCATTAATAAACTGTGTTGGAAGCGTGGCTTTCGCAGCAACTTTTGCATTAAATTGTTCCTGCAAAAACAGCGGCAACAGGTGCGATTTAAATGTATGGGTTTTGCTAACTACAGTATCACCACCGTCAACAGTTACTACATGGTATGAGTAAGTAGTATCGGGCAATATATTAAGAAGCACAAGCTTATATGAGTTAGCATTTCCTGTAGTGGTCGATCTGTACTTTACCGGCTTTTTACCGTCTATCCAATATTCAGCATACAAATCAACAGGCTTAGTGGTCACAACATCAAGCTTAATCTTTAGTTCGTTGTTGTTATACAAGCCTATGTGAATTTCTTTTATCAGATTACCACCCGAGCAACCACAGATGATCGAAACTAATAAACCTGCCGCTAAAACTTTAAACCAATCTTTCATCACTAAAATTTGTAACACCGGTTAAATGATAAAGAATATACAACCCATTATGAGCTGTATATTCTTTATCCATTGAATTTTATGTTTATTGCTGCCTGCCAGCATTGCTTAGTTTAGGATTGATATTTACCTGGTTAAGCGGATATGGGAAATACTCATCGCGTGGCAATTGCACGGTATTGGTTTGGCCAATACGTTTCAGGTAAGCGTTCACGATCACATCATATTTTCCAAAGCGTTTCAGATCGGCTCTTCTTTTGCCTTCGTAATACAGCTCCCAGCCGCGCTCCTGCAATAAAGCATCGCGGAAAGTTGCCTGAGTGAGGTTCGCTTGTACCAATAACTTGGCATGTGAGCGGCCTTTAACCTGGTTCACCAATGAAACAGCCTCGGGGGTTGGGCCGCTCAATTCATTTAAAGCCTCGGCGCGGCTTAACAACACATCGGCATAGCGTAAAACATCCACACTATGGCCATCGTAGTAAGTGTTAGCTCCGTTTGGATCGGCATATTTCATGGTTGCAACATCAGGCATATATAAAACACCATCCGGAGCTGTGGCACCTAAGGAAGGCGCTTGTTTGTGGGTTAAGCCATCAACACCCTGATATTGGGTAAAGAACATTTTTTTACGGTCGTCCTCATCGCCATAGCTGTTATAAAAATCCCAGGTTACGGCGTAGTACTGCCACCTGTCGGTTAGCACCGGATGGCTTAACGGCCCAAAGTGGTTTAATAACTCAGTCCCATTAACGTTAGCATCGCTTAATACCGAGAAGATGTTTTCAGAGCACCAGGTGTTCGATTCTTTAAATAAACCTTCGTAGGTTGGATATAACTGGTAGATACCCAGATCCATTACCTGCTTGGTTAAATCAGCGGCTTTTTGCCATTGATGCTCACGCAGGTAGATCTTGGCCAGCAGGAACATCGCAGCACCTTTGGTGGCGCGACCAACATCATTAGTTGTGTAGATATCACTTTTGGTATAATCTTTAGGCAATACATTGATCGCATTTTGCAGATCGCTGATCATTAACGCGTCAACCTCGGCAACCGGGCTTGGCGCGGTTTGAGCTTTGTAATCGGGATTGGCTACATCCTTTTCCGTATTCAGGATCACCGGACCCCAGGCATCTGTAAGATCGGAGTAAGCTATAGCACGTAAGAATTTCATCTCAGCCAAAAACTGATTTTTCTGAGCATCTGTGATACTTTTCATCGCGGCTATATTGTAAATAGCATTGTTTGCATTGGCAACAAGCTTATAGATCTGCCTGTAATCCTCAGCTATCAAACCATTAGCTGAGTTCCATTGTACCAGCGATAATTGGCCCGGGTCGCCGGCGTAGCTACAGTGGCCTACATCGGTAGTTAAATCGGTAAGGGCAAAGTGCCTCACTGTCCAATAATCGAAGTTATCGCCAACTGCCGGGCCTTTCAAGCGGGCATAGACTGAGTTAACCGCTGCAATGGCGTCAGACTTGGTTAAGAATGCGTTTTGGCTTGTTAAGCTGCTGTATATTTTAGGCTCGAGGTTGGTTTTGTTACACGAAAACTGTGTAACTACCGCGGCCGCTAAGAGTAGAATATTATATTTTTTCATTTTGACTAAAATTTTGTTAATCCCCTAAATGGATAATTTCATTAATGGATAGATGCCTTAATACCGAATGTTATCGTTCTGAATGCCGGGAACGAATTAAAGTCTAAACCGCCGCCAGTAGCGCCTGAGTGTACGTTAACTTCAGGGTCTGTACCTTTATAGCCGGTAATTGTCCATAAGTTTTGAGCTTCGGCGTAAACCTTTACTCCCTGCAAAATTTTCATGTGCTGAAACAATGATGCAGGGAAGTTGTAAGCCAGCGTAAGCGACTTTAAACGTACGTAAGAAGCATTTTCAACAAAGCGCGAGTTTACATAGCTACCATAGGTGCTCAGGTAATAACCTTCGCGAGGGATAGAGGTATTTTCGTTTTTACCTGCAACAAACCTGTTTAATCCGGCTACACCTGTAGTTGATTCGAGTACCATGGCATTCATGTTATACAGGTAATAATCAAACGCGCCCTGGAAAAATATTCCCAGATCAATGCCTTTGTAATGAAAATCGTTGCCAAAACCGGCCATATAATGTGGGTTGGAATTGCCCAGGTAAGTGCGGTCGTCCGGGGTAATTTTACCGTCGCCGTTCACATCTTTGTATTTAGGATCACCTGCTTTTGAATTTGGCTGCGGGGCGTATGTTTCGCCGGTTTTCACTACGCCCTCGTAAACGTAGCCATACAGTTCACCTAACTCAATGCCTGGTACAACCCTTGTAAATTCCTGGCCCGAAACGGTACCGCTTGGGTTAGCAGTATTAGTGCTGATCACGGTTACCCCAGGACCTAAATCCAACGCTTTTTGCTTGTTATAAGCGAACGTTACGGTGCTATTCCATGATAGATCTTTACCCTGTAAATTGTTGGTATTTACCGAAAGCTCAATACCCCGGTTTTGGATGGAGCCACCATTTATCCATTGATTGCTGAAGCCCCATTGCTGGCCGATAGGAATCTGGATGAGCAAGTCAGTTGTTTTTTTGCTGTAGTAGTCGATACTCGCATTGATACGGCCATTGGCAAAACCCATATCCAAACCAATATCAAGCTGCCTTGTACTTTCCCACTTCAGGTTGGGATTGGCCAGTGTTTTAGGCTCGATACCGGTTTGCAAATTGCCGGTTTCATTTAGTACAACACCATAAGGGCTAAAAGTTGAAAGATATAGGCTTGCGGGGATACGGTCATTACCTGTAACACCGTAACTAACACGAGCTTTTAAGTTTGAGAAAGTATTCAGATCTTTTATAAAATCGTCATCGGTAAGCTTATACGCTATTGCTCCTGCGGGGAAAAAGCCTGAACGTTTGTTGGAACCGAAGTTTGACGAACGGTCGTCACGATAAGAGAACGAGGCTAATAACTTATCCTTATATGCATAATTAAACCTTGTAAAATATGAGGTCAACATAGCCTCTGCCTTACTGCTGCCATAACCATTTACCAATGATCCGGCACCAAGGTTGTAGTATAAGAATGCATCGGTT
>Ga0157372_10001740_pt1 | contig 23617 bp, 22 predicted proteins | sample C55metaG_FD_115307 | JGI IMG/M metagenome (GOLD analysis project Ga0157372, IMG submission 115307) | Corn rhizosphere microbial communities from Kellogg Biological Station, Michigan, USA - C5-5 metaG | ecosystem: Host-associated > Plants > Roots > Rhizosphere > Soil | place: USA: Michigan... | reverse complement strand
CGTGACGGGGCGCGTGTCCGACAGCGTTCGACTGCGCGCCGCGGAGCTGGGCGTGGATGACGTCGCGCAGGACCCGCACGCACAGAAGCTCCCTGGCTTCCTCGCGATGCTCGAACGACATGGAATCGAACTGTCCGAGGCGGCATTCATCGGCGACGATTTCCCCGACATGGCGGTGCTCCGTCGCGTCGGACTGCCGGTGGCCGTGGGCAATGCCGTGCCCGAGGTGAAGGCGGCGTGCGCACTTCAGCTCGAGCGCAAGGGCGGGCAGGGAGCGATTCGTGAGTTTGCCGAACGCCTGCTGAAGGCTCGCGGTGAATGGGACACGGTAACCGAGCAATACGTCGCCGAACGCTCGGCGCTTCCCACGGGATCGCGCGCGTGACGGCCGACGAGATCATCGAGCGAGGCAGGCGCGTCATCCGCCTCGAGCGCGAGTCGCTCGGCGCGGTGGAAGAGCGACTGGACGAGTCGTTCGCGCGCGCCGTGCTGATGATCGCCGAGTCCAGGGGGCGCGTCATCGTTGCGGGGGTGGGCAAGTCGGGACTGATCGGTCGGAAGATCGCCGCGACGCTGACGTCCACCGGCACACCGGCGTATTTCCTTCACCCCGTGGAGAGTGCACACGGCGACCTCGGCCTCGTCGGGCCGGAGGACGTGGCAATCCTTCTCTCCAAGTCTGGCGAGTCCGACGAGCTGCTCGCCCTGCTCGAACACCTGCAGGGGCTCGGGGTACGAACGATCGCCATCACTGGCCGGTCGGATTCCTCGCTCGCTCGTCTGTGCGACGCGTCGCTGGATGCATGGGTGCGAGAGGAGGCGTGTCCGCACGACCTCGCTCCGACCACCAGTACGACGGCGGCGCTCGCGGTCGGCGATGCACTCGCCGTTGCGCTCCTGGAGCAGAAGGGATTTCGTCGCGAGGACTTCGCTCGTCTTCACCCGGGCGGTGCACTGGGACGGCGGCTCATCACCCGCGTGGACGAGGTGATGCTCGCCGCGCAGCTTCCCGTGCTTCCGCCGGAAGCCACGCTTCGTCAGGCCGTCGTCGTGCTGGCCGAACAACGCGGCATCGTCATCATCACCGACGCTGGAGAGACCGTGCTGGGCGTGCTGACCGCAGGTGACCTGACTCGACACATGGAACGAGAGGGCGACGTGCTGGCGCAGCCGGTGGAGCGGATCATGACGCGCCAGCCGCGCAGCGCACGGTCGGGCGAGCTCGCCAGCGCGGTCACGTATCGCATGGAGCTCAACGGCATCATGGCCATGCCCGTGGTCGATGACGACAATCGCCTCGTTGGCGTGGTGCACCTGCACGACCTGCTGCGCGCGAGGGTCGCCTGATGCGCCGCGCGATGGCTCTGGCCGCCGTTGTTGTCGCCGCCGTGGTTGGCTGCTCGAGACAGGGGAGCAAGCCGCCGGTGAAGACCGGTGCGTCGCTCGCCGACAGCGCCGAGCAGGTGATGCAGAGCGTGCACTACGTGCTGACGAGCGACGGCGTGCAGCGTGGTGAGCTGTTCGCCGACTCGGCGTACATCTTCGACGACAATTCGCGCTACGTGCTGAAGAACGTGCGAACCACGTTCAATACCGCGGAGGGAGTGAAGAACGGCACGATGAAGGCGGACCGTGGGAAATACAATCTGCGACAGCAGGTTCTCGAGGGGTTCGGGCACGTCGTCATCACGAACACCGAGGGGAAGAAGCTGACGTCGCCGTACGTGAAGTACAATCAGGCGATCAACGAGGTGTCGAGCGATACCACGTTCACATTGACCGAACCCGGTAACGTCGTGTCCGGCGTGGGATTCAAGGCCGACCCGCAGCTCAACAAGTTCCAGATCCTGCGTGGCGCCCGTGGGCAGGGAAGCTTTACTCTGCCGGGTCAATGATGACGCGAGCACTCGTCGCCGCGGCCCTGGTGCTTGCTGCTCCCGCGGCAGTGGCGCAGGATACGGGAGCGCCTAGCGGCCGATGCGTATTCCACTTTGATAATCGCCCATCGACCCGCGTCACGAGCACGAAGCTGCCGAGCGGTCAGCGCAATTTCTTCATCGGTGGTGGCGTCGTTGCGCGGTGCCCAACCCAGAGGATGGTCCTCGTGTCGGACAGCCTCGAGGTCTATGGCGACGAAGCGCGCTATTACTTCGTCGGTCACGTGGATTACACCGAGCCACGACTCAAGCTCAAGTCCGCGTACCTCACATACTTCCAGCGTGACGAGCGCCTGCTCGCGGTGCAGAACGTGGTGGCCACGCTGCCTAGTGGTTCGACGCTCACTGGCCCCCAGGTCGAGTTCTTCCGCCCGATTCCCCAGGTGCGGCCCCTGCAATCGGCCACCGCGATCGGCCGCCCGACCATCAACCTCGTCGAGCGCGATTCGCTCGGTCGCGCCCAGCCGCCGGTGAAGATCACCGCGAACACCGTCTACCTGCAGGGCGACAGTGTCGTTTCCGCCGTCGGGCAGGTCGTCGTCGTGCGACCCGAACTCACCGCCGTCGGTGATTCGCTCTACGCCGACGGTGGCATCGGCCTCCTGCGCATGATGCGCCAGCCGCGCATCACGGGTACCAAGGGCCGGCCGTTCACCCTCGTCGGCGAGACGATCGACCTGCATACGAAGGAGCGCAAGCTCGACCGTGTGCTCTCCAAGAACGATGCACAGGCCCACAGTGAGGATCTGGACCTGAAGTCCGACACCATCGACCTCCGCGTCGCCAACGACCTGCTCCAGCGCGCGATGGTGTGGGGAAAGAGTCGGGCCCACGCGACGTCGCCCACCCAATCCATCGTCGCCGATTCCATCAGCGTCCTCATGCCCGCGCAGCACGTGCGCGAGCTGCACGCCCTGCGCGCCGCCGTCGCCGAGGCGATGCCCGACACCACCAAGTACAGGACGAAGGAGAAGGATCGGCTCACGGGCGACACCATCATCGCGTACTTCGATTCGGTTCCGGCAAAGGACACCAGCGCCAAGCCGCAGATCAGGCTCAGCGTGGCGAAGGGCCACGCGACGTCGTTACAACATCTGGCGCCCCAGGATACCTCGCTCTGCGTGCCGGCAATCAACTACGTGACGGGACGGGAGATCACGGCGCATTTCGATTCGGCGCAGGTCTCCACGGTGGAGATCACCAACAAGGAAGGAGCGACCGGAGTCCTCCTGCAGCCCGATTCCACCGCGGAAGGCGCCCGCTGCCACGCGCCTGCGGTTGCCGCCACGGCCGCCGACTCCTCGGCGAGCAAGCCCGCTGGTCGTCCGCTGCCGTCACGTCCCCCCGAGACTCCACCGCGGGCGTCCACGGCGCCGGTCGTCGTTCCCAAGCGCCCATGACATCGCCCGGAATTCCGCCGCGCCTCCAGGCGCTGCTCGAGCGGCTCTCCAATGGCGACCGCTCGACCGCGCTCGCCCTCCACGCGCTGGTGTGTGCAGCCGATGCGCGGGGCGTGGCGAAGTTCGACGACGTCGCGGTCTACTATCGCAAGGATCACCTTGCCGCACAGCGCGCGGCGGGCCGCGACGCCGAGCGCGAAGCGGGCGAGTTGAGCATGGACCAGGTGCGTGCGCACCTCGCCCGCTCGGTCCTCCCGCGGCTGGCCTCGGAGCAGATGATCGTCCTGCCGGCGGGCGAGCTGCTGCCCGAGCGGGAGATCCGGATCTCCGAGCGCATCTGGAGCGACGTGCGCGCCGTGCGACAGGAGATCGCCGACGCGCTGATCCAGACCGGTGAGCATGCCGCGGCGCGCGACGGACGCCCCACGCCCGTCGCCACGCCGGCCGTGACCAGCGTCCTCGAGGCGAAGGGTCTCGTCAAGATGTACCGCCGGCGCAAGGTGGTGAATGACGTGGCCCTCCGATTGCAACAGGGGGAGATCGTCGGACTGCTGGGCCCGAATGGCGCCGGGAAGACCACGACGTTCTACATGATCGTCGGGCTCATCCAGCCCATGTCGGGCCACATCTCGCTGGACGGGGCAGATATCACCAACATGCCCATGTACCAGCGGTCACGACTGGGCGTCGGCTATCTTTCCCAGGAGCCGTCCATCTTCCGGAAGTTGTCCGTCGAGGACAACATCGTGGCAATCCTCGAGACCCTCCCGCTCACCAGGGAGGAGCGCGACAAGCGCCTCGAGACCCTGCTGGGCGAGTTGAAGATCGAGCACCTGCGGCAGAGCAAGGCGTTCCAGCTCTCCGGTGGAGAGCGACGGCGTCTCGAGATCACGCGGGCGCTGGTGACGCGGCCGAAGTTCATGATGCTGGATGAGCCGTTCGCAGGCGTGGACCCGATCGCCGTGCACGACATCCAGACCATCGTCGCCGGCCTGCGCCACCGGGGCATCGGCGTGCTGATCAGTGATCACAACGTGGAGCAGACTCTGGACATCGTGGACCGCGCCTACATCATGTTCGAGGGCCAGGTAAAGGTCTCGGGGACCGTGCGCGAACTCGTATTCGACGACGAGGTGGCGGACATCTATCTTGGACCCACCCTCACCGCGCGCCTTCGCGCGCGCTTCTCGACCGAGTCGCGGGGCACAGGAGACGGCGCATGAGACCCGGCCTCGGCCAGCACACCCAGCTCAAGCAGGAGCTCAAGATCAATCCACGCCTATATCAGGCGATGGATCTGCTCTACATGCCCTTGCTCGACCTCCAGCAGCACCTGAAGCAGGAGCTCCTCAACAATCCCTTCCTCGACATGATCGAGCCGGAGGAAGAAGACGAGGAGGAGGGAGAGACCCAGCAGGAGGAAGCGAGCCCCGAGACCGAAGCGGAGAAGGAAGAAAAAGGCGAGATCGACTGGGAAGAGATCCTGCTCGATGGCTTCGACGCCGGTGGGCGGCGCGAAGAGCACGAGGAGCGCGAGTACTACGAGCCCGTCACCGTCGACACGCGGGACCTCTCCGATCACCTGCGCGACCAGGTCAGCCTCCTCGACCTGAACGGCCGGCAGATGTACCTCGCCGAGGAGTTCATCGGCAACATCAACGAGGACGGCTATCTCGCGTGCGGCCTCGAGAAGATCGTCGAGGGCGCAAACGAGAGCGTGGCCAAGGCCGCCGAGGCGGTGGAGCGCGACACGACCGATCTGCCGCTCTACTCGATGGCGGAAGCGGAAGAGATGCTCGCCACGATCCAGAGCCTCGACCCGCCTGGCGTGGGAGCGCGCGACCTGCGCGAGTGCCTCATGCTCCAGCTCCGCGAAGCAGGGCTCGAGCACTCCGTGCCGTACCGCCTCGTGCGCGACTGCTTCGACGAGCTGATCGCACATCGCTGGAGCGAGATCTCCAAGCGATTCGGCATCAGCCCGGTGGACGTCCAGAAGGCGGCGGACGAGATCGCGAAGCTCGATCCGAAGCCCGGTCTCGTCTACAGCGACGCGAGCGACAATTACATCATCCCGGACCTCATCGTCGACAAGATCGACGGCCGGTACCACGTCTTCCTCAACGATGCGAACCTGCCGCGCCTCAAGTTGAGCAAGGCGTATCAGGAGATCGCGCGCGACAAGAAGAAGTTCGAGGGCGAGAACAAGGAGTTCATCTCCAACAAGCTCAATTCGGCCAACTGGATGATCCAGGCCATCGAGCAGCGCCGGCAGACGATGCTCAAGGTCATGAACTACATCGTCGAGCGGCAGCGCGAGTTCTTCGAAAAGGGCGTGCAGTACCTCAAGCCACTCACCCTGCGTGAGGTGGCCGAGGTCATCAACATGCACGAGAGTACGGTGAGCCGTGTGACGAACGAGAAGTTCGTCCAGACACCGCGCGGCGTGCTGCCACTCAAGTTCTTCTTCTCCTCCGGCCTCTCCACCACGGCTGGCGAAGATGTCTCGGCTCGCGGCATCAAGGCCCAGATCCAGAAGCTCGTCGCCGACGAGGACCCGAAGCACCCGCTCACCGATCAGGCGATCGTCAACATCCTGAAGGAAGGCGGCGTCCAGATCGCCCGACGCACGGTGGCAAAGTACCGCGACCAGCTTGGCGTGCTGTCCGCGCGCATGCGAAAGCGCGTATGATGACGGAGCGCCGCGAATCCATCGTGGCGTATGCGCCCCTCGCCGAACCCCGGCGCGCCGACGTGTCCGTGCTCGTGCCGGCAAAGGACGAAGCGGAAAATCTCCCGCTCTTCATGCAGCTCGCGGCAGAGGCGTTCGCGGCGAACCCCGGCGCGTCGTACGAGGTCGTCGTGATCGACGACGGCTCGACGGACGAAACGTGGAACGTGCTGCAGCGCCTTCGCTCACAGTACCCGTTCCTGCGGACGGTGCGCCATCGCGCGAGGCGGGGCATCGCCGACGCGCTGCGCACCGGCTACCTGAACTCCACCGGCTCGATACTGGTGTTCTATCCGGCAGACCTGCAGTTCAAGCCGGAGGACATCCCACGGCTCGTGGCGCCGATTCTCGCCGAGTCGGCCGACATGGTCACGGGCTTCAAGGAAGGGAAGTACGAGAAGGCGTTCGTCTCCGGCATCTACAACAGTCTGAGTCGGACGCTCTTTCACGTGCCGGTGAAGGACCTCAACTCGGTGAAGGCCTATCGCCGGGAGATCATGGACCAGCTGCCGGTGCGCCCCGATTGGCACCGCTACATGATCGTCATCGCCGCAGCCGAGGGCTACACGGTCACGGAGATTCCCGTCCCGCTCTACCCGCGCAACGCCGGCAAGTCGAAGTTCGGGCTGTCGCGCATTCCGGTGGGCGTGCTCGACATGCTGTCGGTCTGGTTCGAGCTCCGCTTCGGCAAGAAACCGCTACTGCTCTTCGGCATGCTCGGCGCGGCGCTGTTCGCTCTCGGGCTGCTCGCCGGCATCGTGGCGCTGGTCGTCCTGCTCGTCGCGGGCGAAGGCGTGCGCTCGGTGTGGACGCTGATCCAGACCTGCCTGATCCTCGGCAGTGTGCTGTTCGCCACCGGACTGCTCGGCGAACAGATCGCCGGCCAGCGTGCCGAGCTGCGCGAGCTGCGGCGCCAACTCGACGAGGTGCGGTCCGCCGAACACTCCGACGCGTAAGCCCACCGCATGCGCGTCCTCTTCCTCACCCATTCGTTCCCGCGCTACGTCGGGGACGCTGCCGGCGCATTCATATTGCGGCTGGCGACCGCGCTCGCCAACGAGGACATCGCGGTGAACGTCATCGCGCCGGCGACGGCTGGCGTCCCATCGCACGGCGTGATCGACGGCATTCCCGTCGCGCGATTCCGTTATGCGCCTCGCGCGCTCGAAACCCTCGCGTACGAGGGCAACATGGCGACGCAGGTACGGGAATCGTGGGGCGCGAAGGCGGCGCTCGTCGGATTGATCGGCGCCGAGCTCCAGGCAGCGCTCGCCGAGACACGGCGAGCGGAGTATGACCTGTTGCACGCGCACTGGTGGTTTCCGAATGGTGTCGCGGCCGCGGCGGTGTCGCGACGGCGGCGACGGCCGTTCATCACCACGCTGCACGGCTCGGACGTGCGGCTCGGACGCGCCATCGCGCCGGCGCGCCCCGCGATGCGAGCAGTGCTGCGTCGATCGGCGCGCGTCACGGCGGTGTCGCGCTGGCTCGCCGACGAGGCTCACCGGATCGCCGGCGGCGAGTTGCCGATCGTCGCCCCCATGCCCGTCGCGACCGAGTTGTTCTCGCCTGTCCAAGGCTCGCGTCGCGGTGATGCCTTGTTGTTCGTTGGACGCCTCACCCGTCAGAAGGGCGTGGACATTCTCCTTCGCGCATTGGCCGGACTCCCTGCCTCGGTCGGGCTCGACGTGGTCGGTGACGGTGAGGAACGCGCATCGCTTGCGACGCTCGCCTCGTCGCTCGACATCGCCGACCGGGTGCGGTGGCACGGCGCGAAGCCGGCCGCGGAGCTTGCCGGCTTCTATCGTCGCGCCGCGGCACTCGTCGTTCCCTCCACGGAAGAGGGACTTGGCCTGGTTGCCGCTGAAGCGCAGCTCTGCGAGACGCCGGTGATCGCGTTCGCGTCGGGTGGCGTGGTTGATGTCGTTCGCCACGGTGAGTCGGGGATTCTCGTGGAAGAGCGGACACCCGATGCGCTCGCCCGCGCCATTTCCGCAGTGCTCGCCACCCCCGACCGCGGCGCGGCACTGGCCCGCGAGGGCGCAGCACGCGCTCGCGAGCGATTCTCCCCCGACCACGTGGCGCGTCGGTATGCGGGCATCTACCGCGAGGCGATCGTCGATGCTGCGCGTTGATCGTCGCACCCTGCGTTACATCAGCTGGGCGTTGGCAGCGGTGGTAGTCGTCATCGTGGGGCGCAATCTTGCCGGCGGCCTGCTCGATCTTCGCACCCATCCGCTGCCCCGACCGCCGAGGTGGGGTCTCGTACTTCTGTCCGGCGCGGTGTTCCTGAGTGGCCACGCTGTGCTCGTGCAGACCTGGCGCAGCATGCTCGCCTGCTGGGACGCCCGACTCCCGTACTGGGGTGCAGCGAGGATTTGGAGCGTGTCCAACCTCGCGCGCTATCTGCCCGGGAAGGTCTGGAACATCGGCGCCATGGGCGCGATGTCGAAGGCAGTCGGTGTTTCGCCTGTCGCGGCGTCCGGTTCAGCGATCCTCAGCACGCTCGTGAATCTGCTCGCTGGCTTCGTCGTTGCCGTCGTTGCCGGGCGCGCTCTCCTGGAGCAGTCGTCCAACGGCCGAGGGACGATCGCGATGCTGATCGTGGTCATCGCGTCGGCGCTCCTGCTCGTGGCGCCATGGTTGATGCCTCGCGTAGCGCCGCTCGTCGCGCGTATGGTGGGACGGCCGGTCGAGGCAACGCTTCCGGGTCGCGCGGTGGTCTATGCACTAGTGGGTAATGTCGTCGCCTGGCTGCTCTATGGCGCGGCGTTTCAGCTGTTCGTCTTCGGGCTGCTCGGACCGCTGGCTGGCGGCTACGCGGAGTATCTGGCAGCTTATACCATCTCGTACATCCTCGGTTATCTTGTGCTCTTCGCCCCGGCCGGTATCGGTGTGCGGGAAGGCGCGATGGTGACCGTGCTCACCTACGCCGGCCTGACCACGGGGCCGGAAGCTGCTCTCGTCGCGCTCACCTCCCGCGTCTGGCTGACGCTGCTGGAAGTCGTTCCCGGTTTCCTATTCTGGACGCACGCCGCAGTGAACCGTCGCCCACCGACTCGCGATCCCTCGGATGTCCCGACCTGAGAAAATCACCGCGGCGCCCGTCTCTCCGGCGCCGCGCTTCGCAGCAGGATGGGCGGCGATCGCTTATGCGATCGCTACGTTCATGCTGGCGTGGCCAGCGCTCCTCGGAAAGTTCCTCGTCAATCCGCACAGCGACCAGTACATCGCCGGCTACGCATTCCGCGATTTTGCCGCACAGTCGCTGCGCGCAGGGCAGGGGATCCCGCAGTGGAACCCGTATCTCTTCGGCGGCCTGCCGTATGTGGCTGCCATGCACGGCGACATCTTCTATCCCACCGCGCTCCTCCGGGTGATCCTGCCGACGGACGTCGCGATGACGTGGGGCTTCATCATCCACACCTTCCTCGCCGGATTCTTCACCTACTGCTTCCTCCGCGCGTGGGGACTTGGATTCTTCCCCTCGCTCGTCGGGGGGATGGCGTATCTGCTCGGCGGGCCCATCGCCTCCTACGCTTCACCGGGGCACGACGGAAAGCTGTTCGTCAGTGCGCTGCTGCCCCTGGCGCTGTGGCTCCTCGTGCGTGGCATCCGCGACGGTCGACTGTGGAGTTGGGGGGTCCTTGCCATCACGGTCGGGCTCGCTGTCCTGAGCCCCCATCCGCAGCTCCTGCAGTACCTGCTGCTCACATCGGGTGCCTTTGCGCTATTCCTGGCATTGGGCCCTGACTTCAACGGCGTGCAGCTCGACCGTCGCACGGCCGTCCGAAGGCTGGCCCTTGCGCTTGGTGCCGTGATCATCGGAATGGCGATCGGCGCCATCCAGTATGCGCCGGTACGCGAATACGTGGCATACTCGCCGCGGGCGGGCGGCCGCGACTACGCGTATGCCACGACGTTTTCCTTTCCGTTGATCGAGCTGTTCAACTTGTACCTGCCGCAGTTCACGGGAATGCTCGACCGGTACTGGGGCCCGAACGGCATCCACCTGCACAGCGAGTACATCGGCGCGTCGGTACTGGTGCTCGCGTCGGCTGCCTTCGGCGGCGATGCACGCCGGCGATTCCGCTGGTTCTGGATCGGAGTGGCCGTCGTCTCATTTCTCTGGATGCTCGGCGGCAGCACGCCGTTCTTTCATGTGGTCTACTCGATCGTGCCGGGGACGAAGTTCTTCCGCGCGCCCAGCACCATCATCTACGTCTTCTCGTTCGCCGTCAGCGTCTTTGCGGCCCTCGGGACAGAGCGCCTGCTCGAGGGAGCGCTGTCGAGGCGATTCCTCCTCGGGTGGCTGGGCGCGGCGGCGGTGATCGCCGTGCTGGCGTCCGTCGGCGTCATCGGCGCGATGGCGGAAGCGGGGGCGCGTACGGCCGGCGCCACCTTGATCCCTCAGTACGCCGAGCAGGCGGCCGAGCAGTGGGCTTCGCGTGCCAACGCGAATGCTGCAGAGCTCATCCTCGGCGCATGGCGAAGCTTCCTTTTCGTCGCGCTCACGGTGGCCGCGTTGTTCTGGTACTTCCGCAACCGCGCCAGCGTGGCGCTCCTCGGCGGCGCGCTCGCCGCCATCGTCGCGGTGGACCTCTGGAGCGTCGAGCGCGACTACTGGATGTTCTCGCCACCGGCGAAGGTGCTCTTCGCCACCGATCCCGCGCTCGAGCTGCTGAAGCACGAGCCGCAACCGGGCAGGGTAGTCGTGTACGGACAGGGCGACAGTGGAATCGTGGCAGGCGACCCGTACTTCGGGACGGATACGCAGGGCCGCGGCACCGGCTTGATGGTTCACGGCATCAGGTCGGTCACTGGCTACCATGGCAACGAAATCGGCCGCTATCAGGCGCTGATGGACATGCGGCTCTCGAATGGGGCGCCGGCGGTGATCAGCCCCACCTTCTGGCGCCACGAGAACGCGCGCTACCTCTACACGAACGTCCCGATCGGCGATTCCGCGCTCAAGCTGCTGACGGGACCCGTGCGCAATTCCGCCGGTTCCACAGTCTACCTGTATCGGCTGCCGGGAGAAAACCCATACGCCTGGCTGGCTCCCGCCATTGCCAAGGCGGCTGACAGCGACGCCGAGGCCGCGGTGCTCGACCCGCGTTTCGACCCGGCGCGCATCGCGGTGTTCGACACCTCCGCCAAGGTCCAGACGAACACAGGGCAGACACCTCCGGAGCCGTTGGCCATCTCCACCGCCTCCAACAACGTCGGGCCGGGCAAGGCAGACGTCGCCTTCAGTGCACCGGCTCCCGCGGGGTCGGCGCTCATCGTCTCCGAGAACTATTACCCGGGCTGGCAAGCAACGGCCGACGGCAAGACGGTTCCGACCTTCCGGGCCGATTACAACCTGATCGGGGTCCCGCTACCGGCCGGAACCCGCGCTGTCTCGCTGCGCTATCACGACCCGGCGGTGAGTACGGGGCGCGTCATCACGGTCGTCGCGCTGCTCCTCGCGATCGTGGCCGTGGGTGTCGGGCTGGCGGCAGACCGGAGGCCGAGCGTTGCCTGAACGGGCACTTGTCATCGTCCCGACGTACAACGAGCGGCAGAATATCCGCCGCCTCATAGACTCCGTGCTGGCACAGGACGACCGCATCGACATGCTCGTCGTCGACGATGGCTCTCCCGACGGGACAGGCGCCATCGTGGAAGAGATCGGCGCGTCGAACCGGCGCGTGCATCTCCTGTCGCGTCCGAAGAAGATGGGATTGGGGACAGCCTACGTAGCCGGCTTCCGGTGGGCGTTGGCGCGCGATTACGCCTACGTCCTCGAGATGGACGCCGACTTCTCACACGATCCAGCGCACCTCCCGCAGTTTCTCGCGGCGGTCGAGAACGCGGACCTCGTGCTGGGCTCTCGCTACCAGGAGGGCCGGGTCACCGTGGTGAACTGGCCCATCAACCGGCTCATCCTGAGCTACCTCGCGAACATGTACGCGCGGGCCATCACCGGTCTCCACGTGTGGGATGCGACCGGTGGGTTCAAGTGCTTTCGCAGGTCCGTGTTGGAAGCGATCGACCTGGATCACGTACGTTCGAACGGTTACGCATTCCAGATCGAGATGACTTTCAGGGCGGTGAGAAAGCACTTCAGGATCACGGAGCTTCCGATCGTGTTCGTGGACCGGACCGAGGGAACGAGCAAGATGTCCAAGCACATCGTGCGCGAGGCGGTGTGGATGGTCTGGCGCCTGCGCTGGTGGGCGCTGCGCGGCGTGATCTGACTCCATACCTCACGAGCTCGCGATGCTTCCATCCGGTCGGACCTTCTTCAAGATGAGCGGGTCGGGAAACGACTTCATCATGGTGAACGCCATGACGGAGCCGCCTGGGGACCTCGCCGAGCCGGCCAGAATCCAGGCCTTGTGCCGCCGCGGGACGGGGGTCGGCGCGGACGGGATCGTCTTCCTCGAACCGTCCGACGAGGCCGATTTCCGCATGGTCTACCTCAATAGCGACGGATCCCGGGCCGACCTCTGCGGCAACGCGTCGCTCTGCTCGAGCCGGCTTGCACTCGAGCTTGGCATCATATCCAAAGCCGAGTTCCGCATCGAGTCCGATGCCGGCATTCTCGCCGCTCGGCTGCGTGATGGGGCGCCCGAGGTGGACCTGCAGCCGGTCACCGACGTACGTGCTCGGCTGCCATTTCAGCAGGGCGCTGGGGAGTCCTGGATCGGCTTCGCGCTCGCGGGTGTCCCGCATCTCGGCGTCAGATGCGAGGAGGTCGATGCCGTGGATGTCGTCGGGAGAGGGCGGCCGCTGCGGTTCGATTCGTCGCTCGCGCAGGGCGCAAACGTCAACTTCTTCGCGCCGGACGGTGCCGGGGACTGGATGATCAGGACGTACGAGAGGGGCGTGGAAGGCGAGACGCTCGCGTGCGGAACGGGCGCTGTCGCGTCGGCAATTCTGCTGGTCGAGGCCGGCGAGGCCCGTAGTCCCGTGCGGCTGAAAACTCGCTCCGGCCGCACCCTGACGGTCCGGCTCCAGCGGGAAGCGGGCGGCTGGACGCCGTCTTTGTCCGGCGAAGCGCGGATCGTTTTCGAGGGCCGTTTCGGCGAATCCTGACCGCGCGGTCGCGCCCGCGAGCAGCTGCGACGCGCAACGCCGCCCATCCAAAGTCGACAGCGAACACGACAGTCACGCTCTCGAGCCCGGATCCGCTCCATCCGCCTGATGGGCGAGTGCCCCAGCGCGAGAAAGTGCGTGAGGTGGGCGCGGTAAGACGATGTGGGGAAGTGCATTCCGGTTTGTGGTCACCCAATGGAGTTCTGGTTCTCCACATTTATCCACTAAGCGTAGTTTACATAATACATCTTATACGTACTTCCTATAACGGACACAGCAGCGTGCTGTTGCGTAGCTGTCGCCTTTTACGCCTCTCGTTGGGTTGGGAGCGGCCGTGTGCTCGGGTCGCTGCTGCTTCCGCTCCGACTGCGTGCTACCCTGAGTCTCCGCACCCGTGTGCCGAGCCGAGTTCCAGCAAGAAATTCGGGGTGGCGAGCCAATGTGCTCGCCACCCCGATTCGCCTCCAACCCGCATCCAGCCTTCCTCCTGGCGCCGGCCGACCGCGCCAGCTGGCGCGTCTCGCTCAGCCCTGAACCGGCTGTGCCGTCAGCGCTCCCAGCCGAACCTTCGCCTCGGCTGCAGCCGCCGGGTTGTCTTCCTGCTTGGAGAGCGCCTCCCAGATCTTTCGCGCCTCTGCGTTCTTGTTGGCCGCCATGTAGGCGTTGCCGGCACGTGCCAGGTAGAACGCCTTCTCGCTCGGCATGTTCGTGGTCGAGGCGGCAGCTTCGTATTCCGCTGCCGCTTCGGCAGCCTTGCCGAGCTGTGAGTACGAGTCGCCGAGGAGGCCCTTCGCCGCCGCGGCATTCGGTCCGTCCAGCTTGGTGGCGAGTCCCTTGAGGTAGTCCGCCGCGCCCTGGTAATCGCCCTTTTCCAGCTTGAGCTGCCCGAGCATCAGCCCTGCTTCCGCTCCTGCGGTCGTTCCAGCGTAGCGATCGGCGACCTTCTGCAAGTCCGACTCAGCGAGGGGTACGTTGCCCGACGCCACCGACTGCTTTGCCACCAGCAGCTGGCGGTCGGCGTTCTCGAGCTTGATGGCCTTCGCCCGCGTGTAGTACCACCCGCCGGCGATGGCCGCCAGCGCGACAACGGCACCGATGCCCACCCAGCGCGAGTTGATGTGGAACCAGTCCATGAAGCTCTCGACCTTGGGCTGGTCGCGGGTCTTGTCCGTAAGCGGATGGGTCATGACGTCTGTAAGTTGATGGAAGCGCCGCACGGCGCGGCATGCCCCTGGGGTGATTCGAACACCCGGCCAACGGTTTAGGAAACCGCTGCTCTATCCACCTGAGCTACAGGGGCGGGTCGGACGATGCCGTCGCCGAGTGGCTCGGGCGTCCTTCGGGTGGCAACCCTCAAACTTATCTGTCCGGCACGCCAATACCAGTGCCTGCCATTCGCGCTCGTCACCGCGCGCCTTCTAGCTGGCCGCGTTCTTCGGCCCTCGTGGGCTCCGCTGCGATTGTTCTGGAGGTGCGTGCGCTGCATCATACTGCTTCCCGCAAATCGGGTTCGTCAGCCCTTCCCCACTCCCGAAAGTCCGTATCACCCGGCTGAGGTAAGTCCTGAATCTTTCGACGACGCGGAAGCTCGCTCTCGCTTCGGCCGCGGGTATTGCCCTCGTCCTCGGCACGGGAGCGCTGAGCCTGCTCAGTCTGCGGCGCATGGACGCGTCGGCGCGACTTGCCGTCCGGCGGCAGGCCGTGCGAACCGCGGTGCAAACCGTTCGGGTGCGGCTGACCAGCACGGATGCATACGTCCTGCGCGCCAGCCGCGGCGAAGCCGCGGCGAGCGCTACGGAGCTTGCTGCGCGGCTCTCCGAGGGACGTAGGGCGCTTGGGCGAGCGTTGCAGCTCACCGGCGATACTCCCACGCAGTCCGACCGCCTTCAGGAAGCGCAACGCCTGCTCGATGCGCGGCAGTCGGTCATACCGCAGCTTCTCGTGCGGAGGAGCAGCGGCTCGGGTGTGACCGGGCTCGGAGATTCGCTGTCACGGGTCAACGCGCATCTCGGTGCGCTCCTGGACAGTGTCGAGGCCCACGAAGACGAAATAGTCGCATCGCGACTGACTGACCAGTCCGTTGCGGCTCGCCTCACTGCCGTCGCCACCCTGGCGCTGATGGCCATCGGCGGCGGGATCGGGCTGGTGGCGCACCGCTCGATCCGGCGCGACATGGAACGTCGAGCGTCGGCCGAGGCGGCGCTCCGCACATCGGAGGCGAAGTTCGCCGGAATTCTCGCCATCGCTGCCGAGGCGATCATCACGGTCGACGAGCGGCAGCGGATCGTTCACTTCAATCAGGGAGCGGCCGACATCTTCCTCTACGACCCTGCGGAGATGATCGGGAAACCGCTGGAGGTTCTGCTGCCGCTGAGCTCCCGAGGTGTGCACGCACGGGAGGTCGCGGCGTTCGGGGCATCCGGTGAGAACGCGCGGCGCATGGGCAAGCGGCGTGAGATCGCGGGGCGACGGAGCAGCGGCGAAGAGTTCCCTGCCGAGGCGTCGATCTCCAAGCTGCAAAGCGACGGGCAGCTGCTCTATACGGTCGTGCTGCGGGACGTGTCCGAGCGGAGACGCGTGGAGGAGCGTCAGCGGTTCCTCGCCGAAGCAAGCGCCGCGCTCGCGACTTCACTCGATGTACAGACGACGCTGGATGCCGTGGTTCGCCTCGCGGTGCCGGCACTCGCCGAGGGCTGCGTTCTGGAGGTGTGGCCGCAGACTGGCGAGGACGAGGCCGTGGTTCGCACCCTGGCTGCGGCGGAATCGCCGGAGCAGCAGGACGAGCTGCGCGAGCGCTACCTGCTCGGCCGACAACGGGCGGGAGCGAGCGTAGTCGCCGGGGTTCGGAAGGCCGGCCGGGCCAAGCGCGTGACGCTCAGGGAGGGCGGGCCCGCGGAGGGAAGCGCCGAACTAGTCCGAATGCTGCGTGATCTACGCGCGCTCGATGCGCTGGTGCTGCCGGTCAAGGCGCGAGGCAGCGTGCTTGGCGTCCTCACGCTGGTTTCATGGCAGCGCGAGCTCGACGCCTTCGACGTGGAGCTGGCGGGGGAGTTTGCGCGACGCGCAGCGCTGGCGCTCGACAATGCGCGGCTCTATGACGCGTCCCGCCGGGCGTCGCGCGCACGCGACGAGGTGCTCAGCGTCGTGTCGCACGACCTGCGCAATCCCTTGAGCGGCATCACCATGTGCGCCAGCGTCCTGCTCGATCCCGAACCGACACCGCCGGACAGCGTGCGTTCGATGGCCGAGGTGATCCGCGAGTCGGCGCAGTGGATGGGTCGCATCATCCAGGACCTGCTCGACGCGTCTCGCATCGAGGCGGGACGACTCGCGCTGGAACGTGCACCGGTAACGGTGGCTTCCGTGCTCGATGCCATCACGGATCTGATGCGCCTGCAGGTGCAGAGTGCGAGCGTCGAGCTGACGGTCGACACAGCTGCCGATCTGCCGATGCTCGACGCCGACCGTGAACGCGTGCTTCAAGTCCTGATGAACCTGCTCGGGAACGCGCTGAAGTTCACGCCTGCAGGCGGCCGGATCGCGATCGACGTAGCGACGTCAGACCGCGCCGGGCCGTCCGCGGCGCCCTCAGAGGCGCGATCGTTCGTCTGCTTCCGCATTCGCGACACAGGAGTCGGCATTGCGGACTCGCACCTGCCGCACGTGTTCGACCGCTACTGGCAGGTTCACGTGACGGGCCGCGCCGGTGCGGGGCTGGGCCTCGCAATTGCCAAGGGGATCGTGGAGGCGCACGGCGGCATGATCTGGGCTGAGAGTTCACTCGGAGTGGGGACGATGTTCGCCTTCACCATTCCTGCAGTGGACGCCCATGCCGAGGCCTTGCAATCACCCGCTGCTCGGTCCTAGGGTCGGTCGTCCGGCACGACCAGCACGCTGCATGGGGCGCCCCGAATCAGCGACGTCGGCACTCGGCCCACCGACGCCCGCTCGTCTGGTGCACGGCGACGCACGCCACACGCGATGAGGTCGACCTCCTGCTCTTCCGCATAACGAAGCAGCGCGCCGACGGAGTCGCCGGAAAGCGTAACGGTATCGAGATGGACCGTCGCGGCGACGTGCAGCAGCGCGACGAATCGCCCGAACAGTGTGGAGTCGCGGGGCTCAGCTGCTACATCAGCACGCAGGCGGCCGCCGACGTGCCGCGTCGCGCTGGCCACGTGAACGAGCGACACGCGACCATGATGCCCGGTCATCTCCAGCGCCGCGATGGCGGCGCGAACGCTCGCGTGGCTGAAATCCACCGCCACGACCACCCGCCGGATCGGCCGCTCAGCGTATGGCGGCACAACCAGTACGGCGTCCTCGGAGTTGCTAACCGCGTCGAGGGCGCGCTCGCGCTCGCAGTACTGGTCGGAGGTCGTGGGCGTGCGATCCGTCATTCTCTCCGGGGAGCTGAACTCGATGACCCGCAGAGCGAGCCGTCCGGGGTAGCGCGAGGCCGTGAACTGGCGAGCCACGGCGACGGCGCGATCCTCATCGAGTGGCTCGCTGGCGCTGGATCGCGCGGACCCCGGGAACGCCAACGCCGCATGCTCGCGGCAGTCGGCAACCTTCGTTTTCGTCATTCAGCACTCCCATGCAACGTGACCCGAGCATCACTCGCCGACCGGCTTCCGCCGTGACAGCACTCGTGTCGGACGCAGACAAAGTGCACGGGCGACGGACATCCGACTGTCGGGCGAAGCGCTGAACTCACGTAGGCTTCCTCCCGCTCCGGTCGCCGGTCCATGGCACCTTCTCTGCACGACGCGACTCCGTATCGGGACACTTCTCCGGCCTCTACGTGCATGACATCTCCGAACGGTCAGCGCGGCGCTGACGTGCAGCCGACAGTGCGTCTCACGTGAACACCATCGGGCCGGACCCTCGCCGTGCCCTGCCGCCGGGGCCGGACACGCCAGAGGAACGAGAATCCGTGCTCTTCGAGCTCGAAGCTTGGCTCGAAGGGCCGATGGCGCTGCTCGGCTTCGTGTGGCTGGCGCTCATGGTCGTGGACTTCGTCAGTGGGCTCCCCGCCTGGCTGAACACGATCGAGACGGTCATCTGGATTCTCTTCATCGTCGATTTCGTCCTTCGGTTCTGGCTCGCGCCGCGCAAGGGCCACTACCTCAAGCACAATGTTCTCACCGCGCTCTCGCTCGCCTTGCCGGCGTTGCGCGTGTTTCGCGTCTTTCGCGCCGTCCGTGCGCTCCGCGCGGCGCGTGCGCTGCGCGGCGCGGCGAGAGGATCTCGTCTGGTGCGAGTGGTCGGTTCGCTCAACCGGGCAATGCATGCGCTCGGGAGAAGCTTCAAGCGTCGCGGCTTCGGCTACGTGGTGGCGTTGACCGTCATCGTGCTCCTTGCCGGCGCCGCTGGCATGCTCGCCTTCGAGCGAGACATCCCGGGAAGCACGATCACGAATTACGGCACGGCGCTCTGGTGGACCGCCATGGTGATGACGACCATGGGCTCCGACTACTTTCCGCACTCGCCGGAAGGCCGCGTGCTGTGCCTGCTCCTCGCGGTCTTCGCGTTCGCCGTCTTCGGCTACGTCACGGCGACGCTGGCCACCTTCTTCGTCGGCCGCGACGCGGACAGCGACGAAGGTGAAGTCGCCGGAGAGAAGTCCATCAACGCGATGCGGAGCGAGCTCGAGGCACTGCGGCGTGAGGTGCAGGGTCTCCGTGCCGACCTGGGGGGTGCCGCGGCGCCGGCCCAACCGCGCAAGGAGTGACATCCGTGGCGAAGGAATCGAAGCTGCCGATCTACGCTTCCATCGCCGCCAATATCGCGATCGCCATCCTCAAGTTCATCGCCGCCGCCGTAACGGGAAGCTCCGCGATGGCAGCCGAGGGCGTGCATTCGCTGGTCGACTCGACGGACGGCGGGCTCCTTCTCGTCGGCCACTGGCGGAGTCGGCAGCCGGCCGATGAGACCCATCCGTTCGGATATGCGCACGAGCTGTATTTCTGGTCACTGCTCGTCGCCGTCCTGTTCTTCGTCCTCGGCGGCGGCATTTCCGTCTACCACGGCGTCCTGGCGATCCTTCATCCCGAGCCTCTGGGAGATCCGACGTGGAACTACGTCGTGCTCGCCGGGGCCACGCTGTTCGACGGCTCGTCATTCGTCATCGCGTACCGCGCCTTCCGGCGGACGGCAGGGGGACGTGGTTTCTGGGCGCACCTCCGCGGGAGCAAGGACCCATCGCAGTTCGCCGTCGTGCTGGAGGACGGTGCGGACCTCACGGGTATCGCGCTCGCTTTTCTGGGAGTATTCCTGGGCCATCGCCTGAGCCTGCCACGCCTGGACGGGGCAGCGTCGGTGTGCATCGGGCTCGTGCTCATGTTCGTCGCCATCGTGCTCATCCGGCAGACGAAGGCGCTCCTGCTCGGAGAGAGCGCGAGTCCCGATGTGCGGGCGCGGATTCACAAGGTCATCAACGATGATACCGAGGTGATGCACGCCGATCGCCTGCTGACGATGCATCTGGGCCCGCACGACATCCTGCTCACGACGTCAGTACAACTCGTGAACAATCTCTCCGAGCCGCAGGTCGCAAGAGCGATCACGCGCCTGGAGAACCAGATCAGGGAGGCTGTGCCGGACGTCAAGCATGTGTGCATCGACGCACGCCGGGAGCGTAGTGCCAGCTAGAGCCCCAGCAGCGACTCGACGCGGTACCGGTCGATGCGCGCCGCGCCACGCAGCGCGTCGAGCATGATCAGGAACGAGAAGCCCACGACGGCCCCTCCGATTTCCTCGATCAGTTCGGCCGTTGCGCGTGCGGTGCCACCCGTCGCGAGGACGTCGTCCACGACCAGCACGCGGGAGCCAGGCGGGCAGGCATCGATGTGAATCTCGAGCCGGTCGGTGCCGTATTCCAGGCCGTAGCTTCGCGTCGTCGTGTGCCACGGGAGCTTCCCTTGCTTTCGGACCGGAATGAATCCGGCGCCAAGCTGTTGCGAGACGGGCGCGGCAAGGACGAACCCCCGGCTCTCCACGCCCGCCACGTGCGTCACCTGCCCGGCAGCGAACGGTGCGGCCATCGCCTGCGTGACATCGCGAAAGAGGGTGGCGTCGCCGAGGAGCGGCGTGATGTCGCGAAAGAGGATACCGGGGGTCGGGAAGTCCGGGATGTCGCGAATGCCGGAACGGATCCGCTGCTGCAGCGACAGGCGCGGCGCTGACGCGGCCATTGCGGTCAGCGGTGAATGCTGAACGGGTACGGCAGCGAGCCGTCCGACGCCACTTCCAGCATTTCCAGCCGTTCCACAGACGCGCCTGGAGGGCCGACTTCCAGAGCGCGACGCAGCCGCTCCAGAGAAAATGCCTCGCCGCCTGCTTCCACCTCCACCTCGCCGCCCGGGCGATTCGTCACCCATCCACTGAGGCCGAGCCTGCGGGCTTCCTCACGAGCGAACCATCGGAAGCCAACCCCCTGAACCCGTCCGTGGATGCGCATGTGCAGGCGCGCCACGTCAACCCTGCTCCCAGCCGTGCATCCCCAGCAGCGGGACGAAGCGCACAGGCAGCACGTCGGAAGCCTGGATCTCGTTTCCCTTTCGTACGACGAGCTTCAGCACCTGCTCTTCCATCGGGCCGACGGGAACGAGCATGCGACCGCCGTCCGCCAGTTGATCGACGAGTGGCTGCGGAATGGAGGGACCGCCGGCGCTGACGAGAATGGCGTCGTACGGCGCATACTCGCGCCAGCCGACCGTGCCGTCGCCGAGGAGCATCGAGACGTTCTTTGCTCCGGCGCGCGCTATCGCGTCGCGCGCCATCGAGTAGAGCGCCGGGATGCGCTCGATCGTGAACACCTGGGCCACCAGGTGAGAGAGGAGCACGGTCTGATAGCCTGACCCGGTCCCGATTTCCAGCACACGCTCGCCGCCCTTGAGGGAGAGCAGCTCGAGGTATCGTGCATGGATGGATGGCTGCGAGATCGTCTGGCCACTGCCGATCGGCAGCGATGCATCCTCGTATGCGCGATGACGGACACCAGTGGGAACGAAGGCGTGCCGCGGCGTGAGATCGAACGCCCGCAGCACGGCGAGGTCACGAATCCCCTTCTCACGAAGGAGCTCCACCAGTCGCCGGCGCGCGCCGGTCATGGCGCCGTCTACAGCTCCCGCCACCACTCCCCCGAAGATTGCAGCATGCTGTAGTTGGTCAGGTCGAGGTGCAACGGCGTGATGGAGATATACCCGTCCTGGATGGCGCGAAAGTCGGAATCCTCTTCCCCGCTCCAGGTGATGGAGCCACCGCCGATCCAGAAGATGTCACGATTCCAGGGATCGCGCATCGGCTTGAGCGATCCCGAGTAGACGCGACTCCCGAGCCTGGTGAGCCTGGCGCCCTTGATGCCGTCCGCCGGCACGGGAGGAAGATTGACGTTGAGGAGCGTGTTGGCCGGAAACGACGGAAGCGAGGTGAGATGACGAAGCAGCGGGGTCAGCACCGGAACCTGCTGCTTCAGGTACGTGAGGTCGGCGCGCAGGTCTCCCCCGGCGAACGAGAACGCGATGGATGGGATGCCGAGTGCGAGCCCTTCCATGGCCGCCGCGACAGTGCCGGAATAGAGCACGTCCTCGCCCATGTTCTGCCCGTGATTGATGCCACTGAACACGAAATCCGGGCGCTCAGGGAGCAATGCCTCCACGGCGAGCATCACGCAGTCGGTTGGCGTGCCATCCACCTGCCACCGCCGATCGCCGATGCGCACGGGCCGCAGCGGGTGATGCAGGGTGAGCGAGTGGCTCGTCGCGCTCTGCTCGCGATCGGGCGCGACCACATGGACCTCGCCCAGCGGCTCCGCGGCCTCCACAAGGCAATCGATGCCGTGCGCGAGAATGCCATCGTCGTTCGACACGAGAATGCGCATCCGTCAGCGCTCTCCCGTCGTCGCGTCGGGCGCCAGCGTGCGCATCAGCTCCATGAGGTCGGACTCGAGCGCCTCGAGCGTCTGCAGCGTCAGGGCGGAGCGCGCCGCCGAGCGCAGCTCGCCACCCTTGCGCTGTTCGTCCACCTTCTGTCGTGCGCCGTCGATCGTGTACTTCTCCGTGTAGAGGAGGTGCTTCACGAGCAGGATCAGCTCCACCTCGCGGCGCTGGTAGACCCGGTTGCCCGATCGGTTCTTTGCCGGGTTCAGGAACTTGAACTGGCTCTCCCAATAGCGGAGCACGTGCGGCTTGAGATCCGTGAGCTCGCAGACCTCGCCGATGCTGAAGAACTCCTGAACCGGCTCGGCGGCGCTCATGCGTCCTGCTCCGCTCGCAGCTCCCGCGACATGAGATCGGCGACGGCACGTTGCGCCGGATGATTGTCGAACAGCACGCGGTTCACCATCGCCACGATCGGCATCTCGACCTCCTCGCGTGTTGCCAGTGCCAGCGCGCTGCGCGTCGTCGCGACTCCCTCGGCGACGGTCTGCTTGCCGGCCAGCGCTTCCTCCAGCGTGGCGCCGCGACCGACTTCCATACCGACCGCGCGATTGCGACTGAGCGATCCAGTGCAGGTGAGCACGAGGTCACCGATGCCGGCGAGGCCGGCAAAGGTGGCGGGCGCCGCGCCGAGCGCCGCACCGAGGCGGGTCATCTCGGCGAGTCCGCGGGTCACGAGTGCGGCGCGGGCGTTGAATCCGAAGCCCGCGCCCTCGCAGATGCCGGTCGCCACCGCCATCACGTTCTTGAGCGCTCCCCCGAGCTCGACGCCGATGATGTCGTCGTGCGTGTACACCCGGAAGGTGGAATTGCTGAACGCATCCTGCACTGACTCGGCGGCACTCGCAGTTTCGGACGCGGCCACGATGGCGGTCGGTTGCCGTGCCGCCACCTCGGCAGCGAAGCTCGGACCCGACAGCGCGACCACGCGGTGCTGCGGGGCGGCGTCGGTCACCACGTCACTCATCAGTGCGAGCGTCCCCTCCTCGATCCCCTTGGAGGCGACGCACAGGATGGCGCCCGTGCTCAGCGCCCCCACCCCGCGGCGGAGCACCGCACGCAGGTGCTGCGACGGCGTAGCCAGGCAGACCAGCTCCGCCCCGTTCAGCGCTGCGGCAAGGTCACCGGTCGCGTGCAGGTTGTCGTGCAGGCGAGCGCCGGCGAGAAAGACACGGTTCTCGTGCAGCTCGTTGATGGACGACACGACGTCCGATTCCAGCGCCCAGATCGTGACGGGCATTCCATTGCGCGCCAGCACATCCGCCAGCGCGGTGCCCCAGGCCCCAGCTCCAAGCACGGCGCAGCGCGTCATGCCCCGCTCTCCGCGCTCATGCGCGCCACCGCTTGCCGAACCGGTGTTCCTCGCCCCGTCGCAGCCGACCGATGTTGGCCCGATGGGTCCAGAACACGAAGCATGCGATCACGACGCTGACGATGAACAGCGGAGAACCGGCTCCGCGCGTGATCAGCAACAGCGCCGGCAGCAGCAGCGCTGCCACGAGACTGCCGAGCGATACGTAGCCGGTG
>Ga0157372_10001739_pt1 | contig 23620 bp, 18 predicted proteins | sample C55metaG_FD_115307 | JGI IMG/M metagenome (GOLD analysis project Ga0157372, IMG submission 115307) | Corn rhizosphere microbial communities from Kellogg Biological Station, Michigan, USA - C5-5 metaG | ecosystem: Host-associated > Plants > Roots > Rhizosphere > Soil | place: USA: Michigan... | reverse complement strand
GAACTGGCCGGCCAGCGCGGTTACACCGGCAAAGGCAAGGAAACTGCCAAAGGTTTTAAAACACCCGACCTGAAAGAGTTCTGGCAAATTGGCCAGACAGTTGAAGGCGACGACAAGCTGAAAGCAGAATATCCGGAAAACATCAAAGTAAAAGAGCTGCCAAAGTTTAATGACGTTACTTTAGAGATTTACAAAAAACTGGAAGGCATAGGCAAACAATTATTGCACGCTATTGCGGTTTATTTGGGTTTGGACGAAAATTATTTTGACGATAAAGTAAACAACGGCAACTCTATCCTGCGTACGCTGCACTACTTCCCTATCGAGAATCCGGATGCAGTGCCTGCCGACGCGGTGCGTGCCGGAGCGCATGAAGACATTAACCTGATCACCCTGCTGATTGGCGCCAGCGCCGACGGACTGGAAGTGCTTACCCGCAGCGGCCAATGGTATCCGGTAAAAGCCCACGGCGAAGACTTGGTAGTAAACGTAGGCGATATGCTGCAGCGTTTAACCAACAACAAGCTAAAATCAACCACGCACCGTGTGGTTAATCCGCCGCGCGAACTGATGAAGTTTTCGCGCTTTTCAGTGCCATTCTTCCTGCACCCAAAATCTGATATGGATCTGACCTCGCTGCCATCAACCATTGATGCTGAGCACCCAAAACTATACACAGACATCACCGCAGGCGAATACCTGGACGAGCGTTTACGTGAGATTGGTTTGAAAAAGTAGCAAGATTTGATAAATGAGCGTCACCCTGAGCCTCGTCGAAGGGTGAGCGTTGGGATCGAAACAGCGTTCGTCTGGCCTTTGCGCTCATACTTCGACGGAGCTCAGTATGACACCCTCCTTTAAGGTCTTCGCAGGGTCTCTCGATAGAGGACCCTGCGCCGCATATACAAACATATCCTCAGGGTCCTCTGCCGAGAGACCCTGAGGGGACTTCCATAAAAAAGGGATGGGTTTGAAACCCATCCCTTTTTTATGGAAGCTTATCGAAATTAATTTCAGGCGGTTTGCTGCCTTCGGTTTTTACCGTCAGTATGGTGTTTAGCGGTGTTACCGTATCAAAAAAACCGCCGTTGCGCAGGTAAAAGCCACTCAATTGTGTGCCGCCTGCGTAGTCTTTCCTGTAGTTGATCTTTGCGGTCGCATCGCCGGTGAATCTGGCCTGGTTAACGCGGGTCCACTCGCCGTCAATACCCCTTGTCCATTGGTTGCTGAAGCGCACCTCGCGGGTTTTATCGCCATAGTCCGGACTGAAGTTTTCAAGGAATGAATGCAAACCCGTTAAATAAGAACCCGACTGCGGCCGCTTAAAGCTGGCTATAAGTTGCCATTCTTTAGCCTCTTTAGGTTTAAAGTAGGCGGTGTATATGGTGGTTTCGGCGGCGATGTCGCCTTGCGCATGTATCAGGAAGCAATAGGTTTTGCCCGCCACCCATGGATACAGTGCATAACTTTGGCCGCCTGAGCCTTCGCCGCCAAAGGCACCCGTATGAACCGTTTCGCCTTTTTTAAGCAGTTGTATTTTCATGTTGTCGGGGATAGTTTTAGGGTCGTTGGTTTGATAAGGGCTCCATACCGAAAATAGTAACCGGCGCTCGGTAGCCGAGTTTACCTGCATGCCAAAATAGCCGCCGCTAAAACCATCGGCCATAAAATAAGAACCGATAATGTCTTTACCCATAGGCACAGTAACCTCGTTGTAAAACCATTCGACAGGCTTGTCTGGCACCTTATAAGCTAAATGCACAGACGGCCCTCTGCGCCCCCAGTGAAAGTAATTTCCATGATTGTCGTGCACATAAGCGGCTTGCCGCATAGCCTTGGGGCCGGTTAATACCAGATCAGTTATATCGGCAAAAACATCACCCGTTTTAGCCAGGCCGATGATCTCAAATTTGATATAACCTTGTAGTTTGGCATTGATTCGTCCAAAATTAACCACCTTAAAATCAGATGTGTTTTGCAAGACTTTCGTCCAGCTTTGGCCCGCGACTTTAACCATGACTCTACTTTCGCCTTGCGGTACGCGCAGCCTCAGGGCAACATCTACCCCATCTATCGCGTCAAACCCTACATAAACAGCCCCCATATCTTTGGCCACCGTCCATTTAACCAAACCATCGTTGGTGATCCGGGCCTGCGCATCGGGCCTAACCCAGGCATTGCCACCCAGCGGCACGTTAATAGTAGTATCCTGGCCTTGCGCCTGTGCCTTGAACACAAAGCACGCAATAGCCACTAACACCGGCATGATGTTATGAAAGAGTTTACGAATCATATATCGGAGATTTTTAGGTTGCTTAGAGTTTCTCGCCCATTTCAGCCTTAATGGCGCGAAGCAGCTCGTACGGGTGTTGTGAGCCAATGATATAAACCAGTCCGTCGCGGTCCGTCATGTGCACCGCGTCCCTCCCCGCAGCAAAAAAGCGGATGGTGCCTTTTGAGTGCAGGTTATAAACCGGATTATTAAACAGGTAACGACTGTAAGGCGCCACATCGGCTTTGACAATGCTGTTCAGGTCGATCTTAACCAGGCGGGTTGTCCAGAGACCATTCAGGATAACGCTTTTGTTCTCCACACGGGTCCTGAAATGCGGTAAGAAGCCCATGATAATAGAGATGATCAAAATAGCGAAGCCCACAACCGCCAGCAAGTCGCCGGTTTTATCGTTGGGGTCAGTAAAAGTATAAACTGCAAAACAAAAAATAGACAATACCAAACGTATACACAACGGTATAAATTCGCGGCCCAGGTATTGCTTTTCTGTAAAAATTCTTTTTTCGCTCATCTTATACTTTAAACAGTTCGAAGATAATTACTTTTTTGGTGTTTTTGGTCACTTTATATCTATCATCGGGCCGGTAACCACCAATCCAGATAATTTCTTCGTTGCCGTTAACCAGCAGCGGGATCTGTGTTTTTTGGTGGACAGGTATTTTCAGGCCGATAAAAAAATCGCTCAGCTTTTTACGTGTTTTCATCCCGATAGGATAAAAAACATCGCTTTGCCGCCAAGTGCGCATGCTTAGCGGAAAGATGAGCTTTGCGGCATCTACAGAAACCGCCATAGGATTATCTTTGATGATGATGGGCGCATCGTCAAGCAGTATATTGAGCTTATAATTGCCAAAATGTACATTGGTGTCATCCTGCCATATGCTGAGAGTTTTTTGTCCGGTTTTTTGGGGCGATGTGATGATCAGCCTGTCCCTGTCCAGGATCAGCTGATGCGTGGCCGACTCAAACACACGGCCGGGATGTTTATCTAATGCAGAGATCAGATCATCCACAATCGTCTCATTAAAACCATAAGGCTGCAGCAGTTTGTACAACAATAGCCGTTGCGGGTTTAATTTTTTTACTTCAGATATGGAAATGCGGATGTCATCGCCGGCTTCGCTCAATAATCCGTCCCTCAGCTCCTCAACGCTAAGCTCCAGCAACGTTTCCAAATCTTTAAATCGTTCCAGGTTATTCCGGAAGGTGCTTTCTAACGAAGGGTTCAGTTCGCGCAGTTTAGGGATCACCTCATGGCGCAGTTTATTGCGCGCATATTTGGTTGAAGCGTTCGAGCTGTCTTCAACATAAGTAAAGCCATTATCATTGATCAGCTTTTCAATTTCATCGCGGGTTAAACATAACAAGGGCCTCACTAACAAGCCATTCTGCGGTAAAATACCATGCAGACCGGCAATACCCGTACCGCGCACCAGGTTTAACAATATTGTCTCAATTGCGTCGTTTTGGTGATGCGCAAGTGCGATGGCATTGTATTGGTGTTGTTGGCGCAACTGTTCAAACCAATCATACCGCAGCTGGCGCGCAGCCATTTGTATAGATATTTTGTTTTGCGAAGCGTGCAATTGGGTATCAAAATTGATAGTATAAAACGGGACATTATTTTGATTTGCCAGAGCCTTGCAAAAAGCCTGATCGGCTAATGACTCGTCGCCGCGCAATTGAAAATTACAATGCGCAATGCCGAATTTATAACCGGCGGCTTTTAATAAATGCACCATCAAAACAGAATCCATGCCACCGCTAACGGCTGCTAAAACAGCGTCGTCGCGGTTAAACAGGCGATTTTGCTTTATAAAATCGGTGAATTTTTTAATCGGCAGCATCATCAAAATTATTAATTTAATAAGCCCGACAAAAAACTAATTTTGCAGTAGTGAATAAATACGTCTTAAGTTTCTTTTTTTTACTGGCCACGCTGTCAGTTTTGGGGCAAAGCAAATCAAGGGTTAACCTGGTAAGCTCTACTACCCTTAAAATGGCGCCCAACCCAAACGGGACCGGCCGTATTACAAAAGTACACAATGGAGTGTTTAAACAAGACTACTCTACCCTAACCTCAGACAGCGCCTATTTTTACCCTGACCAAAACATGGTTGACGCTTTTGGCCACGTGATCATTAACCAGGGCGACACCGTTCATATTTACTCAGACAAGCTCAACTACAACGGCAACACCAAAATAGCCGTACTGACTGACCATGTAATGATGGTGGATAAAGACGCCACGCTCACCACCAATAATTTCACTTATAACACCGCTACCCGTATTGGCACCTATGTGGACGGCGGGAAACTGGTAAACAAAGAAAATACACTCACCAGCAAAAACGGCTATTACTTCGCTTTTACGCGCGATGCTTATTTCAGGTATAATGTGGTCTGCAAAACGCCCGATGCGGTTATAAATACCGATACCATGCGCTACAATTCGGGTACGCGTATTAACTATTTTTACGGGCCGACGATTATCAAAGGAAAAGATAAAGACAACCTTTATACCGAAAACGGCACTTATAACACGGTTCTGAAACAGGCGGCTTTCGGCAAAAACAATTTGTATACCAGCCAAACCAAATCGCTTAAAGGAGATAGTTTATTTTATGACCGGCTAAAAGGTTATGGCCGGGCAGTGAAGCATGTAGTTTTTAAAGATAGCGAGCAAAAAATAACCCTGTTTGGCGATTTGGGTGTGTACGATAAGAGTAAGGAAAAGGCGACGGTTACCGACAATGCCTACATGATCATGGTTACCGAAGACAGCACGTCGACCGCCAAACCTGCCGATTCATTAAAAGCTGCTGCAGGGGTTAAAGCCGGCAAAACTGATAGCCTGACTAAGTTGACCCGTAATCTGCCAGTAAAAAATACGGCTAATGCAAAGCGTATGGCCGACTCGCTGATTAAAAATAACAAAGCCGCCGTAGATACGTTGACAAAGACCTTGCGAAAAGCAAACATGGCGCCCATCGCCGATAAAAAACTTAGCCTGCAAGGCATAAAAGATTCGGTGATTAAACAGCTGCCCAAAAAGGCCGCTATACAACAGAATGCAAAGACAACTGCCGTTAAAAAAACGGCTACAAACGCTAAAAAGGCAACTACAGTAATGATACCGGGCGCGCCAAATGTAGCACAGCAAAAAGCGCCGCCTGTACTGCCGCCCATTGTTTATAAGTATCAGGACACCATACAAGAAAAGCCGCAGGTAAAAAGGCTCAACATTCGCTATGATACGCTGTTTATGGTGGGCGATACATTTAAAACCCAAATGGTGACCTACAAAGACTTTAAGCTGATAAAAAAACGTCAGTATGAGTTAGAGCATCCGGATACAACTACTAAAAAGCCGGTCGTCACAGTTACTAAAAAGGCTGAAGAAATTGATAAAACCGATTATTCAAAACCGGTTAAATTTATCAAGCAGAAGCCATTTGTTATAAGAATTGATACCACGCAAAAACCTTATGAGATACCGAAATTAACCCGGGATATCAGGATATTAAGTCTCACGGCGCCGACGGTAACAGCGGGGAGATCCGTCGCGACGGCAGCAAATCCAAACAAAGCTGCCGCATCAAAGCCAACTGCTGCTGATTCATTGAAGATTAAACACAGGGCAGATTCACTGGCCGCGCATGCACCGAAGGAGTTATCTGATACTACGCGCCTAAGGATAGTGAGCGTGTACAACAATGCCAAGATATTTAAGTCAGATTTACAGGCTAAGTCTGATTCGATGTTCTATTCAAGCATCGACTCTACCATACGCATGTATAACAAGCCTATGATCTGGACACAGAACTCGCAGTTATCGGGCGATACCATCAATTTACAGCTGAAAAATAAAAAGCTGGATAACCTGGATATGTACCCGTCGGCATTTATTGTCAATATTGAGAAAAAAGATTCGACGCACTTTAACCAGGCTGGCGGCAAGTTTATGCATGGCACGTTCAAAAACAGCAAGCTGAACACGTTCACCATCATCGGCAACGCCGAAACCATTTATTTTAAGCGCGATTCGGTTACAAACAAAGTGACCGACATGTCAAGAACCCAAAGCGGGAAGGCCAGGTTTAACTTTGTTAACGGCGATATAAGCAGCGCGTCATTCTCCGAAAAATACACGGCCCGCGGCATCCCGATAGGCAAAGCCAAGGACGACGACAAGGTGTTAAAAGGCTTTATCTGGAAACCAAAGGACAGGCCAGCCTCAAAAGCTGCCATTTTATCGCACAGGCCGCTTAAAACTAAGACTTCGACCAAAACATCGGCCAAACCGGGAAGTTCTAAGGGTAAAACAACCATTAAAAAGCCCGGCGGAGCGAAAGCTCTTATTGATACCGGCAACATAAAAAGCAATGCTGATACCAGCGCGGTCAAATCAAAAGCGGATAGTGTGGCTGGAAAATCGACCCTAATTAAAGCAAAGACTGACAGCCTGAGCAAGAAACCGGCAATAATAAAACCGGGTGCTGCCCAACGACCGCCTAACCCGGCAAATCAGGCGGCACCAAAATCAGGAGTGCCTCGTGATACTGTACGTAATAATTCAGCATCGAAGCGCGACAGTGTGCGCAAGGATACTACCAAGCTTAAAAAGCCAGGGGTGCCGAAGTCCTGATTTCATTAAACTAAGTCTTGCTAAACCGCGCGTCATTGCGAGGAACGAAGCAATCTCTGCGCGACAGTTACACCTCGCTTGGTTGATGAGCAAGTGTAGAGATTGCTTCGTTCCTCGCAATGACGTGGTTTTGTATTTTTATAGCGTGTTCAAAAACTCCGTAAATTCGCTGCCCCTTGTTGGTGTTGTCACCAACAAGCACCGGCATGCCTGTTTAATGCGGTAATTGCCTGCGCACATGTTGTTGGTGACAACACCAACAACGGCCGGGGAAGCAGAACGCGCGCCGGGAACTGGATTTTTAATTTTTACAGCGTATTTAAAAACTCGGTAAGCTTCTCAACAGCTATAGCTCTGTGGCTGATGCTGTTTTTTTCGTCGAGGCTCATTTCGGCAAAGGTAACGTCGTAACCATCAGGTTGAAAAATAGGGTCATAACCAAAACCGCCATTGCCGCTGTTTTCTTTGCGGATAGTCCCTTCAACTGCTCCCTCAAAAAAATACTCCTCCCCATCCCACATCAGGGATATTACCGTACGAAACCGCGCCTTGCGATCAGGATTATCACCCAGGTGAGCCAAAACTTTGGCAATGTTGGCGGCATGGTCGCCGTGTTTACCGGCATAGCGTGCCGAGTAAACGCCCGGCTCGCCGTTCAGGGCGTCAACCTCTAATCCACTGTCGTCACCAAAGCAGTTAACGTGGTATTTGCTGTAGATGTGTTTACTTTTGATGGATGCGTTTTCGGCAAAAGTGAGGCCGGTTTCTTCGATATTGTCATTACAGTTAATATCGTTCAGGCTTAACAGCTTGATGCGTCCGGCCAGTTTGGCTTGTACCTCTTCAAGTTTATGTGCGTTATTGGTGGCAAATACCAGTTGCTGCATGTTTTAAAGATTTTTCATTTGTTCCCAAAAGGCTTTTTTGTTGTCGGTGCTGCTCATCATCTCATCAAAACTAAAGCTGTACAACAAAGATGCCGCGGGCGCCTGTTTAAGCTGATTCATATCGGGCACCTTCAGCCCAACAGGCACGGCATCCTGACCCAATACCAATACTTTTTTGGGAGCGAAAAATCTATACATATCGGCCCATTTGGTATTAGCGGTTTTGGCCAGGTTAAGAATGGCTACGTCGTCCAACTCGAGCTCTTTGCGTTTCAGGATACTTTGCAGGGCGGTTAAATGCTGCTGATCCATGAAATCCTGGTTAGGATAATGGGTGAAAATTAAAAAGGCCTTTTTGTTTTCCCCCAGGTAATTAAACGAAGACGCCGGTGTTTGCGCAACGGGTTCAGCCTTAGGTTGAGGAACAGGTGCCGGCTCAACCGGCGCAGCTATCGCAACCGGCTCAGTAACAGGCTCGGCTATGGGTACTATCGGGGCCGCCGGCGCGGCAACAGCGGGAACATGAGCTGATCTTTCATTTGGCAAAAGATAAACTTCGTCCTGAAAAATATATTTTAATGCTGCTGCGTGCTCTGTCTTCACTTTAACAAATTTTAACCAAAAATAGTTAAAGTGTTTGATGCTTTATTGGCATATTCGCATAATTATAAAACCGCAGATATTAAAAGACTGGGTTTTACAGTTATATATTGATAATTTTTACCGAAATTCGGGCGTTTTTACAGGTAATTCCTGTAGCATATTTTAAGAAGATTAAATGAGAAAGTTTGGGTTTGTAGTTTTAGGTTTAGTGTTGTTTGCTACCGTTGCCAACGCGCAGCGCAAAATATCATTAGATAAAATTGTTGCAGTAATTGGTAACAGTATTGTGTTACAGTCTGACATTGAGGGCATGACCGCCCAGGCGCTGTATCAGGGCTCGCACACCAATAAATGCCAGTTAGTACAAGACCAGATTGCAACCAAAATATTGGTACAACAAGCAGCTATTGACAGTATTGAGGTTAAGGATGAGGATGTTGATGCGGAGATTGACCGCCGTGTGCGTTACTCGGTTCGTAATGCCGGTGGCCAGGACCGTTTGGAGCAATTCTTGGGTCGTTCATTGCTGCAATACAAAGAAGAGATCAGACCAGATGTGCGTGAGATGCTCATCGCTCAAAAAATGCGCGCGCATGTTACCGAGAAATTGAATACTACCCCGCAGGACGTAAAAGACTATTTCAGAAAATTACCTAAAGACAGCTTGCCAACCTTTAATAAAGAGGTTGAGGTTGCCGAGATTGTGTTTGAACCCAAACTAAACAAACAAGAAAAAGATATATACAAACAAAAAGCACAGGACCTGCTTGACCGTATAAAAAAAGGCGATGATTTTGGCGCTTTGGCAACCGCTTACTCGCAAGACCCGGGCACAGCTCCGCAAGGTGGCGACGACGGCTTTATTGACCGCAACATGTATGTAAAAGAGTTTACCGCATGGGCATTCAGGCTAAAAGCCGGCGAACTATCACCGGTGTTTGAATCGCCAGACTATGGGTATTTCATCGTGCAGGTATTGGAACGCCGCGGCGAGCAGGTGCATACCCGCCACATATTGATATCGCCCCCAATTACGCCCGAAAGCCTTGACCGTGCAAAAGGCAAAGCCGATACGATTTATAACCTGTTAGACAAAAACCGAAAAGTCGACTTTTTTGCGAATGCTGCGTCATTCTATTCAGACAATAAAGAAACTAAATACAATGGTGGTTTGCTGATGAATAATGAGGGTGTAGATAACCGCACCAGTTATATCCCTACCGATAAGCTTGACCCGCAAATTGTAGCGGTGATTGACACCATGAAGGTAGGCGGTATTTCAAAACCGGTGTTGTTTACAGACCGCCAGGGTAAAAAGAGCTATCGCATATATAACCTTAAATCGGTTGTTGATGCGCACAAGGCAAACTTAGAGCAGGATTTTGCCAAGATTAAAGATTTTGCTACCAGCGACAAGGTTAACAGAACCATTGCCGACTGGTTTGCTAAAAAGAGAAAACAGACATATATACGCATCGATCCTCAGTTTCAGGACGGTTGCCCGATATTGAAAAAATGGGCCTCGGCTGATGCACCACAACCGACGGTTAGCAGCCAGGCAAACTAAACCTTAGAAAAACTATGCAACACCAATCTGAAGTAGAGGCAGCTGATGCTTTAAAGCAAGCCTACCAAAAAATACGTGCCGAAATAAGCAACGTAATTGTAGGCCAGGATGAGGTGGTAAAGTTTGTGCTGATATCTATTTTCAGCAATGGGCATTGTTTATTGGTTGGCGTACCGGGCCTGGCTAAAACCTTGCTGGTACAAACCGTTTCGCAGGTTTTAGACCTGGATTTTAACCGCATACAATTTACGCCCGACCTAATGCCGTCTGACATCATTGGTTCAGAGATTTTGGGCGAAGACAGAAATTTCAAATTCATCCCCGGCCCGGTGTTCTCTAACATCATTCTGGCCGATGAGATAAACCGTACACCGCCAAAAACCCAGGCGGCCCTGTTAGAGGCCATGCAGGAAAAAGCAGTTACCGCTGCCGGTGTTACACATAAACTGGCGCCGCCTTTCTTTGTACTGGCTACGCAAAACCCTATTGAACAAGAAGGCACTTACCCGCTGCCTGAAGCGCAGCTTGACCGCTTTATGTTCAAGATATCATTGAACTACCCGTCGTTTCAGGAAGAGCTGGACATTGTAAAAAACACCACCAGCACACTGAACCAAACGGTAGAAAAAGTGCTGAATGCCGAACAGATCATTTATTTCCAGCAACTGGTTAGGAATATCCCGGTGGCAGATAATGTATTGGAATATGCTGTAAGGCTGGTTGCCAAAACCCGTCCTGACGGCGAAATGGCCGCTCCAAACGTAAAACGCTTGCTGAACTGGGGTGCAGGCCCGCGGGCCTCACAATTTTTGATCCTGGGCGCTAAATGCCATGCGGTGATCAATGGCAAATATTCACCGGATATCGAGGATGTTCAAGCCGTTGCCAAACCCATTCTGAGCCATCGTATCGTACGCAGCTACCACGCAGAAGCAGAGGGGTTGAGTACTGATGATATCATTCAGCAACTCTTTTAGAGTTGGTGATTAGCGATTAGTTGACAGAGATTAGGATTCCTGAATTTTTTAATATCACCGGCAAAGAAAACAACGTATTGTCATTTCGACCAACGGGAGAAATCTTGTACATCCTGCTAATAATCGCGCGTATAAGATTTCTCACTTCGTTTCGAAATGACGTAGACTATAAACAAAAAGCGGCTTGCCGAATGGCAAGCCGCTTTTTGTTTATATAAAGATTATCCAACCAGCCAACTAATCATCTAATTAACTGATTCCTAATCTCTAAAATCAATTCTCGATAGCCGAGAAAACCTCAAGCAAGATATTCCAGGTATGTTTGGCCGGGTCAAGTTCCCAGATACGTACGTAGTTATAGTTGGCTACAATTTCGCCTTTTTTAATGCGGGCGCGGCCATAGCTGTAAGCCAGGTCATTGCTGGTTGAGCGGCCGCCGCTGATGGTTTCGGCAGATATAGTTATAGCCTCGTTGTTCAGGAATTTCATTACCTGGTCGCTACCCATCATTGGCTCAAAACCCGGGAAGTAATAACGTCCTTCAGGGCTTAAAAATTCCTTATAGGCACCTAATGAAGAAATGGTCAAAGCCTGGTTAAACGTTTTATCAGTAGCCAGGATGATGTTTTTACCGTTGAACGGGTCTTTGTTCTTTATTGGCTTTTTTGAAGGATCAGGTTCTTTAAAATCGGTAGTGGCTTCTTTTTCTGCCTCGGGGTGTTGTATACCCAAATCTATCAACAATTTCAGGTGGCCCTCGCCATCGTTATGCCATACAGAAACATAATCGCCATATACTTTATCATCGTCAGACTTGCCATTCTGATAAACATATGGGCCGGCGGTAAAAGCCAGATCGCCGTCGTAAGAAATACGCGCTATCTTAGGTGTCCACTGTAAAGTGCCGGGCTGTTTATCTACGCTTTCGTAAAAATCAGTAATCTTAACAAGTTTTGGTTTAAACACAATGCCTTCAGGATCGGCAACAGCTAAAAAGCCGGCCTTGATACCTTTACGGGCAACCAGTTTATTAAAGGCGTCCTCGGCTTCAATTACTTTATGAACTTGTGCCGGCCCCTGAGCCTGAGCCAATGACACAACGCTATAACAAATAAAAGAAAGAGTAGCCAGTGCGATTTTTTTCATTTTTTGTGAGTTGGATTTTTGATTAATGTTTTTACCCTGCGTGATTTTTCAGGATTCAAGTATCTGTTTTTTTCTTTAAACGTCAATAATTCATTTAAATTTTACTCCAGTTAGTACCTTCTTTGCTATCCTTTAGCTGAAAGCCTATTTGTTGTAAGCCGTTTCGTATTTTATCAGAGGTGGCGTAATCACGGTTTTGTTTAGCTTCGTTACGTAAATTAACCACCAGGTCCATTACTTTGGGCAGATCGTCATTAGCAGCCTGTTCGTTTTTTAAACCCAACACCTCAAACACAAATGTTTGGATCATGTTTTTTAAAATTTCCAGATTAGCAGCGTCTATCTTCAGTTTACCGTCATGTACAGAGTTGATAATACGCGTAGCCTCAAACAGTTCGGCTATTAAAACCGGGCTATTAAAATCGTCATTCATTGCATCGTAACACTTTTGTTGTAAAGGTGCAATGTCGACGTCAGACGTAGCCGAAGTTTTCAAACTATCAAGCAAAGTCACCGCATTCATGAGTCGCTTAAAGCCTTTATCAGACGCTTCCATGGCCTCGTTGCCAAAGTCGAGCGTACTGCGGTAATGCGCCTGCAGGATAAAGAAACGCACCGTCATGGGGCTGTAACCACGCTCCAGTATAGAATGCTGACCCGTAAACAACTCATGCGGCAAAAAGCTGTTACCTAATGATTTTGACATTTTCTGGCCGTTAACCGTCAGCATGTTGGTATGTATCCAGTAACGCGCCGGATTCTTGTCATAGCATGCCACGTTTTGAGCAACCTCGTTGGTATGATGCGTAGGCACCAGGTCGATACCGCCACCATGGATGTCAAATTGCTCGCCCAAATATTTATGGCTCATGGCCGAACACTCCAGGTGCCAACCGGGGAAACCCACACTCCATGGCGACGGCCATTTCATTAAATGCTCTGGCTTAGCTTTTATCCAAAGGGCAAAATCAAGCTTACCTTTTTTATCGTCTTGTCCGCCTAAAACGCGGGTGTTATTTAAAAGTTCTTCAAGGTTACGGCCGTTCAAAACGCCATAATCATGCGTGCTGTTATATTTTTCGACATCGAAATAAACAGAGCCATCCACCTCATAAGCAAAACCGCGCTCCAGCATGATCTTGATCAGTTCAATCTGCTCAATGATATGGCCCGTAGCGGTAGGTTCGATGCTTGGCGGCAGGGTATTGAATATCTGCAGCACATCGCGAAAGCCTACGGTATATTTCTGCACAATTTCCATCGGCTCTAATTGAGCCAGTTTTGCTTTCTTGGAGATCTTGTCTTCGCCCTGGTCAGTATCGCCTTCCAGGTGGCCGGCGTCGGTAATATTACGTACATAACGCACCTTATATCCGATGTGGGTAAGGTAGCGGAAAATTAAATCGAATGATATATAAGTTCGGCAGTTGCCTAAATGAACGTCACTATAAACAGTTGGACCACAAACATACATGCCGACGTGCGGCGCATTTAGCGGTTCAAATTTTTCTTTTTTGCGGGATAAAGTATTGTAAACAAATAAATTTTGTTGCATGATGGCAAACTTACGATTTTTAGGGTTTAAGTTAAGTGGTTGGTTTAAGTTGATGAGGTGAATGGCTTTATTTTACACAGTAATAACCAATCGAAACTCGCCCTCTTAAAGTTAAGTGGTTGATTAAGTTGATGAAGTGAGTGGTTTTTAAATTGAGATGACCAACTACTCACTTAATCAACTACTCACCTAATCAACCATTCACCTCATGAACCTACCTCAACATTAAATCAGCATAAACCGGGAAATGGTCTGACAGCTTTTTCTCGATCACGGTATAACTGGCCACATCAAACTGTTTGGAGGCCATGATATAGTCGATCTGGTAATTCGGAAAGTCGCCGTTGTAGGTACGGCCCAGGCCAAAGCCTTTTTCATGAAAAGCATTTTTTATGCCTTTTTCCATTTGGTTTACCGCATACGATGTCGGCGTATCATTAAAGTCGCCGGCTATGATGTACGGGTAAGGGCACTTGTTGGCATGCGCCTTAACCAGCTCTACCTGTTCGGCTCGTTTTAAAAAAGCCCGCTTTAGCTTGCCACCCAGGCGCCTGGTCGACCCAATGTCAGGTTTGCCTCTTTGCGTTACAGTATCAATGTAGCGGTAATCTTCAGGATCAAAGTTGATAGACTGCAAGTGCACGCTGTAAAGCCTGAATATCTGGTTGCCTTTCTTAATATCGGCATACACACATTGGTTACCGCTAAACATCGACGACAATTGGATAAAACCCTTAGCAACGATGGGCCATTTCGAAAAAATGGCGATGCCTTCTACTTCAGTGTCGCTTCCCGAAAAATTCTGGACGTCATAATTATCTGAACCGATAATTTTTTTGATGGAGTCGGTCATCGCAAACCGACCGCGCTTACGGGTAAAATATTCTTCAATGCCGATCACATCGGGCTGTTTTGCCGATATAATCGCCAAAATATCATGCCGGGTAGAAACATCATTAACGGCGCCGTATTTCTTAAAGCTGTGCACGTTATAGGTCATCATCCTGACAGCAGCAGGGTTGGTTGATTTAAGCGGATCGCGATTCCCCGGATGTAAACCGATATTATTTTTTAAAACGCCGAACCCGCAAACAATGGTAATGACAGATATAAGCACCAACCAGCTTCTGCGCAGCGCCCAGTAGACGATCATCAATAAATTAGCGAGTAATATGGGCGGATAAGCCAAGCCAAAAAACGCAATTACCCAATATTTACGAGGGTCTGTTACAGGCGCCATATAAGCAAGCAGTAAGGCAAGACATAAACCGCAGTTTATCCATAAAAATATCTTATCAAATAAAGATAGTTTGCCTTTTTTCTTTGCCTTCATTGTTTTTTACTGGCTCGAAACAGTGTGTCTTTTTCTTGTTTGCTCAGGTTATCGTAACCTGTAGTAGATATTTTATCCAGTATTCGGTCAATCTCTTCCTGACGCGGGGCGTCGTCAGTGACAATATTACGATTTGTTGAGGCAACTTTTAGCTTTGAACGTTTTTTAAATTTAAACAAATTGGCAATGCCGGCTATCCAGTCGTTACCTCTTTGCAATTGCTTTACGTAGATAAAACCCATCAGCGCACCGCCCAGATGCGCAATTTCGCCGCCTGCGTTAGGGCCTTTTATCCCCCAAAAACCTGTCGCTACGTAAAAAACAGCAATCCATTTCAGCTTAATAGGTAATATACCAAAAAGCATGATCTCATAATTTGGGGTGATGGTAGCCGCCGCCGCAATTATAGCCATCACACTGGCCGACGCACCCACAACCGATGCCCCAACATAGATACCATTTTGGGTAAACATAGGGAACAGGTTATAACTACCCACAAAAAACAAGGCACCGGCCAGACCCCCCATCAGGTATAATCCAAGAATGCGCTTATCGCCCAAAAACTCTTCAAAAATCTGGCCCAGCCAGTATAGCCACAGCATGTTAAACAGCAGATGCAAAAAATCTGCATGCATGAACATATAGGTAAGCGGTGTCCAGAAATGAGCGGCCAGGCGCGGCAAATACGACGGCAGGGTTAAATAGCTATAAGCCAGCTGATATACGTTATCTGAATTTAATACCAGGTTTTCAAGTACAGACGCTGCACCGATGGCCAGAAATACGATAACATTTATGCCGATGAGCATGTACAGTTTACTGCCCGATTTAAACACCCGGTAATAGATATTTTGCCAAAACCCCATAGTCAATTAAATCTCCCTATATAAAATTTCGCGGACCTTGCAGTCGCCACATTTTTACCAGTATAAAGCCAATAATCGCTCCGCCGATATGCGCAAAGTGCGCCACGTTGTCGCCGCCAAACTGACTTATACCTAACGATAATTCTATTAGTATATACACCGGAATGATGTATTTTGCTTTAACCGGAACCGGAATAAATAAAATCATCAGCTCGGCATTTGGATAGATCATCCCAAAAGCTATTAAAACACCAAAGATGGCACCCGAAGCACCCACCATTGGCACATTGAAAATGTCATAGAGCTTTTGCGCGTTTTCGCCATATTGAAGGTAGGACGACTCCAATTCAGGAAACGCAATGTTGATGCCACCGGTGATGGCATGTACCTCATAAGCCTGCACGATCATCTGGAAAACTACCGCGCCAATACCGCAAACAAAGTAAAACACCAGGAACTTTTGCGAGGTCATAGTATATTCCAATATGGCGCCAAACGAATAAAGCGCGAACATATTGAAAAGAATGTGTTCCCACCCGCCATGTAAAAACATGTAAGTAATTAATTGCCACGGCCTGAAGTTTGGCGAATTAAAATAATATACGCCAAAATGCGCGCCAACCGGGTCTAAGCCCCCGTGACTATAGTACAGCGTTGCAATGAAACAAAGAATGTTGATGATGAGCAGGTTTTTTAAAACCGGGGGCAGGTTAGAAAACGGTGATTGCATAGGTGTTTATCTCTTTTTCTGCGGATGTTTATTTTTCAAACCGCTCTAATAATTCATTTAATGTAAAAGTACTGATAACCGGCTTGCCATTTAGCGCCACATTTGGCATCTGGCAGGCAAATAACTGATCAGTCAGTTGATTCATTTCTTCGGCCGATAATTTGGTACCGGCTTTAATAGCCGCATTGCGCGCCAATGAACGGGCCAGGTTATCGCGCTTGTCCAGCTTTAAAATGCTCTGATTATTTTTAAAGCCTTCCAGCAAATGCTCCAGCAGTTCATGCTCGCCTACATTGTTTAAGTCGGCCGGTATGCCTTCAACCACTACGGTATTTTTGCCAAATTCGCGCAAATCAAAGCCCAATGCACGTATATCCGGCATTAACTCTCTCAATAACTCAAAATCGGCACCATTTAGTGTAAGCGACTGCGGGAATAGGCTCTGCTGACTAACACCTGATTGGTTTTGCAGCTGATTTAAAAATCGCTCATACAAAATACGCTCATGCGCGGCCTGCTGATTGATCAACATAAAACCCGACTTAATTTGCGACATGATAAAGCGGTTATGGATCTGGAAAAACTGCTTATCGCTTGATTTTGCGATATCCTGATCATTAACCGTTACACTTTCTTCGGCATGCAGCTCGGCTTGTACGGCAGGTGTATCGCGTTTAGCAATTTCATATAAAGTTTCCCAATTGCTTGGGATAGGATTGCTGCGACTGCTGCGATCTGTAGAACCTCCGCCGCCGTTATAACTGCTGCTGCCGCCTTTTGATTCCTTTTCGAAGGGCAGCTCGCGGTCGGTTTTAGCGAAAGGATTAAAATCAGGGTTAAAAGCAATCACCGGCGCTACAATTTCCTCAAAAGGTTTTGGGGTGATGAGGTGCTCAATGCTGTTTTCCTGATCAAAATCCAGGCTTGGCGTGATGTTATATCTACCCAACGAACGTTTCACCGCCGAGCGGATGATTGCATAAATAGCTTTCTCGTCCTGGTATTTAATTTCCGTTTTGGTGGGATGTACGTTAATATCAATTTTTGAAGGGTCGATATCAATAAACAACACATACAGCGGATAAGTATCGTCAGGCAAGATCTCTTCAAAAGCTGTCAGCACCGCATGGTTCAGGTATGGGTCTTTGATAAAACGATTATTCACAAAGAAAAACTGCTCGCCACGTGTGCGTTTAGCAAACTCAGGCTTGCCCACAAAACCATGCAGGTTAATGATGGTAGTATCCTCTTCAACCGGCACCAGTCGCTGGTTATAGTTATTGCCAAAAAGATGGACAATACGCTGCTTCAAAGCACTTGCCAGCAGGTGATAAACCTCCTGCCCGTCATGATGTAATGAGAAAAATATTTCCGGATGCGCCAAAGCCACACGCTGAAACTCGTCGATGATATGACGCATCTCAACCGGGTTACTCTTCAAAAAGTTACGACGCGCAGGGATGTTATAAAACAGGTTTTTAACCGAGATGGATGTCCCGGCGGCAGTTGAACAAGGTTCCTGTTTAATCACTTCAGAGCCATCAACAAAAATCTGGCTGCCTAGCTCATCTTCATGACGGCGGGTTTTCAGCTCAACCTGTGCAACCGCCGCTATCGACGCCATAGCCTCGCCCCTGAAACCCATGGTGCGTATAGCAAACAGGTCTTCAGCTTTTTTGATCTTGGACGTGGCGTGGCGCTCAAAGCACATACGTGCGTCGGTGCCGCTCATGCCGCAGCCGTTGTCAATCACCTGAATCAAAGCTTTACCGGCATCTTTTACAATCAGCTGAATCTTATCGGCGCCGGCATCAATCGCATTTTCAATCAGCTCTTTTACGGCAGATGCAGGCCGTTGCACCACCTCGCCCGCAGCGATTTGGTTGGCTACTGAATCCGGTAAAAGCTGAATTATATCTGACATGTATGTATCTTCCCTTCCCCGCCAAACCGGCGGATCTTTTGCGCTGCTAAATTAGGCATTTAGCAGGACAAGTTGTGTTTCTTAACTTTGGTAAGGCGATTATTATATATGCCCTTTTTTATGTAAATTTGAGTATGACTATCGAAATAAAAACACCGGTAACCAAAGAGAAAGTTCAGCAAGCAATACAGCAAATTGCTGAATCATCTGGTTAAAAAGGTCTGCGTAATCATTTTGGAAAGTTAAAGCGCGGTATAGAAGGGCTTGAATATCAAAAGCAAATGAGGAATGAGTGGGTTTGATTTTGTAGCCGATACTAGCTTTTTGATTGATGTACATGAGGGCCGGGATAAAGTAGAACCGTTTCTGGATTCATCTGTGATCGTATCTATAATCACAGAAATCGAATTGTTGGGTTGCACAAAATAAGCACAGAAGAAAAACATAAACTTAGAGCTCTTTTAGACGATTGTATTGTCTTTGAACTCACTGCCGATATACGAAAACTAGCTATTGAAATGAGGCAAAAAACCAAAATCAAAACACCGGATGCAATAATTGCAGCGACCGCAAAATATCTCCAAATACCACTGGTTTCTTCTGATAAAGGCTTCAAAAATATTGGAGGAATTGAATTAATACTCATCTGATCTCAGATAGCGAAGGTTAGAAGCTCAAATAGATATTCCCACAATTTTTCAAATACCTGCCCTAACTTTATGGAGCGATAGTTGTATATACCTTATATTTACAGCTCACATCTACTGCATGAAGAAATTATGGCCCCTGCTGTTACTTTTTATAGCAGCCTGTAAACAAAAAGAATACAATGCTGATCTGCTGGTGAAAAACGCTGTGGTTTACACCGTAGACAGCGCCTTTACCATAGCTAATGCATTTGTTGTTGATAACGGCAAGATCGTAGCCGTAGGCGATTCAAACACGCTGGCCGAAAAATACCTGGTTCATGAAGTGGTAGATGCCAAAGGCAAAGCCATTTACCCCGGCTTTATTGATGCTCATGCGCACTTTTTAGAATATGGCCTGGGCCTGCAGCAGGTAAACCTGAAGGGCCTGAAAAGCTGGCAGCAGGTTTTAGATACTGTTAAAGCCTATGCCGAACGCAACCCCGAAGGCTGGGTTATAGGCAACGGCTGGGATCAAAACCTGTGGGCCGATCACAAATTTCCTGACAAAGCCAAGCTGGATCAATTGTTCCCGGTACGGCCGGTTATTTTGAACCGCGTGGATGGTCATGGCGCAATAGTAAATCAGGCGGCACTAAATATTGCGGGTATTAAACCCGGCCAGAACATTAGCGGCGGCGAAATTGAAACCATAAACGGTAAACTTACCGGCATTTTACTGGATAACGCCATAGGTGCTGTCACCCGCAAGGTGCCTGACCCATCAGATACGCTCATACAAAATGCATTACTGAGCGCGCAGCGCAACTGCGTGGCCGTGGGTCTGACTACGGTAGATGATTGCGGCCTGCAATACACCATAGTGAACACCATCTCTGAATTACAGCACCGCGGCTCATTGAAAATGCGCATGTATGTGCTGCTGTCAGACCGCCCTGAAAATTATGACTACCTGTTTAAACGCGGCGTATTTAAAACACCGGGGCTTGACGTTCGCGGATTTAAGGTTTATGCAGATGGCGCGCTAGGCTCGCGCGGAGCCTGTTTGTTGAAACCCTATGCAGACCAGGCTAACTGGAACGGCTTTTTACGCAGCAGCCAGAAACACTTTGAAGACGCAGCCAAAATAATTGCCGCCAAAGGTTTCCAGATGGCTACCCATGCCATCGGCGACTCAGCTAACCGTGTGATCTTGAAAATTTATGCCCAAGTGCTTAAAGGAAAGAATGATCGCCGCTGGCGGATAGAGCACTCGCAGATCGTCGCGCCTGAGGATATGAAACTGTTCGGCGAGTATAACATCATCCCATCGGTACAACCTACGCATGCTACTTCAGATATGTACTGGGCCGGCCAGCGTTTGGGAGCACAACGTTTAAAAACCGCTTACGCTTACAAGCAGCTTTTGGAGCAAAACGGGTGGCTGCCGCTGGGCACTGATTTCCCGGTTGAAAATATTAACCCGCTGTATACTTTTTATGCGGCTGTGGTACGTAAAGACCTTAAAGGCTTCCCGGCCGGCGGGTTCCAGATGGAAAATGCCCTTACCCGTGAGCAGGCCCTGCGCGGCATGACTATCTGGGCGGCAAAAGCTAACTTTGAAGAAAAAGAAAAAGGTAGTATTGAAGTAGGTAAATATGCCGATTTTGTAATCACCGATAATGACCTTATGAAAGCCGGCGAGGCCGAATTACCAAATATTAAAGTATTAAAAACATACATCAACGGAGAGAAAGTATATGAAAGGAATTAGGCTGAATTGCTCGCTTTTTATTTTATTGGCATTTACCTTATTTAACTCTGCATGTGCACAAAACTCCGGTATAGCTTTTTTACGCGAGGAGAAGGTGGTCGAGAAATCTACCGTGATGCTGAACAACGAAAGTTCGCTGGTTCCGCTTAAAAACATCGGCAACTTAAATATCGTCAGCATACATCTGTCAAACCCTTATGCCGCTGCTTTTGACAGTTTACTGAACAAATATACCAATGTAGCTTCGGTAGATATTGCAGACCATACAGGCCGCACACATGCCAACCTGGGTACTGATATTCGTAATTATAACACGCTGATTGTCCAGCTCACGGAAGCCGACCTGGGCAATGCCACGCTCATGCAGCTCATCACTGACAATCAAAAAAAGAAAAATGTGATTGTAGCCTACTTTGGCAAAGCTGCAGGCCTGGCAAAGCTGGATGATGTTAAGGCCCCGCTGCTGTTCTCTGAAAAACAAACTGAAGTATCGGCCATGTTTGCGGCGCAAGCCATATTTGGCGGCGTAGCGCTCACCCAAAAACTTACCACCAATATTAACGGACATTATAAAGAAGGCTCGGGTTATCTGACACAAAAAATCCGCCTGGAATATTCTGTTCCCGAGGCAGTAGGTATCGCCGGCGCCAATCTGCAGGACATCGACAAAATAGCTAAAGAGGCTATGAATGCCCATGCCACACCGGGCTGTGTGGTTTTGGTGGCGAAGGATGGTAAAGTGATCTTCAATAAAGCCTACGGTTTCCATACCTATTCGGCTGACGAGCGCGATAAGCTCACCGATCTTTTTGATATCGCATCGATGACCAAAATATCGGCTACCACCATGGCAACCATGCAGTTGTATGACCAGGGTAAGCTGAATCTCGACTCAACCATTGCCAACTACTGGCCGGTAACCAAAAACACCAACAAAGCCGGTTTAAAAATGCGGGAGATATTGACGCATCAGGCAGGTTTGATTCCTGACATCCCCACATTCGAAAAAATAAAACCGGCCGATCACAGTGCCGATTCATCTGCTGCCTATCCTATAAAGGTTAATAACGGCTACTTTTTGCGCAAAAACTATTACGTAGACATCATGCTGCCGGCCATGCTAGGCTCGCCGCTTAAAACACGCGGACAATATGTGTACAGCGACCTAAGCATGATCTTTATGCAGCAGGCTATTGAGAATATCACCAAAACACCGCTGAATGACTATGTGCAGCAGCAATTCTATCATCGCCTGGCCTTACAAACCGCAGGCTTTTTGCCGCTGTACCGCTTTTCGCCCGACAGGATCATTCCTTCAGAGGATGAACAAGAATATCGCCACTCGGTACTATTGGGTTATGTGAACGACCCAACTGCTGCCCTGATGGGTGGCGTGGCCGGCCATGCGGGTCTGTTTGCCGATGCCAATGACCTTGCTATACTTTACCAAATGGTACTGAACAAGGGCACTTATGGTGGCGACACATTCTTTAAGCCTGAAACTGTCGATCTGTTTACCGCCAAGCAATCGGCTGTTAGTCGCCGTGGCTTAGGCTTTGACCGCTGGGACCCTCTCCCCGATCATAAATATCCGTCAGAACTGGCTTCGCCCGAGTGTTATGGGCATACCGGCTTTACCGGCACCTGCGTGTGGGTCGACCCGAAATATAACCTGATATACATCTTCCTGGCAAACCGCTGCTACCCAAAAGCAGGCAGTATGCTGGGCAGCCTGAATATCCGGCCCCGCATACAGGACGTTGTGTATAAGGCTATTGCAAAAGGCATGTAAAGCAAAACAACATCGTCCATCATTAATATTACACAATGCAAACACTTATACGGCAAAATGCTGTTAAACTTGCAGAAATTAATATCATACCAAACCAGATCTAATGAAAATCGGAATTGTCTGTTACCCAACCTTTGGCGGTAGCGGTGTTGTAGCAACCGAGCTGGGCAAGGCCCTGGCCGACAACGGCCACCAGGTGCACTTTATCACTTACAATCAGCCTGCCCGTTTAGATTTTTTCTCTGAGAACCTTTTTTATCACGAGGTTTCGGTATCTCAATATCCGTTGTTTGATTACCCGCCTTATGAGCTTGCCCTGGCCAGCCGATTGGTGGATGTGGTACGTTTCGAGAAGCTGGATGTTTTGCATGTGCATTATGCTATTCCGCACGCTTCGGCGGCATTTATGGCAAAGCAGATATTGCTGACCTATGGCATTTATATCCCGGTAGTCACCACCTTGCATGGTACTGATATTACATTGGTGGGTAAAGACCGCACCTATAAACCGGTAGTTACCTTCTCCATCAATAAATCAGACGGCGTTACGGCGGTTTCTGAGAATTTGAGGAAGGATACTTTTGAGTTTTTCGATATTGAGAACGAAATCAGGGTTATCCCCAACTTTATCGACTTGAAACGTTTTAACCTGCAGGCTAAAGACCATTTTAAGAAGGCTATAGCGCCTGAAGGCGAAAAAATACTGATCCACACGTCCAACTTTCGCAAAGTAAAACGCACTAATGACGTAGTGAAGATATTTGCCAAAATACGCGCAAAGATCCCTTCAAAATTACTCATGGTAGGCGACGGCGGCGAGCGGAGCGAGTGCGAACAACTATGCCGCGACCTTGGCGTGAGCGACGATGTGCGCTTTTTGGGTAAACAGGATGCTATTG
>Ga0157372_10001738_pt1 | contig 23642 bp, 23 predicted proteins | sample C55metaG_FD_115307 | JGI IMG/M metagenome (GOLD analysis project Ga0157372, IMG submission 115307) | Corn rhizosphere microbial communities from Kellogg Biological Station, Michigan, USA - C5-5 metaG | ecosystem: Host-associated > Plants > Roots > Rhizosphere > Soil | place: USA: Michigan... | reverse complement strand
TGTAATTATTTACCATTCTTAAAATATTTTTTTGATCCGATGAATATAATTCCCATCACAGCCAGCGAGATGAGCAGCAGCCAGAGCTTGTTAAGGGCGCTCGGCTGCTCATTATGCGGCTGCATTTCTTTTTGCTTGTCGTTTAAGGCATTGTGAGAAGCATACGGCTGAATCCCAAGTGTTGTTTCCAGAAAAGAAGTTTCCGCGCTGAAGGTTCGCTGTGATGCCGCTTCGTAAAAGTCGGCGCTGCCATCCGTGATCTTTTTCCGTGAGTGGCTGCAAAGGCTTACCGTAAGCAGGTCGAAATGCTGGTACACCGAATAGATGATCCACTCCTCGCCTTTTGCAAAGCTCATCATGCAGGACGAAGTGCAATCATAATCAACGGAAACATGCTGCTCGGCCGAGCCTTTGTACAAGCTGATGATGCTGAAATACGCAGTGCCGATGCCTTCCGTGCCGCAGGGAACGATCGAATCCACCTTCCCGTAAAAGATCACATCATACTGATCGCATATTTTTTTCGAAGCGGGCTCTATGGGCGGACATTCACAGGCAAATGCAAAAAAGGAAACAACAACAAGAAGGAAAGTGAACAGGCTTTTCATCAGTATACGATCATTTTTTTTGTGAGCCCGTACTCGTCACAGGTCAGCGAATAATAATAGATGCCGGGTTGCAGGCCGTAGCTCGCAGCGTTAAAGATATAATCGTAATTGCCTCCGTTGAATTTTTCTTTTTCATACAGTGTTGCTACTTTATTTCCCAGCACATCATACACGGCAAGGTCAACATTGCAGGAACTTTTCAGGCTGAACCTGATCCAGGTGGTCTCAGAAAAAGGGTTCGGCGAATTCTGCTCCAGCAGCGGAGAATATGCGTTGATGGAAGGCTCGTCCACGCTCAGCGTAAGCCCGTCGATCAAAGCTGTCCACACACTTAATGTACCGGAGCCGTATTGCATCCAGACCGGGCGCACCATATTGTCGTACACCGAGATGCCCGTGTAATCACCAAAAAAGATGGCAGGGCTCGGCGTAAAAAAGTTCTGGTTGATCTTAAAATTGCTGAATGTATTTCCGCCATCCAGTGAACGTGCAAGATACACATCCGTTTTCTGGCTGGTGGCCGGATAGTTTCTCCTGTCGTAAAAAACGCAATACAGGTTCCCGTTTGTTTCATCGATGTCCATCCAGGTAAGGAACTGCTGCCGGCCGGGCAAATCATCATTCACGCGTACGGGGCTGCTCCAGCTGTTCCCGCCGTCAGTCGACCTGAGCAGCCACACATCGGTATCGGTGCTGCCGTTGCGCTGGTCGGTCCAGTTGATGTAAATTGTTCCGTGGTTGGGGCCGGGACTAAGGTCGCAGATCGCCTGCGGAAGGCCGTTGCAGCGCTGCAGGCCGGCTATGTTGTAATCCCATCCGCCGGGAGTTGTTGTTATCAGTGTTTCATGCGGCAGCCAGGTTGCTCCGCCATCAAGGCTTTTGTTGAACATCAGTCCGTTGGGCCCGGCCCAGGTCACGTAGATCTCACCCGCAGGACCAACCATCGGGATCGCGCCTTCCATGGTGCTGTCGCTGTCCACACAGTTTCCGGCATCCTTGCTGATCCTTACCGGTGTGCTCCAGGTAGCGCCGGCATCAGCCGATTTTGAGAACAGGATCACGGAGCTGTCGGCCGGCGATGAGGAGCCGTACACATCGAACTGCGTCCATGTAACATAGATCTCGTTTGTTTGCGGGTTCACCACGATGCCTTCCTTGTCCTGCGCTTTGGTTCCGTTGAGCCCGGTGTATGTTCCTGCCGACCATGTATTGCCGCCGTCGGCAGACTTCTGGAAAACGATCCTGTCGATCCAGCTGCCGGTGCCGGCGGGCGGATACGCAAGGTGTGAATAGTAAAAAGTTCCCGTAGTGTCGGTAAATACGATCGGATCGCCCCAAACGCCGGTTACCGGCTCGGTGAGCAACGCGCTGATCCAGGTGGCGCCGCCATCATTGGAATGATATACATTGTTGATGTTTGCGCCGGCAACTACCTGGCTGGGATTTTTGGGATTGATGCAGATGGAAACTTCCTCCGGGTCGTTCGTATTGCTGATCATCACATTCGTGAACTGCGCCTGTGAATACAGGCTTAACACGAGGAGAAAGGAAAGGAAAAAAGACTTTTTCATTGCATCGGAATAACGTATCAAAGGTAATCAATGCAAAAGGAAATAGGAAGTTAAAATCACTCCAAACTCCGCACTTCCGTACGGCGGTTCTTTTGCTTCCCTGCATCGGTGGTGTTTTCCGCTACCGGCTGGGTATCGCCGTAACCCTTCGCGATCACGCGGGCTGCATCCACGCCTTTTTTCACAAGGTAAGCCCTTACGGCATTGGCACGGTCTTCCGATAATTTCTGGTTAGCCTCCTTGTTTCCCACATTGTCGGTATGTCCCGCGATCTCGATCTTCAGCGATTTTTTCATCAGCATGTATTCCACCAGTTCGTTGAGCTCTTTCGAGGATTCGGGCTTCAGCGTTGATTTGCCGGTGTCGAAGAATACATTGTCGAGGGTGTAGGTTTTCGGCGGACTGATAATTAATTTGTATTCGAAGCTCACGGTGCCTTCCATGGAGGGCATCTTCAATACATTGTAATCCTGGTTCTCGCTGAATGCCTTGTACTGCACATTGTACGTATCGCCTTCGGGCACCAGCAGATCGAACTTTCCGTTCGCTTTTGTAACGCCGGAATATGCCTTTTTATCCTTCGACGCAACAAAGGTCACTTTCTCGCCTTCCAGCGGCTTCTGGGCTTTATCCACAACAACCACGGTAAGCAGCGCCTCCGTTTCGGTGGGCTCAAGCGTTTGTGCATTTGAAATAAAAAAAGAAAAGAGCAATGCGGAAGTAAGAATAGCTTTCATGTGGTTTATTTTGGTTGTTGGGTATTTGCAGGTGCAGGCGTTTCCTCCTTTTCGATCACTTCAACGATCACGAACATAACGAGCAGGATCAGCAGGATAATGAGGAACACTTTCTTGTTTTTGTATAACGGCGTTTTGTACAAGGGCTTTGTCGCCGATTGGTAATTATACATCAGCTTTTTAAAGTCCTTATGCTTATTGATCCTGTCTTCCGGCAGGTCGGGTTGGTCAATATTGAATTTCAGGTCTGACATCTATCTGTTGTTTCCCATTATTTTTTTAATCTTCTCGAGTATGCGGTACACTTTCACCTTGGCATTATTCTCTGTAATACCAACAATATTGCCAACTTCAGCGAAGGAGCGCTTTTCAAAAAAGCGCAGCTCGATCAGCTGCGTATCCTCCTCGCCCATTTCCTTCAATGCCTTCATCATCCGCTGCTGTGCTTCCGAATGGTCTTCCTCCTGCACTTCCGCCATAATGGTCATAATGCCGCCCTGGTCGAGGCTTACCACCCTGCCTGCATTATTTTTTCTAAAGTACATATTAATTTCGTTAAAGGCAATCCGGAACAGCCATGCGGAGAAGGGCACGCCCTTGTACTCGTACTTCCTGATATTGATCAGGGCTTTCAGGAATACCTGCGATACGATGTCGGCCGAAAGGTCTTCATTGCCGGTACGCCTGTGAACAAAAACGAAAATGGATTTATAATACTTATCGTACAGCACATCGAAACGCGCGGGGTTCTGCTTTGCAGCTTCCACCTGCTGCAATTCCAGCTTTAGCTCAGTATCGGTCTTGTGATGTGCGTTCACCGGTTCTGTTTAGTTTTAGTTCATAATGCGGCAGTGGTACAAAAGATACTGATGCGGGATAAATTTATCTAAATTCTGTATCTTTTGCCCCTCTTTACGTTATAATTCAACAAACAGACTATGAACAAACTGCTCCTCAGCTGCTCCCTCCTGCTGGTGTTATGGATAATGCCCGCCTTCTGCGCTGCACAGACAGTGGAAGACGCGGGCATCGACGGCTACGAGAACATCACGGAAGCCCTTCAGCATCCTGAAAAGGCAAAGAAGGTATGGATCACGGGAAACAGCAGCCAGCTCGGCCTCTTTACCGCCAACGCCGCATCGTTCAAAAACCTGCAGGCATTCAAGATCCGGGATGCGGCTTCCGACAAAGACTGGGACAAGCTCTTCCTGGCGCTTTCCAGGATCAGTTCCATCCGGGAAATCGAGCTTACCTTTAACGAGATCGGCCAGGTGCCTGCTTCCATTTCCGCATTTAAGAACCTTCAAACGCTTACCATCTGGGGATCGCCGGGGCTCGATTACGCCGCGCTTTTCCGGAACCTTGCAGGACTCAGTAAATTAAGCGCGCTGGAGCTGAACAGCAATTCGTTCAGCACGGTGCCGGCGGAAATCAAAGAGCTTGGACACCTGGAGCGCTTCAGCATCACCGATAATGAAGCCGTGGATTATGCCGACCTCATGGAGAAGCTTTCTGCGCTTCCGCTGCTCAAATCGCTTTCGCTGGAAGTGAATGCCATCACACAGCTTCCTCCCAATATCATCAAGCTGAAAAGCCTCACGAAATTGAACATCAGCAACAACTACATCTCCGGCTTCCCGGAAAAGATGCAGGAGCTGAAGAACCTCGACAGCCTGCAGGCGGATGGAAATCTTTTTGTGAATTACGTAGATGAGTACAACAAGCTGAAAGGCCTTAACATCAGCTACCTGTCGGTGGATGGCGGACTCAGCGAAGAAGAGAAAGCAGCGCTGTTGAAGCTCTTCCCGAGAGTGAAGGTGGATGAGCAGGCCAGCGCCGAAGCAGCAGCTACCACCGACAAGCAGGACCTGTTCGAATCGCCCGTACCTGCGCTTGCGGTACCCAAAGCGGTTTACCTCGTGGATGCATCGCTCGGCGGACAGCTCGATTACAGCTCCGGATCACAGATCAGCATTCCGAAAGATGCCTTCGTGGACAAGAACAACAAGCCGGTGACAGGAAATGTGAAGGTAAGCTACCGCGAATTCTCCGATCCGCTTTCCATCGCGTTCAGCGGCATCCCGATGAATTATTCCAATAAGGACAGCAGCTACCCGATGGAATCGGCAGGCATGTTCCAGATCAATGCCAGCCAGAACGACCAGCCCGTATTTCTCAAAAAAGGCAAAGCGATCGATGTGTCGATGATCACCGGCGACACCACCGATAATTACAACCTGTACAGGATCGATTCGGCAACGAAGGAATGGGTGAATGAAGGAAAGCGGGGCACGATAAAGGTCGTAAAGCCGAAAGATTACCGCCAGGACTCGCTGAATTACTACGGTTCAAAGGTGGTGGAGCTTTCTCCCGCCTGGCGCCGTTACAACAGCATTATCCATGCCGACGATACGGTTCTGTTCAGGGAGCGTTTTTATGATTCAAGCTATTGCCGTCTTACGAAATTCAACCTTCTGGCAAACAAAAACTATCTCAGTTATGTGAAAGTGTCCCGTTATAAAAGAGAAGGCAGCCTGAACAGGAAAGCGGAAAAGGGAGAAATTTGGTTCACTGTTAAAAATTACCTTGGAGTTAACAACAACCCGGAGATCCGCGCATTTAACGGGATGGCATGGGTGTATGACGGCGAGGCCAGCGCGAAGCAATTCAGCGCCAGGTACCTGAGAAGAAAACGGTATTCGGATGTGCGCATAGAACAGGATGGAGATTCGTTCATCATCCTCCTGAAGGAAAAGAGCGGTGTTGTACGCATTCCCGCCCACCCGGTGAATAAGTTCAAAGGCGCATCGGAAAAACCGGAAAAAACCTATGAACGCAGGTACCGGAATTACACAAAGGCGCTCGCGCGAAGGGAAGCGCAGTTCAACCGCGGCCTTGCACGCAGGCAGCAATCGACTTACAAGTACAACCAGAAAGTATGGCAAAGCCTGAAGCCTGTAATGAGCGACAGCGAGAAGGTGATGACCTTCGATCAGTGGATGCGTTACTACAATTCGATGCTGAACAACGATACGATCACGAAGTTCCAGCGATCATCAGGCTTTGTGGGAGGCGTGCTGAACCAAAGCTACAGGAAGATGAGTGTAACGCAATTTGGTTATTATAATTACGACCGGCCCGTGATGAAGATCATTGCACTCCCGGTAAATGCCGTAGATGCAGCAATACGCACCGGCTACAAAGCGCTGACGGAACCGAAGGAATATGCAAGCATCAGTGCAACGTATTTCGATATGCAGGACAAGCGGCTTGCACCGAAGCAGGTGATGATCATCGACAAGCGGATCAGATCCGTAGCCTATGTCGGCAATGGCGCCACCATGCGGATCGCGGTGAACTCGCCGAAGAACCTGATCGCAGTGATGTCCGACGGCAGCGTGGGCGTGTTCTCAGAGAACAGGTTTAAGGAAATTAATCTTGTTGATAAGGGAGATTACGGCTTTAAGCTGACGGTGTACGGGCCGAACGAGCTCGAGCAATTGAGAAGATACCTGAAATATTAATTACCTGTTGCAAACGCCCCTGAAGCTGCAATACACGCAGTTGATCACTTCGGTGGTTTGTATGAACGGAATTTCGGGATCGACGATCTCCGTAAGCAGAATCTCGAGCTGCGCTTCAAATTCTTTCAGCACCGACTCATCAAGGAACTCATTCCCGTTGGCCTTCACCGTTTTTAAGCCTGCGCTGAGCTCGCGGAAAGTAATGATCCCCGACTGAAGATTGTCTTTGATCGCGGGATTCATTTTCTGGTACAGGTAGGCATACATCAGCAGCTGGAAGCTTTTTGAAAGTGTTCCGTCGGTGCGGATCAGTTCCCAGTCGTCAAACTTTAATTCGTTATTTGCAGCAAGCCCCGTTTTGTAATCCACGATCCGCGTGGTGCTACCCACGCTGTCGATCCGGTCGGCCTTTCCTTTAATCTTTATTGCCGCGCCTGCAATGATCAGTTCCGTTTCCAGCGACTGTTCCAGCGCTTTCACGATCACGGGCTGCCCTTCTTTATCCGCAGCTGCAACCGCAGCAATTTCGGCATCCAGGAAGTTCGCAATGAATTTCAACGCCACTTTCAGCGTCAGTAAATTCTTTCCATAGCTGATCTCAGAACGGCTGTAGTATTCATCAAAAGCTTTCATGGTAAGCTCTTCCACCAGCGGCTTCATTTTTTTTATGTCGTCCGCGCCGATCTTCTTTTCAACAAAAGGCTGGTACAGCTGCTCAAGCACGCTGTGGATCACATTTCCGAGCACGTCGGCGCCAATGGTCTCCTCCACTTCATCCGCTTCCCTTAAGCCTGCAACACCATGGAAATAGAACTGCACGCTGCAGCTCCTGTATTTGTTCAGCAATGAAGGTGAGAACCCATGCTCCGATACCGATCTTGCCCTTATCTTTTCGAGGATCTCCGGTGTTTTGTGAATGATGATCGCATCAGCTGTATTTTCCGGCTTCACCGGGATGCTTAACAACTGTTCCGTGATCGTTACGTTAGGATTTACCTTCGGCAGCTCATAGGCAAGCTGTGTGAGAAACCTGCTTCTTTCACCGCTTCCGAGGGCATCGCTTTCGGTATTGTACAGCAGGTAAATGTTTTTGGCGCGCTGCAGCAGCCGGTAAAAGTGATAAGCGAAGATCGCATCCTTGTCGCTGTAAGTAGGCAACCCGAAATGGCGCTTCAGCTCAAAGGGAATAAAAGAGTTGACTGCCTTGCCCGAAGGAAGAATATCCTCGTTGCAGGAAAGCAGGATCACATTTTCAAAATCGAGTGTCCGCGTTTCGAGCATCCCCATTACCTGCAGGCCCATCAAAGGCTCACCGTAAAACGGAAGCGTACCCGAACGAACGATCTGGTTAAGGATGCTCCGCAGCGTTTTTACATCGGCCACCGATCCGGGATAATCCTGCATCAGCACCTGGATGCGCTTTACGATCTTGGTAAATGCAAAAAGGTATTCCAGCTCGAGGCTCGACTTATTTTCGGTGCTGCTGCCCTGCTGTGCAATGATGCCGGTCTTCAATATCTCGATCACATGCTGCACGCAGGCAATGGCGTCGGCTGCGGATGTCCAGTGTTTGAACACCGGCTGCAAAAGCGCGTATTCGAGCGGGTGTTCATCAAATAATTTTGTGAGTGTTGACTGTGCGGCAAACACAATGTTGCGTCCCTGTATTGTCTGCACGATTGGCTTTACGGAAAGACGATGCTCTTCATTGGCAAGTGCGATGGCCGTGTACGGATGGCTCAGCAGCTTTATAAGATCGGTATGATAAAAGCTGTAATTCAGCTTACCGCCGGCAATCTTCTGTGCATTTTCGTGGAGGTTAAAAACAAGCTCAAAATATCCGGCCACCGGTGTGTTCTTTAATGGATAACCCATGGTCACGTTAATGTCCTGCAGGCTCGCCGGGAGCGAATGCAGCACGGGGAACAATAAGTTCTCATCGGCGAGCACCAGCGCGGTATTCTGCAGGTGTCCCTGCTCCTTTTCAATTCCGGTGACAAGGCTTCCTGCGATCTTCGCCTGCGCCACGTTCTTCGCAGCGCCAATGATGGTGATCTGCTTTTTCTCGTTGCTTAATAACGTTTCCTCGAATATGGTGTTGCGTTCCTTTATCTTTTTGAACCTCCCGTACTCGTTGTATTTACGGATAAAGCGCCCTGCTTCCTGGTTCGGGTTGTTCACATAATAACTGTCGGTGTCCCAGATGATCTCCGCTTTATCGGCATCCACGAGCTTTTCGATGATGATCTCCTCCGCAAGGTTCAACGCGTTGAAGCCGGCAAAGATGATCTTTTTCCAGGGATGCCTTGCTGCGCGCTCTACGGGATCGGCAGCTACAATTCGGTATGCAAGCCCCTGGTAAGCTTCCTTTTTCGCAAGCATGCGTTCCGCGAAATCGGTGTAATAGCCGCCCAGCTGCTGCCAGAAAACGAGGTATTGCTTTTGAAAATCGGTAAGTCCTTCCTCGCTGTTGAGGCTCCAGGTCTCGAGCTCTTTGATATTTTTCAAATTCCCGAACAGCTGCTTTGCATCCACGAGGTAACGGTCGATCTCGTTAAAATCACTCAGCAGGATCTGCCCCCATTTGCTGAACTCATCAAAACTTTCGATAGTTGCGGGCGTGCACTTTTTTACCGTTTCATACAGATCGAATAAAAGTGTGGTAGGATCTGCAGGCTGCAATTCAGAAAGCAGCGCTACAAAATCTTCCGTGGCAAGGATCTCCGGGCTCCAAAATGTTTTTTTCAGGTGATGGGAAAAATGCGTTTTCAGGAACAATCCGGCCCGGCGGTTCGGCAGCACGATACAGAGCTCGCTGATGTCGTCGCCGTATTTTTCGTGAAGGTGAATGACCGTTTTTTCGAGGAAGGATTGCATTGAACGAAGTTACGGAAATTTCGGGCTGAATGTACATGCAGCTAATGAATGAGGATTCATAAAGTCGTTCGATATTAGAAAGAAACAAAACTTCCCCCTATATTCGTATAATTGATATAGGAGGAAGTTTTTGGTGAGAAAACTTCCATATATATAAGTTATACCCAATTTAATGACAGATAAACTTCCATTATATACAGACCTTACAATTTTACCAGTTGGAAACTCAAATCTCAAGCGATATTTCACTTCTATCAAAAGAAATTTACCCAAAAATTGGAAGAATCTATTTAACGAAGAATATAGTGATACCGACACGTTTCTAATTGTAAATGAATTTTGTTGTTTACAAACACCTCTCTTTCTTGATCAAAGAACAAGAAACAAATTAACTGGCAAAATATTTTTGGGTCTGACTGATGATTCAATTATTATTCTCAAAATTGAAATTAGTCCGGAAATGTCTAAAGAAGAAAGTATAGAGGTGATTGGATATATTAATTATATTTTCAACAAAGATATTCTGAAGCCCAATAAACATTTCCCTTCATTTATACACAATTTTGAATTTAGAGGTCCATACGATGAAAATTGGTCTAAAGTCGATTTCCGGGATTCGCGTCTAATAAGGCTACGATCAAAAGCCGACAACAAAGTCTATGCGCTTTCAAAAAGCAACAACACAAAAATAAAGGATAGAAAAATCTATTACCCAGATGCCAACAACATTTCCTTATCATTAAGCATAATGAAAAAATCGTATAAAAGAGCTTCAAAGCTTTACAAAGAGATTTTCAAACTGGATAAGACAAAAACATTCACGGTAGAAAAGAAAGATCAAGGCTTACTTTATGATTATTTTGAAGAGGCTTTGTCCAGTGTAATTTTTTCATATATCTCCGTGGAGGCAATGTCTAATGCTGCAATTCCTGAAAAATACAAGTACAAGAAAATTAATGAAAAAGGAGTAAAAGAGATTTGGTCAAAAGAAAATATTGAAAGATGGATGTCAACAAGTGATAAGATAGTAAACATCTTACCAACCGTGTTAAAAACAACAGATATCAAGAATGAGTTGTTTTGGTCAAAGTTTAAAGAACTGGAAAATTTAAGAAATAAAATCGTACACCAAAGAACTATTCAAGAAGGCACTCAACTAAATACGGAAATTTATGAAGAAATGCTACAACCAACCATTTTTGATAAAATAAGATCAGGACTTTCAGTCATTCAATTCTTCTATGGTTTTGACAATTCACATCCATATTTCCCGTTAGGACTTGGAATGGCCAAATTTAAGATAGTTGAAATTGAAAGTATGGAAAAGCATTTTAAAGTGTTGGACGAAAGATAAACTGGCTATAACACGGGTTTTGCGTTAGTGGGCAGACAGAGCAAATAGAAACATTTGAGCGATTAATAAACATTTAGTGCTGGCAGACAGTTTACGGTTTCAAAAACCCAACAACGCAAAGCCCGAAACCGTTATAAGTTATTGCCGTACTCACCCGACAGACAACGAAATGAATTGTTTAAAGACCTTTCTTTTTTTATTGACTCTTTTAATTGTAAGTTGCTCAGACTCTTTTGAGCAAGAGTTCGACAACTATACAGAATTTTCGCAAGCTAATCTTAGACAGAAGAGTTGGTTTCCTGACCTAATCTCAAAAGACGCCTACTCAATTAAAAGCGAATCTTCACTCGCGCCACTTTGCGACTTTGGAACTTATAAATACACAAACAACAAATATTACGACTCTGTATTTTCCATTGACAATCATCAACGTGTTGACTTTTCAACCTTTATGCAAAAAGTGAAAGAACATGCAGATGGTAAACCGAACTGGTTCTTGAATATCGACCTAGAGAAACAGAGCTTAGAATCTATAAAAGTTGACCGTTTCTATATCGCTAGACAAAAGGAGAACCGACAGATTTACTTTATTTTGTCGAACTAAGTGTTGGCAACAACTTATAACACAGGCTAAGCAAAAATGCGGCTTTCTGCATTTCGAAAATGCAAATTTGGTTGCTTCGCGAAATTTCTGGCATTTGCGCATTTCCTTTTGTACTTTTAATCAAGTTTATCGGTTAAGACAGTTTTGCTTTTCAAATACGCAACTGATGCCCAGCCGGAGAACGTTAGCAGTAATTGTAATGAGACAGACAATAATCATATTCATATTGACATTTTTAAGCGTGACTGCTTTCGGTCAAAAACGAAAACTTCCGCCAAAAGACACGTATTATTCTATTTCCAAAATAGTTTGCGAGTTTCCAAGACAAATAGGAAAGCTTGAAATAATAAAAAGTGATTCGCTCAAAATGACAACTTACAAAACCGACAGTTCCGAAATGATAATGTATGCAGACTATTTCATTGGCTTTCTGACTGGTTGGGACAAGAAAGAGGAAGCACAAAAAATCTATTTGCAACTCGACAGTGTGGTAACATTACTTTTTCAGAACGGGCTTATGACATCTGACTTATTCGTTCAGGCATTTAATGTGGAGTCAAAATATATTGACCATAAAGGCGACACTGTTGATTGGACTAATCACATAGAGGCAAAGACAGTCAAATTATTAAACATCCAAAGAAAAGAATTGTCCAAAAAGTATAAAGACAAAAAAGGAACCATGCTTTTTGAAGTTTGGGTTACCTTTAATCCTCACGAAAGTGGCTGGGGTTCATTTCCTATGTTTGATCTTTATCTCAAATCGGACATAGAACCCACCAGTAGTAATTTTAAGGAATATTTGAAGAAAGCAAAAATCAAATGTTTACGATATACTGGGACACAAATATGAGCGAACTGAAAACAACTACTGCTAACAGCACCTACCCAAAAGGCGGGGTTTCGTGTTCCAAAGACAGTTTTGTGGTTAATCAAACATTCGTTTTTCAAATCAAGTTTTGTGGTAAAAGTCCCGCCCTTCGGGTAGCTGCATAACGTTAGTGGTAATAGCCGCGACAGACATCCCGTAAAAATGACAGTCTATAAATATACCGACAGCAGACCAAGATCCTGGGACGAAATTGAAAAACATTTCACCGACCATTTTTCCGGCCGACATCATAAAATGCTCGACTTGATAAAGCATATTAAAAAGACCGGTGCTTCTCAAAGACTTTATGCATTAACCTCAATGGACAAGCTTGTTGTTTCTGTTTACGGCAAAATTGACCTAACTAAAGAAGCGCTTCACATAACTTATAATCTGCATACCGACAAATGGCATTTCGAATATTACGCTAAGCCATTTCACGACGCTGAATTAGTAAGGACTTATGACTCTGAGATTGGCATTCAAAAATTCGACGACTTTCTGAAAAAAGTAAATTGGTAATCGGCAGAACGTCCCAAGACGTATCTGTGGGGCGGCTACAACTACTAACAGCGTGGCTAGCTCCAGCGGGCCGATTCGGTCATTGTTCGCGCGGAAAATTAAGGTCACTTCGTGACATTTATTTGCGGCTCACTAAAAACCTAAGTATCTTTAAATAAACATTTGTAGGTCGGAAAAGGTTGATCTTCGGAAGCCCGCCGGCACCAGCCCGCAAAACGTTAGCGGTAATTTTATGAAAACACAACTGACATATTTAAATCTGACGCTTGTTTTAGTTCTCCTATCAATCGGTCTTGCTGGACAAACCAACTGTTCCAAGGACAAAATCATTGGCGACTGGACTTACATTAACTCATTCGCATTAAGACAACCGGTAGACATTGACAGCTTAATCCGCGCTAATGAATCTTTGCGACAAACTATTGGGACATGGACTTTCAAAGAAGCTGGAATGTATCTATTTACAGTAGACACTATTATAAAACAGCACGACAAGGGACGTTTTAATGTTGTCCAGGAGAATTGCGAAATAAGGCTTGGTACAAAAAAGAATACGCCTGAGGGTTTAATATTTCATATTCTGTTTCTAAACGAAAAGTATTTAGTGACAAAGTGCACCAAACCAAAAGGTGACTATATCTATATACATAGGCGTAAATAAAACTACCGCTAACAGCACCTACCAAAAATGCGGGCATTGGGCTTTGGCATTTGCAAAAGCGGTAGACAATTTATTAATTTTCGCTTTGCAAATGGCTAGGAAACATTTAGCTTTGTTAGTAAGCTTTTCGGCAGAAAACGGTTTCAAATCCGCACTTCTGGTAGCTGCAAACCGTTACCTGCAATAAGCGAACTGATAATTTAGACATGAGGACATTTTCGAAACCCTATTTTTTATTCCTTCTGTTTCTGACTGCTTGCTCATCTGAACCAAACCAAGACAGATCTATTATTCCGCAGACAAAAACTGCAAAGACCACAGTAAAAATGTACCGCAATAATCAATTGGTCGACACCTTGCTTGAAATTACACCAATTACAGCAGACAGCCTTGAATTTATGACGGTTTATGACGACAGCGCGAAAATGAGCGCGCAGAAGAAAATATTTATGTTGCCTAGATTCAAAAGGACTATAATTAAGAATAACTTTTTTGACTTTTGGTTTACGACACTTATTGACAAATCTGACTCGACCAAAGACTATGGATTATTCTATGTTAGGAAAAAGGATAACGCAGCCCTAGAAAACTGGAGAATCAGACTTGACGGCAATAATGAAATAATTGGTGTTAACTCAAACCCTTTTCTGTTTGACAATTTTACACCAATTGACGCTTGGAGTGCAGACACTATTTTACGTGACGAATAATTCTTACAAAGCTGTGTGTCGCTTACTGGAGGTAACAGCGGTCGTGGCGCCATTTGGTTATAATTTTGAAAATACGGAAATTAAAACCGACTCTTCCGTTGTTTCATTAACGGTATTAAACAATGGCACAATTAAACGGGACACGCTGAGGTAGATCAGCGGAAGTCTTAACAAAATAATACGGGCAAAAACTCTATCTTTAGCCTAACTAAAACTACTCTCAATGTTTTTTATTTTTGGTTGGAACCGTCCGAGCATCACAGATTACGGACCAGTGAAACAAGAGCTTTGCCGTAATTGCCGCAATACAGAAATGTGGCACCTGCGAAAAGTATCACGATATTTTACCCTTTTCTTTATACCTATTTTCCCGCACGACAGCGAGATCCTTTACCTGTGCCCCATCTGCAACCACGGAATACAGCTGAGCCATGGCGATTTTGAAAGTTATAAGGAGATCGCAGAGGTAAACAAAGCTTCCGTTGAAAACCAGATCACTGAGGAAGAGCGCACGCAACGGCTGGACCAGATTTCCGCAGATGTGAAGAAACGACAAGAGGAGCAGCACCTTAAGGACCTTGAAAACAGTAAAAAATGGAATGCCCTTGTTGCAGGGAAATCCACGGAGGAGTTGCAGCTGATTACCGGCAGGAAGCAGGATGAATACGATCCTGCGGTTGTTATTGCGGCAAAAAGCGAACTCAACAGGAGAATGGGAAATTAAAATACAGAACGACACCGCTCAGTTAAATTAAAGCTCACACAAAAATTATGGCAGTAGGATTTACACCAAAGCATATTTCAGAATTTCCACTGAACGATCTGACACAGGAACAATTCCTGGTTATCGCAAACGAAACAGCAAAAAAAATGCAGTGGAATGTCGGCTACATCAGTAATATCGGGCTGATCGCCTACACAGACAACGGCATGTTCTCGAAGAATTCGGAGATCAAAATAAAGATAGAAAACGGGATCGCTCATCTTCGCAGCGCTTCCACGGGCAGCGAAATGATGGATTGGGGAAAGAATAAAAAAATCATCAATGAATTCTTAGCATCCTTTGAACAATTAAAATCCACCTTAACGATCGCGGAGCTTGAGCTGGAGTACCAGGAGCTGAAAACAAGCTTCCCTCCGGAGGAAGAAGATATTTTAAGGCAACCTCCCGAAACAACAACGGAACAGATCAAAGGCTTCTTTTCAATTTTCAAGCCCACCAAAGGCTTTTTTGTAACTCCCCTTCTCGTAGACCTCAACATTCTGATCTTTATCTTAATGGCGATAAGCGGCGTGAACATCATGATCCCCGACAATGACAGCTTACTGAGCTGGGGAGCGAACTTCCGGCCCATGACCCTGGATGGCGGGTGGTGGAGGCTCCTGACAAACTGCTTTCTGCACATCGGCATCTTCCACCTCCTCATGAATATGTACGCGCTGGTATACATCGGTCTTTTACTGGAGCCCTATTTAGGGCGCTTCAGGTTCATTTCAGCCTATATACTTACCGGCATCATTGCCAGCGTGGCCAGCCTGTGGTGGTACGACTTCACGATCAGCGCCGGCGCTTCGGGCGCTATCTTCGGCATGTATGGCGTGTTTCTCGCGCTGCTTACCACAAATATCATCGAGCAGACCGCCCGTAAGGCTCTGCTGACAAGCATCGGTATTTTCGTGGGCTACAACCTGCTTTATGGAATGAAAGGCGGAATTGACAATGCGGCACATATCGGCGGTTTGCTGGGAGGAATTATTATCGGGTACGCCTTCATCCCCAGCCTGAAAAGGCCGGCGAGCCAGCTGAAATATTCTACAAGCGTGTTGCTGGCACTTGTGATCCTCGCTTCCTCGTTTGCAGTTTATAAAAAGATCCCTAACAACATTGCTGCATACGATGAGAGAATGAAAGAGTTTGTTACGATGGAAGCATTGGCATTGGAGGTTTACCACATGCCTGAGAACACGACAAACGAAAAACTGCTTTACGCACTGAAAGACCGGGGAATTTACTACTGGAATGAAAGCATAAAACTGATCGACAGCGTTAATACCATGGACATACCCGAGGAGCTGAAAGCAAAGGACCAGCTGTTAAGGGAGTATTGCGAATTACGGATCAAAAGCTACGAACTGCTGTACAAAGCCATTTCGGAAGACACAGACCAGTACAAAGAAGAAATAGAAGAGTATAACAAAAAGATAGAAGCGAAAATAAAGGAACTGGACGGCGGACAGGAAAGTAAGTAAGGACGCGCCCTGCATACCATTCTTTTTGTTATCACTTCCCGCCGCATTTCCGCAGCATGATGAATTGCTTCTGTCCTGCGAAATCATTGTCCGGCCAGGCAGAGACGTATTTTTTAAGCGCTTCCATCCCTTCGTCGCAAGGTTCATTATCATAATAGCAGTCGCCAATGATCTTCCCGTTCAGCTTACTGATGTAATAGCGAAGCCAGTGAAAATCCCCGCTTGAATTCTTAAGCTTCTCCGTTAGTATCGGTTTTATAAAGCTGTAGGTCTTGTCATAAATGAGGGAATCGGGATTATGGGAAAGACTGCCCTGCACCTGGATGTTCCCAAGGATTGAATGCCAGTGCCCGGTGCCGGAATCATCCGTAATATCGAAGTCGGTTTCAGGTGAATGTTTCATTTCAATACAGGTAAGGATCACGGGGAACTGGCCTTCAAGAAACGATTCCACGCCATTGCTCAATGCAGTTGCATCATTTTCTCCAAGGCCAACCAGCCGCTCTTCTATTGTCCTTTTAAAGAGCCCTTTGTTGGAAGTAAAAAAATGGACCTGGAAGGATTCACTTCCCGTAAATACCTGGTGGTTGATGATCTTCGTTTTAATGCTGATCCCGTTTGGTGCAGAGATCTCATCCCCCGTCAATTTAAAATCCAGCCCCGGGTATTCGATGTTGATCCGTTCGAGAAGCTTTTGATTGAGATAATGCTCATATTCCGGAAGCACCTCCATCTTCGGCTGCTGTCCGCCGCAGGAAGTTAATAATCCGAGTGCTGCTATTAAAAGTGTGTTTATTATTATTTTCATTTTGGTCTACTGATTTGTGCCTGATCACCGGCACGGCACTCCGCTTTTGTCATAACACTGTACAACTTCTATGAGCTTACCGTTTTTATAGATCCCTTCCATCTTAAGCTGTCCGTTCTCGTAGTAGTATTTCGAAATACCTTCCGGTGCAATGATGCGCCCACATGTAATAAAAAATCCTTCCGATCTCAGTTTGCCGTTCTTGTAGTATTCATACCGTTTGCTTTGGTCGGAAAGAACATTCTCTTTAAAGAAAAGCTCTTCAAGAAGGTGCCAGTGCCTGCCATAGTCTCTCATGACCAAGGTTGAAGAATCGAGCTGAATGGTTTCATATCCTGAAGTTCCCCATCTCTTTTCTCGTCCGTCGCGGGAAAATGACTTGTACCAATGCCCATGCTCTGTTGTAGAATCCACTTCCTTTATTTTGCCATTCATGTAATACGTCAGCCGAATTCTATACCCTGGATGCCACACACTTTCCACCCTTTTGCTACCCCGCCGATAATAATCGAAATCTAACAATGGTATACCTAGCGTGTCATCGTACCGCTCACCGGTAATCCTCCCATTATAATAAGCAGTTTGCTTATTCATAATTTTGCCGTCGAGAACGACCCGTTGTTTAACAACACTGTCAATAGCCTGTGCTTTTGTATGAGAACAGCCAAGGTGTATCAAAAATAAAATTACTGCAAGTTTCTTCATGCGTATCGACCTTTCGCACTCAATCATTAATAAAGCAGCTTTGCCTCCCCGGGAGCTTTCAGGCTGAACCAGAACACATGTACCGGCTCCGATTTTTCCTGAGTGCCGTTCTTATTTTCATCCAGCCTTGCGAAAACGTACATTACATCATTCTTGGGATCATACTGCGACCGAAGTACCGAATAGTTCGAAGGAACAATCGCCGTTCTTACCCTTCCGCCTGCATCGAAGTGATAGAACCTTCTTAAATCCTTTTTATTGATCAGCGTATCCTTGTTGGTGTCCTCGTCATAAACCGACACCAGGTAAAAATCCCGGTTCACCGGCAGCTTGTCGAGCGAGTCCTGCTCCAGCGAAGGATAATAAACCGTCTTCACCAAAACAGGATGATTGAACAGAAAATTTCCTTTTTCCGATTTGAAATCGTAATGAGCGATGTTCAGGAGATTGTATCCGAAGAGGATGTCAATTCCAGGCATAAAGTGCTGGCTGGTTTCATCCCCGCTTTCGTCACTGTCGTAATCATATTTATAATCTGTTGTATTACCCCGGGAAGCAGTTGACTTGTAAACGCTCACAAGACGATGGTCGTTCAAACCCATTAAAATCACTTTATTCGGAAAGCTGGCTACCTGCTTCATGGTAACATTTCCGGTTACTGAATTAAACAGGCTGTCGTTGCCACGGGATTCAGTTTCGGCACCACTGGCAAAAACCTGCTCTTCGGCTTGCTTCTGTTCCTGGTCACCGCAGGATCTCGTTATCATTGAAAGAGCAATTGCGGATAGCACTGTGAAGCTAAAAAGGTTGTGCATCATTTTTTATATAATTAGTTTATTAGTTCCCTTACTTTCCTATTGGTATTTTTCTCCCATCATATCACTCCCCCACATTCTTCTTTATCTCCTTCAGCAGATCCTCCTGCTCTTTTGCAAACTTCTGCCATGGCAGCAAAGGCAAACGGTTATCCGACTGATATTTTTCAATCACCGGCAACGTTTTCGCGATCATTAGCGCGGAGTGGTAATCACGAATGCTTAATGTATTATTATTGATACGCGCTTCAAGCCTGCTCATCGGAACATCCGCTATCGAATCCTTTTTCAAACTTTCCCGGATCATTTTCAGCAGCTGCTTCTTCAGCACCGAATCCGAAACAGATAAGGCCATGGTTTCCGCATCATTGTAGTACGTCATGTTTTTCTCCCTGAAACGATTAAGTTTTCCGGCCTCTTCGGGATGATCCTTCATTTTTGCAATGCTTTCCTCCAGCTTTTTTAATGCCGGATCCTTATCTGCAAGCTCTTTATACAGCTCGTCGAGCAGGTTGGAGGATGAACGCCCTTTTAATGAATACTCCGAAGAATTATCCTGCAATGCTTCAGGCGTGGTTACCGGCTCTGCGGCAGCTTCATTGGTATGTACATCATTCCCGCAGGACGACATCATCACTGCAAACAGCAAAGGAAAAAATAAATGTTTCATGAAAACGGAGCGCTAAGTGTATCTATCAAAGATAAAGGAAATTAAATAATTCCCCGCTTTCGGGCAGCAATTGTATCTTTGCAGCATGCAATCCACCGATTATCCGCAATACCGGAAATACCCGAATGAGAAAGGATATTTCAAGATCATTTCCGATAAGGAATGGGAAGAGATCCAGATAATAGGAAGCAAATACCTGCTTCATCGCTTTACAGTGAACATCCTGCCCGACCGGAATTTTATTTATGACATGACCTTCGATTATGAAAACAGGTGGGTGAAGATCAGTGAGGAAGAATACGAAGCGGTGAGAGATAAAGTACAATAATCTGTGAACTGTGGCTATTGTCACACCAAAAGAAAAGCCCCACGCATATCGCGTGGGGCTTTCATCTGCTAATTAAATCACAACAAAAATTACCAGATCTCTGCTCTTTCTTCTTTAGGGCGATACATCTTATCACCTTCTTTTACGCCAAAGGCGTCATAAAATTCCTGCATGTTCGTCAGCGGCCCGTTTCCACGGAAGTTGCCCGGTGAGTGCGGATTTGTCTGGATCAGGTTCTTCAGGAACTCAGGACGCATGCTGCCTCTCCAGCCTTGTGCCCATGCCAGGAAGAAACGCTGCTCAGCTGTAAAACCGTCGATCTTCTCAGGTGCGGGCTTGCCTTCCAGCGATTTTTTGAATGCATAATATGAAATGGTCAGACCGCCAAGATCGGCAATGTTCTCACCAAGCGTAAGCTCACCATTCACGTGCATGCTGTCGATCGCAACATAATCATTGAACTGCTTCACGATCATGTCTGTTTTCTTCTTGAAGTTCGCCTTGTCTGTTTCTGTCCACCAGTTCTTCAGGTTTCCGTCGGCATCGTACTGCGATCCTTCATCATCAAATCCATGTGTAAGCTCGTGTCCGATCACAGCGCCCATGATCCCGTAATTCACAGCATCATCAGCATCCGGATTGAAGAAGATCGGCTGCATGATCCCTGCAGGGAAAACGATCTCGTTCATAGACGGGTTGTAATAAGCGTTGATCGTCGGAGGGGTCATTCCCCACTCTGTTCTGTCGATCGGCTTGCCCAGCTTGTTCGCCATTTCGTTGAAGGCATATTTGTTTGCGCGCAGGAAGTTCTGCACATAAGCATCACGGGTGATCTCGAGGGAAGAATAATCTTTCCATTTGTCGGGATAGCCGATCTTCTTCATCACTTTATCCAGCTTCTGGTTCGCTGCCTTTTTTGTTTCTGCGCTCATCCAGTCGCGGCTGTCGATCCGCACACGGTACGCCGCGATCAGGTTATCCACCATTTCGCCAACGCGTTTTTTGCTTGCTTCTGTAAAGTATTTCTCAACGAACACCTGTCCGAGCGCATCGCCCAGGGAAGCATCCGTAGCTTCCAGAGCGCGCTTCCAGCGTGGCTTTAAAGCAGGGATCCCTACCAGTGTTTTTCCGTAGAATGCAAAATGCTCATTCACGAGGTCATCGCTCAGCTTACTTGCAGTTGCATCGATCAGGTTCCAGCGGAGGTAAGTTTTCCAGTCGCTGATAGAAACCGATTTCATTGCTCCGTCCAGCGCTTTGTAAAACAAGGGCTGCCCAACAACAACGTTATCCACGTTCTTCAGTCCGAGCTCCGCAAAGTACAGGTTCCAGTTAATGTTCGGCGTGAAGGAAGCAAGCTCCTGCGCCGACTTTTTATTGTATTGCTTTTCAGGATCGCGCTGCTCCACTTTTGTCATGGAAGCTTTTGCAAGGCCTTTCTCGATCTCGAAAACTGTTTTTGCTTCTTTCGCAGCAGCCTCAGGCTTGTCGCCCAGCAGCTCGAACATTTTCTGAATGTGCGCGATGTAAGCAGTCTGGATGCCCACCGTGCGCTGATCCGAATTCAGGTAATAGTCGCGGTCAGGAAGGCTCAGTCCGCCTTGGTACAGCTGCGTGATATACGCTGTGCTGTTCTTCGGGTCCTGCCCGATAAACCCGTTGAACATCGGGCCTACGCCTACAGTGTGCAGATGCGCGACCTCTTTGATCAGGTCCTCGTTGTTCTTAATATTATCGATCCTGGTGAATTCATCCTTTAAAGGAGCAACACCGTCTTTATTGAGCTTCACCGAATCCATCGCGGCAGCATAAAAATCGCCGATCTTCTGCGTGTTGCTTCCCGGTTTGGCCGATTTATCGGATGATGCCTCTTCAAGGATCGTCCTTAGCTTGTTCTTGTTTTGGATCTCCAGCTCGTTGAAGCTGCCCCAGCGGCTTTCCGTTTCAGGGATCGGGTTGTTCTTGATCCAGTTACCGTTCACGAACTGGTAAAAGTCGTCAGTCGGCTTTACGGTGCTGTCGATGTTCTTGATCTCGATGCCGGTGTTCTTCACCGCAGCGGAGTCGTCCTTTTTTGCGTCACCGCAGGCGGCAAGAGTGATCACCGCAGCGACAGCTGATAAGTTTAAAATGTTATTCTTCATGTTTGTTTTGTGATTTAAGTTCCGAATTTACTGTAAATAAGCAAGATGGCAAAATGATTTTGTTAAATGGCGATTTTTAATGATAAATGGGTTCTGCGAACTAAAAAAGTTACTTTTGTTTCCTCATAACTCATTACTCATGGCCAACGCAAACGACCCTTCGCTCACATCCTGGATAGAAACCGCAGCAAACAGCGATTTCCCGATTCAGAACCTGCCTTTCGGTATCTTTAAAACACAAAGCTCGAGCCCGCGGATCGGCGTTGCGATCGGCGACCAGGTGCTCGACCTTGCGATCATGAACAAGCTGGGCTTTTTCGACAAGATCAAAATTGACAACTCCGTTTTCACCAACCAATACCTGAACGATTTTATCGCGCTCGGCAAACAAACTACAAGCGGCGTACGCGACAGGATCTCGCAGCTGCTTCAGTCGGGCAACGCGGAGCTTCGCGACAATAAAGAAGCACAGGCAAAAGTGCTGCATTACCAAAGCAATGTGCAGATGCTGATGCCTGTAAAAGTGGGCGACTACACCGATTTTTACTCGAGCATCGATCATGCTACCAACGTTGGCACCATGTTCCGCGATCCGAACAACGCACTGCTTCCTAACTGGAAACACCTGCCGGTAGGCTATCACGGGCGCGCTTCCTCCATCACCATCTCAGGAACCAACTTTCACCGTCCAAAAGGACAAACAAAGCCGAATGAAGCAGAGCCTCCTGTTTACGGGCCATGCCGCCTGCTCGACTTTGAGCTGGAAACCGCTTTCATCATCGGCAAGGAAACACAATTAGGCGAAAGCATCAGTACCGCCAATGCGGATGAGCATATTTTCGGAATGGTGCTGTTCAACGACTGGAGCGCACGCGATATCCAGACATGGGAATATGTTCCGCTGGGGCCATTCCTCGCGAAGAATTTCGCGTCCACTATTTCGCCCTGGGTGGTAACGCTCGAAGCGCTGGAACCTTTCCGCACCGCAGGCTACAAGCAGGATCCAAAAGTATTGCCTTACCTCGAATACAGCGGCGATAAGAACATCGACATCCATCTTGATGTATTGATCCAGCCCGAAAACACCGAAGAAACGCTGGTTTCCCATTCCAATTACAAATTCATGTATTGGACCATGGAGCAGCAGCTTGCGCACCATACTGTGAACGGCTGCAACATGAATATCGGCGATATGCTTGCATCCGGCACCATCAGCGGGCCTACGCCTGATTCGTTCGGCTCCATGCTGGAGATCACCTGGAGAGGCACAAAGCCGGTGAAGATGAAGGATGGCAGCGAGCGCAAATTCATCAACGATAACGATACCGTGATCATGCGCGGCTATTGCCAGAAAGACGGCGTACGGATCGGCTTCGGAGAATGCAGGGCGAAAGTATTGCCGGCGAAGTAAGACTGTATCCTTTTTGGGTTATTGCGTTATAAGGGAAACAACCGCATGAAACAGTATTCCATTTTTCTTGTCGTTCTGCTCTCTGTCATGCTTTTTTCCTTTTCAAAAAAAAGGGATCTTACACTCAATGACCTTGATGTTCCGCCGGGAAGCATCAAGCTTGGCAACAATTTTTATATCGACAAAAATGAAGTGCGGAACCTCGATTACCTCGAGTTCATGCATTGGGTAAAAAAGGTTTTCGGAGAAACATCTCCCGAATATAAGCACATCCTTCCCGATACCTCCTCCTGGAAAAAGCTGGGAGCCTATTACACGATTTTCAGCTCCGTTTATATGGAACATCCGGCCTTCAGACACGCGCCCATTGTAGGGGTCAGCTATGCACAGGCGAAAGAGTTCTGCAAATGGAGGTCGGACCGCGTAATGGAATTTCTCCTGATCCGCGACAGGGTTATTAAGCACGACCCTC
>Ga0157372_10001734_pt1 | contig 23654 bp, 23 predicted proteins | sample C55metaG_FD_115307 | JGI IMG/M metagenome (GOLD analysis project Ga0157372, IMG submission 115307) | Corn rhizosphere microbial communities from Kellogg Biological Station, Michigan, USA - C5-5 metaG | ecosystem: Host-associated > Plants > Roots > Rhizosphere > Soil | place: USA: Michigan... | reverse complement strand
CGTGAATGGCATCGACGCCCAGCCGGCTCGTCAGGAATGCATGGAGTTCGGGCCGGGTCAGCTCACGGCGGCGCCCCTTCATGCCGCCGGTCTCCATGATGACCGTGTTTCGCAGGGAAAGTGAATAATTCTCGGCAAAATCCAGCAGGCCGAAGGTCACGCCGATCAGCAGGGTCTTTTGTCCCTTCGCTTCCAGCTGCTGCAGAACCCGGTACAGCGTCTCGTGCTCATAGAGATAGAACCCGCTTTGCGGGTGACCACTGCCCTTTATCAGGTCGTCCACCATCACCACCAGCGAGCTGCTCGAACGTTCCAGGTAGGACGGAAGCAACCCAATAACACACCAATCCGTTACTGTACCATAGAAGTGGGTAAATGCGGTCCGGAAGCTCCGCCGGTAGAGGCCCAGGTCCTTTATCTCGTGGCGGCTGGAGACCATCCCAGTAGTTCCGCTGCTGGTGAAGACGGTCTCGGGGACAAATTCGGTGGTCTTAACCGTATCGGTCTTGAAAAAGCCTACGGGCAGAAAGGGGATATCCTCCAGCCGGCCGACGCCGGCCGGGTTCACTCCCAGGGTGTCGGTGTACCGGCGGTAGAGAGGATTATGCTCGTACTGGAACCGGAAAAGGTCGAGGGCCCGGGGTATAAAATCGCTGGCATTCAAATTGTTAAAAAGTTCCAAATGCACCCTGCAAAATTACTCCCTTTTAGTTAAACTTGCATTTAAATCGCTCAACATGAAGTCAGGCTATCTCCTGGTATGCGCATTGTCCTTGACCCTGATCGTCGGCATAGGCTGTGGTAAGAGTTCCAATTCCAGGCCCAAGCTGGCCCTCGAATCCATCAACCAGGTGGTTGGCCATGATGATTCGATGCGGGCGATGTTCAAGCTGAGCAATGCCAAGAACCTCAGCAACGGTCTTTTTGTAGCCATCCGTAACCGTATCAATCAAGTGCCCTTCCCGGTGACCGATTCGGTCGGCCTCGACACTTTCCCGGTACAGATCCCCAATTTCAACGGCAGCGCCACCGGCGAATTGCGGTTCGCACTTCCGTCGCAGGGATTTCTTAGCGAATCGGGGAATCTGCACATGAACGATACCCTCATCTATAAATTCTACGCAATTACGCCCAACAACGATACCAGTAATACCGTCACCTCTCCCCAGATCGTTATCCTAAATCCGTAACTTCGGGGCGTGTTTAGAACGATCGTCGATTATTTCATTTTCAGCAGCCTCTATATTGCCATTTGCGCCATTCTGATGGTCTGGCAAACGACCTGGCTGTTGATGGGAGTGGCGCCGCCGGGCAGGCTCCTCGGGTTTGTCTTCTTCGCCACCATCTGCAGCTATAACTTCCATTGGTACCTCACTCCGAAGGGCATCAGTCCTTCCCGCCGCGTACAATGGACCCACCGGCACAAGACCCTGCATTTCATTCTTTACCTCGTGGGTATCGTCGGTTCGGCCGTCTATTTCTTCTATCTCTCGCATTATTTCATCGCCCTTTGCTTCGCCGCCTTCCTCACCTTCCTGTATTCGGCCCCCAAGCTACCCTGGCGGACCTTTCAGCTATTGCAGAAAATAGCGGTGGGCAAGACCCTTTTTCTTTCGCTTGTATGGGTGTACGTGACTAGCGTACTGCCCCTGATCATCGCCGATATCTCATGGAAGCCCGCATTCTACTGGTTTGTGGTTGGCCGGTTCTTCCTGATCTATGGCATCTGCATCCTCTTCGACTACCGGGACCGGCAGGACGACAAGACCGAAGGTATTCGTAGCCTTATTACCCTGCTGAGCGAACGGGGGATCGACTGGTTGTTTGGGACGGCCATGGGCGGTTTCTTTCTCAGCACCCTCGTTCTCGCCTTCTACCACTTCCCCGCCTATTACGTCTTTCTGCTGTTGATCCCCGGGGGTATAACCAGCGCCTTGTACCGGGAGGCCAAACGCAATTTCTCGGACGATCTTTATTATATCGTATTGGACGGCCTGATGATGTTTTCGGGGCTGCTGATGTTCATTTTTAGGATTTAAGTACATTTGCGCATGGCAAAAACTGTGAAAAGCGGAACACCGGCATCTATTCTCACACCCAAATCCTGGGATTTTCTCAAAAAATATATCGACAACCCCTCTCCGGTGGGTTTTGAAACCAGCGGACAGAAGCTCTGGCTGGAACATCTGAAGCCTTATGTGGACACGCATCTTACCGATCCTTATGGGACGGCGGTAGGCATCGTCAATCCCGACTCGCCGTTCAAGGTGGTCATCGAAGCGCACGCCGACGAGATCAGCTGGTTCGTCAACTACATCAACAAAGAAGGCCTGATCTATCTGAAACGCAACGGCGGTGTCGATCACCAGATCGCTCCCGGCATGCGGGTCTTTATCCATGGGAAGAAAGGGACCGTGCCCGCCGTCTTCGGCTGGCCGGCGATCCATACCCGCATCGCCAACCCCGATTCCAAGGAGCCAACGCCAAAGGTGGAAAGTCTCTTCCTCGATACGGGCGCGCGGACCAAAGAAGAGGTGGAGGGGCTCGGTGTCCATATCGGCTCCGTCGTCACCTACCAGGACGGCTATGCCGAACTGGCCCACGACTACCTGATCGGCCGCGCCTTCGATAACCGCATCGGCGGGTTTATGATCGCCGAGGTCGCACGGCTGTTGCGCGAGAATAAGAAAAAGCTGCCCTTCGGACTGTATGTCGTCAACGCCGTGCAGGAGGAAGTGGGGCTTCGCGGCGCGGAGATGATCGCCCGGCGGCTAAAGCCCAATATCGCGATCATCACCGATGTCACCCATGATACGACAACGCCAATGATCAACAAGAACATTGAAGGCGAGATCGCCTGCGGGAAGGGCCCTTCCCTCGCCTTTGGTCCCGCCGTGCACAACAAGCTGTTGGCCATCGTGCAGGATACCGCCGAAAAACACGGGATCCCTGCCCAGATGCGGGCCGTGTCGCGGAGTACAGGCACCGATACGGACTCGTTTGCCTACGCCAATGACGGCTGTCCCTCGGTGTTGATCTCCATTCCCCTGCGCTATATGCATACGACGGTGGAGATGCTGCACCGGCGGGACGTCGAGCAGACGATCCGGCTGATGTATGAAACTTTGCTTAACTTGACACCCAAAACCAATCTGAGTTACCTGTAAAAGCTTACTGACTATGCTTCGTAATGACTGGACCGTTTCCGAGATAAAAGCGATATACGACACACCCCTGCTGGACCTGATCTACCGTGCGGCTACTGTTCACCGGGAGTACAACGCCATTGGCGAAGTGCAGGTCTGCACGCTGCTTTCCATCAAGACGGGAGGCTGTCCCGAAGACTGTGCCTACTGTCCGCAGGCCGCCCGTTATAGCACGGGCGTCAACGTACAGGCCCTGATGAAGAAGGAAGAGGTGCTGGAATATGCCGCAAAGGCAAAAGCAGCGGGTTCGACCCGGTTCTGCATGGGCGCGGCCTGGCGGGAGGTCCGCGACAACAAGGATTTCGATCGCGTCCTCGATATGGTGAAAGGGGTTAACGAGATGGGGATGGAAGTGTGTTGTACGCTGGGCATGTTGAATGAAGGCCAGGCGCAAAAGCTGGCCGACGCCGGTCTCTACGCTTATAACCATAATCTCGACACTTCGCCCGAGTACTACGGCGAGATCATTACCACCCGCACCTATGATGACCGGTTGCAGACCCTCGACAATGTCCGCAAGGCCGGGGTGACCGTCTGCTGCGGCGGCATCATCGGATTGGGGGAATCCCATGAGGACCGGATCGGCATGCTGCATACCCTTTCTACCCTTCCTCAACATCCGGAGAGTGTGCCCATCAACGCCCTCGTGCGGGTTAAAGGAACCCCGCTCGCGGAGAATGCCAAGGTGGATGTATGGGATATGGTCCGGATGATCGCCACTGCCCGCATCCTCATGCCCGCGACGATGGTGCGGCTCAGCGCGGGCCGCGCCGGGATGAGCCAGGCCGAACAGGCCCTTTGCTTTATGGCCGGCGCCAACAGCATCTTTGCGGGTGAGAAGTTGCTCACCACGCCCAATCCTTCTTTTGAAGAGGATAACCTGATGTTCGGGCTGCTTGGTTTGAAGCCGCGGGTGGCATTCAAAGATGAGCAAACGCTGGCCTGAGATGGCCTACTTCCTCACAGATATACGTCTTGCCGGCCATGACCTCATCGATAGCCATGATCATTTCCTGGCTGGATGAGTTCTTGGTGACGTAGCCGCTGGCCCCGCTGCGCAGCATCTCGTTGACATAGGTGCGTTCTGCCTGCACGGAAATACCGATGATCTTTATATGGGGATAAAGCCCGCGAATCGTCCGGGTGGCTTCGATGCCATCCATGGGGCTCATATTGACATCCATCAGCATCAGATCGGGTTGAAGTCTTGTGGCGGAGTCGACAGCCTCCTTGCCGTTGGCGCATTGTGCGATCACCTCGATCCCCGGTACTTGTCCCAACACCCAGCTCCAGGCTTCACGGACATGGAAATGATCATCGACGATTATTAATTGGATCATGAAAGTTATTTTCTCAGGATTCCAAATTTAGGACTTCGACGATAAAAAAAAAGAAAACCGGCCAAATCCGCAACCGATTACCCATTTTCCCGTAAGGTGATCTCCTTATGGCCCGGCTCCGCCGCATAAAAAAGGGGTCTGACGTTTGCGTCACCCCCGGAACGCTTCGCGTTCCGGCCATAAACGGAAAATGGCATGGTCGACCTTTGATAATCGACCTGCCATTTCCCAACCCTTAAAACAACCAACATGAAAATCTACTGTAATAACATTTTCCGGGTTGTTTGTGTTCATTATACCAGTGCCTGCTCGATCACCTGTTGCATAGTTTTAACAAAATTGAATTTAAGGCCTTTGATAAAGGCTGAATCGATCTCCTGTACGTCTTTTTCATTCTGCCAGCAAAGGATCACCTCCTTCAGCCCGGCCCGGCGAGCCGCCAGGATCTTCTCCTTGATGCCCCCAACGGGCAACACCTGCCCGCGCAACGTGATCTCGCCGGTCATCGCCAGGTAGGGTTTGACGCGTTTTCCGGTAAAGGCGGAGGCCATAGCGGTCATCATGGTCACCCCTGCGCTGGGGCCGTCCTTGGGCACCGCGCCTTCCGGGACGTGAACATGGACGGTCTTTTTATTGAAGGTCTCCGGGTCGATATCGTATTTACGGGCATTGGACTGCAGATAGGTAAAGGCCGTGACGGCGCTTTCCTTCATCACGTTGCCCAGGTTACCCGTCAGCTTCAGATCGCCTTTGCCTTCGCTGAGGCTGGTCTCGACGAACAGGATGTCCCCGCCGACATAGGTCCAGGCCAGCCCAACGGCCACTCCTGGCATATTGGCGACCTTATAGAGATCGTTGCTGTACCGGGATTTCCCGAGCACTTTTTCGACATCCGCCTGCGTCAGCTGGGCCTTTAGCCTTCCTTTGAGCGCATATTCCTTGGCCTGGTAGCGCATGATCGAGGCCAGCTGCCGGTCCAGCTCGCGGACGCCGCTTTCACGGGTATAGTCCTGGATCACCTTTTCGAGCACCTTGTCAACGATCTTGAAATTCATCTGTTTCAGGCCATGGGCCTCTTTCTGCTTGGGGACGAGGTGACGACGGGCGATCTCGATCTTCTCTTCCACGGCATAACCGCTGAGATCGATGATCTCCAGCCGGTCCCGAAGGGCAGGTTGAATAGCGTTTATATCGTTGGCCGTGGCCACGAAGAGCACCTTGCTGAGATCGTACTCCAGTTCGAGATAGTTGTCGTAGAAGGTGTGATTCTGTTCGGGGTCGAGCACCTCCAGCAGCGCAGAGCTGGGATCGCCGCGGAAATCACTGCCCGTTTTATCGATCTCGTCAAGGATCATGACGGGATTGGAAGATTTGATCTTTCTCAGCGACTGCAGGATACGTCCCGGCATCGCCCCGATGTACGTTTTACGGTGGCCGCGGATCTCGCTCTCGTCATGAAGTCCGCCCAGCGACATACGCACATATTTGCGCCCGATGGCCTTGGCAATACTGCGGCCAAGCGAGGTCTTGCCGATGCCCGGAGGGCCGACGAAACAAAGGATAGGACTCTTCATGTCGCCCTTCAGCTTGAGGACGGCGAGGTATTCCAGGATGCGTTCCTTCACCTTGTCCATGCCGTAGTGATCCTGGTCCAATATCTTTTTGGCTTTTTTCAGGTCGTAGGAGTCGTCCGTGTAATCTTCCCAGGGCAGTTCCAGCATCAGGTCGAGATGGTTGTACACCACGGAGTAGTCCGGGGTGCTCGGATGCATGCGTTCCAGCCGTTCGATGCCCTTGCGGAAGAGGTCCTTTGCGGCGACGGGCCATTTTTTGGTCTCGGCCTTCTTCTGCATCTCCTTCAGCTCGCGTTCGTTCGTGTCGCCACCCAGCTCGTCCTTGATGCTTTTCATCTGCTGCTGCAGGAAATATTCGCGCTGCTGCTTGTCCAGCTCGGTCTTCGTTTTGTTGGTGAGCTTGTTCTTCAGCTCGGCGAACTGCAGCTCGCGCTGCAACAGCTGCATCAACAGGTCCGCGCGGGACTTGATATGGTGGATCTCGAGCAGCTGCTGCTTTTCATGCAGTTCGGTGTTGAGATTGCTGGAGACGAAATGGATGAGGAAGGACGGGTTCTCGATGTTCTTCAAAATGATGGAGGCCTCCGACGGGATGTTCGGCGACAGCTGGATGATCTGCGCAGCCAGGTCCTTGATGTTGGACACATAGGCTTCGAAGTCCTGTTCCTTTGGCGCCTCTTCCTCCTGCAGGAGCACGACCTGTGCCTTGAAATAAGGATCTTCGGCCGTCACGGCGCCCACCTTGAAGCGCCTCTTACCCTGAAGGATAACCGTAGTTCCGCCGTCCGGCATCTTTATCAGCTTGATGATCCGGGCAACCGTGCCGACGTCTTCGAGGTCGGTAACGGTCGGGTCCTCGATGTTGCTGTCCTTCTGTGCAAGCACGCCGATCAGCTTGTCTGTCTTATAGGCGTCGTTGACGGACTTTATGCTTTTGTCCCGGCCTACCGTGATCGGGAGGACGACGCCGGGGAAAAGTACCGTATTGCGCAGTGGGAGAACCGGAAGTTCTTTGGGGATCTCGATATCGTTCAGGCCTTCGTTATCTGTTTCATTCAAGGGTATGATGGGCATAAAGTCCAGGTCATCTTCCGCTCGCATGAATAAGTTCGCTTTCAAATTCTACTAATTTTAAAAAATTTCGGCAAAAATTGTTGAAATGTAATTTTTGCCTCAATAAGCCTAATGTGTGCTCGCTTCGCTCGCGAACCGGATTTCATCCGGTCCTTGCCAAACCGGGGTCCAGCGTACTTGGAATTGGTGACAAAATAGCACCTGTAAAGGAAAATTCCTACTGTTTTATGGACGAAATCTATAGGGGCAAGATTAATGCCAATGCAAAAATAAAAAAGAAACCCGCCTGTTTTGTCAGGCGGGTTGTCTTATCGCGGCAAATTTTAGCAGAATTAAGCTGTCACTTTATATCAGAAGATGCGGAATCCAGCATACAACTGCCAACCCTGGTTCTTCCAGCTCGACTGGTCATCGACATCGTTGATGTTGTTCAAACCGATGACATAGCGGGCGCCGACCTTAATGCTGGCAAGGTTCAGTTGAGCGCCGCCGACGATCGAGAGATCGCCTTTTTTAAAAGCATCTTTGGCATTGGCGACAAGATGCTCCTGCTGGTTGAGAAGAATGCCAAACTGAGGGCCCACCAATATACTAAGCAGCGGTATCGGACGAAGATTCAGCAACACCGGAATGCTGAGATAATTCAGTTTGCCCTTATAATTGTTGTAACTGGTAGAGTACAGGTCGCCAAAATTCTGACCGGTGCGGTAATTGGTCTGATTGAACAAAAGCTCCGGCTGAATACCCAGGTTCGGGGTGAAATTGATCTCCGAAAAGACCCCTAAGTTGTATCCAAATTTATACTCCGAGCTAAAAGGCTGGCCGTCTACCTTGAACAAGTTAGCGCCTGCTTTGATGCCTAAATGAATGCCTTGCGCCCGGGTATGGAGCATGGCAAGCGACAGCGCCGCGAATAATACGAATGCGTTCCTCTTCATGATGGATTGTTTTTTGTTTAATGGATGGGATTGCATGTATTATTTCAACTTATATGCCAGGTGTTTTTAGGGTTATTTTTTCCTCAGTTTGAAGTCGCCCAGCTGATAGCCGATGTAAGCCTGGTAGCCATACTGGCGCCAGGTGTCCGTCGTGCGGAAGCTGATATTATTCAGACCGGCGGTATAGCGGAGGCCAAAGATCACTTTATTGAAATTCAGCTGACCGCCGAAAACGATAGAGAGATCATTACGATTAAAGGCGTTCCGGCCCCGGTCCTGCGGGTTCTGCAACAGATCCGTGGTCTGGGTCACCAGGTAGCCGTATTGCGGGCCGACGAGGATCGCCAGCCAGGGGTTGGGTTTGAAAGAAACGAAGATGGGGATCGCGGCATAGTTGAGATTCACCAGCTGGTCGCTGACGCCGCCATAAATGCTATTGAATTCGCCCGAGGTCTTGGCGATGGTCTGATTCCAGACGATCTCGGGTTGCAGAGACCACCTGGATGTGAAGTTCAGCTTACCCCAGATGCCCGCGTTGAAGCCCGGATATTGCTTTCCGTCGAAGGACCGGCCGCCGACCTTCATCAGATCACCGCCGGCCTTGATGCCCCACTCGAGGGATTGTTGAGCGTAGCTACGGGTGACAGAGGCCATAAGCAGCAATAGGACGAGGGAAAGGGACGCGGACCACTTGTTAAAAGCCAATTTGTTCATGCTGGGTTTCATTGTTGATTTTCTATTTATGGGATGAAAATACGGTTGAATAGTTTATCGCTTTGTTAAAAATAAGTTGTCGTCATAAAGATTGTCTTAGGCGAGCTCGATGAGCGTGATCTCCGGCAGGATGCCAAAACGTCCCGGGTAACCGATGAAACCATATCCCCGGTTGACATAGAGCCGCTGGCGGCCTTCTTCATACAGCCCCGCCCATTGCCGGTACAGGAACTGTACGGGACTCCATTTTAACCCCGGGAGCTCGACGCCGAACTGCATGCCATGGGTATGACCGGCGAGCATGAGGTCGATGTCGGGGTATTTGGGCCGCACTTCGGCGTCCCAATGGCTGGGATCATGGCTCATCAGGATCTTAAAGGGGTATTTTTCCGTACCGGCGTAGGCCAGGTCCATCCGGCCGTATTTGGGAAACCGCGCCTTGGCGCTCCAGTTCTCGATGCCGATCAGCGCGATCTGCGCGCCATCCCTTTCCAACGCCACATGCTCGTTCATCAGGAGCCGCCAGCCCATTTCCTGCTGGATGGCCTTCAGGCGGTCGAGATTGGCTTTTTTTGCTTCGACAGACTCCCAGCCCGCATAATCGCCATAATCATGGTTGCCGAGGGTGGAGAATACCCCCATCGGCGCCTTCAACCGGCTGAAAATGGCCTGGTATTGCCCTACTTCATGGGCATAATCGTTCACGAGGTCGCCGGTGAACAGGATAAGGTCGGGCTTTTCGGCCAGCACGCGGTCGATCCCATGGCTCACGGCCTCGGGATTAGCCAAGCTACCCGAATGAATATCAGATAGTTGCACTATTTTCAGCCCTTTGAAGGCAGCGGGGAGGTGATCATAGACCAGCCGGATGCGGTGTACTTTATAGTTGTATTTGTTGCTGAACCCATACACCAGCGCGCCCAGGATGCCCGATCCCAGGCCCAACCCCAGCCAGCTGAGAAAGACGCTGCGGGGGATGCCCGGTCCGGCAACGGGAGCGGCCGCCGATCCGGCGCGGGTGACGGCCCATTGGACGAGACGGCGGATGTCGTCCAGCAGCAGAAACACGGCGGCCAGTAGTTTGGCGATATAAAGGCCGAGGATCACGGCGATGATATAACCGCTGGCGCGGGTGTATTGCAAGCGGAAGTAAGGGAGCAGGACAAGAGCGGCAAGGGCAAGCACGGAGAGGCCCCAATAGGCGATGAAGATCGCGGTCCGCGTCCGGGGCAGAAGTCCCTGGGTGATGGTCTTTATCGCCTGAAAGACATACACATCTATCAGGATCGCAATTATCAGGACGATCGCGAGAAACCTCCGGCTGCGCATTTCGGCATTATTTTGCGCAAAATTGCAGTAAACTTCCCGAAATCCTTCTGAAAATGTACATTTGCCGTCTAATATTTACGGACCAGCGGTCATAACTATGGGAAAGACTATCGGAGTAGCAAATCAAAAGGGCGGCGTGGGCAAGACCACTTCGGCTATCAACCTGGCGGCATCGTTTGCTGTATTGGAATTCAAGACCTTGCTGGTAGATGCCGATCCACAGGCCAATAGTACGACCGGGGTCGGGTTCGACCTTCACAACGTCACCCAAAGCCTCTACGACTGCATGGTCAACCATATCCCGGTCAGGGATGTGATCCTGAAGTCGGACATCCCACACCTGGATGTAGTCCCTTCGCATATCGACCTGGTGGGTTATGAGATCGAAATGATCAACTATCCCAACCGCGAAAGCGTGCTGAAAGGCATCCTGGAGCCCGTAAAGAACGAATATGATTTTATCATCATAGATTGCTCGCCCTCGCTTGGGCTGATCACGGTCAATGCGCTGACGGCAGCCGATTCGGTCATCGTGCCGGTGCAGACCGAGTTCTTTGCGCTGGAAGGGTTGGGCAAGCTCCTGAATACCGTGAAGATCGTCCAGAGCCGCCTGAATCCCCAGTTGGCCATCGAGGGCATTCTGATGACGATGTATGACGGCCGGCTGCGTTTGTGCAACCAGGTGGTCAGCGAGGTGCGCAAGCATTTCGACGAGATCGTTTTCGATACCATCATCCACCGGAATACGAAGATCAGCGAGGCGCCCAGTGTCGGCAAGCCGGTGATCCTCTATGACGCCCTGAGCAAGGGCAGCGTGAACTACCTGAACCTGGCCAAGGAGATACTGCAAAAGAACAACCTGACGAAGATCCGGCAGGAAGAGAGAATTTTAGAATAACAAAACGGGCCACGGGCCTGAGCCAAAACAATGTCTACTCCCCATAAAAAAGATAAAGAGGCCCTTGGAAAGGGCATCCGGTCTCTCCTGCAGAGCATAGATGCCGACCTGAAGACGACTTCCGGCGAATTGAAATCCTCCGTCGTGGAGGCGGTGACGAATATGTTGCGTATTCCGCTGGACCAGATCGAGACCAATCCGCGGCAGCCGCGGCATGATTTCGACGAGGTGGCGCTGCAGGAACTGGCGCATTCCATCCGGTTGCATGACATCATCCAGCCGGTGACGGTGTCCAAGCTGCCTTCGGGCAAATACCGGCTTATCTCCGGTGAACGCCGCTTCCGCGCGGCGAAGATCGCCGGGTTGAAGGATATCCCGGCCTATGTGCGGCAGGCCGACGACCAGCAGCTGCTGGAACTGGCCCTGCTGGAGAACCTCCAACGGGAAGACCTGAACGCAATGGAGATCGCACTCAGCTACAAGCGGATGATGGAGGAGCTGAACTATACGCAGGAGCAGGTGGCCGAACGGATGGGCAAAGAACGCAGCACCGTCGCCAACTACATCCGCCTGCTGAAGCTGCCGCCGGATATCCAGGTGGCGGTTCGCAGCAACCAGCTGTCGATGGGTCACGCGCGTGCCCTGATCAATGTGGACACGGTGGACAAACAATTATACCTGTTCAATGAGATAAAGACGAAAGGTCTTTCGGTTCGTCAGACCGAGGAGCTTGTCCGCAAGCTCTACAAGGAGAATGCCCCTGTTAAAAATTCGGTAAAGCCCACGCTGCCCGAAGCATTCAAACGAATTGAAGATAACTTAGCATCGCACTTCAGCACGCGGGTAAAGCTCAATCACAACAAGAAAGGCGAAGGAAGCATTTCCATTGAGTATTACTCGCTCCAGGAATTGAACAAATTACTGGACCAGCTGGGTGTCTCTGTAAACTAAGCATCCTCAGCATGAAGATCTTTTTGGTGTTCGCGATGACTTTTTTCCTGCACCGATATTGTTCCGGTCAGACGGTCGACACCATTCCTCCCAGCCCGAAGGGTATGCAATTGCACCAGCCTGTCAAGCTTGCGGATACTTCACGGGTGGACTCATCGGGGAAAGTGCATCATGCCCGGAGGGACTCGCCCTACAAGGTCGATTCCGCGACGAAGCGGGTGCGCAACCCGCGCAAGGCGACGCTGTATTCCACCTTCTTCCCGGGCCTTGGACAGATCTATAACCATAAATACTGGAAAGTGCCGCTGGTCTGGGCGGCCGTCGGTATCCCGGCCTATACCTTCTTCTACAACCGCAGTTGGTACAACAAATGCCAGAAGGCGATCTCGATCATCGATACCTATCAGCAGCAGAACATCCCGATCCCTGCCAGCGCGTATGCTACGGTAGATCCCAAGCTGCGGACCTTCCTGCAGGCCGGTGACGACAACTCGCTACGGAGCTATCGCAACGAGTACCGGAAGGACGAGGACTATTCGGTTCTCTTCGTTATCCTCTTTTGGGGGTTGAACATCGTCGATGCGACGGTTGACGCCCACCTGGCGAGCTTCGACGTGGGCAATAACCTCAGCTTTCGCTTCGATCAGCCCTCGTCCAATGCGATGGTCGTGGGTGCGACGGGGACGGGCGTGGGCCTCAGCCTGGTGGTCGATGTCCACAAGACCCGGTTCAAACGGCTTCCGGTGATGCCGTAGGGGCCCCGGCTGCCTTCTCTTCACACAATCGTTAAAAAATGGCAAATCAAAGATTTGCCGGCCGAAGGCCAATTATTAGTCGGATTTTTTGCGTGGGCATATTTGCCGGTTGGCCCAACGCAAAAAATTGTAGCTTTGCAAAATTTGTTCGCAATATGAAGATCGCGCTTATCGGTTATGGAAAAATGGGAAAGGCCATCGAAGAGATCGCCATTGCCCGGGGACATCGGATCGTCCTGACGGTATCGATCGATAATCTGGAAGACAATACGATCGAAAAGATCGGACAGGCCGATGCCGCCATCGAGTTCACCGGGCCCGAGAGCGCATTTGACAATGTCATCCGGTGCCTGGACGCGGGAGTACCCGTGGTCTCCGGCAGCACCGGCTGGCTGAGCCGGCTGGACGAGGCCCGGGAATATGCCCGTAAAAAGAACGGGACGATGCTTTATGCCAGCAATTTCAGCGTGGGCGTCAATATCTTCTTTGAGATCAACAAGCGGCTGGCCGCCCTGATGGCCCCGCATCCGGAATATGAGGTGCAGGTCACCGAGATCCATCATACGGAAAAGAAGGATTCCCCCAGTGGAACGGCTATTACACTGGCGGAGGGCATCCTCGAAAAAATTACCCGTAAAAAAGGATGGGTCAATCATATTAGTGATAACTTAGACCAGTTGGAGATCATCAGCGAACGCGTGGATCCGGCGCCCGGCACGCATAGTATCAACTACCATTCCGACATCGATACGATCACGATCACCCATACGGCGCATAATCGCCGGGGATTTGCTACCGGTGCGGTGTTGGCTGCGGAGTTCATCGCGGGTAAGAAAGGTGTTTACCAGATGAGCGACGTACTCGGATTTTAAAGAGCGAACCACCGAACTTCGTCGGAGCTGCTTCGCCACGCTCCGCCTCGTTCCTAACCTTCGCTCCGCTTGGTTACACTGACCGAAGGCCCATCATTAACCAGACACCGGGAATGGGTAATTTTCGGGAGACCTATTCCCGGTGCCAACCTTACAAAAAAAATGCTATCCAAAAAGACGCAATATGCTTTCCAGGCGCTGATGTACCTGGCGGAGAAGGAGACCGACGAGCCGGTGCTCATCGCCGAGATCGCCCGGAAGAAGAAGATCCCCCTGAAATTCCTGGAAAATATCCTGCTGGAGTTAAAGAATGCCAATATCCTCGACAGTAAGAAGGGGAAGGGCGGCGGCTATTATTTCGCCAAGAACCCCAAAGACGTGCCCCTCGCAACGGTCATGCGGTTGCTGGATGGCCCCATCTCTCTCCTACCCTGCGTCAGCCTGTATTTTTACGAACGCTGCAAGAACTGCGACGAGAAAAGCTGCGGTCTGCACACCGTTATGAGCCAGGTCCGGGACGCCAACCTCAAGATCCTCGAGAAAAAGACCATCGCCGACCTGGCCAAAGGGTGATCCCGGCTAGTCCCCTTTCGCCGCCCGTTTGCCGAGGCTGATGAAATGATTGCAGCAGACCCTCTCCGCAATATCGAGCAGCCGGCGTATCCTTTCGATCAGGATGCTCACCTCTCTCTCCGTGATGATGAACTCCTCCTTGTAACGGGCGCTTACGTAGCCCGAAGCCAAAAGCCGGAACAAGTCCTCCTCCTCTTCGTTATCGAGCGGGAATAGTAAGGCCAGCTCCACCGAGAACCGGTTGGTATAGCGCCGCAGCTTGTCGAGGTTATGCGTGGTGGGTTTGTAACCCATAAAGGTGAGCAGGATGGCCTGGTAACATTGCTCGGCTGCCTGGTGAAGAAAAAAGGTGGCAGTATTCCAGCTTCGCTTGCCCAGGATGAATTCGGCGCTGTGGAAGAAATCCCTCGCCACGCGGGTCCAGCGATCGAAATCCTTTTCGGCCATCATCCGAACTTCTTCCCAGTCGGGGATGCCGGCTTCGGCCAGCGGCGTCCGGCGGGCATCATAGAGAAGAATTCCTTCGTGCAGAACCGTCGAAAAGAAATACTGCCGTTCCTGCAGTTTTTTATTTACATAGGCGATATCGTGTACCAGGGCCGTTACGGCGGCTGTCTCCCGGCACCGGCTCTCGATGATATCCTGCAACTCGTAGTCCGAGCGGCGCTCATCCTCCCGCGTAATGATGAGCAGATCGAAGGAGGCGAGCGAGGGCGGCAGCGCGGGGTCCGATCCGCCGTAGAGAACGATCTTCTCCACCTGCACGGCCCGAACGATCATCGGGACGAGCCGCTCCAGCAGGCGGCGTTGTTTTGGGGAAAACCGATGAAGCGAAGTATTCGGATGATAAGTCGTCATAGTTTTAAAGGGTTTATGCGTTAGCAATAATTTTGGCTATATTTGCAATAGAGCCGGATACAAATATCAACTTTTAGGAGATTGGTAGCAAAAAATTTACTAACAAATTTTCCGACTCTATTTTTATTGCTATGCATTATTTAGGAAAGAACCTGCGGTATCTGCGTAAGCAAATGTCTAAAACTCAATCGGAGATAGCCTCGCTGATCAAAAAGGGGCAAACGACGATCGGGAATTGGGAGAATGGCATCAGCGAGCCCAACCTGGATGAGCTGCTTGTAATCAGCAATTTTTTTGATATTCCGCTGGACGCGCTTATCAAGGTGGATCTTGCCGAATCGAATATGGCTCACCGGCCGACTCTTACCGGTGCGGCCGCCTATGATCATGGTTCGGAGGCCTCGGCGGCCGTCCATGAAAAAGACGACCGGCTATCCTATGTTCTGGAAGAAATAAAATCCCTTCGGGAAGAAATGGCGCGGCTTGACGCCCGCATAAAATAAGAAAAGCGGCCTTCGGGCCGCTTCCCCGGTAAGCTTTGCTTACCGGACATTATGAAAAAATAGGCCATCTACTTTTAATTTAAGATGGCCTATTTTTTATTGTAGATTTTCAATGACCATCGCCGAGGCTCCGCCGCCGCCGTTGCAGATGCCGGCGGCTCCATATCTTGCCTTGTTCTGCCGCAGCACGTGCAGGAGGGTCACCAGGATCCGGGCGCCGCTGGCGCCGAGTGGGTGACCGATCGAGACCGCTCCGCCGTTCACATTCACGCGTGCCGGGTCCAGCTTCATTCGCCGCGTATTCTCGATCGCGACGACCGAGAACGCTTCGTTCACTTCCCAGAAAGCGATGTCTTCCATCTTCAGCCCCGCCTTTGCAACGGCCTTTGGCACCGCGATCGCCGGCGTCGTCGTGAACCATTCGGGCGCCTGTTCGGCATCCGCCCAGGAGAGTATCCTGGCCAGCGGCTTCAGACCAAGCTCATCGGCTTTCTCCCGGCTCATCAACACCAACGCCGCCGCACCGTCATTCAGCGTGGAGGCATTGGCGGCAGTGACCGTCCCGTTGGTTTGAAAGGCCGGCTTGAGACCCGGTATCTTTTCGAACTTGACATTGTAAGGCTCTTCATCCTTAACGACGGTGATCGCATCGCCCTTCCGCTGCGGGATCTCCACGGGCACCACCTCTTCGGCAAAACGTCCCTCGGCCCAGGCCGCCTGGCTGCGTTTATAGCTGGCGATGGCAAACTCATCCTGTTGTTCCCGGGTAATGCCGCAGGTGGAGGCACACAGATCGCCCGCGTTGCCCATCGCCTGCCCGTCATAGGCGTCCGTCAGGCCATCCTTCGCCAATCCGTCGATCAGTAATGTGTTCCCGTATTTATTTCCCCAGCGAACATCGGCGACATAAAAGGGTACGTTGCTCATACTTTCCATGCCGCCGGCCACCGCGATATCGATGTCGCCAAGCCTGATCCCCTGCGCCGCATAGGCAACGGCCTTCATTCCGCTGGCGCAGACCTTGTTCACCGTCGTACAGATCACGTCATCGGGCAGACCCGCGCCCCGGGCCGCCTGCCGCGCAGGAGCCTGTCCCAGGTTCCCCTGCAGCACACAACCCATCATAACTTCCTGTACCTGTTCGGGCGTAACGCCCGCCTTTTGCAACGCCCCGCTGATGGCTGCCGCGCCAAGCCGGGGAGCGGCAAGTTCTTTTAAGGCGCCGCCAAAACTGCCGATCGGCGTTCGTACGGCCGAGACAATGACCACTTCTTTATTCATTGTTTGATCACGATTTGGGCCGTAAGATAAGAAAAACTAACAAATGTTAGCCAGGAGGCTTCCGGCATCCCTACTCCCTTTTCAGCACGCGGTCCTTCAGGATCTCCTGCATCGCCGGCTCGAAATAATGCTGGCTGACGGGGATCTCCGCCGCACCCAGCTGCAGGACATTGCCCCGGATGCTTTTTATCCGGTCCTTATTGACGATAAATGATTTGTGCACCTTGACAAAGCGGCCGGAGGGCAGATGGGCCAGCACCCCCTTCATCGTCAGGTACACGATCAGCGGACGAGCGGCGGTATGCAGTACGATATAATTGGTCATCGCTTCGACGTATTCCAGCTCTTCATACAGCACCTTTACCAGGCTGCCGTCACATTTGACGAAGAAATGATCGGGCTTTTGCCCGGCCGCCGCCGGAAGAGCCCGTTCGCCGTATTTGCTCCGGGCCTTGTTGCAGGCCCGCAGAAAACGTTCGAAGGAGAACGGCTTTACGAGATAGTCCACCACATCCAGCTCGAAGCCGTCCAGCGCATATTCGGCATAGGCCGTCGTGATGATGACCATGGGCTGATAGGGGCGGCCGGCCGATGCGCGAAGGAATTCGATGCCGCTAAGCTTGGGCATATTGATATCGAGGAACAACAGGTCCACCTGCCCGCTACCCAGCAGGGCATCGGCCTTCAGCGGGTTCTCCGCCATACCGGCCAGCTCGAGGAATTCGATGTCCTCGAGATATTCTTTGATCACCTTCCGGGCCACCGGCTCATCGTCGACTATAACGGCTCTCAGCAACATGGGTCTTTATGTTTAGGCGTAAACGAACTTCAAACGATTCACCGCCATCGGTGATCTCCAGCTGATGCCTGCCGGGGTATTGCAGGTCCAGGCGCCGCCGCGCGTTGGCGATGCCGATCCCCCCCTTTTCCATTTCCAGCCGCACCATTCCCTCGTCCTTCGTGTTATAAGCCCGGAATAGCAGGTCTCCCTCGTCGCGGTGCAGCGCGATGACGACGGAATTCTCCCGGTCCTCGTGATTGCTGACGTACTTGAAGGCGTTCTCCACAAAAGTGATCAGCAGCAAGGGCGCGATGGTGAAGCCGTGGATGTCATCGGGGATATCGACAACCACTTCCAGGTTCTCATCCTTACGCTCCTGCTGGAGCGCGACATAGTTGCGGATATACTGCACTTCCTTTTCGATGACGATATTGTCCACGTCGCATTCATACAATTGGTACCGCAGCATCTCCGAGAAGCTGAGCAGCATCGTTCGGGCCTTGCCGTTCTTCCGGTCGATATGCCCATAGATGGAATTGATGGAATTGAATAAAAAATGGGGATTGAACTGCGCCTTCAGGAAATCCAGCTCGTTACGGATCCTTTGCTTTTCCATATTGTCCAGATACTGCCGGAACCAGATCTTTTCCAGCACCAGCCGGATGGACACCAGGAAGATGACCCAGATGAAGATGTTCAGGAAGCTGTCGCGGAATACCGTCGCGGCGTCGGGAGAGGGAGAGCCGGGCCGGAAAAAATGCACCTGCAGCCAGATAGCCAGCGGGGTCCGCAACAGGGCGGTTATGGCGATGGCCGCGGGGAGAAAGAGAGCAAAGGCCAGGTATCTCCTCCGGTTGAGCAGCTTTGGGATGGCGTAATGAAGCTGGGCATAGTAATTGGCAGCCACGAAGAGGAGATAGCAGAATTGCACCGTCAGCGTCCGCGTCACGGTAAACACCCGGTCGCGGAACAGGGTGATCCAGCACAGGTAGAGGCCGACCCATAGCCCGATGGATATCCAGATATTGTTTCGCTTCATTGGCCCCCCAAAGGTAGATGGCATGCCCGCGAAACAAAGAGAAATTACATGAAAGGAGCGAATTCCTTGATAACTTGGGGCCATGAAAGCAGCGACCATCCACGAGATCAAACAGGAGCTCCAATCCCTCCCCCCGGCCCGCCTGTCCGAGCTATGCCTTCGGCTGGCAAAATTCAAGAAGGACAACAAAGAGCTCCTCACGTTCCTGCTTTTTGAAGCGGCGGATGAGGCGGCCTACATCGCGAGCATCAAAAAGGGCATCGACGACGAGTTTGACGGGTTGCCCAAACCCAATCTCTACCTGACGAAAAAAAGCCTGCGGAAGGTGCTGCGGGTCACGGCCAAACAGATCCGCTATACCGGTTCCCCGCAGGCGGAGGTCGAGTTGCTCACCTATTTCCTTCGTAAGCTGAACACCAGCGGCATTGCCTACCGGGACAGTCCCGTGCTGGTCAATCTCTACCGCACCCAGCTGAAAAAAGTGCGCGGCGTGATCGATGGGCTGCATGAGGACCTTCAATACGACTATCTCCGGGAATTGAAGGGGCTGGAGTGATAAATTGGCCTATCTTTATTTATTATGAAAATACGCCATATCCCCTTTATTCCCTTACTCTTCCTGGTCCACACCGCCGGCGCCCAAACCCCGGCCGATCGCCAAAAAGTGGAGAACCTGCTCAGGCAGATGACGATCGACGAAAAGATCGGGCAGATGACGCAGGTAACCCTCGGCGTCGTTTCGACCCCGCAAGACGGCGTGCTCGATCCCGCGGCGCTGGCAAAGGCCATCGGCGAATACAAGGTAGGTTCCATCCTCAATGTCACCAATCATGCCCTTATGGCGGAGCAATGGCGGACCGTACAGACGCAGATCCAGGACGAAGCGAAGAAGACCCGGCTGAAGATCCCGGTCATCTATGGGCTCGACGGCATCCATGGCCAGACCTATACCCTCGATGCCACGCTGTTCCCCCAGAACATAGGGATGGCCGCGGCGCGTGATCCGGAAATCGTTGCCGCCGCGGCAAAGGTGACGGCAAAGGAGCTGCGGGCTTCCGGCGTCCGATGGAATTTTGCGCCGGTGCTGGACTGCGGCCGTCAGCCGCTCTGGTCCCGCTTCCCTGAAACCTATGGCGAAGACGTCTATATCGGCAAGACCTTTGGCGTCACGGCGATCAAAGCCTATGAGGAGGATGGTCTGAAGAATCCCACGGCGGTCGCCAGCTGCATGAAGCATTACCTGGCCTATTCCGCCTCCCGCACCGGGAAGGATCGTACCCCGATCTATCTTCCCGAGATCGAGATGCGGGAATATTATCTGCCCCAGTTCCGCGCCGCGGTGAAGGCAGGGGCTTCGACGCTGATGGTCAACTCCTCCGAGATCAATGGCACTCCGGTGCATGCCAGCAAATACCTTTTGACCGACGTTCTCCGGACCGAGCTGGGATTCCAGGGCGTGATCGTCTCCGACTGGGAAGACATCATCCGGCTGCACACGCGCCACAATGTCGCCTCTACGCCCCGTGCGGCGGTGGTGTTGGCCGTCAATGCCGGTGTCGACATGAGCATGGTCCCAACCGATTTTTCCTTTTTTATCCTGCTGAAGGAGGCCGTGCAAAAGGGTGAAGTATCGCTGAGCCGGATCGACGACGCCGTCCGGCGCATCCTGTTGCTGAAGGCCAAAGTCGGGCTCTTCGACAATCCATATCCCGAGACCGCTTCCGCAGGCAATTTCGGCCGGCCGGAATACCAACAGCTGGCGCTGCGGGCGGCCCATGAGGCGATGACCCTGCTGAAGAACGACGAGGACATCCTCCCGCTGCGCACCGGCATGCACTTATTGGTAGCAGGTCCCGCGGCCCGGAGCATCAGCGCCCTGAACGGATGCTGGAGCTACACCTGGCAGGGGAAGGAGGAACAATGGTATCCTGCCGGCAGCAAGACGATCTACGATGCGTTGGCCGATAAATTTGGCGCCGATCATGTGACCACGACGGCAGCGGCCGGGTTCACCAGCGCCGCGAACTATGATACTACGGCGTTGAAGGCTGCGGCGGCGGGCGCGGATGCCCTTGTGCTTTGTCTCGGCGAGAACGCTTATGCCGAGAGTCCCGGCACCATCGGCGATCTCGCGCTGCCCGACGACCAGAAGGCGCTTGCGCGTGCGGCGGCATCGACCGGCAAACCGGTGATCTTTGTATTGACCGAGGGAAGACCGCGTTTTATCACCGATATCGCCCCCCTTGCGAAGGGTATCCTGCTGGCTTATTGGAGCGGGCGCAAAGCGGCCGAAGCGATCAGCGATGTCCTTGCGGGTGATTATAACCCCGACGGCCGGCTACCGTACAGCTATCCGCGCAGCAGCGGCGAGATGGTGCTGTATGACCGGAAGCCGACGGAAGATATCCGGGAGATCTTCAATTCGGATATGACGATGGACGGATACAAGCCGATGTGGCCATTTGGCTGGGGGCTCAGCTATACGCATTTTGATTATAGCGATCTCCGGCTCAGCGGCCCCGTTTTAAGCGGCGCCGGGAAGCTGACGGTCAGTATAACGGTGAAGAATAGCGGTAGCCGGGATGGGAAACACACGGTGGAGCTTTATACCCGGCAACATTATGCCAGCATTACGCCGAACATGCGGCGGCTGCGGGCCTTCAAAAAGATCTTCCTGAAAGCGGGCGAGTCGCAGACAGTCAGCTTCATGCTGGATCGCGATGATCTCGCCTTTGTCAATGCCGCGCAAAAGACCGTGACGGAACCCGGGGATTTCGATGTGTATATCGGGGATAAGAAGGCCGGCTTCGTCCTGGCGCCGTAGGCGCCGCCCGAAGGGCAATTTTCAGCGCCAGCGTCAATAGCCCCATTTCTTCATGATATCGAGGTCGTCCTTGCAGGAATCGAAAGGATCCTTGCCCTGGTAGGACTCCTGTTCGATGATGAAATACTTCGTCCCGTTCTTGCGGCCCACGTCGCATACCTGTTTGGTATTGACGATACCCTGGCCGAGGATCGTACTCTCGTACTTCTCGTTCCCCGAGGTCGCCTTTATTTCGTCCTTGACGTGCATCAGCTCGAAACGGTCGGGATACTGCATCACGATGGCGATGGCGATCGCTCCGCCGTTATAAAGATTGCCCATATCCAGCTGCTGGGCCACCAGCGCCGGATCGGTGTTCTTCATGATGATGTCGAACACCTTCTGGTTATTGAGGACGGTATTGAACTCGAAATCGTGGTTGTGATAGCCGAATTTCATCCCGTGCTGCTTGCACAGCTCGCCGGCCTTGCCGAAGAGCTCGATGAAGCGCATGAGATCGTCATAGCTTTTGCGCACGCTTTCATCGATCCAGGGACTGATGACGTATTTCTGTCCGGCGATGGCGGCGTCTTCGACGAGCTTCTTCCACTCGTCGGTAAATTCTTTCTTTGTGGCGTCGTAGTCCTTGGGGTCGAGCCGCGTATGCCCGCTGTGCATCTTCAATCCATACCCGTCGAGCAGGGTCCTGAACTCTTTTGCGCCGTAGCCGTAGAACTTGCCATTTCGATACCCGGCGTGCTCGACGTATTTGTAGCCCATATCGGCCAGTTTTTTCAGGCTGCCGGAAGGATCTTTCCCCATGGCGTCGCGAACGGAATAGAGCTGTACGCCGACCATTTCTTTTTTAAAGGCTGACGCAAAGGATTTCCCCGGGAGAAAGCCGGCGGCGGCCACGGCCAGGGTGCTGTTCTTCAGGAAGGTCCTGCGGGAGTAATGCATATGCTGGCGAATGTAATTTTTTTTGCCCCCGGGGCCAAAAAAATTATGGAAATCCTCCTTTTCGTTATCTTACTCAGTTATCCAACATCGACTACCCATGATCAGATCCTTCTCCTTCTTGTGCCTGCTTTCCTGCCTCCTGGCCGCCCGGGATGGATTCGCAGCCACCGACACCCTCCCCTCCCCCTGCATGCAAAAGGCTGAAAAACTGCTGGATGAGGTGCTGGGATTCATGCAAAAGACCTACTATCGCAAGAACGAGGTATCCTGGCCGGAACTGGCGACGAAGGCCCATGAACAGCTTCGCAGTGCGGGCAGCTGCGAGGACGCGTATTCTTCGATCAGCTGGTGCTTCAAGCAATTGAACGAACGTCATAGTTTCGTGATGCCGGCCGACAAGGTCGCCCGGTATATCGGGGATGAGGACGCCGATGCACCGCCCAACCTGGCGCAGCTGGTGGGGGAGATCCGGGGCGAATGGCTGCAGGACAGCATCGGCTATCTCACCATACCCTGGGTGCAAACGGAGGACTCATTGATCTGTCAACGCATCGCCGACAGCCTCCAGACCGTCATCGCCCGGCTCGACTCCCGGGGGATCTCCCGATGGATCATCGATCTAAGGAAGAACTCCGGCGGAAATATGTGGCCGATGCTGACCGGGCTTGGTCCCTTGCTGGGCGATGGCATATACGGCTACTTTGTCGGTTCCAATGAGCGCGTTCCGCTCTCCTATCGCGACGGTTCGGCCATCCAGGGCCGCCATGTCCGATGCCGTGTAAGCCACACCGGCTATCGCACGCTTCATAATCATCCGGCCATCGTCGTACTGACCGGCCGGCGGACGGTCAGCGCAGGGGAGACTGTCGCCCTCGCCTTCCGCGGCATGGAACAAGCCTACCTAATAGGTGAGCCCACCGCGGGATTGACGACGGCCAATGCTACCTATTCCCTCTCCGATAAATCGATGCTGGTGTTGAGCGTTTGCCAGGAGGCCGATCGCACCGGCCGCATATGCGAAGGCAGCATCCAGCCGGATCGCGTCATCGCCGCCAATTCGCCCAATGCCGGAGAGGACGCGGCCAGGACCGCGGCGATCAATTGGCTGATGACTAAATAGTGAGTGGGTGACATTTGCGGGAATCCCCTAATTTTAGGGAAATACCGCTTATGATAAGAATTGCGCTTCGCGCTGTTGGTGTTCT